>Ga0209467_1000358_pt1 | contig 69551 bp, 75 predicted proteins | sample Higcelwee11metaG_FD_187175 | JGI IMG/M metagenome (GOLD analysis project Ga0209467, IMG submission 187175) | Freshwater pond sediment microbial communities from the University of Edinburgh, under environmental carbon perturbations - High... | ecosystem: Environmental > Aquatic > Freshwater >...
ATGTTTTTGCATACCTTGAAGCTCAAGGATATGATATTTCATTATTAGTTAAATGCAACGATAACTAATGATATTTTCTTTTCATCAATACTTTTAAAAAGGGGTTTTATGGACTCTTAGTTAAAGTCGCCCTAAAATTCACATTATTTTTCACTCTTACCCTCCTAAATAAATTCTTAACAGCTAGTGCTTTTTAACACAACCAATTTCTAGTATTAAAGTGTTAAAAATGCATTTCATCTGTTTAGTGCCTCGCTTACACTAGAAGTAATATACTGTACGAGGCACTAAAAAAATAGCCCTACAACAAAATTAATTATTGTGTCCAAAGTACTAATGATTGGTCCTAGTATTCTGCTTATGATACCTGAAAAAATCAGTATAATGATAATGAGATTAGAGTATATTGCATACCTTCTCATATAAAACTTCTGTTTATTTGACAAAAACACATCAAGTATTCTCGAACCGTCCAGCGGCGTTATTGGAATTAAATTAAACACACCAATGCTGAGATTAATAATATATGCAACTCCGAAAATCCCTCTCAACACTTCCCCAAAGCTACCGAAAAACAATCTATAAAACACTGCAAGCAGCAGTGCCGTAATAAAATTGGACATCGGGCCAGCTAATGCTACTATAAGCATTCCCTTCTTTTTATCCCTGAAATTCAGATCATTTACCGGCACCGGCTTTGCCCAACCGAAACGTTGTGTAACAACCAGGCACAAAAACCCCAGAGGATCAATATGCGCTATTGGGTTTAAAGTCAGCCTGCCATACTGCTTTGCTGTTTTGTCACCCATAATATAAGCTGCCAAGCCATGTGAGTATTCATGTATTGTAAATGCTAATATTAAACCTGGTAAGCTGTACAAAAACGATGATATATGAAAGTTTAAATTGAAATAGTATAAAAACTTGGAAATTAAATTAGTCACAGAATTGCTCCTTTTCTAAAAATATATATTTATATATTAATACATTTATTCTTTTTATACAATAAAATAAAAAAAGAAAGCCCGGCATATGCCGGACAAGAGTTATCACTTTGAGCTGCCGAACCAGTATATAAAGGAATTTCTCAGATTATTCATAAAGGAGGATTTGCCTACATCAGTGTCACATACCAGATTGTGCCTCCCAACCTCTTTATCATTAATGGTTATTATGAGCTCTCCTATTTTTTCACCCTTTGCGATCGGCGCATTCAGCACTTCCGGCAAGTTTACCATCTTCGTAATTTTCTTCTCCTCACCTTTGTTTAAAAGTACTGATATATCACTTTCTGTGACAGCATTAATCTTCATTCTGCTGCCTTTTGATACTTTCACTTCCTGAAGCTTGTCGCCTTTCTTTGCCACTGTGTAGCTATTGAAGTTTGCAAAACCATAATCTATGAGTTTCCTGGCCTCCTTATTCCTTGTCTCAACCTTAGGAGCACCCATTACAACACTTATTAGTCTTAAATTGTTTCTTTTTGCGGTAACAGAAATACAATATCCTGCATCTTCTGTCCAGCCAGTCTTTATACCATCTACATCCTTGTAAAATCTCAACATTTTGTTCTTATTAACCAGTTCTCTTTTAACATTGTTCTTTTTACCGACGTTTATAGTAATCATATATCTGGATATAAATTCAAATATATTGCCATGCTTTAGAAGCTCCCTGGAAAACAAAGCGAGATCATAGGCAGAAGTGACGTGTCCTTCAGCCGGAAGTCCATTTGGGTTTACGAAGTTGCTGTCGTTGGCTCCCAGTTCCTTAGCTCTTTTATTCATAAGCTTTACAAATTCTTCTTCGCTTCCGGAAATATGTTCAGCCATTGCTATACAAGCATCATTAGCAGACTCAATCGCTATACCGTACAGCAGTTCTTTAACCGTTCTGACTTCACCGGCTTCCAAAAGCAGCATTGTTCCTTTATTATTCTTGCTTGAAGCTTGCGGACTTATGGTAACTTTATCTTCATAGCTTATTTTTCCACTATCTAATGCTTCGATAGCAAGCAGCATTGTCACTACTTTAGTAACACTTGCGGGGGCAAGCTTTTCATGAGGATTCTGCTCATATATGATTTTACCCGTACCATAGTCCATAAGTAACGCTGATTTGCAGTTCAGGTTCATATCTTCTTCAGCATATGCAGGAATTATTCCAAATGAGGAAACCGTAATAATAGTCAGAAAGCAAATTAGCATTCTGGTTGATTTATTGAATTTTGTTAAATTAAACATAACAATCCTCCTACTAGATTATTTTGCTTTTATGTTACCCTAGAGGATTGAGTGTTATGCAATTCCAAAAATCAATAGTTCTGCTTTTTTAAATAACTTTAATATATCTGATTTCGTTGAGATTTTTGCCTATATTAAGCTGCTTTATTGTTCCGTCAAACCCAAATCCATGCTTCTCATAAAAACTTCGGGCATTTAAATTATCTTCCAATACCCACAATGAAATCTTTTTAAAGCCCCTGCCGGCAAGTTCTCCAATTGCCCAATCCAAGAGTATGCTTCCCAGCCCTTTGCTCCAATAATCAGGTGACAGATAAATCCCCCAAATCTCACCATGCTCAAAAGATAAATCCTCATCCCGGCAGCGGCCCAAGGTAACAAACCCGCATATTTGATTATCTGATTTTATCACTGCTGTTTCTTCAAGCTTGTACCTTATTGCCTTAGTAAAATATACTTCTCTTTTTTCTGGGGTAATACTTTCGAGAACTTCATCCGGAATAATTCCCTTATAAGCAACTATCCATGAACTTGAATGAATCAAGCCTAGTGCTTTTGCATCATCTTTTTCAGCCCATTGAATTATGTACTCCACGTAATTTACCCTCCCATAAAATATCTATGCAAGGATGTCCGTTCATCCGGCATTTGTTGCCACTATATATTAATTTCCATATTTATCTGACCACGTTTTGCTTTTCTTTGATACCCTAGTCCTTCATACAATTTAATAGCCTTTTTATTCTCCATATCACATGCCAAAAAACTTCGTACAGCACCATTTCTTTTTCCCCAATTAACTGCATGTGCCATTAGGTTAAATCCTATTTTTTTAGAGTGATACCTAGGGTTAACAGCTACTTCTCTTAGCCATAAAATTGTACCTTTTTCACTTTCAAAACCATACAGGCTAACGCAGCATATGCCTGCAATCTCATTATTCATCTCGGCTACAAATACACATGAATTTTCGGATTCATTCCATTCCTTAACCCATTCAGCGGATTCCCCTTTATATCCTCTGGAATAACCGTCACACGATTTTGTAACTTCTGAAGCTATCTCATATTCATTTCCCTTTATCTTTCTGATCATTATAGAATTCGATTGTTCAAAACATGTTGCTGCTAAATCATTATTCCAAAAATCTATCCATTCGCTAGTAATTATAAACCCTTGGTTTTCCATTTCAGGAACATAAGCTTCAGGAATAAATTCTACATCTACTTTTTTTATAGTTTTGTCCTGAGAGATTTGGTTAATTGTCTCTTTTAACCCATTTAAAAAATTTTCTTTTGAATTTGCTGCCCAATCTATTTTTGCTTTTTTATCTGTCTTAGAATAAAGAAATATACTTTTTTCATTGTCAATACATATTTTTGAGTCAGATATATCATCTGGATCAGTATATTCTAAAGAAGTATTTTGAAATTGCTTCACTTTATTTATAGTATCTTCCATTTTTAACTTCTGATAATTATTCTCATACAAATGATATATCATATTTTTCACAAGATTAGCAGATTTATGTGCTGCTAATCTTTCAAAATTCTTGTAATCCTCAGTAGCTGCTTCATTAGCTAAATCTGAAATACAGCGGATAACCAGGAAAGGAACTTTATTTACAAAGGCGGTATGTGCAATTGCTGCCCCTTCCATCTCTACACAAGCTGCTTTATAAATCTTATGGAGTTTTCTTTTTCTTTCAGAATCTACTATAAAATCTTCACCAGATACAATCGTTCCAATATGAAAATCGGAATTATCAGATTCTGAAACTTTAGCCGCTAAGTCAATTAAATTCTTATCCGCTTTGAAAAATTCCTGGTTTGGAAAGCAATATATCATTTGAAGTCTTTGTACATCATAATAAGTTAATTGGCTCGATATTACGACAGAAAGATGCCTGATATCATTCGAAAGTCCTCCGGCAACACCGGTGTTGATTATTGCATCAACTGTATATTTGTCGATTAAAATTTGTGTGTAAATAGCAGCATTAACCTTTCCAACTCCACAAACTAATAAAATAACTTCAATATCTTTGATTCTGCCCAGATAATAATTTACTCCCGCATGGGTTTCAACACAACAGTTTTCCAATTCATTTTTAATAATTTCTATTTCTACCGGCATGGCGCCAATAATTCCTATTTTTTTCATTTGCTCACCCTCCCCCTTATATCTAATCGTTACTGCTTAATTCTACTGTTGCGACTTAACTGCAATAACAATCTTCATTCAATTCCAACTGATTATAATATAAAACATATAATGCCTCCGAACTCACAAAGCCTATCAATCTAGAGATCATGTTAATTTTGAAAGAAGAAGTTCAGCAAATTCCTTTGCACCATTTATGGCTTCTTCTGTCTGGAAAGATGCTTTGTCATCCACATCTCTTACTGAATACATTCCCATATACTTTAAATTGGAATGTTCACAAAGATGCTTAATCCCAGTTTCAAACGGTTCCGCTCCGTATTGGACATCATAACCATGTGTAGCAATGATAGCACATTTTTTACCTTCCCAAAGAGAGCCTTTTCCGCTGCGATAAAATTTGTTCATTCCAAAGAAACGGTCAAGCATAGCCTTCATTTCTGCCGGACAATACCATGTATAGACAGGCGTTGCTAAAACAAAACAATCCGAACTCATAATTTGCAAGACGATTGCTTGCATATCATCCTGCTGTATGCAGCCGTATTCACCGCTAACATCCTGACATGAATAACATCCGAGACACGAAGAAATATTTTTATCTGCTAAAGTAATATGTACAACTTCTACACCATTTTCTTTCAATTCTCCGATGAATGGCTTCAATAATTCTGCCGTATTTCCATTGAGTCTGGGGCTTCCCATTAAAACACAAATCTTCATTTTTGACCTCCTCATTCCAAATATAATAACATTGGTAAAATACATTTTTCATACCGCCAAGGCAGATGTCCGAATATGCGAATTCTGTCTCTCTCGGGTTTAAATCCCCAATAACCCACTCATGGGAATGTGTGCTTTAAATATAGAGTATAAATTACTTTGTTTTATGCTTTATGGAAATCTTTTCATCAGGCTTCTTTGATGTCCATCTATTTTTATAGTTAAATCATAATCAACAAAGCCGAACTTCTGATAAACTTTTCTTGCAGGAACACCATCTGAATCACTTTCCTGGAACGTTGTAACTTCAATAATTTTATCGTTACCTAACTCATTTATGGCATATTCCAAGAGTTTTGTACCTACACCCATACATTTATATTTATCAAATACTGCAAACCATGATATTCGGTTATTATTATGTGATATGGTTATAACTCCCATTAGTGCATTGTGATTAGCTTTGTCACGTGCTATTATTGCTTCATTCTTTGCAATCTTGATCTCCGTAAAAGCTTTAAACTCTGGATCGTCTGCCATAGAAGCTTGAAATAGTGGCTCAACCTCCCGCGCTAATTCTAACCATTCAGGAATTATGTCATGTGTAGCAATTTCAATATCCATAATCAAAATCTCCTTATATCCAGTTTACACTATTCTACTGATACGCAATATAGGAATATCCCTTACTTCCGCTTATACCTGCTGCTTTCACCAAAGAATGTTACATCAGCATATCCGGCATAAATCTTCCCGGAGTGCTTGACTCCACTTGGAATAAAATATTTGTCTCCCTTTTTATAAATATTCTTCACACCGCTAATCACCATCTCAATCTTACCTTCCAAAACAACAGCCCACTGGCTTTCATGGGAATGCTCCGGCAAATCAATATCCTCCTCAAACTCCATGAAAAGAATTTGATGATTATCTCCTTGTGAAAGATATGCTCTAGCACCTTTAAATGGTAAATCTGCTTCTCCCAGTTCAATAATTGGGCTTGGAAAATTGTTTGACATTAAACATTCCTCCTGTAATTTTATATTTAACCTATATTCTCTTTCTAAATGTATACTGCTCTTTGACCAGATCATATCCAATACCCTGATAAAAGACATGTGCTTCCTTTCTGATTACATTTGATCTAAGGCTAACTATAACGCAATCTTTCTCCTTAGCCCAACTCTCAACAGTTTCCATTAAACTTCGTCCAATGCCCTGCTTCCTGCATGCCTTATCGACAACAAGACCTGCAACCTCAGCCATAAAGTCAGTATGAAATAGTTTATATATGAATACATGAACCCAACCAACAACCTGCCCACTGGTAAGAACAGCAACAAAGATAGCATGCTCGCCATCATTTAATATATCTTGTAAACGTATCCGCATCTCTTCATCAGCAGCAGGATAACCTAACTGTGAACAAAGAGGAGAAAGAGGAACAGCATCATTTACATTTGCTTTTCTTATTACATAATTCATTGACTTTTCGGTTCCCATAATAAAAGCCCCCCCTTGTTTAATCCCAAGTATACATTACACTGATATCTCGTAAAGAGCCTCCGCGCCTCCATGCTGTACCTACAGAGCCCTACTTACTGACATTGCTCGTCACACAGCGAGGTAGTGTGGTTGCTGACCTTCTCCGAAGCAATGGCTTCTGCAACCCAAGGCACGCCTGCTTCTAGCCCTTCGTGCCGTGCCACAGCATGATCGTTTTGTTATGTGAAGTGCAGTAGGCCCCAACGTAAGAGCCGCATGAACGCAGCGCATTAATCAAGGTATTCTTTAATATTGAAACCTGACTTTTTTAGCATATTACATATACGTCTACTCCTGCTAACGGTGAACTCTTTTGAAAACTTCTGCTTTGCTAATGCTTGAGGAATATTATGTATATTCTGTGTGCTTAGTTCTTCTTTCTTTCTATCTGATACACTTTCCCATATTTTCTCTCTAATACTATAATACTCTTTTATTTCGTTGTCACTTAATCTTCTGTATTTATTTCTATGTACTACTGCTTCAAGGGGTAATCTTACACTTAAGTTTGGTATATCAGAAGGATATCCAATACATAACATACCGGCAGGAAAAGTATATTTAGGTGCATCAAAAAGCTCTTGAATATCAAATTCTAAAACATTGCCATCATAATATGTTCCTAGCCCTAGACTTTCTGCTGCAATAGAAACATTATGAAGGGCAATTATAGCATCCCAATACGAGAGAAACAAACCTGATGGTTCACTTAAATATGGATGTTCAGCATTATTCACTTCAAACCACCTTTTTAACCTAAAAGTATCTACAAGTGCAATGATTATGAGGGGAACATTTGATAAATCATTATATATATCATAATTGGTTAGTCTCTTACGTAAATCTGGATCGTCAATAATAATAAAAGAGTAACATTGAAGATTTCCTCCAGTAGCCGCTCTTGCACCAGCATTTAATATTGTTTCTACAACTTCCTTTGGTATCATTTCATTCTTAAAGCTTCTTACAGACTTATGGTTTGTTAAGCAATCAATAATATCATTACTAAGCAAACTATCCACGCACCTTTCATATGGGATTCTCTAATTCTACATGGATAATACTGTTAAATCAAGTCTGATAATATATGTATATTTATGGTATAATGATAGTATAAGATAGAATCTTACTTTGAAGTAGAACCACATATGACAGCTTAGCTAAAAAGTTTAACTGCTACTACTTTAACAACTCTAAAGTATGCTTAATTAATTCAATGCTGCCCCATTTACCATGCCCAGGTATAACAACTTCAGCATCTGAGTACTTTTCTAATAGCTTATTAAGTGAAATTGGCCACTGATCTATGTTTGCATCTGTTGTGCTTCCCAATTCTTCCGAATTCAGGTCTTTGATTATACATCCACCAAATAACACCTTGTCTTTTGGAAACCAAACAACTATGTTATCTGCAGAATGTCCTTCTCCTGGATAAAACACTTCTATAGCAAAATCTCCCATTTTAATATTAGGATTTGAATCAAGTGATGGTGAGGGTTTCTTGAAACCATATTTCTCAGCTAGCTCAGCAGTCAGAATTGTACTTCTGACATCAATCTTATTTTCAAGTAATGTATTGATTCCACCGATTCTATCCTCATGAGCATGAGTTATAATGGCTAGGGAAAAATCTTTGTTAAACTTACCTTTCGTAAGTTTAATGAGTTCTTTTGTTTGATCATTATTCCATGGAGTATCAATCAAAACCAATCCACCAGAAGTTTCTATAACCAGACCATTTGATGGAGTTCTATTTCCATTATAGTTAGTATAAGTGGTATGTACCCAAATATTGTCTTTTATTCTATTCAACTCAACATAATTAGAATCCTCAGAACCACTCTTCAAAACCTGTTCTTCAACGATAGTATTTTTTGATACATCCTCTTTAGCTGCACATGAGATAAACAACATAGTAATACAAATCAAAACAGCTACTAAGTAAACTCTCTTCATACACCCTCCATAATAATAAAAATTATACTCGTTCCTTTGCATGGCCGGTTGTACTGCTCCCTGCTCTACTCTCTGTGCCGCAGTGTAATGGCTCTGCTATGTGTTGCACCCCGAGCTTCGGAGCAATTCTTAAATTGGAATACTAATCCCCATATTTTTAATCAGGTTTGTAATTCTATATGTGCAATCCTGTTTTCTTGACTCGATGCACCGCCAAGAGTCTGATAATGGGAAATACACACCGTCTTTAACAATCGGTCCCATATCCCATAAACCATCCGGCTCTTTATTACGGTTTAACCATTCTCCTACAAATCTTAACTTTTTTTTACAAGTTTGATTTGTATATTCAGATAAAAGTTCTATAGCCCCAATATATCTGCTTGCTTGCTTTGATTTAAATTCTTTTGGTAATGTTGATAAACATTCACCATAAATATAATAAATACCCGATACATGGCTTAGAAAATAATTGAACATTGCCTCCTCATTGTCTCTATCAAGAAAATTACTAAGTAATGAAACTTGATAGAATGAAACAAAATCAACTAGTCTGCCACCTCGAGGTGCTAAATTAAATACTCTTGTATATGAGTTAACATAATTGTTGTGATTATATGTGCCATTTATAAATGTATATCTTATAACTTCAGCCCATTTCTCTGCAGTAATATTTGCAATGGTATCTTCTAAAGTGAATCTGCGAATCCATGTTGAAAGCATAAGTGAAGTGCATATATCCCAATTGTGCAACTTCTCTCTTCGGTCGGGTATTTGTTTATTTCCTGCTAAGCAATCATGCATATATGATACTGCTTTTTTTATCGGTAAATCATTTATAGTATAACCTAATATTTGAAGCCGCCTCAGAGCCTGTTCTGTTGTGAATGGACGGCTTTTTGTTGGATTACTAAGTGTATGGAAATATCCCCAGTTTCCTTCCTCACGTTGTAATGATTCTATTTCATGTGCCCACTTAGAGTCCTTCAATTCTAACATAAAGCTACCTCACTTAAAGTAATTATTTTTTCTGGCAGAAAGTTTCCCCTCCGGGGTATTTCTCAGAATGTTCTCGCACTGACGTTGTCCCTGGACTGAACCCTCAGAGCCGTACTTCCTGGCGGTGCTCACACCCTGTGAGGTGATGTGGTTGCGCTGCCCTCACTCCGTAGTAAATGCAGCCGCGAAGCCAAGGGCATCACGGATGCTGCGGCCTTAAACTTCTTCTGATTTACATTTTTAAAAAATTTTGAAACATAAGCGCGCTTTTAGCCAATTTTATAAATCAATAGCCGATGAGCTCTTTTAGCAATTGGAAATAAATTTGCAATTTTAAACATAACCCTTGTACTGGTGTTCAATTTTTCAATCTCTTCTTTTGATGTAAAATAAAGTTCTTTAATAAATTGGATTTGCAATCCCCATTCTGTGAGTTTTACAGGATTATCAATACCCCACTGGATTTTTGCACCGGTTTTTTTAATTGACGGATGGCTTTTCGCGCTTTTTGCTGTTAGTACACTATAAGCATCGAAAATTAAGGAATAACTGCCAAGCCTCTCCTTAAGACGACTAATCAATACTTTTATCTCATCTTCCTTAAGATACATAAACAGCCCTTCAGCTATAACAATGTACTGTTCTCTATCCCTTGGTATTTTCTCTATCCATCCTGATTCTGTAACTGAAGATGCAACCTGATGGTAATTATCTGTTTCTTTATAGAAATGTCTGCGTATATCAATGACTTCTTCAAAATCTACATCATACCAATCAACGTTTCTATTTTTAATTCTGTCATACCTGCTATCAAACCCACATCCCAAATGTAAAGCAATACTTTTATCACTATTTTTAAGATATTCGTTTACATAGTTATCAATAATTTTTGCTCTAATGCACATCATAATATTTGTCTTTTCGGGAATTTTCAATAAATCAAAATTGTATTCAATTTGGTTTACAATCTCAACTGCCTTTCTGTCTATAATTACAGGTGCCTTTTTTTCATTTTCCTTTGCTTTACCATATAGTGGAATAAGCAAAGTTTCTTTTTCCTCTGTTAAAACGACTTTATTCATAAACACCTCCTGTAAAATAAAAACTTATATTTCTAATTATTAATCGACTATAATGAATTATTCTACTGTGGTTTTTTAAGTGATGTTGTCATCCAAATCATGCTATGGTAAGGACATCATAACTTGGTTTCAATTAGACTTTTTCAATAGGGAACTGAATTTCAGTAATATACTCACTGGGATCATTTGAGTTCCAAGCGCCCTTCAAGTAGATTTCTCTTTCGTTCCCGCTAATCTTATAACCATTATCTTCAATCCATTTTGTTATCGCAGCATATGCAAGCTTTAGATTCTCGTATGGCCCTTGATGAACAACGCATGCCATTTTTTCGACTGCTGGTATATAATATACTTTCACTCTATCTGTTGAAGGAATATTCTTATCAATAGGTTCAAATACTTCCGCATCTATTCCTTTTCCTTCAATTTCTCCATAATATGAAATAAAACAACCTGCAAGTACTTTAGCATTGTACTTATTTATATGGCATACAACTTCTTCCCACAAATGCCCTTGATCTCCATAATGCTGGATTATTCCCCGCAATGAGGCAACCCTGAAGCTATCAACAGATTTTATTACAACATCATAATTCATAATCTCAACCTCCTGTCTAAATAATGAAATCAGTTTCTCTACTTTGTCAAGTCTGCTTTTTTCATCATCAATTACATTCTGTATTTGAATTTTGCGTGATTTAAGTATACCTACCATCTCTTCAGATGATAGATTGCTTCGCAGCAGGCTAGATATTTCGGTTAGTGAAAATCCCAAATCCTTTAATGCTATGATTCGATTTAGTGTCGGAATTTGAGTTGCTGAATAGTGTCTATAACCGTTATATTCATCAATTTTCTCTGGCTCCAATATACCTATTTCATCGTAGTATCTGAGCAACTTTGTGGAAACCCTATTCAGTTTTGCAAATTCTCCAATTTTAAACACCTGATTACTCCTTAGTACACATTTTTTGAAAGATCTTTCACTAATAGCGTAAACCTTTACCTAACAGGAAAGTCAAGAGATAAATAAAATATTATAAACTACAAACGTCATGACGGATCTGATGGAAGTGACAGCCCAAGGCACGCATACTTCTTGCCCTTTATTAAATAAGCTATACTCCAATTGACAGTCACATGGCTCTTCAGTAACTAACTTAGCGTTATATTCCATCGCTTCCACACAGCCCATCACTTTATAAAATGATTGTGTTTCCTGTGATGAATGCGCAGATATATACAGCTTTTTAGCACCCAACTCTTTTGCTCTTTTACATGCAAGAGAAAATAATTTTTTACCTATTCCCATGCCACGATTCTCGTAAGATGTATGAATGCTTGAAAGTTGTAGATATTGTTTATTTGAGCCAAAAAACTGATTTTCAACAGAAGCAAATCCGACAAGTACATTATTATGAAAAGCACCAAATACTGCTCCACCAGTTTCTATAGTGTTTTGCAGACATTTTATCAGATATTCAAATTCATTTAAACCCCACTGTTCAGTAAATGCAATTTCTTTTAATATCCATTCCCCGCTTTCTTTACGCCAACATTTCTTTACGTCTTGATAGCGATTAAAGCATGTAAATAATGATATGTCTATTTCATCTTTTTCTAATCCTCTATATTCAATTATTTCCAACATAGATACCTCCGATTGCATAAATAATATTTGCTACATAATGTTCTACCGATACTCAACATAAAAATACTACTTCTTATATAATTCAATCTGCATCATCTGTCAGCTAACGTTTCGGATTAACGATATCCCTGAACCGGACCATCAAGGAATACCTCATTACATCCTTTAAAATAATAGCAAGTATTTATAAGGATGTGGTATATATGAATCAACTTATCGAAAAAATAACAGGTGACATGCAGCTCAGGGGTTTTAGTCCCAAAGCCATCTACGCCTATACATCTCACGTAAAAAGATTTCAGCATTTCTTTCAAGAGCTTCCCTCCTGCATGGATGACAATTGAGGGTAATGAATTTATCCGCAGGTTCCTTATGCACGTTCTGCCTTACCGTTTTTTTTAAATACGCCATTTTGGCATATTAAGCAACCAGAACCGACATGTCAAGCTGCTTAAGTGCAAGAAACTGACAGGAGTAAACCTATTTTCTATTCCAAAGAAACTTACTACTATAGAACTTCTTTTGAAGCTTACTGGTCGTGATATAACACTTTATCCCTGTTGTTAAAAAAAACATATGAAACGGCAGACATTACGATCGCTTATCGCAGTACCCTAATAAATTGCAATTTCATAAAGATTACCGTGCTACATTGTCTTTTTTCTGCACTATGTTCCCCTCTTTTGTAATAGAAAATCATACCTTTTCCCTTTTCCGAAAGGGGGTGAAAAAAATTCAATCACCATAATGAGGCAGTTACCGGACGCGGCTCAGTTCAACAAGGTTTTTCCGCAATCCGCTGTTTGACAATCACTAAGCTCATATTTAAGCACCAGAGTGGTTATTACAGCCATTCCGGTGCTTTTTCACGGACTGCGGAAACACTGCTGTGTGTTATATGCTGTATGTGCCCTGCGTAGCCCTACATACATAATCAATTATATCTTTCAAAGTATTCTTTAACTGTTATTATATCTGGCTTCTCAATCTCCACATCGAAAAAATCTTTGTCACCAGTTACAATTAAATCTACATCTTCTATAATTGCTGAAACAAGTATTGGCAGATCTGCTACATCTCTTATATCAGGGTACTTATCTGTTTCAATATCTAATGGTGTGTAAACAAGTTCAAATGAAAACTTCGATAGGAATTTTTCTAAATGTAATAGCTTGTCCTTAAACTTTTTGTTGAAAACTCTGTGTAATTCATCAATTATATGAGAACAAAGTACAATGCTATGTTTGGTAGCAACATCTTCAACAAATCTCGAAGGCATAGAATTGGGAAAGAGAATTGCAGATATTATAATATTCGTATCTCATTATCCGCATGTTTTTCCTCCCACATTTCTTTTCTAACTTCTTTAGTTAACTTGTTAATGTCATCTTCTGATGAAATACCCTGCTTTTCTGCCTCTCCTTGCATAGCTTGTTGCATTTCTTTAAATGCCATATATGAGGCATTAGCAATAACTACTTTGCCATCCTCTTCGATGAATAAAACCTTGTCTCCCTCTTTGAGATTTAATTTCTTTCTTACTTCTATAGGAATTGTTATTTGACCTTTTGATGAAATCCTTGCAAGTTCCATATATAAATCCTCCTTAAAATTAATTCCTTACTTTTTTTGTTTTCTTTACTTTCTTTACTATTATTATATCATAAATAAAGGATTTGTAGCCTAAAAATTATATTCTTTACTTTCTGCTAATGCGGTTTAGTTCAACGGTTTCGTGCTCACTAAACCTCTGAGCTGGACTATTGAGTAACACTCCCAGCCGATACTTGTACCCGGCGAGGTGGTGTGGTTGCTGCCCGCCGTGCCGTAGCGTGAGTGCTTTGTTGAACTAAACCGCTAGCGCGGTGGCTTATTGATTTTATTCCAAATCTTTCTTGTCCCTAATTATCCCATATATCTATTATCTTTTCCAGCATTGCATCCTTTAAAATAATAGTAAATATTTTAAAGGATGTGGTATATATTAATCAACTTTCTGCAATATATTCCCCTGTTTTACAACAGAATATCATACTTTCTCCTTTTCTCGAAAGGAGGTGAAAAAAAACAAATCCCCATAATGATGCAGTTACCGACCGCGGCTCAGTTCAACAAGGTTTTTCTGCAATCCGCTGTTTGACAATCAGTAAGTTCATATTTATGCACCAGAGTGGTTATTACAGCCATTCTGGTGCTTTTTCACGGACTGCGGAAACACTGCTATGTGTTGTGTGAAGTTGACCGCCCTGCGAAGCCGAGCTAATCCACGGACTTTGCTCCCTTATTTTATATATTTAGAATATACCGTAATATATCTTGTTTGAAAACTAACCTTGGTTATATCACGATAAAGAACTTCATATGGTTCTTCCTCCCAATTCCCAAATGGGTCGAAGTACTTAAGAAACACGGAACTCTTATTTGTTTTTAGTATCTTACCTATATAGAAGTCTTCATAATCTTCACACTCTATAATGATATTATTACTTTTGAAATATTTATCATTAAACAAATCACGCCAAGTATTAAACTCCTCAATTTTAGGCGTTATTACTTGGTTCATCAAACCTTCACTTTCATACATTCTTTCCATATGTCTATCATGCTCATTCGATCTGATTGACTTAACATCAGAGTATTTGAATGCTGAGTATCCATCAATTAGAAAATCATCATCTTCTGCAATAATGAAGATACTTTTCCCCATTAATAGTGGGAAACCATTGACATATTCGCCCATACGTCGTTTGATATGAGCAAATTGGCCATTTGATGCAATTTCAGCTAGTTTTGATTTTGCTTCAGATACAAGCATAAAATTCCTTTCTTTCCCCAATAACGTGACCAATAAATATACGTTTTATGGGAAATGTAAAATTAATAAATATGATTAAAAAAAATTAAGAGACCTACATAAATAATCCGCGGTCAATTTCGTATAACGTCCAGCACTCAAGACGCCACTGAACCGGACCCGCAGAGACATTCCCCCTTGGCGGAGCTTCGCTCCCGGTGAAGGAATGTGGTTGCCCTGCCCCAGCTCCGAAGCAAATACATCCGGCAATCCAAGACACGCACGCTTTTTCTCTTTTCGTCTGTGCCGCATCGTGAGGCCTTTGTCCTGCAAAGCGCCCACAATATAGCCAATTTCCTTATTATACCACGATTATAATATTTTTGATATTTCCTTCAGTGCAAGTATTTTTCCTATTAATAATCAACAAAATATAGTATAATTAAGATAGGAAAGGAGCGATACTATGCATACAAATAACATAAAAAAAATTGTACAAAATGCAAATGCCTCAGTTGAAATGGAAGACTTAAAGCCAAGTAAATTTGCAATAGGGTTAGCAAAAAGACAGCTTGCTGGGAGGATTAGTAAAGAAGAAGTTACACGTTTAATAGCTAAGAAATATACACGATGATGTTTTTTATTGGCAAATAATTACGTAATCAATTGGGATTTATTGGATAAAGAGTATTTGTTGAAAGCAATAATGATGTCAGTAAATAAAGATTATTCAAGCCTAAAAGACTGTTTATATAAATCTATAGAAAAGTGATACACCGCGACTTCATTATATGAGGTCTTATTTTTTTCTTCAACGTTCCACATACATATTTTATCTTCCAATTTGTACCCCTATTTTGCAATAGAAACTCATACCTTCTTTCTTTTCCGAAATGGGGTGAAAAGAATGAATTACTATAATAAAATGACTGCCGGCCGCGGCTCAGTTCAACAAGGTTTTTCCGCAATCCGCTGTTTGACAATCACTAAGCTCATATTTAAGCACCAGAGTGGTTATTACAGCCATTCTGGTGCTTTTTCACGGACTGCGGAAACACTGCTATGTGTTGTGTGATGGCTGGGTGCCCCTCGTAGCCAAAGCTACATGATCGTAGCTCTTAATCAATTCTTACTACAGTATACAATTCCAAACTTTCGTCCATGGATCAAGTCTAATTTCTGACTTTGCACCTTGAAATATCTCTTTTATTTTGCATTGATAATTATAATTCTCTATGTTTTCGGGATTACAATAGAAATATATAGTTTTTATTGCCTTATTATCAACAATTCGTTTATTAATGTGCTGATCATTTTCTCCGCTAAACCCAAATATGTGTATTTCATCATATTCTGCCTTTTCTAGTTTCGAAAAGTAATCAGCCAATAAAGATTGATCCCATCTAAAAGCATCCCACCTAAAATCACTCCAATTAAACCCAGAACTTAATTCATGAATTTTCTCATCTCCATTAATTCCCCATACAATATATGCATTTTCAAATGATAACCTCTTAGTTGATTTGAGATTTCTGTGCTCAATATTAAATCCACCATGTAAATGAAAGACCTTATCTTGATTCTCACATATATCATCAAGAATCAAATCATAATTAGTTGTAAAAATAAAATTAAAATTATTGAAAAACGATTTAACTTTCGAGTAGTCACATAAATTGGTATCTTTTAAACCATATTTACCGTCATTATAGTAAATTTTATTTGCTATCTGCTTAATTTTCGTCTCCTTTTCTTCTTCAATTTTTCCAATCTTCCTAAACATATTAATTACCTTTAACAGATTTTCTATTGAACATATTTCTTTTTCAATCACTTCAAAAATCAATCCATATTGCACAAAGTAGAGATTAAATATTTCATTACTATCTTGAAAACCATACTCCTCAAGTGTTTTGATAACATGCTTTTTCATATTTGGGTTGTATAAAATCCTATCAGTCTGAAGATATAGTTGTTCACTAACACACAAATCATTTGAACACCTTAATGCTCCATCATATTTGTATACTTCTCTAATTGAAAAGTCTGGCACTCTAAACTTATGAAATAGTCTATCTATTAATAAATAATCCTCATTAAAATATTTAAGTAATTTTTCTCTCATATTTATATTGGAATAATCTTTTATTAATTTAGATGTAAATCCATTTCCAATTAATATTGCTTTCATTTTGTCCCCCCATATTTTTCTCAAAACATTTTGGGTTTTAGGATAACCCTACCAGGATGGGCAAGGAAAAATGCACCCGGCTTTCATAGTCACAGTAGACGCGTTGGTTATGCGTCGCACCCCGCACAGATTCCGGCGTGCGAAATTACCGCACCGGGCTTCTCAGGTACACTCGCTTCCGTAATCAGTTATGTACTGCTGGCGCATAACTTTCTTACTATTCCCCACAGTGAGGTTGGCACCATTTATCCGGTCCTGCATGTCCTGTAGGTGTTTCCTTTGCAGGCTACGTATACCTGTTAACCCCTTCCCCAAAAACTAGCCCACGCTGAACCCGCTAACCCATACTGTTACGGAAAAGTGGTGTTATGTGCCGTTGGAACTTTCATTTATCTTGATTCTGTTTTTTTAGCGCCTCGTAACGTAATTTACTTCTAGGGTATGCGAGGCACTAAACAGATGAAGTGCATTTTTAACACCTCATGACTAGAAATAAGTTGTGTTAAAAAGCACTAGATTATGATTGTTATATGTAATCTTCCCTCACAGGCGAGAATACTTCCAGTGCTATGGAATCCATTATGATTTCAGCCGAATGTTCAACATTCCCCTTGATACTCCAACTGTCACCTGGTTTCTTATCATGCCTTTTCCCGTTGATAATTAAAACTATATGACCTGATATTAAATATCCAGTTTGCTCTTGGGGGTGTTTATGACATGGTAATGTCTTTCCTTTTGCTAGTCTAAATTGAGTTAATAGTGTTTTCTCTCCGTATACCAGTGTTTTCCTTTCAATTCCTTCAAGCATAGTAACATATCCGTCCTCTGATACTTTTCCTACGTTATAGTTCTGCATTATTATATCCCTCCCATTCTTATATCTTTTATGTCCCAATGGCATAGTCACGGTAGACGCGCCGGTTACCCGGCGCACCCCGCACAGATCCCGGCGTGCGGAATTACCGCACCGGGCTCTTCAAATATATTCGCTTCCGTATCAAACAAAACATTCTTCTATCCTTAGCTGGTTATCAGCTATTTCGGTTATTCTTGGTGTAATAAGTCCATACCATTTCATCTTTGCATCAAATTCTCCATAGGTGAAGCTACTCCTCTGACTCCTGCGGTTCAGCCATTTATATAATATACTCATGGCTGCTCTATAGAACTCATTTATTCCTTTTCCATTTCCCATAACTCCATAGTAGTTGAAGTACCCTCTAAGCTTCGCATTCAGCGTGTCCACTATTTTCTTTATCCTGTTGTGCCGATTTTCCCTGCACCATTCGGTAAAGGCATTTATTGATTTTCTTAGCTTGCTACGGCTTGTTCGCCTTGTTACAATATCTTTCCCTTTATGCGACACCTGCCATCGAAACTCAAATCCTAAGAATTCAAAACTGGTATTTTCATATTTCCTGAACCTCGAAAAACTTATGATATTTGTCTTTTCTTCTGCTATTTCCAGTTCAAATTTACCAAGCCTTTTTCCGAGTGTTTTGTAGAATCTTTCTGCATCCTGTTTGTATCTAAAGGCACAGATAAAATCATCACAATAGCGGCATATATATGCTTCTCCTTCGCTATTGGCTTTTACTACTTTTTCAAACCACAAGTCCAATACATAATGTAGATATATATTTGCAAGTACTGGACTCACAATCGAGCCTTGAGGACATCCTGTTAATGGATGTATTATTGCTCCATCAGTTTCTAGTATTCCTGCCTTCAACCACTTCTTTATCAACCTTAGAAATGCCCCGTCTTTTATTCTTTGCTTGAGCATTTCCATAAGCCAATCATGGTTTATGCTGTTGAAAAATCCCTTGATATCAGCCTCTACTATGTAGCTATATTTCCCTTGTACTTCCTTTGTGAGTTCCTTTACTGCCGTTTTGGCTCCTATCTTTGGTCTGTAGCCATAACTGCATTTCAAGAAGTCTTGCTCATATATAGCTTCCAATATACTCGCTGCCGCTCTCTGTACTATTTTATCTCTTAGTGATGGTATTCCAATCGGCCTTGTTTTTCCTTCTCCTTTTGGTATGTTGACTCGCCTTACCAGTTTTGTCTTGTATCTTTTGCTCTTAAGCGCACTTAGCAGCTCATTGAGATTATCTTCCAAGTTCCTTTCGAACTCTTTTGCAGTTTCCTTATCTACGCCTACTGCTGCTTTTCTATTAATTTCTTTCCATGCAAGATACAATGCATTCTTATCAAGTAACCGGTAAAGATCACCGAACCTATAATTCTTTTCCTGTTTTGCTTTCTTCGCTATTCCCCACAGTGAGGTTTGCATTGTTTCCTCCAGTCCTACAGTCCGGACAATGTTTCCTTTGCGGGCTGCATATATTTGTTAACCCCTTCCCCATGTGAACGGCTTTCCCGTTCTCAGAGTAATATGGGCTAATCCGACTCCCTGGAAATCTTCAGCCGTCCTCTTTATCGATTGGATAGACTTACCTGTCATTCTCATGCAGGAATCTCTAGGGTCTCCCAAGTTCCTGTTACTTCTCTCCATACATGCCACGTTCTCTGACCCCGACAGATCCTCAGGAATCTTGCCTTTCCGATTCCTCTGTATTGGCTTCCGTGACGTTAAACACGTCGCCATCTGCATTTTAGCGATTACGAGGCTGAATGTGCTTTAGGAATTACGGTATTCCCTATGGCCTATATGGTTCTCTGTGTACGCTTCGTCTGACTGTTACCAGTTTCGACGCAACACTCGATATGGGTGGTTGGCTAGACCTTACCCAGCAGGGACTTTCACCTTGCAAGAAGCACCAAGCTTTGCTTGGCGCACTAACGTTCCCACATTCACGATGCCCTTGAACCGGACCCCAAAGCCTGTCCCCCTGGCGGAGCTTCGCTCCCGGCGAAGGGGTGTTGACAATAATACCGTTGTGCTCTATGAAAATGTAAAGCTTGCACATTAGGCTATTTTCTTCTAAATCGAACTGCCAATAACGCCGGTCCAATCGTAAGAACTATACCCGCAATGCCCAAATCTATAAGCGTTAGAATAATAGGTAGCTTAAAAAGCGGATCCGTAAAAACAACTAATCCTGATATTCCTGCCGCAATAAAAAGCCAACGTATCCAGTGTTCAAGTTTCCCCTGTCTGAAAACTTTTGAAACACAGAGAAATGATAAACACATAAAAAGATATCCAACCCCTTCTAACGCACCAGGAATTGTATATGGATAATAATTTGCATAAAGCCATAACGATATACCTTCAGTCATTTTATAGATAAGGTTATGCCGCACTACGGTCATCTGTATATAGTAATTTGTGCTTAATATAGCTGTGTAAATTACCGCAAAAACTAATGCAAAAAAACTCCATATTTTATTTTCCTCTTCTACCAATGTATAAATTGTAATTATCATAGTTAAAAATGCTAGTGTTAGTAAAAAACAGGGTATTACCCATGCTAAAAATGGTATTTGCTTAAAGGATTCAGCATAGGAATCAATACCACTCCAAGGAGCATGAAGAATTGGTTGATAAATAATAAAAGCAAATAGATACCAAAGGTTTAGAATTGCAGTTAGTAATGAGGACCAGAACCCAATTTTATAAATAATTTGGTTTTTTTCTTTGAGTCTTAAAAATGTACTCATTATTTTCTCCTCTATATAAACAGAATTTGCGTGATAATGATCCTCCAAAAAACTCCGAATCCCGACTTTTCTCAATCCGCGCCAGGACGGCGCGGTTAATGCAACCAACTTCATTTAACGGTCTCACACGCACGATACCGCCGAGCCGGACCAATGAGGAATACCCCTTGTCGGTGCTTGTCACCCTGCTCCCGCTCCAAAGCAAATTCGTCCGGCAACCCAAGGCACGCCCTACTACCTGCCTTGCTACTGCACCGCCGCGTGAGTGCACTGTTAGATGTCGTAGGCTGCCCAGCAGAGCCAGAGAACGACAGGGCGTCGTCCCCTTAAATATAAATATCTACATCTAAATCGCACTTTGTAAAAAATGTGAATTAATCAAGTCTTTCATTATACTCATTTTCCGACATGTTGTTCATTACTTACTATTTGGCAAATCATATTTATAAATTGCTCTTTCCCTGCTGTATATGCATCTCTATCTTTTGGGAACTCTTTAGCCAATCTCTTCTTTAAATCGCAGTATTGTTGTGCATATTCAAAATGATTGTTCAAAAAATCACGGAATTGTATAAGAGCAGATAACTTTTCATTATCCTTTTCGTAACAATGTATATGATGAGTTGATATGTGTCCATCTTTCCGTTTTACAAAAAGATTACGTCCAGATACACCACTTTCCCCACATGCATCATAGCCAGCATTAATCATTCCATTCTTATTTAAGCCAAGCAGTGATTTCACTGCAACAGCAACATCCAAAATTGGCTTTGCACATATTCCCTTAATGGAAGTACTACCAATATGCTGAATATCAATAACATTTTCTCCTAATATCGATTTAATTTCCTGTTTTGTATTTTGAAATTCATTACTCCACTTTTCATCATATGTAACCAATTTCACTTCATATCGTTCTACGCCTAACAGAACTATCACCCCATTTATATAATATAAATTATCTTTAGTTCGCTATATCCTACTGTTATGCCCTAATTAAGCTTCGTAGCCCATCTCTATAAAATCCGCAACACGATGCCGCTGAACCGAACCCCAGAGCCTGTCCCCCTGGTGGAGCTCCGCTCCTGGTGAAGGGGCGCAGTTGTTGCATTCTTCATGCTGTACTACAGAGTCTTACCTCGTGCTTCAACCCACCCACACCCGCAGCGCAAACATCTTGTTAGGCGCAGTTCGGTGACCTTAACTTCAGGGATTGGCACGGACGCCAATCCCTCAATTACATTACAGTCTCATTTCCATCTTTCTAAGTTGCGTTTTCATACCTATCTTCTCATAAAAACTTATAGCATCAGTGTTGAACTCCCAAACACCTAGCTCTATACTATCTGCTCCAACCTCTTTACCAAACTCAATCGTTCTCTCAAAAAGTTGCCTTCCAATATTCTTCTTACGATGTTCTTCATTTATGCACAACTCATGAATATACACTGTTTTTCTCGGGTTTTGTACAATTATCTGAGGCTTTGAATCAATAAATCGTAGAAGAATATATCCTAAAACAGAATCATCTTCTTTGTTGGCCGCTACAAAAACTTTAAACTTTGGATCTTCATAAATGTTAGTACCATATACTTGTTCGTATGTAACTTTTACATCAAGATGAAAATCAGGTCTATTCTTAACATGCAATTTCTGCACCTCAGAAAATAATTCCATAAGTATCGGATTATCATCCTTTGTAGCTTCTCTGATATAAAACTCCATAATAACCTCCAAAATGCAAATATAATCGTTGGAGTTATACAGATATTGCATATCTCCAAAGCCTTGCTATAACAAATTCGGATATGGATGTCCGAGAAAAGCTCACCGAATTGCACTTAACGGTTTCACAGCACACCGACATCACTGAACCGGCCCCCCGGAGCCCTACACCCTGGCGGTGACTACTATCATAAAACACTACATATTCTTAGTGAAATTTGAACAAGATTATTCCTTACTTCCCTTCTGCTTTGCCAATTCCTGTTATCCCATTCAATTCCGCTTAGATCATCACCACCATAAAGAATCTGCCCTAACTTCACATTCCTAAACTTTGAGACAGCAAAAAAAGCTGCGGCTTCCATCTCAACCGTTACGCAACCTTCAGATTTCCGTAATGAAACTTTTCCCTTGGTCTCTCTGTAAAATGAGTCTGTAGTCCATGTTTTGGCCTTTATATAATTAATATTATGGCTGATAAAATCATCCTCAATAATTTTCAGCACTTCTTCATTACATTCTACTTCTCTTGATGGTTGGATATAATGATATGAAACGCCCTCATCTCTAACTGCTGAAACTGGAATGATAAGATGTCCAACTGCAATATTTTTCTGTAAAACACCTGCACCTCCACAAACAATAAATTTATTAAATCCATATGCAATTAGTTCTTCCAAGAAGCCCGCAGAACCAGCAGCCCCTAAAAAGCCTAAAGTTATATGTACTTTTTTCCCTTTATAATTTGTTTCATATATAGGTATGTTTAAAGTTTCACTATGCATAAACGCAACTTCCTGCAAATTACCTTCCGCTTTCATCTTTTCGATAACTTCTCGGAAAAAAGTAATTACACAACATTCAAATCCTTCTACCGGCTTTATAAAATTTGATGCTTCAATTAGTGCAGAACTCGAATTATCGAATTCAAGTATCGGGAATGCTTTCTTCTCCACGTTATCGCCTCCACTTGCTATATTTTCTCTTTTTCGGTACATGGACGCACCGTCTTCTGCCTACCATTTCGAGTCGCGATTCCACCTTGAAGCAAATGCATCCGGTAACCCAAGGCACGCACGCTGCTTGCTCTTTCCCGTCATGCCGCAACGTTAGAGTCTTGTTATGCAATGTAATAATAAATGACCTTAGCAGAAGTCATAGAACAAATGACAGCATTGTTAATACATCAAAGTAATCTTTTGCTTTAAATAAAACTTTCTTCTCAGATAGCTGCTTCATACCGGGATAAAAAGACGCTTTGTATGCTTTAAAGTGTTGGAAGAACGAGATTTCAACTTCGAAGTTTTCAGGTAGAGCAATTATACAACCACCTTTCTTGTCCTTCAAAGAATTCTCAACCTCCTGCTTTATTTTTTCGCAAGCTACATCTGGATGTATACTAATCGTAGAGCTTCCTATTCCTTTAGAAACCGGAAAAGTTCTTATATTATTGTCTATTTGCTTTACATGCTGACATAGTCCCTCATCTCCACTTACAAAGACAACTGGTACTCCTACATATGAAGCTGTATAGGCATTAAACAAGAACTCACTTGCCAGAATACCATTGATTTTTATCCATTCTATCACTTCATCATCAAAAGTATGTGATAATGGATTCCCGTTAGAGCCAGCCATTGAATGATATCCTATCATAATGACTGCATTGAAAGATTTATCTAGTTCTTGCATCATACAAAAAGGGTGTCCACTAAACGCTCTTATTAGCTTTACGTTCTGAGGCAAGTTATAAAAACTCAAATTCCTGCCAACTCCGTGTGCATCCTTTATCCATATTTCTTCTGCTCCTGCATTATTTGCACCTTCACATGCTGCTTGAACTTCCTTCATCATTTCGGCAGAAAAAGGTGGATAGTCGGGTTTCCATCTTGTGGCCTCATCCCAATTAACAATACCTGCAATTCCTTCAATATCTGCACTAATAAAAATCTTCATATGCATTCCCCCAAAATAATAATTTTTCAACGGATAGCCCTAAAATAGCTCTTGAGATTGTGACTATATAGTAGTCATGGTAAACGTGTTGGTTGCCCTGACCTTGCTCTTGTCTTCCCGTGCCGCCGCGTGAGCGCATTGTTCTACGGTGTGAAGGACCCCACGTAGCCCAATCCGCCACGGACGGCGGCTACCCCAACAATATCACACAAATTTATTACTTCTTTTCTTTGTGTATAAATCAATATTTACATCATTGACTCAATTTGTTTCTTTGCTTTCTTATCAAGCAAACCTCCAGAAAGAGCATTTACTATGTAGTTCTCAATTTCGTCAATGGTTTGGTATTTTCGAATTGTTGTGAGAACAGCTAAAATATCAACCAAAATAAGCTTTCTCATTGTTTCTTTAATATTGTCTATGTTAATAGCCATAATACTATTGGCAATTTTTCTGTGCAAGTAATTTTTATAAGGTACTATGCTGCATAAAGATTGAATACATTGACGTACAGTAATTGGCTTTTCATCATTCACAAGTAGTAAATATTCATCAATAATAAGATCAATTCTGTTATCCTTGTCCCATTTTACATTATCTGCAATAAGCATAAGACCAATACTTCTATGATATGAGTTCTCGCTTTTTAACTTCTTACAAAATGTATCCCAAAATGGGTATACATCGTCAAAATATGAAGATCGGTGCTTTAGCATAAGAAATGATTGGTATCTAATTGTATCATCCTTTTCCGTAAGCCATTCAACTAATTTTGATAGATCATCTGTACAAATGGTCTTTGATACTTCTTCCAAATCACTCTTGTCAAATGATAATAGTTTTTCAATAGTGAGCATATTTCCATCTCCTTATTAAATTTTGCTTCTTGTTATACTTCAGAATCTTTAAGAAATCGGCGAAAGGATGCACCGTCTTGCCCCCTATGTCATAGAACATCTCCGCACTCATGGCACCTCTGAGCCGTTAAGACATCGACCAAGTCCTAGATAGCTCTTATCTTAGGCATGGTCGGTGTCATGCGCGACTGCGCTTAGGCTCAGGGGTCGTGGTTTGCCTCGCTGCATGACCTACTCCTTGAACCAGCTCCGTGACCTGCCCAATGCTGACGAACCCTTGCGTGAGTGCTTTGTTATATGATGGACCGAACCCCGAAGAGACAAGAGCAGCATGGAGGCTGCGACCTTATACTTACTCTGCTTCGTATGATATAAATATTGTGCATTATTCGGACGGCCAATGGCCGCCCCTACCCATTGATACTTCATATATTGTAGGAGCTCGCATTGCGCGTCCGTATGTCGCATTATAATAATTGGACGTGTCATTTATTTGTGGGGTTATTATGCCTAAACCCTTAATTTACCCGAACCTTGGATAATTTCATCTTTGTGTAAGTTCACATAATTACAGCTCGGAGTTGTGCCGCATTTCCGGCATGCAATATCATAGGCGGAATTTATAGTGTGACATTCGGGACACGAGTAATGCTCAATCATTTCCTCATACCATTTTTCATATCCAACTTCTTTGATACGTTCTTGGGATTTCCACAGCTCATTGCGGTGAGGCATCTGAGCCTGAAATGCCTTCAACTCCACACAGGGATATTCCGTGCATTCACAGCAGAAGTTGATACCTTTTTCAACAGCACATTTTGTCATTTTGCAGTGATTTCTACAAAATATTCCTCGTTTTTCAGATCGGCAGCCATGACATTCCAATTCTTCCACTGGGAGTTGGAGGCGCATAGCTATCATCTTTAACCTTTCCGGATCTTCCTTGGTTCCAATGAATAGGGTACACGCAGGACAAAACAACCCACAAATGGCTGCAAGTCTTTTGTCTGAAGTACAAATATCCAATTGTCCGTTATTCATGTCTTTTCCCTCCTTACTAATAATATGTTTCTCACGTCCGCACTCATGATGCCACCGAACCGGATCTGCAGAGCCTTGCCCGAATACATTGATTTACCGCTTCCGGTACCCGGAACCTGACATGAGTCGATTATGTATGTTCATTTAGTCATCTCTATAAATTGGAATTTATTATATATTATATGTGGCAATATCTATAAGCTCAGAATCATTGCATTTTTCCATACATAAACTTCTTTTATACATGTACCCTTTTTGGCTTAAAGTAATATCCAAAAAACAAATGAAAATCCCCATGTCAATTGAATTATAGTAAGAAAGTTTACTTGCTGGCATGAATGATTTTATTTGAGTTGTTCGATAAATTCTCAAACAATTATCTTCACTTACAACTCTCCACGGCTGTGTATTGCAGGCACTTGGTGCATATCGGACAATTTCCCCTATGTCTAAATAGTGCTCACCTTTCCATATAGTTTCTAAATCCTTACGGTTCGTCTTTGAAAAATTCCCACGAAAATCTTCAGACTGACTTTTTCCAAATGCCAACATTATAACATAATCAAGACCGTCCGATGTTAGTTCTTTTGTTTTGGCTAAAGCGTACCAGCAGCTTCCTATATTACGGGAAGCCAAAAACAAATCTATCTGCTCTAACATATAGCCAGCATTCAGAAGATATAATGGCTTTTGTTCGCTATACATAAGCAAGCAGTATTCGCCACGTTTTGAGGTGGTTTCTTTCCGTTCAACAATTTCAAACTTAACTTTGACTTCTTTAACAAGAGGCATAAGATTAACGATTCTCTGCTTGATTTCTTCCATTTCATCTGCTGTTATAGATAAGTTCTCATCATATCTTCTTATTGATTTTCTTTTGAAAATCATGTCAAATAGTTCTTTCAAAATTATAATCTCCCTTCAATTCAGTTCTCCTACTTGAAGGGTAATGGATTATAAAATTTATTTCCACATAAATTTTATAATTACAATGCAAAATTAATTAACCATGCAAATTTGGGCACAGTATTTAATTATGTACACAATGACAAATTCCAATTTATCGGGTTGTTTATAAATAATTCATATGTCATCTAACGTCTCGTATTCCAGAGGCTTGTCTTTACCGCACAAACTGGAATATACTGTTAGGCGTAGTTGGGGACCCCAAACAATCTTACTACCATAATATTGATTTTTTTAGGCAATTCAATATTTTTTCTATAGTATACAATTTTCCTGCAGTCATATCTTTATCTCCCTTAATTTCCTCCAACTCATCAATTAAAACTTGCTTTTCCCCATATTTTCCATAAGATAAATTATAGTTTAGCAAGTCTGATATTTTATCTATATGCTCTCTGGGATATGTACTGAGAACCTTAATAAATTCACGTCTATCATGTTTTCCATATAATTCGCCAATACGTGCAGCATAACTTTCTGAAAACGCTCCATCAATCTTTTTATTAAATCCATCAAATGCGCTTATTAATTTTTGTTCTGTTGCATAATAAGACGGGTCTTTAATATTTACTACATTTTTTTCATTATCCCATTCAACTTCTCTACCTAATGATTCAGCTACTACCCTTAAAGGTACATATATCTTACCTTTATAGTTAAAGGGTTCATGGTATTCATTGTCAATATTTTCATTTACTCCAATTTCATACCCATTTACTGTTACTCTAATATTATTGTAATTAACATCAATTTTTTCCTGTCCAGCATGTCCGGATTCGTGAGCTAAAACAAATACACTATTTAATAAAATAGAACTAAATACTACTCCGCTGATGAAACCTAATAAACATTCCTTTTTCATTCTATGCTCTCCTAATAATTATTGTATTACCAAAAACTTCAATGCCCTACTTTCACAATTCGCGACACGATGTCGCGTTCTTTTGCAGCCAATTACGCCTAACGGTTTTGCACTCACGACATCCCTGAACCGGACATCAGAGTCCTTCCCCCTGGCGGAGCTCCGCTCCCAGTGAAGGGGTGTAGTTGCTGCCCTTTCTCCAGAGCAATAACTTCTGCAACCCAAGGCACGCTCACTTCTTGCTCTTACCCACCGTGTCGCAGCTTGAGTGCATTGTTGAACAAAACCGCTAGCACGTTGGCCTATTGATGTTATTCCGAATCTTTCTTATCCCTAATTATCCCATATATCTATTACCTTTTCCAGCTCCGCAGGTTCCTTATGCACGTGGAAGTATGCTTTCTTTGTGTATTCCATCTTACATTTGTCTTTGTTCTGCACTTTATTCCCCTGTTTTGCTATATAACCAATTATTCATATTTAATAATATTAATCACTCTTTTTAATCTAGAAGAGTACTCAATTTGTACTTTATGGTTAACTGAAGCATTTAGTAAGTCAAAATAGTCGAGACTTCCTGAGTCTTCAAATATAATAGGACTAGTATTAATTTTGAATTCCAAATTATACACTTTGCTTTGCCAGCTTGTCTTACCAGTGTTTGTAACATATTCCAGCGTTCCACTCGTGTATACAGGCTTATCAAACCAATCGAAATAGACGGCATAAGAATTGTATATACCCATCATAGTAAAAAATATGAATAATGCTATTAAGGGAACAGCCTTTGCTATAAAATATCTTGTCCTATAATCAAGAATCCAAATAAAAAGACTCGATGAGAACAACAGTATTGATATTCCCAAACAATTGTATATCAAGTCCCCCAATAATGCATTACGGTAATTTGAACTCCCAAGGGTAAAGCAAAGAGATATAGTGAAAATCAAAGTTATTGAAAAATATAAAGAACAAAATTTCAAAGGAATAGAAAGGACTTTCGGTTTCATAATCGGCTCCTTAATATCTATTTCTATTAATATCAATTTTACTGTGTTATAATTAAATCTTCACAGCTCATCCCCAGAAAATCCGCAGTGTGAGGACATTGTTACTCAATGGGCCGAGCCCCACGAAGCCTAGAGCAGCACGGATGCTGCGGCCTTGAATTTTCTTTTTTTCGCATTAGATAAATGATGTGAACTAAAGAATCTACTCATTTGGCGATATTGGTTTTCACTTTAGGATAAAACTCCTTCAATAAGCTCATATAGTCAGGTAATTTTTCTAAATTTGGCCCCCAAAATTCAAAGGTTATACCATTACATTTTTCAATATAATTATTTTCTAGTGTATAAGTTTTCCTGAATTTACATGCACCACCTTTATCATTATGACAGTGGTGGCAATTTCCATGTTCTCCTGTAAAAACTTCTTTTATAAAACTTCGTGTATTTTCAATATATTCACGATGTTTATCAATCTGATTTAAGAAAAGTCGAAGAATAATACTATTCTCTCTGATATATATTCGTGCAGCAACTTTTTTGCTTTTAACTCCAATTTTTGAATAGATAATCATGTATTTACCCCAGCAGAAACCAGTACCAATATTACCGCTAAAGCCATACCCGAGTTTTGAAATCTCATTGTCAAACGCTAAAATAAAAGCCTTGTTTTCCTCTGATATAATATTAAATCTTTCTTCTGCCAAAATGGTTTTTATTTCCTTTCACCTCGCTTGATATACAATTCTTATTCCGCTTTATTCAACTAATGCGAATTAATATTCTGCAAAACCTAACCCACTAGGAATGCCTCTTGGCGGTGCTCCGCGCCCAGTAGAGGGATGCGGTGCGGCTCCTTCTCCAAAGCCTTAGCTACCCGCACTCGACAGCGGAAATGCATTGTTAGTCGATGTCTCGGTCATTTCCTTAGAAATTCTAATGCTCTATCTAACAAGGTCATCTTGTGTGGTAAACCTCAAGGTGAAGACATCACTAATTTATTTATCTTTCCAGGATATTTGATAGCAAAATGAAACACATGTCCCCCTCCCCACGAACTTGTTAAAAATGAGGCTTTATCTATTTTATAGTAATCCATAATACTGTTTATGAAATTTGCAAAATACTCAGGGGTATAGTCAGCATTAGGTTTATCAGTAAATCCACATCCAACCATATCGAATGCATATAAGTATAATATTTTGAGAAGAAATCTATATTTTTTCTCAAATCATATATATTCATCGGACACCCCAAGGCATGCCTACTTCTTGTCCTAGCCTGCCGTGCCGCAGCATAAGTGCTTGTTATCTAAAGTATTGCGGCGGTTTAAAGCTTTACCGCTAAGGACGGGCAGTTAGCTTCATTTTTTTAGCAAGATAATTCTATAATTCCCACCAAACATAGCAGGCTCATCCTCAATTATGTTAATTCGCAACCCATTTGTAAAATCTTCAAAACATCGGTTAATATCTGTACCTATAAATGACGTAACTTTGTTTAGTAATTTTCTAAATATCGATACTTTAGTGCTATTTTTAATGAATTTGTCAAAGATTAAAATAACACCTTCATCTTTGATTACTCTTAAAGCTTCGCACATAGTTATTCTAGGGTCCTCAACAACACTTAGCACCAGATTAAGAATAACAAAATCAAATTTTTCATCTTCAAATTCTAATTTTTCGGCATTCATATTAAGTAAATTAACATGTCTATTCTTAACTTTTTCTTTCGCTTTATCTAGCATAGCATCAGAAATATCAATTCCAGTAACATCACATTCAAAAGGAATATAAGCTAAATCTTCACCGGTTCCTATACCAACCATAAGTATTTTATCGTTTGAATTCAGATTTAATAAACTAATAGCCCTTTTTCTTGCATTTACTAAAATTTTCCTAAAAATATAATCATATACCGGGGCTAACCGCTTATACTTTGATATGTTAGTCAAGTTCTTCATCATTTCTTTGCCTCACTCAATTACTTTTTCTTTTTGAATAGGGTTCCCCCATATTTCATCTAACGTACCCGCACTCACTACACAAAAAAACTGGACACCAAAGCCCTTCCCCTTGGCGGAGCTTCGCTCCCGGGTCCAAATCACTAATAAACCCCGTATAGGAATTTGCACCTTATATAAATAAAATAAATTAACTCAATCTCTCATTATACCCAAAATTCGAAGATATTCTTTCTCAGCCACTGCCTAAAATAATGCAATTGTTCGTTAGTATGGAAATAATGCTCCCCATGTTCCAATATCTGCAACTTGCAATGATAACGTTTTACAAATTCAGAAACCACATTAAATTCAGAAAGATTGTCATCTGAACCATAGAGAATCGCAGTCGGTATGTCCCAAGTGTCAACAGGATGAGATTTTACATAGCAGTAATAATCCCAATAGAGTGTTTGTCCAATTGGTGTTTCAATTTCTTTTTCTAATTTTAGTCTGTCCTCGCTTATATTGAACCTTGCCATCATATTGTTTATAATGCGCTCCATGTTTAATATAGGAGAAAGGAACAAACATTGTTCAAGTGGCAAACCTTTGTATGCAAGCAAACTGAAATATGAACCTATACTGCAAGCAAATATGCTTATGTTACTTGAAATAGTTTGCGCATACCCTACAATAGCAGTAAGATCACTAACACAGTTCTGAACCTTGCAAGCATAATCTTCACCTTTACGTTCCCCATGTTCAGGTAAATCAAAGCTGAGTACCTGATACCCTTTGTCAATTGCCTCTTCTGCGAAAATTACAATTGCATCATCATCCTTGCTGGACATATTTCCATGAACAACAATAAATAGTCTATCTGATGGCTCTCCCCACAAAATTGCAGGAATGCCTTCAACCGTCAAATTAATTTTTTTCATTATTCTTTCCTCTTCGCCAAATATAAAGAATGTGAAGCAATTCATCTTAATTCAATCTCATAATTAATTTATTTACTTTCTAAAATATCGTTGCAATATTCTATGATATCTTTTCTGGGTATTTTAATGTCATTACCATTTCAAATACCAATAAATTGCTTTTTCGTTAGCAATATTAGGAAAATTAGCATATAACATATCATCTATTCCGCCAATTCGAAAACCGAATTTCAAGTAAAACCTACAAGCCCAGAGATTATTATCTTGAGTTTCAAGCATCAATCCCATTAACTGATTTTGTTTTGCCCACTCAATTGCTTGATTGATTAGTGCTTGTCCAACACCTTTGCCTCTTGCGTTTCTGCTAACTGTTATATCATCAATAAAGGCATATCGACCCCAATTTCTATGCATTTTTATTTGACCTATACAAATATCATTGTCATAGAAGAAGAAAACTATTTTATCTTTGTTATTAATGTATGCTTCATAGTTTTCCACGTCATCAGGATATTGTTTCTCGTATACTTCTGGATATATTTCTTCAGTATACGTCCATGTATCATTTTCATATTTGAGTATAATTTTGCCAATCACCTCAAAAGGCTCATTTACTTTATTAATATCCTCAATGTTTTCATATGTCATTTGAACAATCACTATTTCACCTCATAAATTAAATTTTTACTATACAATTATCTACCGATATGCAATATAGGAATAGTACTTCTTACATAAATCAATCTGCATTATCTGTCAGCTAACGTTCTCGCACTCAGTCGAGTAGCCCGCAAGAGTTTCACCTACAGGCTCTCACAGAACCGTACGTGAATCTCTCGATTCATACGGCTCCTATCATTCAACCATTCGTATGGCTTGCTCTCTTTCATCAAATCCTCCTGTTCTCACAGTTGTTCTCAGTTTTCGAGCTGAATGATGGTGTCCCTTTGCTTCATTGCCATTACAGCAACTTCATTACTACTACGGGCACCTCCGCCCCTGCATCACGCTTTGCTATTTCGACCTAGTCTTTCTATGACTTGTGTCTTTTTGCTTAACATCGTCATGCAGGTTCCTGTGTTTCACATCAGAGCCCGATACGCGCTCATGCCGCCTTAATACCGTTTGCCGAGCAGTCAGCTATTCAGGTATTCTTCTGCCCTTATCCCTGCCTTGCATCGATAAGCAGGTTCTGACAAAGTCTTTCAGTATCGATACTTCTTCAGCGGTTCACTTTCGTTCATCTTCGCGCATCCCACATGATTGCTTTATTGCAACCTTTTCCCTATACGCTCACTACCACAGCTCTTTACTGCAGCAGCTTAGGGTTGTTTGATGGATTTGCCTGATTCAATCCCCATCGAGGGGTCTTCCCTCATCTCTGATGTACCTTTCACAGCACACCGACACTCCTGAACCAGACCCCGAAGCCCTTCCCCTTGCGATGCTTGCCACCCTGCGAAGGGGTGTGGTTGCTCTGCCCCCGCTCCAAAGCAAACACATCCGGCAACCCGAGGCACGCCTGCTTCTTGCTCCTGCCCGCTATGCCATAGCGTGAGAGCATTGTTGAACTAAGCCGCTAGCGCGTTGGCCTATTGATGTTATTCCGAATCTTTCTTATCCCTAATTATCCCATATATCTATTACCTTTTCCATCATTACATCCTTTAAAATAATAGTAAATATTTATAAGGATGTGGTATATATAAATCAACTTATCGAAAAAATGATAGGTGACATGCAGTTCAGGGGTTTTAGTCCCAAAACAATCTACGCCTGCGTATACCGGAACATCCGGACGGCGATTCCGGAGCTTCCCTCCTGCATGGATGAAAAGCAGGTACGACAGTCCCTCTTGTATGCATTTCTCAAGGTATCAGCAGTTCTTACGCAAACGGCTGCTATGGTGCTCTCTCGCCAAGAGGTCTTATCCATTTTTGATGCTGTATCCAATCTTAAGCATAAGGTCATCCTTATGACTACATATGATGCGGGTCTCAGACAGACAACAAGATCTGCTTCCATGTGGTCTTTACTATTCCTGATCTTCTCAATCCGCTTGTTTTGCGAAATCAGAAGCTGCTCTACGATTTGCTTTTTCTATGTGTCCGAAATTCTATCGGAGTTGGCCGCCGATAAGAAGTACTTGGGAGCTCAAATTAGCTTTACCACTATCCTCCATACCTGGGGTCAAAACCTTATGACAATTGAGGGTAATGAGTTTATCCCCAGGTTCCTTATGCACGTTCTGCCTTACCGTTTTGTAAAGATACGCCATTTTGGCATATTAAGCAATCGGAACCGGCAGGGCAAACTGCTTAAGTACAAGAAACTGACGGTAGTAAACCTATTTTCTATTCCAAAGAGACTTACTACTGTAGAACTGCTTTTGAGGCTGACAGGACGTCGGCCCCTCATGTTTTATTTGTTGGCGTTCCTTGATGAAATACCATTTTCCAGTTGCCATCTATAAGCTTCCATATTGAGCTTCTTAAAGAGTATTTTTCATTCAAACTTTCTTCATTACGTCTAATTGACTTATATGTAGCCAATACAACATTCATAGTAAGAAATTTAATTGAAAAGTCTTGAATCTCCCAATTAATCAAAGAATTACGATCAGCTTGATCTATCACGTCATTAACATTATAGTGCCAAACAAACCCAGAACTACAGAATTCAAAAAAATCATCCGACAACAATTCCGAAATCTTACCTGGTGAGTTTCTTGTCTCTGGCTTTAGTAACTGAATTTCTAAATCGTATATTTCCTTACACGTTTGCTCCATTACTTTTCACCTTTATTCCAAGAGCCTACTTCAATCAAATTACCTTCAGGGTCAGCTATGTAACTTGACCTCATTCCCCAAGGTTCATTCTTGGGATAGTAAACAGGTGTTGCACCCATCTTCACAAGTCTCTTAAATTCATTATCCACATCATCAAATTTCGGAAGATCAATAGCTAACTCAAAAGTACCATTTAGCTCCTTAGGATAACTAAATTTTTGTCCAGAAAGTTTTTCAAAGTCCTCTCTTCCGTACATCATAAAACGAATTCCTTCATGTTTGAATTCAGCATATGGGCCACCATCCCATTCAATCTCTAAACCAATAACATCTCGATAGAATTTAACCATAATGTGCAAATCATTTACAAATAAACCTATTGCATCAAATTTAATTCCCATAAAACCCACCTCATACTGTTATTATTATACAATATAGACTATCTGAACAAACCGCGCATGGACGGCGCAGCTTTTGCGACCAATTTCACTTAATGTCCAGCACTCACGATACCACTAAATTGGACCACAAAACCCTTCTCCTTGGCGAAGCCTCTCTCCCGGTGAAGATGTGTGGTTGCCCTGCTCGTGCTCCGAAGCAAATACATCCGGCAACCCAAGGCACGCTTGCTCCTTGACCTAGCTTACCGTGCCGCAGTGTGAGCGCATTGTTATGCACAGTTAAAATTCTCTTAGAATCCTGCACTTTCATTAACTATCAATACTTTCATTCTACCTATCTCATCTTGTCCTTCAATGATAACAAGGTTATTACACACCCGCTCTTTCGACTTACAATCAACACATTTATTTAACTCTACACATGGCGGATTGAATCCTGCTCTTCTTGCATTTAAAGGTGATGAAATGTTCCTGACCCTCTGAATTGCTTCGCTCAATGAATCCGCTATCTTATTAACTCCAACTACAATTACAACATTATCAGGCCCGAATACCATTGCAGCTACTCGATTTCCGCTATGATCAATATTTACTATATGTCCTTCCAACGAAATAGCATTGGTTCCCGTAATGTACCAATCAGCAGTCAATGCCTTTTTCTTAATCTGATTACTCTCTTCTTTATTCATTGCCATTGTCTTATTAAAGACAATATTTCCTCTTTCAATAAGCTTATCTACAATTCCAGATTTCTCAACTGTTATTGAATGGCCTACTCCTACAGTACATTCACTTGGTATCATCTGTAAAAGCTTATCATTTATTTCATCAAAGCTTTCTAGAAAAAAAGCATCAATATTTCTTGACTTAAGATTGTTTACCAACCTCTGAATTCTACTATCTGGCATTTATTAACCTCCCTTATTATGAACAACACCACTTTACAAGTTTTGAATTAATATAATTTAAAAACTGAATAAAATTAACAAGATCAGATACCTGTGATCCTACAAATACTAATCATGAATAAATTCATACCGTAGGAGGCATCTGATCATGATTAGCATTACTAGTAATTCTATGAAACAAACACTACATCAATATTTATTAGAATATCGCAGTATTTTCAAGAAACGGAGTTTCCTGTTATTCACCTGGTTGGTTTCAGCAATCCTCTGCATAGAAGAAGTCCGCAGCGTAAAGTCCCTATACGATAATTTCATTAGGAAGTACTGCAATAAGGCACTCAACAGCTTTTTCTTGCTTTGATTCTAGAAGGATGCGGCGGCCTTGAATAACGATCTTACGGTTACACGATATTTAAGATTATGTAATGATTTTATTAGCTTTGGCTTTAAAACGAAAATCTTTTTATCTATTTGTGGCATAGAAGAAACCATAAGTGTAATTGCAAAAACTGTTATAGGACAAGGCATTATAAGGGTAACTATTCTTGGATAACTATGCCCTAATATAACACTTAAAAAAGGATAACTAAGAAAAAGCAAATAAAACATGATAACTGATATTTTTACAACTTTACTCTTGTTAAACTCAAACTTTGTTTTATTAACAAATATATCTGCTGTAAATAATATTGATACTATTCCAAATAAAGGTGATGCAATAAAATGTCCGATCATGGATTTATCATGTAATATAAAGAAGACTATCGATATCCAAGCAAAACAAAAGGCTAAAAAAATTTTCATGCTTACTTTGGATGTTTGTGAAGGCTTTGTATATAGCCATATAGTTAGCGTCAACCCAATAAGAACCATTATTGTCTGATAGAATATAGTCGCATTATTATAAGACGAAATTGTATTCCAAAACATTTCTACCGATTTCATATAATACCCCCTCCCCCTTGTGATATAACGTATTATAAAACAGATGTGCTATAAATCTCTATTACACCAAAGCAATCGCTTCTGCAACCCAAGCACGCACGATCCTTGCTTCTACCCTCCGTGCCGCCGAGTGAGGGCTTTGTCAGATGTCGTAGGCTGCCCCGCGGAGCTAGAGGACGACAGGATGTCGTCCCCTTACTTAAATTAAATATCCTATCTATTTTGTACTTAACAAAGATTGTACAGTTAACTTAAGCAAGATTTCACATAATCAATCGGCACATCCATTCTAATAGCAGTTTCTTCAATATTCGAAATAACTATCAATGGATTTGAAAATTTCATTGCTTGCCTCCTCACGAAAATCGTGTAAATCCAACTACCGTATCAAATTATGCTTCGTAGTCTATCCCTAGAAAATCCGCGACACGATGTCGCGGTCTTGCAGCCTATGTCATCTTACTACTGTATTGACGAAGCAGTTCGTCAATGTTTATATATGTGCATTTTATGTCTTACCAAGCATAATCTTGTCCAAAGGACTATGTATATTCTTACTGCTCTGATACCCTAGTAGCTCCTGAGTATATCTCAGGTCTATACCACCCTCCAAAAAGTGAATTGCAAGAATCAATGCCAGCATTTACCTACTACTTATCCTTATTATACGGCATATGCTCTAATGTTTAAATATTCCATCATATAAAAAAGTCGGGACTTTTCAACAATCCCAACTATCATTATTGCTTCTATACTTCATCTATCTTGGTAAATCTGAAATTCACCACATCAAACAAACCAAGGTCTGTAACCTTTAACTCCGGTATAACGGGAAGTGCCAGGAATGACAGTGTGATGAACGGATCATAACTTCTTGAGACACCCATGGTATAGGCCACATCAAGCATATCCCCCAATTGTTCCTGCAGTTGTTCCAATGGTATGTCACTCATCAAGCCGCCTATTGGTAATGTGAGTGAGCGTAATATGTAGCCTCCGGAAGCTATTGCTATACCGCCTCCGATTTCCTGCAAATGTTCCGCCGCAGCCCGCATATCCAGATCACTGTCTCCGATAACTACAATATTATGTGAGTCATGGGCTACTGTTGATGCTATTGCGCCATTTTTAAGTCCAAGACCTTCTACAAGGCCTAACCCTATATTGCCGGTGGCATTATGTCTTTCGACTACTGCAATTTTCAGAAGTGCTTTTCCTTCACTGGTAACATATTTACCATCGACTGTGCTTACATTTCGCCACAAATCCTTTGTCACAAGAGAATGAGGCTGCAAGCCTATCACTCTGAGTCCCTGCTCTTCAGTCGTTATGCTGAAGCAGTCTTCCGCCAGAGGCTTAATATTCACTGAGTTCCGCATCTTTGAATCGTTTACGCTCTTTATTTCAAACAATGCTTTCCCTTCTTGGGCAATAAGCTTGCCTTCTTTGTATACCTGATATACTTCTAATCTCTCAAGGTCATTTAAAACCACCATATCGGCTTTATAACCGGGTGCAATAGCCCCAACCCTCTCCAGATTATAGCATCTCGCTACATTAAGTGTAGCCATTTGTATAGCTATTACCGGATTGACACCCTGCTTTATCGCTAACCTTATGTTGTTATCTATGTGCCCGTCTGTCAATATATCCTCCGGATGCCTATCATCAGTACAGAACATGCATCTTGCCACACTGCTTTCATTCAGGGCAGGAAGCAGGTCTATGACATTTCTTGCAGCCGATCCTTCCCTAAGCATAACATGCATTCCCAGTCGAAGGCGCTCTTCCGCCTCTTCTGCACTTGTACATTCGTGCTCAGTTCTGACACCGGCTGCTATGTAGGCATTTAAATCCGCTCTGCTTAGAAGAGGCCCGTGCCCATCTATAAATTTATTTGTATTCTTTGCAAGTACAATTTTATTCATTATGGATTTCTCATTGTGTATTACATTTGTAAAATCCATAAGCTCTCCAAGTCCCAATACTCTCGGGTGATTAATTATCTCCATAAGATCCTCTGCCTTAAGCACACTGCCGGAGTTCTCAAAGGGTGTTGCAGGTACACAGGAGGGAAGCATTATATACACATCAATAGGAAGATTCTCCGTTCCTTCAAGCATATATTTTATTCCGGCTATCCCCTTAACATTAGCTATTTCGTGGGGGTCTGCAACTATGGCTGTTGTGCCTCTTGAAGCTACAGCTCTTGCAAACTCTCCTGGGGTAACCATGGATGACTCGATATGTACATGTCCATCCATAAAACCGGGAGCAAGATACTTTCCTTCCATATCAAGCTCGACAGCACCGGTGTATTCGCCTATTCCCGCTATGTATCCGTCATGTACAGCTACATCAGTCTTATAGATTTCACCTGTAAAAACATTCACAAGGTTTATATTCTTAAATACAGTCTGCGCTTTTGCCCTTCCTGAAGCTACATCTACCAAAGCCATAATTATATCCCTCATCCATACACCTCTCCTTATAGCACAATTAGTATAATATACTTTTAATAGTCGCCGTTCTTTAGTCTTCATTATTATTTCTATAATTATATCACATTTTTTAATACCTTCGTTAATATTTTCCTTTATTAGTTTATGCTGGTATAAAATAAAACCCGTCTACAGGTTTATGTCCCATAGACGGGTTCAAATTATTCTTTCGCTTGCGGTTTCATTGTCGGGAACAGTATTATGTCTCTTATAGAATAAGAGTCTGTAAGGAACATTATTATTCTGTCTATTCCTATACCAAGTCCTCCGGTAGGAGGCATGCCTATTTCCAGTGAATTTACAAAGTCATCATCTGTTGCATATGCTTCATCGTCTCCAAGCTCTTTATCCTTTGCCTGCTGCTCAAATCTTTCCTTCTGGTCGATAGGATCGTTGAGTTCAGAATAAGCATTGGCAATTTCTCTGGCATATATGAAGGCTTCGAATCTCTCTGTCATTGTCGGGTCATCCTTCTTCTTCTTGGTAAGCGGTGATATTTCCACAGGATAGTCCATAAGGAAGGTAGGCTGTATGAGGTGCTCTTCAACATACATCTCGAAGGCAGCATTCAATATATCACCCTTAGTGCAATCCTGAAGCTTCTTCTTAAGCTCATCTACCACTTTTAGCTTCTTTGCTGCTTCTCTTGCTTCCTCATCGGTCTTTATCTCATTAAAGTCAACGCCTGAATACTGCTTAACTGCATCTACCATAGTCAATCTGTTCCACGGTGGTGTAAGATCCAATTCTGTTCCTTGATAGGTTATCTTTGTTGTTCCAAGAACCTTCTCTGCACAGTATGCCACCAGATTTTCCGTAAGCTCCATCATATCTTTATAGTCTGCATATGCCTGATACAGCTCAATCATAGTAAATTCGGGGTTGTGTCTGACATCAATGCCTTCATTTCTAAAGTCCTTACCCATTTCATACACTCTCTCAAAACCACCGACTATGAGTCTCTTCAAATAAAGCTCGGTAGCTATTCTGAGATACAAATCAATATCCAAGGCATTGCTGTGGGTAATGAACGGTCTTGCTGCAGCTCCGCTTGCTATTGTAGCCAATATGGGAGTTTCAACTTCTATATAATCCTTTGCATCGAGAAATTCTCTTATCGCTTTTATTATCCGTGTCCTCTTATAGAATGTATCCCTTACATCCTCATTGACAATAAGGTCAACATACCTCTGCCTGTACCTCATTTCGGTATCTTTAAGTCCGTGCCACTTCTCCGGCAAGGGCTGAAGTGACTTGCACAATAAGGCTACCTGCTTTGCATGTACTGAAATCTCGCCTCTTTTGGTTTTGAATACAAAACCCTTTATACCGACTATATCGCCGATATCATATGTCTTTATTATCTTATATTCCTCTTCGCTTACTTCATCCTGCTTTATGTATGTCTGTATCTTTCCATGTCTGTCCTGTATATCGCAAAAAGATGCCTTTCCCATATCTCTGAAAGACATTATCCTTCCGGCTATCGAAACATCCTTACCCTCCATTTCTTCAAAGTTATCCTTGATTTCAATAGAGTGGTGAGTCTGATCATAATTCAATATTTCAAAAGGATTACGCCCGGCTGCTTTCAGTTGTTCAAGCTTTTCTCTTCTTATCTTCAATATCTCACTCAGATTCAATTCATCATTAGGCATGTTAATTCTCCCCCTACTTGTTTATGCTGAGTATTTCATATTTTATTACTCCATCTGGCACAATAATGTCTACAATATCTCCAATACCTTTACCTATTAAGGCATTACCTACAGGAGATTCATTCGAAATTTTAAGGTTTAGCGGATCCACCTCCGCAGAACCTACAATTGTATATTCTACTTCATCGCCGAGTTCTATGTCTTTCAAATTAACCTTGCAGCCTACGCTCACAATATCTGTCTGAATATCTTCATCATCAATTACCTTTGCAGTCTTAAGAATGTTCTCTATCTGTGCTATTCTGCCCTCTGCAAATGCCTGCTCGTTTTTGGCTTCATCATACTCTGAGTTCTCAGATATATCGCCAAAAGCCAAAGCCTGCTTTATTCTAAGTGCAATCTCAGCCCTTCTCTTGCTCTTTAAAAAATCTAATTCCTCTTCAAGCTTAGCCAAACCTTCTACTGTTAATATATTTTGTTTGTTCATAGTCTCCTGCCTCCCGTTCCATAAGATTTTCCACTAATATACATAAAATCTGGCCTGTTATCCAGCCAGTACAATGAAACTCTATGTATTATATTTAGTAATATAATATGTGTCTTTAAAAATTTTTTATGCTATTTATGTATTTCTTTTATCCATTATCTTTCATTACACGACATTATTTCACGTTTTATGAAATTACATTATTACTTGGTAATTCAGATTTCATAAAACGTTTCTTTGCTATATTGAATCCGCACTCTATCCCATGAAAATTGCTCTGTGTGTTCAATATCAGCCTTTACGTATTTCTACTTTTATTAAGCACCCCCCTTCTTTATCTGTATATTATAATGTAGTAGTTTCCTTATGTCAAGTATTAGTAAAAACACTAAATAAAGCAAAGCAGAGCATGTTCATCGGTAAGCTTTATACATGATCCGGTACTCGATTCCGTGACAAATAAATGTATGGAAGTCTCCTTATAAAATCTATTGGATCTTTTTCCTTGTAAAAATGTCTCAATATAGCGAGCATTTCATCATTGAAGCAGATGAAACTGTTATCTTCCGCTAAACCCTCCAAGCTGTCGTACCATAACAGCACCTGGCTAATCCTTTCAAAATTGCCTGCTGTAGAATTACTTCCAATCAGGATTTTACCCGATAGCTTAGACTGATATTCGTTAAGATCCACACTATCATCAGCTAAAATTATGTCACACTCAGAAATTGCTCTGTCCAAATCCTTTGTAAAAACAGCCGATATGCCTTTCTCGTCCATAAGCTTTTCAAAAATCACCTTCTTACTATCATTGCCCAACTTCTCGTGTTCATAAATAAACACTCCCGCAGCTTCTTCCAACATTGTGCTTATATATTGATAGCTGTAGGACTCCCCTATGAAGCACATGTTCTTTTTTATAAGGTCGGTATTTTTCTCAGCAGACAGCTTTATGAGTGCAGCTAAACCCTTGATCGCTCTAACTTCGTCAATACTGCCCCTTTTTATGCTGTGCTCAATATACGGAAGACCGCTCCCAAAATAATACCCGGTATTTCTCCCTATGAAGAAGCCGATATTATTATCCATGCACAAGCTATAAAGTAACCTTGCTACCTTTCTGTTATCCGCAGAGTTCTTTAATAAAGGACATTCTATTATATGCACTTTTACTTTTTTCACATTATTACCTGCCTCGATAATCTGATTTATACTCGGCAGAGCAAAAAATCTTAGGAATTTTGGCAGAGTGCTCCTTTTGAAAATAATTATTGCGGCATTATACATAGCATCCCCTCCGGAAATGTCGAAACCTTTAAGAAACTTAATATAATAATATTAACTGTCCGACAGATATATTCTTATTTTATCCGGTAAGTGCGCTATACTTGTTTCTCCATAAAAATTACTACTTCATTTCCGAAGTTTTCCACCCTTGGTTTAAAGTTAATCTCTTTGAGTACCCTCAAATAATCCTCAGAAGTTATTTTATCAATATCCTTACCTATAAGTGCCACTAAGAGCGCCTCAATAACGTTTGTGCCAAAGGAACGGCCTTCAAGCTCCGGTGTTGAAGTAACCAGAATACGTATTCCGCACTCTTTGAGCCACTCTATATCTTCCTCTGTCACAGTGTTTGTGACAACCATCTTGCCTTGCATTCCAAAAGGCATATACTGTCTTATGTAATGGAAATCTCCGGCTATTATATCAGCCTCATAAAAGAATCTATCAATTTTACCTGCCTTGTTAGCTTCTCTATTTTGCGATTTGCCGGTGGGATACAGCATTTCAAAAGGCAGACGGCAAGCAATAGGTGCAACTATGCTTGCTATTTTATCCAGCATACTTAAGGATCTTATGGGTATGTTTATGCCCAGAGCAACCATAAGGTCTCCAAGCACAAGCTCGCAGCCCATGCTCTGAAAGCCTTCCGCCATCCCATACCTGTCTATTGCAGGCAGAATAAATACTTTCTTGCCCATAAGCTTCTCCACATTATCATTTATAAAATGTGGTATTTCTTTTTCAAGAGAAACCTTAAGACCAGAGCCGTCTACCATGGGAGTAACCTTTGCCGCCTCCCTGATAGGAACAGCATCTTTTATCTTATATCGGCTTTTTCCCGCGTTCAGATAAACATCAATTCCTCCCATCCCAAAGGCATCTATCTTCCCATCCAACTCCTGGATGTACTTGATTGCCATCTGAATATCGCCATCAGTTCCTATCCTTTCAATAACAACCTCTTCACCGTTTATTTCCATGGACACTTTGTGGTTTCTCTTGGATGAACCTATGCTTATACTGACTATATGCTTCATGCTGCATCTATCCTTTCAAAGTCATTAATATATCAGTCAAAATATCCAGATTCACAATAACATCTTCTTTAATAGGGGATTTCCCTATATCTATTTCTATAATCCTGCTGTCCAGCAGATCTCTGGCTATCCTGATACGATAATCAGAGGCCATGACGATAACAATATCAAAATTTCTGAATTTGTTAATAAGCTCCATTATCTTGTTGGAAAGCTGTACCCCGCTGCAGCCATTTACAAATGTTGTCCTTTCCTCATCGGACATCAGTATGTAGTATTCAACTCCATATACCTTAAATACTGCTTCTACCTCAGTCTTATTCTTTATAGGAAAGCCTATAGCTGCTATGCTCTGACCCTTTCTTATCTCTCCTAATCCTTCAAGGCGTGAAATAAATGTCCGTTCTACCCCAAGCTTTTCAGCAACCTCCTGCTGTGATAATCCCAGCGTGCGGAATTCAAGTATTTCTTTGACTTTATTTGTTATCTTCGTCAGACTTATTACCTTATCCCCGACTCTTACAAAATCCATCCCTGCACCTCAAACAACTATATTATTATCTATACACCATATTATATACGATTTTATTGTAATACTAATGGTTTTTTTTAACAACATGGAAATTGTACTTTTCTGCACAATAAAGAAAACTCCCGAAAACTCAAACTTTCCGGAAGATGTTAATAATAGGCCGCTATTACATAGCAGCTCTTATTTAGCTGCCTGCTGCACTTATATAATCCAGGTACTTCAATAATATATCCTTTACCTGATCACAAGTGCACATTTTAAATATCTCAATCTTTACCTTGGCAGAACCAGGCATCCCTTTAAGGTACCATGCTGCGTGTTTTCGCATCTCCTTGATCCCTATGCTCTCTCCTTTAAGCTCTGTGACCATGCTCATATGCTTAATGATTGTCTCTACTCTTTGCTCATAAGTAGGTTCAGGCAGCAGCTTTCCTGTCTTAAGATATTCTACTGTCCTTCCGAATATCCATGGGTTCCCCTGGGCACCTCTTCCAATCATTACCGCATCGCAGCCTGTTTCTTCAAGCATCCGCTTTGCGTCCTGCGGCTTTACTATATCGCCGTTTCCGATTACAGGTATATCAACAGCACTTTTGACCTGTTTTATTATGCTCCAGTCGGCAGTACCACTGTAAAATTGCTCTCTTGTCCTGCCATGGATAGTTACCGCCGCTGCACCTTCTTCGGCCGCTATAACAGCTATATCTACAGCATTGACCGACTCCTCATCCCAGCCCTTCCTGGTCTTTATAGTAACAGGCACTTTCACAGCTTTTACTGTTTGCCTTATAATCTCTCTTACCAGATCCGGCTTTTTCATGAGTGCACTACCGTCACCATTCTTCACTATTTTAGGTGTGGGGCATCCCATATTTATATCTATTATTTCTGCTCCATGAGCTTCCGCCTGTCTTGCAGCCTCTGTCACTATCTCCGGCTCACTTCCAAAGATCTGTACTGCTGCCGGTCTTTCTTCCCCGGCTGTCGTGAGTAGTACTGCGGTATTATCGCTTTTATAATGAAGCCCCTTGGCACTGACCATTTCTGTATAGACAAGTCCGCAGCCCTGTCTTTTACACAGCAGCCTAAAGGCCATATCCGTAACTCCTGCCATAGGAGCCAAAAATACATTATTACTGAGCTTAATACTTCCTATCTGCATTGTGTCTTTACCTGCCTAATTTGGAATGACAAAAGAAGCATTCCAAGTTATTCCTTGTTTCTCTCATATATTATTCTCAAACCCTCAAGAGTAATCAAACCGTTTACTATATCTATAGTTTCGGATTCTGAGGCTATGAGCTTTGAAAGTCCTCCGGTAGCTATTACCTTTGCATCCATATTCCCGATCTCTTTTTTCATGCGTCTTACTATATAATCCACCTGTCCCACATAACCGTAGATCACTCCTGACTGTATGCTGTTTATTGTATTCTTGCATATTACAGTGCCGGGCTTTATAAGCTCAACCCTCGGCAGCTTTGCAGTCCTTTCAAAAAGTGCATCCATAGATATCCTGACACCGGGAGATATTGCCCCTCCCAGGTAATCGCCGTTTTCTGCCACTGCGCAATAAGTAGTCGCCGTACCAAAGTCTACAATTATTATTGGTCCGCCATACAGTTCATATGCGGCAACAGCATTCACTATCCTGTCAGCTCCCACTTCCTTGGGATTATCGTATTTAATATTCATGCCTGTTTTTATGCCTGGTCCGATAATAAGCGGCTCTTTGCCAAGATACTTCCTTGCCATATGTTCAAGAGTATACATTATCGGAGGTACAACAGATGAAATTACTATGGCTTCTATGTCGGAAAACTTATAGCCCTGAATTTCAAATAATTGTTTTATAATCATTCCATACTCATCCGAAGTCTTTTCCGCATCAGTCTTTACTCTCCAGAAATCAATAAGTTTCTTGCCCTCATAAATTCCTAAAACTATATTGGTATTTCCAACGTCAATAACAAGTAACATAATATAACCTCCTATTGTATTATATATATTCATATGGTTCGGAACGCATGCAATGCGTTCCCTACTAGCTATAACCCCGTAACCCCGAATCCCGCATTTATTTTAGCACCACTGCAGCATTTTTTCAACAATTATACTATATATATCCATATAAACCCCTTACCGATACTTCTCCAGACATTATCTCTCTTACTGACCCGTCTGCGAGTTTTACCACAAGCTGCCCCTCTCTCGATATATCAACTGCCCTGCCTATTATTTCTTCTTTTTTGCTTATTACTCTTATCTCTTTTCCCAATACCGCAGACTTTCTCTTGTATTCATCTAAAAAATGCCTGATGCTCCCTTCTTCTACAAAAGCCTTGTATAATTCCTCAAATTCGTATAACACCGAAGCAGCCACGGCTTTCCTGGAAAAAGTTTTCCCGCTTTCAATACTTATTGATGTGGCAGTATTTGAGACTTCCGGACCAAAATCGCAAACTTCCATATTTGCATTTATCCCGATACCTACAATAACATATTTTATTTCATCAGCCTCTGCGCTCATTTCAGTCAGTATCCCGCAGAGTTTTTTGCCGCCCGACACAATGTCATTTGGCCATTTTACCCTTGTATCCAGTTGGCAGCAGCTTGAAAGCGCCTTGACGACAGCTAAAGCTGCTGCAATTGTTAGTTTTGGCGCATCAGAAGGGAGTATATCAGGTTTCAGTATAATAGACATCCATATGCCTTTTCCCTTGGTCGCGACCCAATGCCTTCCCAATCTGCCTCTTCCGGCAGTCTGCTCATCGGCAATTATCACAGTTCCTTCCTTGAAAGGCTCTTCAGCCGCTTTCTTTGCATATGTATTGGTTGAATCAGTACTGTCAAGATATATAACGTTCCTCCCCATAAAGACGGTATGCAACAAAGGTTCAAGCTCACTCGCAGAAAGTATGTCAGGACTTCCGACCAGCTTATATCCGCTGTTGGTCTGAGATTCTATAGTATACCCTTCACTACGGAGCTTGCTGATATGCTTCCATACAGCCGTCCTTGATATTCCAAGCTTTCTGCTTATCTCCTCGCCGGAAACCACCTGCCCGTTACTTGCTTTCAACTCTTCAAGTATTCTATATTTCACGCTAACACCTCAAAATGCGGACACCCAATGGGTGTCCCTACTTTCTCGAACCTCGTATCTCATATATATTATTCTACTATAATTCCATTAAAAAATCAGACAATTTCTTGTCTGATTTTTCTATTGATATATCTATATTTTGCACATTGAAAGGAGAACACCGGCTGCAACTGCAGATCCAATAACTCCTGCAACATTTGGTCCCATAGCATGCATCAAAAGGAAGTTTGAAGGATTGGCTTCCTGGCCTACCTTTTGAGATACTCTGGCTGCCATAGGTACTGCTGAAACGCCTGCTGAACCTATGAGTGGATTTACCTTTCCACCTGTCATTTTACACATAATCTTTCCAAATATTACTCCACCTGCTGTTCCCATTGAGAAAGCTGCCAAGCCTAGTAAAATAATAGCTAAGGTTCTGGGAGAAAGGAATAATTCGCCGTTAGCCGTAGCACCTACGGTAGTTCCAAGGAAAATAACAACTATATTCATCAATTCGCCTTCTGCAGTTTTCATCAATCTGTTCAAAGTGCTCTGCATTGATGCTGCTTCTCTCAGCAAGTTACCAAACATGAGCATACCTATTAGAGATGCTGCTGCCGGAAGCACTAATGAAACTACTACTGTAACCAATATTGGGAATACTAGTCTTTCAACCTTTGAAACAGGTCTAAGCTGTTCCATAACTATTTCTCTTTCAGCCTTTGTAGTCAAAGCCTTCATTATTGGAGGCTGAATCAAAGGTACCAAAGCCATATATGAATATGCCGCTACTGCTATTGGCCCTAAAAGATGAGGTGCCAGCTTCGCTGTAAGATATATTGCTGTTGGTCCGTCTGCTCCTCCAATGATGCCTATGGAAGCTGCTTCAGGAATATTAAATCCAAGACCGGGTATGAAGTTTAATGCTAATGCACCCAAGAAGGTTGTAAATATTCCAAGTTGTGCTGCCGCTCCTAAAAGAATACTCCTTGGATTAGCAATAAGAGGTCCAAAATCTGTCATAGCTCCAACACCCAAGAATATGAGTGGAGGGTATATTCCCAGCTTAACTCCTTTATAAAGCCAATATAGCAAGCCGCCGGCATCAGTCATCTTATGTATATGATCTCCTGTTACCGGGTCTGTAGCAATCTGGTATATAGGTTCTGCATTCAGCCCTGCCAAAGGCAAATTGGCAAGGAGCATACCAAAGGCTATCGGCAACAATAGTAGCGGTTCAAAACCTTTTATAAGGGCTAGGTATATGAGAATAAAGGATATCCCGAGCATCACTGCTTCTTGCCATGTAATGGCAGCAAAACCCATAGTTTGCGCAAAATCATATAAAGCTTTAACCAAAGACATTTAAAGTTCCCCCTTTAAAGTTTTGTTGGCCTATTTAAGCACAAACAAAACCTGCCCTGTATTTACTGCATCTCCTGCATTAACTTCTATTGAAGCTACTACTGCATCCCCTGCTGCCATTATTTCATTTTCCATCTTCATAGCTTCAAGTATGCATAGTACCTGTCCTTTTTTCACTGTTTCACCAGCTTTAACATTAACAGATAGTATTGTACCAGGCATTGGAGATACAACTGTAGCTGCTCCAGCAGGTGCTGCTTTGGGGGTTGCTTTTGGTGCTGCTGCAGGTGCTGCCTTCGGTGCAGGAGCAGCTGCCTTTGGTGCTGGTGCTGCTGCAGGTGCTGCAACGGTCGCTCCATCTTTTACTTCTTCTACTTCTACTTCATAGCTGTTTCCATTAACATTTATTAAAAATTTTCTCATTTTTCTATTCCTCCCTATATTCTGTTAAGCATTTGTTCCTGTCTTCCAACTTTAGCCCATGCAGGAGTATTGCCGTCTACTCTGTTGATGGATCTAATTATTAAATTGCTGTTGCTTCCCATAAAAGCTGTTAATGCTGCGCTTATAGCCGCTATCAGTTCCCCCTCATCTACCGTGGAGGAGTTAACTACTTCTGCAGGCTCTTTAATATTTTCTACATTAACAGACTCAGTTTTTTTTTCTGCAGTTCCAATTTTTGAAAAAAGCTTCAACACATCAAGCATATATGAGAGACCAATAAGGACTAAAAATACTACGCCCATACCCACTAAAGTAACTATTAATCCATATCTCAGCATGTCCATTGCATTCGTCATTACTATTTCCCCCTTTTTTATACTGGTAAATTGCCGTGCTTCTTGGCAGGTCTGTTTTCTCTCTTGCTTTCCAGCATGTCAAAGGCTGAAATCAATCTCTGTCTGGTTGTTGCAGGTTCTATAACAGCATCCACATAGCCTCTGCTGGCTGCCACATATGGATTTGCAAACTTATCTTTATATTCCTGGATTTTTTCTTGTCTTGCTGCTGCCGGATTCTCAGCAGATTCAATGTCTTTCTTAAATATTATATTGGCTGCTCCGTCAGGTCCCATAACTGCAATTTCAGCTCCAGGCCATGCAAATACCTGATCTGCTCCTAATTCCTTGTTGCACATTGCAATATAAGCTCCGCCATAAGCTTTTCTTATTATCATTGTCACCTTTGGAACTGTTGCTTCACTATATGCATAAAGCATTTTCGCACCATGCCTTATTATTCCGCCATATTCCTGGTTAGTACCTGGTAAGAAGCCTGGAACATCTACTAAATTCAGTACCGGTATGTTGAATGCATCACAAGTCCTTATAAATCTTCCTGCTTTATCCGAGGCATTAATGTCAAGACATCCAGCCAAAACTTTCGGCTGATTTGCAATAATACCTATAGATCTGCCGTTAAGTCTTGCAAATGCAGTAATTATATTCATTGCATAATGAGGCTGAACTTCCATAAAGTCACCATTATCAACTATGGTAGCTATTATTTCTTTCATATCATAAGCTTTATTTGGATTATCTGGAACAATTTCATTAAGCTTATCATCTATTCTGTTTAATTCATCACTGCAATCAAATTCAGGTGCGCTTTCCATGTTGTTAGATGGTAAGAAGCTTAGAAGTCTCTTGATATCCTCGATGCAGTGTTTCTCATCCTCGCTTATAAAGTGGGCAACTCCGCTTATCTTGTTATGTGTCATGGCTCCGCCCAGGTCTTCTGCAGAAACGTCTTCACCAGTTACTGCTTTAATAACCTGAGGTCCTGTAATAAACATCTGGCTGGTCTTGTCAACCATGAATACAAAATCTGTAAGTGCCGGTGAATACACCGCTCCTCCTGCACAAGGCCCCATTATAACGCATATTTGAGGTATTACGCCTGATGCTATAGTATTTCTGTAGAATATATTTCCATATCCGGAAAGTGCATCAACACCCTCCTGGATTCTTGCTCCTCCGGAATCGTTTACTCCTACAAGGGGTGCACCCATCTTAAGAGCCATATCCATAACCTTGCATATTTTCTTTGCATGCGCTTCGCCAAGGGAACCCCCTACTACGGTGAAATCCTGTGCGTAAGCATATACAAGTCTTCCTTCTACTGTGCCGTAACCGGTTACAACACCTTCTCCCGGAGCATCTACTTCCTGCATACCGAACGATGTGCAACGGTGCGTTACAAAAGCATCGATTTCAACAAAACTTCCTTCGTCAAATAACAAGTTCAATCTCTCTCTTGCAGTCAGTTTACCGGATTTGTGCTGCTTTTCTATCTTTCCAGCACCGCCTCCTTCAGCAATTTTGTCCAATCTGACTTGCAGATCCTTGATTTTATCTAGTGACATAGAATCTCCTCCATTTTTTTAACGCTATTACTTTCTCTCGCAAAGTTCTATCAAAACACCGTTAGTGCTTTTGGGATGAAGGAATGCTATTCTCGCACCACCAGCTCCGTATCTCGGTTTTTCATCAATGAGCCTGATGCCTTTTGCTTTCATCTCCTCCAATGCCGCCTCAATATCATCTACTTTAAAGGCTACGTGCTGAATTCCCTGGCCTTTTTTTTCGATAAACTTGGCTATTGGTCCTTCTGGAGATGTCGATTCTAATAGCTCTACCTCACTATCCCCTACCGGTAGAAATGCTACTTTTACTTTTTGCTCCTCAATCACTTCAGTTCCATGGAGCTCCAATCCCAGAACATTTTTGTAAAACTCTAATGTCTCATCAAGATTACTTACTGCTATGCCTATATGATCTATCTTTTTTACCACTTGGATACCTCCTACATTTTATCAAAGTCTATATTGCTTATCAATAATTATCCTTACGGTTTTTTGTAAATTCATCCAGCAGTATATCTGCCGCCGAGTATGGATCCAACTGTCTTTCCATGACCTTTTCTGCAAGCTCGTCAATAATATTGGTTCCCCCGCCCAAGCTATATACTGTCCTCATAACCATATCTCTGAAAATATTCATTATCTCTGTCCTAAGTCTCTTAGTTTTTTTCTGTCTGAAGCTGCCGCTTTCATTCAGATATTTCCAATGATTTTCTATGAGTTCCAAAAGCTCTGCTACTCCTGTATTATCTCTGGCGATTATATTTAATACCGGGGGCCTGTACTCCTCATTCCTGTTAAAATCCAGCATGGCTTCTATCTCAGCAGCAGTGCGTTCTGAGCCATCCCTGTCAGATTTATTTACAGCAAATATATCGCCTATTTCCATAATACCTGCCTTTATAGCCTGTATGTCGTCCCCTAGTCCCGGTACCATTACCATCACCACAGTATCTGCAAACTTCACAATGTCAACTTCGGATTGTCCAACGCCTACTGTCTCAATAAAAATATAGTCCATTCCGAAAATATCCAAAACCATTACAGCTCCGTTAGCAGCCTTTGACAGTCCGCCCAAAGCCCCCCGGGTTCCCATGCTTCGTATGAAAACTCCAGGGTCACAGCTTAGATCCGTCATCCTTACTCTATCTCCAAGGATTGCCCCACCTGTAAATGGGCTTGTAGGATCAACGGCTACTACCCCCACTTGTTTTCCTGATTTCCGGAGCAGCTTAACAAGCTTGTCAGTTACAGTACTTTTTCCGGCCCCAGGCGGTCCGGTAATGCCGATTATTCTGGCATGTCCTGTCATACTGTAGCACTCTTTAATAATTCGAACTGCTTCTGTCTCTCCATTTTCCACCATTGATATCAGCCTCGCGGCAGCCCTTTTATCCTTTTTCAGCAAGCCTGCCTTAATATCCATATAAACCACCCGTGCGTTCAATATATTATTTTATCTTTTAATATTAGCTTTAATAAAATCTATTGTCACTGATGTTGGAGTGCCTGGTGTAAATATACCGGCAACACCTGCACTAATTAAGCCTGGTATATCATCCTCAGGAATAACCCCTCCTCCAACAACAAGAATGTCTTCTGCACCTTTTTCCTTAAGAAGATTGACAACCTTTGGGAAAAGATGATTGTGGGCTCCTGATAATATGCTCATAGCTACACAATCAGCATCCTCCTGTATAGCTGTATCAACTATCTGCTCTGGGGTCTGCCTGAGACCGGTATATATAACCTCCATACCCGCATCCCTAAGTGCCCTTGCGACAACCTTTGCGCCCCTGTCATGACCGTCAAGTCCGGGTTTTGCAACTACAACTCTGATAGGCCTATCCAAATTCATAACCTCCTTCAAATTACAGTACTATTGACTGTTGGTATTCACCGAATACTTCTCTTAACACTCCACAGATTTCACCTAGTGTAGCATAAGCTTTAACTGCATCCAAAATCAGAGGCATAAGGTTGTCATCACCTTTTGCGGCATTTCTCAATGTCTCTAGTGAAGCGTTTACCTTTTCGTTGTCCCTCTCCTTGCGTAGTTCAACAAGCTTCTTTTTCTGAAGCTCTCCAACTATTGGGTCAACTCTTAAGAGTCCTTTCGGAGCCCCTTCTTTTATCTGGAACTTGTTCACTCCAACTACTATTCTGTCTCCTGACTCTATTTCCTTTTGATACTTATATGCACTGTCCTGTATCTCCTTCTGTATGTAGCCTCTGTCTATTGCCTTTGCAGCTCCGCCTAGTTCATCTATCTTGCTTATATATTCCTCTACCTTCTTCTCTATCTGGTCAGTCAGGCTCTCTATATAATAGGATCCTGCCAGAGGGTCTACTGTATCAGTTACACCGCTTTCATAAGCCACAATCTGCTGTGTCTTTAATGCGATTCTTACCGAATCCTCTGTCGGAAGAGCAAGAGCTTCATCCCTGGAGTTAGTATGAAGGGACTGAGTGCCTCCCAATACTGCCGCCAATGTCTGAATAGCAACTCTTACTATATTGTTATCCGGCTGCTGGGCAGTCAGAGTACAACCGGCTGTCTGGGTATGGAATCTCAGCATCATTGACTTGGGGTCTTTGGCCTTGAATCTATCCTTCATAATCTTAGCCCAGAGTTTTCTTGCAGCTCTGAACTTTGCTACCTCTTCCAGCAGTTCATTATGAGCATTGAAGAAGAAGGATAGTCTGGGTGCAAATTCATCTACATCCAAACCTGCTTTTATTGCAGCTTCAACATACGCAATCCCGTCAGCAAGGGTAAATGCCACTTCTTGTGCTGCTGTTGAGCCTGCTTCTCTGATATGATATCCGCTTATGGATATTGTGTTCCATTTTGGTACATATTTTGCGCAATATTCGAAAATATTGGTTATTAGCCTCATAGATGGTTCTACCGGGAATATATATGTTCCCCTTGCTATATACTCCTTGAGTATATCGTTTTGAATTGTGCCTGAGAGCTGGTCTGCTGAAACTCCCTGCTTTTCTGCAACTGCGATGTACATGGCCAGAAGTACTGAGGCCGGAGCGTTTATTGTCATTGATGTACTTACTTTGCCAAGAGGTATACCGTTAAAGAGTATCTCCATGTCCTTGAGGGAATCTATCGCAACTCCAACCTTCCCTACTTCTCCTTCAGAGAGCGAATGATCCGAGTCATAACCTATCTGCGTTGGCAGGTCAAAAGCTACGCTAAGTCCTGTCTGCCCCTGTTCCAGAAGGTATTTGTACCTCTTGTTAGATTCTTCTGCAGTTGCAAAACCTGCATACTGTCTCATTGTCCAGAACTTGCCCCTGTACATTGTAGGTTGTACACCTCTTGTATAGGGGTATTCCCCGGGATATGACAGATCTTTGCCATAATCTAAGTTCTCTATGTCTTGCGGTGTATAAGCCCTCTTCACCTTGATACCTGATGAGGTCTCAAACTCCTTCTTCCGTTCAGACTGTTTGGCAGCTACTTTTGCATTGACGGTGTTTTCCCATTTTTCACAGTCTTTCTTCAACTGTCCTAATTTTTCCTTGTCGAACATATTTACCCTCCTTATTGATATGATTATGACTAAAAAAATTGTAGAAAAATATAAGATATTATTTCAAACTTGCACACCCAAACCCAATTATGAAATAAAACTTTCATATTGAATATATTTTTGCAAGTTTTCCTTCTTTATTTATATTAACATATTTTCATCTTAAATGTATAGTATTTTGTGAGGTTTTTTGCGGTTTTTTTAACATAAAAGAATGTATACCAACAAGTACCAGTATGATTCACATTCTTTTTATGTTATTTTGCCGCAACCCTCTCAAGAAATTTTGAAAGCTCTATTATATACCTTTCATGTATCCCCTCCCCTATCTTTTCTCTTTCATCAAAAGCTTCAACCTTAAAGGTAAGCTTTTTACCTTCTATGCTTAAAAGCTCAGCCCTGGCAGTTACCTTCATGCCAACAGGAGTTGCAGCCATATGTTTCACATTCAGGCTAAGTCCGACAGTCGCAAAGCCTTCTCCAAGATGTAGGTCAACTGCATTAAGTGCTGCATGTTCCATGAGAGCTATCATCATAGGGGTTGCAAAAACCCTGACCCCTCCGCTGCCAAACTTAACTGCGGTGTCATCTTCTGCAACTACCTTTCCAACTTCTGCATACATGCCTGTTTTCAATTGAAAATCCAAAATAATCACACTCCTATTTTATAAAATTAAAGCTTAGCCTTTTAATAGACTAAGCTTTAATATTTTATGCGTTTGCAAATACTTCTTCAAATTCAGCCTTATCGAGCTTTTCTTTTTCCATTAGCGCCTGGGCTACTCCATGAAGTTTACTGATATTTTCTTTTAATAATATTTCGGTCTTATTGTAAGCAGTATCTATAAGCTTCCTTATTTCTTTGTCAATTATAGCAGCTACTTCTTCACTGTAATTCCTCGCTCTTGCAAGATCCTTTCCTATGAAGACCTCATCATGTTCAGAGCCAAAGGTCATAGGACCCAGAGACTCGCTCATGCCATACTCGGTTATCATTTTTCTTGCGATTCCGGTAGCTCTTTCAATGTCATTTTTTGCACCTGTGCTTATATCGTCAAGCACAAGCTTTTCGGCAACTCTTCCACCAAGCAGGCTTACTATTTGCTCTTCCAGCTCTGATTTAGACATGTAAAACTTATCCTGCTGCGGCAAGGATATTGTATATCCACCTGCTCTTCCCCTCGGAATGATGGATATCTGATGTACAGGGTCTGCATTTGGCAGAAGCTTCTGTACAACTGCATGACCTGCTTCATGGTAAGCCGTAAGCTTCTTATCATGCTCGCTTACCACCCTGCTCTTCTTCTCAGGTCCTGCAATTACCCTTATTGTGGCTTCATCAAGCTCTATGACTTCTATCTTTTTCTTACCTTTTCTTGCCGCTAAAAGTGCTGCTTCGTTCATTAAGTTTTCAAGATCTGCAGGAGTAAAGCCCGTTGTACCCTTAGCCAAGATTTCCAGGTTTGCGTCCAGTGAAAGAGGCTTATTCCTTGCATGTATCTTTAAAATTTCTTCTCGTGCTTTAACATCCGGTATACCTACGGTAATTTGTCTGTCGAAGCGCCCCGGCCTTAAAAGCGCCGGGTCTAATATATCAGGTCTGTTTGTTGCTGCGATGATTATAATACCTTCATTCACGCTGAAACCATCCATCTCGACAAGAAGTTGGTTTAATGTCTGCTCTCTTTCATCATGTCCGCCGCCGAGCCCTGCACCCCTATGCCTGCCCACGGCATCAATTTCATCAATAAAAATTATGCAGGGTGAGCTTTTCTTCGCCTGTTCAAAAAGGTCTCTGACCCTGGATGCACCGACACCAACAAACATTTCTACGAAGTCAGAACCGCTTATTGTAAAGAAGGGTACACCAGCTTCGCCTGCAACTGCTCTGGCAAGATATGTCTTACCTGTTCCGGGAGGTCCTACAAGGAGAATACCCTTTGGTATCCTTGCACCAAGCTCAATAAATTTTCTCGGCTGCTTCAGAAAATCAACAATCTCTCCCAGTTCTTCTTTTTCTTCGTCTGCACCGGCTACATCTGCAAAGGTTATTTTTTTCTTATCTTCTGTATGAAGCTTTGCCCTGCTTTTTCCAAAGGACATCACCCGATTGCCCCCACCTTGGGATTGCTGTGTCAGTACGAAAAAGAATACTACAAATATGACAATCAGCGCTATTGACGGTAGAATGGAGAGCCAAGCCGAAGCAGTTGTCTTCATTTCGTATTTCACATTCAACCTGTCCCGCTCTATATAATCTTGCGCCAGTTGATTAAACTCATTACTGGGAACAACCGCTTCAAAACGTTTTGCATTTGCCATTTTACCAGTGACAACTGAAGTACCATTACTATCCGAAACTACGACTTCCTTTATTCTTCCACTTTCAATTTCTGTAACCAACTGGGTATATGACAATTTTTCTTTAACAGGTTCAGCATTTTGAATTACCAGTACAAACATATATATTATGATGATAATCAATATATAAAAGCTTATACCTCTTAAGAATTTTCTCAACAATAGCCCTCCTTTTCAAGAGATATTATACTTTAATAAATCCTTAATATTTTACCCGCAACAAAAATATTCTAGCATACCAGCGTTTAAAATACAATATTACCAGTATATTCATTCCACAGTAAAATATATGATATTTCAATAAACAGATGAAGTGCATTTTTAACACTTTAATACAAGAATCCGGTTATGTTAAAAAGCACTATTTGTTTGAATAAACCTCAGGCTTAAGCACGCATACAAAAGGTAAGTTTCTATATACCTCCGCATAATCAAGCCCATAACCTACAACAAACTCATCAGGAATCTTAAATCCGACATATTCAATATCTACCTGTGCTTTTCTCCTGTCAGGCTTGTCAAGGAGACTACAAACCTTAATGCTCTTTGGATTCCTGGTTTTGAGATTTTCTATAAGATAGCTCAAAGTAAGACCTGAGTCAACAATATCCTCTACAATAAGCACATCCTTGCCCTCTATTTCTCTTTCCAAATCCTTTATAATTCTTACTACACCCGAAGACTTGGTTGCGGTACCATAGCTGGAAACTACCATAAAATCCATCGTCAATGGTAAATCTATAGTTCTGACTAAATCGGAAAGAAACAGCATACAGCCCTTTAGTATACCTACAATTAGTAATTCTCTGCCCTTATATTCTTCAGTCAGCTGCTTACCTAATTCCTTAACTCTTTTTGCTATTTCCTCTTCACTTAACAATACGTTTCTTATATCCTTCTGCACAATGCTACCTCCTTATGTATTTGATTACAATAGCATCTGAAGTTTCACCGGTGATTTTATACTTTTCGCTTAGTCTGCTACCGGAAATCCAGACAATCTCATTTCCGTCGGCAATAAGTTCAAGCTTATCTCTTTCCTCTCTGGGTATCTTCTCATCTATCAGATACTCCTTGAGTTTCTTTGTCCCTTTCATGCCTATGGGAGCAAACATGTCACCCGGTTCACGGCATCTTAAGACAAGCTCCCTTTTAATCTTGGAAGCATCAATATAGATAATATCCTTTTGCCCCCGCAGCTCACCGATTTCCTTCGCTTTTCTTCTTTCAATTGTAATATATCCCAAAGGTGTCTCAACACTATTTTCATAATCATATTTTAACTTATAATAACATTTTTTATCAGCTTTAACAACATCTTTTACCAATACAAGCTTATTATAGGATATGAATGCTTTAAGCTTATGGGGAAGTATCACAGCGGCACCTGTTGTTTTCCCAGCAAGCTCCAATACTCCTTCAAAGTGTTTAAAATCAAAGCCATTCAATGTATTTGAAAGTTTTTCTATGCATTGTCTTATAATCCTTCTCTGCAATGCTTTCTGAATAGCATTAAGCTTCGGTATATCAATAACCACCCTGTCATCTAAAAATTCTGCAATTTTCTGAAGCTTCCTTCCTGCCTCAGTCTCGAGAAAATCATTCTCATCCTTTACCAGTCTTGAAAACCTGCTCAAAGTCATCATAATATTTGGATTGAAGTTCTTCTCTATATATGGAATCAGCTCAAGTCTGACTTTGTTTCTGTGATAAACTGCCTCCAGATTCGTTTTATCCAACCTTGGGGTTAAGTTATTTTCCAAACAGTATTCCTCTATTCTGCTCCTTTCAATTTCAAGCAGCGGACGTATAATGTTTCCCCTTACAGCTTCGATGCCCTTTAGCCCTTCTATTCCGCTGCCGCGCATGAGCCGCATCAATATCGTCTCTGCTTGGTCATTTAGATTATGCGCAACCGCTATTTTATTCCCCCCAACCTTTTCACATATCCGGTTAAAGAGTCTGTATCTGATTTCCCGGCCTGCCTCCTCTGGAGAAAGTCCCGTTTCCTCTATATATGCAGGCACATCGAAAACTTCTATAAATGCTGTTATATCCCATTTTCTGCAAATATCCCCCACAAATGCAGCATCGCTATCTGCTGCCTCTCCCCTGAACTTATGGTTCAAATGGGCTGCATAAAGGCTGCAGCCATACTCTCCGCAGAGTTCCTTCAATACATGAAGCAGACATAGCGAGTCCGGACCTCCTGATACACCAACAATGATTTTATCTCCTTTTTCAATCATATTGTTCTTATCAATTGTTTTCCTTATATTTTCAATAAGACCTATCATTAGCTCACCCTCTATATGTTTGCTCTTTTCTTATATAATAATGCTATCATATAGTATTATTATATGAAAGAAAAATAAAAAAAAAACGGCTTTTACTTGGTGCCACAAGCAAAAACCGCTCTTATTAAACCGTCTGCAATACTACAATTTTAAAGTCTCATAATACCGGTACATCAGCTCATAGGCTTTAAGTATTGCAGATCCTGTATCTTTACATCCTCCAGAACTCATTAATTCCAGCTTCTGACTCAATATGCTTATCTCACTGGTAAAGTTGCAGATAACACTGCACATATCGGTATCATCTCCCGCATAAGCTATGACTGCAATGCAACTGCTGCCTTTTCTTGCCTTTAGGTTTCCTAGAAGCTCCTCTACACTCTTTTTCAGAGCAGCAAGCTTGTTTTCCATCCTTCCGCCTGTATCAATCACAACAATGCATTTTAAGTTTATATTCTCTCCATACTTTTTAATAAAATCTACTATCTTGATCCTGGATTTGGGTTCCAGATTTTGAAGCTCCTCTCCTATTATGAGCTTAAGCTGACGGCTCACTATCTCTTCTATTGTTTTCCGGGCTGTTTTATGCGTTATATTCTGCATCGTCCCTTCCAAATCCTCTACATGAGAATATTCGCATAACCCACCTCCCGCTTCTGCAATCTCCTCTGCCTCCCCAATACCCTTTTCATCGCTTCCGTCTCTTTGATTGATAATACCTATGGCACTCACAATAACACCTGCATCGTATGCTTTCTTTGCAGCCTCAATGGGGCTGATGCCCGAATCAGATCTGCCGTCTGTGACAACTATTATCTGCTTTATTTCTCCGTTCTCAATTAATGCTGCCATAAAAACCTCCCTGCTTAGTGCTTTTTAACACAACTGATCCCTAATATTTAGGTGTTAAAAATGCACTTCATCTGTTCGATGCCTCGCTGACCCTGGAAGTAATATACTATACGAGGCACCAGTAATGATAAATCCTATACTAAGTCTATTAATCAATATACCGCTTACATAGTCTCCCATATTTTTGCTGCCAATACTGTCATATCATCCGGAGCTACTCCGCCGTTTGCCTCCAGGCAGCTTTGCAGTATATGTTCGGCCAGCCTCTGCGGATTTCTTGTATCTATGTTCATTATCATATCGGCCAGCCATTTTTCTTTGTCCACAATGTCCTTATTGCAGTCCAATACACCGTCAGTAACCATAACTACAAAGTCGTCGTCTTTTAACTTCTTCTTGACAAGCTCCACATCAATATCGCTGAGTATTCCTGCAGGAAGAGTGCCTGTCCTTATAACCTGTATTTCATCCTCATGCTTTATGAATGTAGATACTGCGCCTACCTTTACAAATTCCACCTCTCCGGTGTACTGATTTATAAAAGTCAAATCTATTGTCGAATAAATTTCTTCATTGGACTTAAGAAGCAGCATTGAATTTATGGCTTTCAAGGTCACGCTCTTGTCAAAGCCGGCATACAGAAATTTTTCCAATAGAGTTATAGTTGTGCTGCTCTCCAAAGAAGCCTTTGGTCCGGTCCCCATGCCATCGCAAAGAGCCAGCATGAATTTCCCGTCCTTCAGTTCTATAAAGGAATAATTGTCTCCTGATATCGTTCCTGATTTATTCATCCTTGCTATACCTGTAGCAATTTGATACCGCTGCGCTTCCTTAAGCTTAATGCTGCATATTCTGCCATGTATTAAATCACATGCCATCTCCTTCTTGTTGAACTTTCTCCCTGTTATTCTGTTCACAGTCGGTATGATGCTCTTCATGCATTCACGCCTTCCACCACAGCTATCCAATCTTATTTCAACGTCCAGCACATTTTCTGCTTTAGTTACTATTACGTCCTTCACCCTCACGGCCTCATTATCTAATCCTACCATAATAAGTTCTTCCATATCTCTGTCAAAATCAACATCCATGTCAATCTTTAAAGCCAAATCGGATACCACAATGGATACCTCTTTTAGTTGATCACTTACAAGCAGTCTACTTTCATTCATTTTTTTCTTCCAGCTAACTCCATTTCTATAGATATCATAATAATATCTAAGACTTCCGACTATTTCCTCCGGCTTAAGGCAACGCTCCTTAAAGCCCTTAAAGCATTCATTTCTTTTAGGTTCCTGTCCATTTTCAATTACGGTCAATAAATTAAAAAGATACTGATAGGTCTTATAAAAGTCTCTTTTCCAGCAACTGCCGCTCATCCCACAGCCTGAGCAAACCTTTCCCACTACCTGATCGATTATCTGTGCTGCATCGTTTTGGGAAAAGCAACTGCTGTACTGTACTGTATCTTTCAATGTATCAGAGAGAGAGCTATATACTCCTGAAAGCTCAGAGAGCTTCTCAATCGTATGATCCTTCATCCTCATACAGTAAGACCTTTCCTTGAGATACTCCCCGGCAATAGCCGTCTTATACTTAGACAAACTGCCGATAAAGCTTGAAGGAAGGCAGGCAAACAACATTGACGCCGCAAGTATCTCATAGAATCTTATCAGTACTTCTGTCGAACCATTTATATAGAAGGTCATAAGAGCATTGCTTATTATAAAGCCCAGGGGGCAGCCAAACCTCCCTAGATTTTTCAATAGTCCGCACATCATGCCGCAAAATCCATATACACCTATGGCAGCGGGAAGAATTGAGCCTGACAATGCTTGTACTATCCCCATAATGATTCCGACCGCTGCACCAGTACCCGTATTGCCAAGATAAGAGAAAACCATGATTATAAAAATAATACAGATATTTTTTATAGAAAGGCCTGCGACAAAAAACTCTGTTCCTACAAAGCAGAAGGCTGCCAGTACCGTAATAGCTACTGCCTCCTCAGCGGAAAGCAGCCTTCGATTCTTATAATTCTTTATTATAGGTATAGAGTAGTCATATATATATATGAGTATAGCAATTAAAATTGATTCTATAACCACCATCAAAAGGTCATAGAGGTAGTAATTCTGAACATAAAATACAAAATAACCTGCTGCAAAGTTAGTCAGAGCTGCAACAATCGATGCCACCAGCTTACTCCCAGCTTTGATCTTATGGGCCGCTGCATATAGAATGATAAAACCAAGTGCAGTAAGAAGGTATTTGAGTAGCATGCCTTTTACTCCTGTACTTAGTATACCAAGCAAAATGCTTAACCCTACCACAAACAGATTCAGTTCCTGAAGTACTGCTGCTGAAAAAAAAGCAATGCAAAAAGGATTCAAAAAGTCTAATATTACTGCCCTGCCCAATAGCAGCCCAAGTGTGCCCAATATCATATACAGCTTGAAATTGCCGTTTATGAAAAAATTCATGGTATGTGAAAACTTCCCATGCTTGCTTGTGACATTGTGATTCGATATTGTTGCCAATCCAACCACCGCCTATATAATTCTTATACCTTCGCATAAGAATTCTAACACAAGGGGTTTGAATAATTTGTCAGCTTAGGTGCCTTGTATTGAAAAACTTTTAGACAGAGGTGAGGGTTTTTTGACATTTGAAGTGTTGCATGTACAAGATAAGACAAATCAATGCTTTAGATATAATAATCTTTAGTCAGTAATTGGCATCCTTAGATAAACTTAGATAGAACAAATCAGATAAAATAATAATACTATCTGCATATAATTATGTTACTATTATGCATAATAAGAATTTGGTCTGTAGATTACGTTGAATAAAACAAAAAAAACTCAGATTTCTCTGAGTTCGCATTTGCAGCAATGTTTAATAATACAACTATCTGTTGAGCATCAATACATACGTTAGTTCTGCACGGTTATTGGCACCTGTCTTTTTGTATATGCTTTTTATATGGGTTTTAATTGTGTTCTCAGATATGCTTAATAAATCAGCAAGCTGAATATTATTTCTACCTTGTATCAGCCCATCTATGATATCCGCTTCACGTTTTGTAAATTTAAATTTGTAATCATTGATAGACTGTGCTTTATCGCAGTATTGCATTGCTGCAATATATTTAAGCTCATTATTGGGTTTCCTGCTGTTATTAAAGAATATCTCTACTCTTATATCACCATTTTGTGTTCTGATCAGTTCAGTACACACCACAGCATTACTACTGTTTCCGGTTCCACTGTCCCCCAAAATATCAGCACACATCTCTTTCAGATGATATAAAACACTGGAGCCAAATACAGTAGCTGTTTTTAACATTTCAACTCCGATAAAGTTACCTCCTGTCAGGCACATATCTCTGTCAAATGAACATATGCCAATACCACTCCCCGGTATGTTACTTGTCTCAAGGTATTTGACTGCAGTAACGGTATGAATAATATTGAAAACAGTAGATACATGAGGCTGCATAATACTAAGTGTAAACATATCCTCATCATCAAAATCCGGATTATCTTTAAACCTATGCAGATATATTTCGCCCATAAATTGACCCTTATAAACGATACGGATACAAGCAATATAAAAATCATTCTGTGAAGACAGAAAGCTGCTGCGCGGTTCATTAGCTATCTGAATAACTTCGTTCAGGTAATCAGTGGATTTATAGACATATGCCTGATTCTCTGTGCTGCTATTCTCACTACTGCTTAAATATTCTTCACTTTCATTAAATCTCTGCTTCCTGTAATAAGTTTCTATCTGCCCGCCGATATACGGTTTAAAAAAGCTGCAGTCCTTGCTTATTCCACAATAAAACATACCACTGTCATACATTACAAGTTCATGAAGGTTCAATATTGTCAACTTCAAAAACTCAGTAAATGAAAAGCATTCGTATGACTTATTAATAAAATTGTTCAACTTTAAAAGCTTTTTGTTATTCACATACCTCACCCTTTACTGTAAAATAGACCTAATCACTTTAACGAAAGGAAGTCCGGATAATATGTTTGAAACAATCACCCTTTCTCAGACAAATTGTTATTTGTTCAGGACAAAAGCCGGGTATTTACTGATTGACTGTGGAAATCAGCATGATGAATATAAATTTGTAAGCATCCTCAAACATTTGGGAGTTAAGCCTTCAGATATAAACTATCTGGTTTTAACCCACCATCATAGCGATCACTGCGGACTTTTGAATTTTCTAGTATCCAAAGCCCCCCAAGTCAAAGTTGTTATGAGCAGTAAATGTGCCGGATTCATGCAAGGCGGCAGTAATCACAAGCACGAAAATGAGCGGTTTTCCAATCCATCCCTGCATTTTATTTTTAACATTTATTCAAGACTAAGTAAAAACTGCCAGGAAAACTTTCCTCCTTATTTTGTGCGTAGATCCGACCTGATTATAGAACAAGATGACTCTTCGCTTCTGCCTGAGCTTGGAATCCGGGGCAAAATACTTTTAACACCTGGACATACAGAGGATAGCCTTTCTATTATTGTTGAGGACGCCGCCTTCGTAGGTGATGCGGCAAGGAATATTCTAAACTTCACCGGAACTCCCTGCCAACCTATTATTTTATATAACTATGATGCCTGCTTAAACAGTTGGAACAAGCTTATTGCATCCGGTGCCAGAATGATATACCCTGCTCATGGTAAGGCTTTTTGCGTAGAAAAGCTTATTAACCCTCATAAACGCATAAATATTTAGGCAGCATCTCATTTAATAATAGCAAAAAGCCCGACCTTTGTATACATAATGTCGGGGCTTTTTCCCGGATAATACAAATCCAAATATGACCATTACACATTCTGCTCCTTGCTGCTATGTTACATAATTATGTTAAGTATAGTATCCTGCTTATGAAATGAGTATCACCCACATAGGTGAATTTTTTCAGCAAAACTGCTAATTTTGCCAAAGGTTCTGTAAATAAAAAAACTCAAGCTTTAACTTGAGTTTACATTCATTTGGTAGCGGCGGGGAGATTTGAACTCTCGACCTGTCGGGTATGAACCGAATGCTCTAGCCAGCTGAGCTACGCCGCCATGTATATAATGCCTGTCACCTGACGGTGTGCACTACTAAGTAGCGCAGGCTATGAATAATCGATTTGGTTGCGGGGGAGGGACTTGAACCCACGACCTCCGGGTTATGAGCCCGACGAGCTACCAACTGCTCTACCCCGCGATGTTTATGGTGCCGAAGACCGGAATCGAACCGGTACGGTCTTTAAGGACCGCAGGATTTTAAGTCCTGTGCGTCTGCCAGTTCCGCCACTTCGGCCTAACCGTTTGTGATGTCGTGTTTTTAACGACAAGTATTATTATATCGTCTTTGCCTTTAAACGTCAATACCTTTTTTCTTGGTATTTATCTCATTAGCTGTTTTAGTTATCGCAGCTTACTTTACCTAATATATACTTTGCAATAACTCCTTCAAGACTGTCATTTTCGCTTACAATGAAACTGTCCTTTTTCAAGCTTTCAATAATATGCTGCAGTATGCAGATACCGGCAGGTATCACATCTGCCCTTTCCTTCTGCAGTCCTTTAACCTTGAAGCGTTCTTGAATGGTCATATCCTTCAACCTCTTGAAAATGCTGCCTATAACACTTCTGCTTATTACTGTATTATGTACAATTTCAGGATTATATATGCTCAAACCATGAAATATAGCAGCTATAGTAGTTGCAGTGCCACCAATAGCAATTACCTTGTCCAATCTTTTTTTAATTAAGTGTTCTACCGGCTCTTTAAAAAGCTCTTCAAGCTTACTCTTCATATTTGCAACATCTTCGCAGCATATCGGGTCACTTATAGAAAACTGCTCAGTCATTTTTACAGAACCAATAGGTACACTTATGGAATAGTCGATTTTATCCTTGCATCCAAGCACCAGTTCAGTGCTTCCTCCACCTACATCAATTACAAGCACTCTTTCTTCAGTATCACTAAACTCACTCATTACACCTTTTAATCCCAGCTCTGCCTCTTCCACTCCGCTTATTATTCTAATATCTAATCCTGTCTGACTCTTCGCATTGGCAGCAAATAATTCTCCATTTGATGCCTCACGAACTGCACTGGTAGCTATTGTAAGTACTTCTTCTGCACCGTACCTGTCGGCTTTATTCTTAAAATACTTCAGTGCATCAATGTTTCTTACCATTGCCTTTTCTGTTATAAGCCCCGTCTTTGCAACATCCTTCCCAAGCTTTGTGATAATAAGTTCCTTTTCTTTTTTTGTTATGGAATTGCCGGTAACTTCACAGAGCAACAATCTCATTGAGTTTGTACCAATGTCGATAGCAGCTATTTTCTTCATTTGCTTCTCCTTATATTATTCCATTCTTCTTTCGTATCAACAAATAATAAACTGCCAGACCTGCTGACAGTATATTTATACTATAAATATATATTGAATGATTGCTTTAAAAAGTTTTTATATTATCAAATTGCATTATACTTTTTGCAGTCCATCGCTTTTTCTGTATCCGCCGCTGCGTTTTGAGTCAGTATTCTTTTTAAGCTGCTGACGTCTTTCATCACTTTCCTTCAGGAACTTTGAAAGGCGATCTTCAAATGAATTCCCTTGATTTTTTCTTGATTCCTGTTCCCAATCGATTTCCACCGGTCTAGAAATTTTCTTGATTACCTGTGCCTGTTTTATTGAGAGGTTTATCTTCCCATTCTTTTCAACAGTCAATATTTTGACCTTTACTTTATCTTTTTCTTTTATAAAGTTCTTTATGTCCTTCACATAAGTATCCGCAATTTCCGAAATATGAACCAGACCCATTCTTCCTTCCGGCAGTTGAATAAAAGCTCCGAAATTTGTTATACTTGAAACTATACCCTCAACTACCTTACCTTCCTCTATAGGCATATAAAAAATACTCCTCCCTTTATTTACAATAGAACCGCTATGCATATAATATATTAAAACCCTTCTGCTGTCAATATTGTACTTAATTATCCCTCTTTTGCATGTTATTTTCAGCAGAGGACTGATCAATGTAAACTCTTTCCCCCGCTTTAATCAGGCCTAGCTGTTCTCTAGCCATTTTTTCTATATATTCAATTGAAGTTGCGTTATTAATCATTTCCGTAAGCTTGTCATTGTCTTTCCTGACAGATTCTATTTTCGAGACGGCAGCCTGTTCAGTTTCCTTAAGCTTAGAAATTGAAAACTGTTGGTTTATTGCAGTAATAATAACATAAACTATAAAAATGGCCATGAATAGATTTTTAAATTTAAGCTTCCGCTTTTTCATTTGCATCCCTTCAATACTTCTGTTTATATAGTATGTACAACTATTTAGTATATTCGACGGTTAGTATAAAAATCCTTTTAGATAAGATATTAAAACAACAATTTAATTCTTATTACCGTTTTTACTTTTTCTTTTCACTATCAGACTATAATACTTTCTAGAGTCATCTATTATCTTTTTCGGCAATCTCCGCATTTTTCTTAACCTGTTTTTTTTTGCCCCCAGTATGCGTATAAAGCTATAACAGCACCTGTAAAAAAAGGAGTAAAGCAGCTTTAACGGCAAAACAAGAATGTTATTGGTTTTTTTAATAAAGCTTATAATATTTCTGAAAAAGAAATAGAATAACGCTACCGCAATCCTACCCAGAAGTTTTTCATATAAATAAAACCCAACCAGAAAACCAATCAGGACATAAGCTCTTATATCTCCGTAACTGCTGGAAAAAATCGACCATATAACTATTGCGAACACAAAGAAAAGAAATAATATGTCCCATAAGGAAGTTATCAGCCTCTCATTCTTTTTTCTCCCCTTAATAACCCTGTAAATATCAAATAAAATACCTATAAGTATTCCTCCATATACTGAATAGGAAAATACATAACTCTGAAATTGAACGGTTTCCACTTGAAGACCTCCTCAGCACCCGATTTAGATATAAACGGCATAGTCAACTACATTGTCAAGCTGTAATCAACCATGCCGTTTATATAAATTGTATTTAGCTTCACTTGAATATATTGCTCAAAAAACTGCCTGTTTTTTTTACGTCTATTTTGTCATTGTATACACAAGAAATTATGTAACCCTCAACAAACAGATTGCCATCATCTACGCTTAGCCTGTTAATATGTAAATCAGTCCCTCTTATGGAGAGGCCTCCCGCTTCAGTGTCCAATGCAACCGTATTATCATCAAAACTTATTACATCCCTTACACCGGTTATTATAAGCTTTTCCCGTCCTTCTATTGTTATATTATGCGGTTTTGACTTTACCAATTTCTTTTCTTCCATATAGAAACCCCCTGTGCATATATTATATTTATATGCCGGGGGTCTGCAAATATGTATAGATTTATTGTGCTAAATGCCACTAATCACTCAATAAGTCTATACATTTCTTTCGCTTCAGCTTTTGTTACATTATCCGAGATGTCCGTAATTTCAGCCTTTATACTTTTTTCTCCGAACACAATCTCAATTATGTCCCCAACCTTTACTTCGGCACTTGGCTTTGCCTGTTTGCCATTAAGATAGACCTTCTCACCTTCGCAGGCATCCTTGGCTACTGTTCTTCGTTTTATAAGCCTTGAGTTTTTTAGATACTTGTCAAGTCTCAATCAAATCACACCTCTTATTATATTCGGGACTTTCACCCGTAAGAACGCACCCATGCTAGGCGCACCTCAATTGTAAAATAAATTTCCATACTGATTGGTTCACATAAAATCAAAATTTGAAATTATTCATTGTTAAAGGGAGTATGGACTTTCCCTTTACAAACTTAGTTTTAGAAGACTAACTAC
>Ga0209467_1000359_pt1 | contig 69456 bp, 62 predicted proteins | sample Higcelwee11metaG_FD_187175 | JGI IMG/M metagenome (GOLD analysis project Ga0209467, IMG submission 187175) | Freshwater pond sediment microbial communities from the University of Edinburgh, under environmental carbon perturbations - High... | ecosystem: Environmental > Aquatic > Freshwater >...
CCGAAATACGATGAATACTCACAATGATTACCCGAGAAAAACAAGTTTTTAAAAATTTTGTCTTCCGAAAAATTCATTTTTCAAAAAATGAATTTTTAGAGGATCCCTTAAAAATTCCTTCAGTAATCAGAAGCGATCGCCCAAGCAGTTGATCTTTACTTCCACCAGAAACCTCAAAAACGATATCGCCCGGTTTCATCGAGCGACTTTTATAATTTGATGCTTTATGATAACGGAATGGAGGAAAGTCATACTTACCTGCTTTTAAATTCGGGATATCTGTACCACGTATTACAAAGGCCCCTACAGAGTGATTTATATCCTGACTATCTTCACCCCATCCGCCACCTATATAATACTCTAAAATTTCCCCAACTCTCTTTACCTTCCACCCTTCCGGAACGCCTTTGACGATTTTCACTTTTTCATGTCCGGGGAAGCGGAGGCGCACGAACCACTCGCGGTAAAGCTCCTCGGCCATCTTTTCCAGAATGGCGATGCGGCGGTTGTTGTTTTCAATCAGGTCGTCGCAGGCGGAAAGGATTGCGGCGATTTTGCGCTGGATGGGGAGAGGGGGGACAGCAATCTTTAGTCTTTGCAAATCCCCTGATGTTATCTGAGATTGAGCAGAACCTGTGTCCAGAAATCGGAGTTTGTAACTTTTAAAAAAATAATATAAATATTTAATATTGCTTGATTTATTTTTTTGGTTAAAAATAATGGATAAATTGGTTATCCATGTTTTGGATGGGACAATTTTAACATCACCGGTGCCACCAACGCCACGCGCAACAACAATAAGTTTGGGTTTGTCGTACATGTACTTTTTATAGAAACCAACAAATCTATACCCAGAATAAATAGGGAACCCGCTGTTATCAAAAACAAGATTCTTTGATTCGGGCATTTTTCCATAACAAAATGAAAATAAATCGCCCAATCTAAATTCTTCCCACCCCTTCATGCTTCCCCCGCAATCAGCCGGATATTCCTCCCGATCACCGTTTCCAGATCCCGTGCTTCGGCGTTCAGCTTTTCCAGTTCGGCGTTCAAAGCAAGCATCTCTTCAAGAAATTCTTCATCGGTCTTGCCGTCTTCCTCAATCACCACGCCCACATAGCGGCCGGGGTTGAGGGAATATTCCTGTTCCCGCACCTCATCCAGGCTTGCCAGTTTGCACAGGCCGGTGACATCCTCATATTTCGCTTCGGGGAAACGTTCATGAAGCCAACTGATATGGGTGAAAAAATATTCCGTGGCTTTGGCCTCCTGGTGCAGTTCTTCTAGTTCCGCCTTCAGGGATTTCAGATCCCTATTTATACCCTTGTTTTTGCTCTGTTCTTTTTCGATATGCCGGACTTTCTTGTCCACATTTTTTAAAAGTTCATGGAGGATCGCAAAAAAGGGTGCGATGGTTTGGGCCAGTTTGCGCTGGGCAATATTGGCAATATTGATATCAATTTCGGGGTCAGCCACATATACCGATTCCCGGTAAGCGGTATATGCCCACAGCAATTTGTCCGCATCCCTCAACACCGACCCAAAATCCGGGATGCCCTGTCCATTGTGGGCTTTCAGGAACGCCACAACCCGTCCGGCCACCGTCGCCAGTGAGGGGCGATGTTCCATCAGCCGGACGAATCCATCCGCAAAATAGCCTTCAACCAAGTCAACAAACGCCCGGCGATTGCCTCTGTGCAGGCGGCTGATGACGGCGATGTTTTGGATTTGTTCTTTTGAAAATTCCCGGTGGGACCGGTCAATCTGGGTAAAGATATTGCGGGCGTCGATAAACAGGATGCGGTCGTCTTTCTTGTTTTTGTCGAAAAACCAGAGGGTTGCCGGGAGCGTAACCGTATAGAACATATTGGACGGCAGGGTGAGCATGGCGTAAATCAGGTTGTTTTCAATCAGGTTCTTGCGGATGTCCGCCTCGGAGTGCCGGGCGTCGGAGGCGGAATTCGCCATCACCAGCGCGGCCCGGCCTTTGGGTTTGAGGGACGTGGCAAACAGATTGATCCAGAGGTAATTGGCATTCGGCACCGTGACCGCGCCCTTGTCCTTTGCTTTTCCTTTGTTCCGAGGAATGCCGTAAGTGTTGAAGCGTTTGTCGACCTCAACTCTGGACAGGTTCACATCATCCACATTGAACGGCGGATTGGTGAGCACATAATCGAATTTGCCGAAACTGCCGTGAACATCCTCATAATAGGTGTTCGCCTGCCGGATATCGCCCCGGAGCCCGTTGACGGCAATGTTCATCTTGGCAAGCTTTACGGTTTCCAGTGTTTTTTCAGAGCCATACACAAACAGGCCCGTGTCCTCGCCCGGCGCTTTCCGGGCCTCAACGAACTGGGCGGATTGCACGAACATGCCGCCGGAACCGCAAGCCGGGTCAAACACGGTGCCGTTATGGGGCTCAATGATCTCCACCATCAGGCGCACCACCGAGCGCGGGGTGAAAAATTCTCCGCCGCCCTGGCCTTCGGCCATGGCGAACTTGCCAAGGAAATACTCATAAATCTGGCCGAACATGTCGCCGGAGGCAGTTTTGGGGATATCGGCGAAGTTTTTTAAAAGCTGTTTGGGAATCCCCCGGTATTCGGGTTTCCGGACCAGACGGAAATATTCGTCCTGGGGCAGGGTGTCTTTGAGTTCCGGCTTGTATTCCTCGATGCGCTGCATGGCGGTTTTGAGGGCCTTGGCAATGTCTTCCTTTTCCGGCAGGTTCAGGAGAAATTCGTACCGGGATTCCGGGGGCAGGTAAAAGCCGCATTTTTCAATGGCGATTTCGTGGATGGGCCGCTCCCGCCGGGTGGTTTTGAGGGTTTCAAACGTTGCGTTGATGTCGGCTTCATGCAGGCTGTATTTGTTGTCCGCGAATTTCAGGAAAATCAGCCCCAGAACCGGGGTGGAATATTCCGTTGATTTCAGGTCCGAGTTGGCCCGGAGGGTGTCGGCGGTCTGCCAGAGGGTCGCTTCCAGTTTCTTCAGTTCGTCAGGGGTCATTTATCATTCCGGTTTCGCTTCATAAGGAAGTATTGGGTAAATTTCATTGCCTTTTTTCCTTTGGCAACAAGCATATTTGGATTCTCGATTTTGGACTTTTGGATTGGTGATCGGCGGCAAAGGTTTTAGAGAAACCAAATACCCGAAATATTGGAATAAGTCCAGAGAAAGGCCATCATTCACCCAAAATCCTCAATTCATCCTGCATCCCGCCTGGCACAGCAACTCGCCTTGACCGCACGCACTGGTTTCAAATTGCAATACCGGATGATCAATGCCGAAACGGGACAAAAGGATTTCCTGAATCGACCGGGTCAGGGTTTCCGTGGCGCTGATCATTTGATCGGATACCACTACATGACAGGTCAGGGCCACGGAATCGTCCCCCACGCTCCAGGCGTGCAGATAATGGATGCCCCCAACACCCGGTATTTTTTCCACCTCCAGCCGCACTGCTTCGAGGTCCAGTCCCCGGGGCGTGCCGTTCATCAGCACATGCATGGATTCTTTCAAAAGGATGAAACAATTAAACAGAATATAGATCACGATTCCCAGACTAAGGGCCGGGTCCAGCCACGGCAGTTCGATAACACCCATGATCAGCGCGCCGATCAGAACAGCCACAGAGGTCAACAGATCGCCCATCATGTGCAGGAAAGCACCCCTTGCGTTTAAATTGCTGTCGGCGTCTTTATGCAGCAGCCACGCGGAAAAACCGTTGCCGACAATGCCGACCAGGGCCAGCCATGCCACCAGGCTAGGCATCACGGGCATGGGACGGGCCAGGCGATGCAGGGCCTCCATGGCGATATACACCGCAGAACCGCCGAGAAGGGCCGCATTGGCGACAGCCGCAAAAATCTCCATACGCCGCAACCCGAACGTGTGCCGGAGCGACGGCCCGCGTTTCCCGACTTTATGGGCCGCATAGGCAATTAGCAGTGCAGTGAAATCGCTGAGATTATGAACTGCATCCGATATCAGGGCAACGCTGCCGGCCATGATGCCGCCCGCGATCTGGGCTGCGGGGATGAAGAGATTGATGAGCATGGTCACCAGGACGCGTCTGCCGAATGCCTCGGCTTCGTGGTTATGATGATGGCTCAATGAATGCTCCTTTCAGTTGAATCCAGCGATAAGACGAGGTTTGAATCCAATTTGAACCCCCTATCGGTCGAAATCAATAGGACGAAAAGCTAAAAATTGATGACCCTAAAAATATATTTCAGGCAGAAATACAAACCCGTCACCACAAACACCGCGCCGGTGAGGCGGCGGAACCAGCGTTCAAACACCGCCAGCCGGTTGAAAAAGAGTCCCGCGATGCGTGCGCTGTATGCGATGACCACCGCGAACCCGATCACCGGCGCGGCAGTGCCGACACCGTAAAGCAGGGGCAGAAAAAACCGGGACTGGGATTCCAGGGACAGGGGGATGACGCCGCCGAAAAACAGGGCCGCCGACACCGGGCAAAAGGCCAGGGCGAACAAAAATCCCAGGGCTACCGCGCCCGGCATGCCGCTGTCTCCCAGCCTCTTGAGCAGGTTCGTGCTTAGGTTCATGGACGGCAGCCTCAGCCGTATCAGGTCCAGAATAAACACGCCGGTGATGAACAGGACCGGCCCCAGGAGCTTGTTGATATGGGCCTGGAGAAACAGGGAGACCCCGGGAATGGAAATGAGCCCGGCGATAATGGCGGTGGCGATGACGACATAGGCCGCAGTCCGGCCAAGGGTATAGGCGACCGCCGCCCAAACGGTCGCGAGCGGCGAATTGATCTGCCGCCCGATATAGGTGGTGGCCGCGATATTGGTGGCCATGGGGCACGGGCTGATGGAGGTCAGAATGCCCAGCCAGACCACGGAGGCGATTTGCGTAAACCCGAATTCCATGTTCAGTCCTTCAGCCAGGCGGCGACTTCGGTTTTCACATAGTCATTGAACGCCGCCTCGTCCCTCACCTTGGTCCAGATGTCCTTCAAATCCTTCCACCGCGCCTCCTTGCCGTCCTTTATTTCCGAAACGATCAGGTGTTTGGAATAGAGCTGGTAGTCTTTCACAAAATGCTCGTTCCCCGGCTCCTCCACATTGATGACCCGCCAGGCCACTGCGCCGGATTTCAACTCGTTTTCAAAATGAAAACGCACGGCCTCTTTCGCGTATTCCTCTATGTTGTGGCAGGTGGGGCACCGCATGGTGGTGTGAAAATACGTGACCACAATGGAACGGGACGGTTTCGGGGCTTCCTCTGGTTTTGCCGCCGAGGTTTGGGCCAAAGCATCCGGAACCGCCCCGGCCATCAGAAAAAAGGTCAGCGCCACACAAAAAAATATTCTTTTTGACATTCGTTTCATTACATCCTTCTCCTTATAAAAATTACCTTTTTGTAAACCAATGTTGGGTTTTCAGGCAAATTTTCACCAGCATGAGCATCACCGGCACTTCGATGAGCACTCCCACAACGGTCGCCAGGGCCGCGCCCGAGGACAGCCCGAACAGCATGGTGGCGGTGGCGATAGCCACTTCAAAATGATTGGACGCCCCAATCATGGCCGCCGGGGCCGCGTCTTCATATTTGAGTTTCAGCATTCGGGCCAGAACGTATCCCAAAATGAAAATCAGCATGGTCTGGATGAACAGGGGCACGGCGATCCAGAGAATGGTCAGGGGATTGGCCAGAATCACCTCGCCTTTAAAACTGAACAACAGCACCAGGGTAATGAGCAGGGCGATAATGGTCACGGGCGTCAGAACATGGAGAAATTTTTCCGTGAACCACGCCTCTCCCTTGGCGCTGATGATCCATCTTCTGGATAAAAAACCGGCCACCAGGGGCAGGGCCACATAAATGGCGATGGAAAGCAACAAGGCCTGCCAGGGCACGGGAAGCCGCCCGACTCCCAGCAGAAAACCGCCCAGCACCCCATACAGCACGAGCATGGTGAGGGAATTGATGGCCACCATGACCAGCGTGAGCCCGTCGTTGCCCCGGGAGAGATATCCCCAGACCAGCACCATGGCCGTGCAGGGGGCAACGCCCAGAAGGATGCATCCGGCCAGATAGCTTCGCCATAAAGGAATTTCCAGCATTTTAACCCCATCCGCCAGCACCACCGTGCCGGCCCCGTGGATCGCGCCCACGGGAAGGTCCAGGCCGAAGGGCATTTTCACGAGATCCATGGCGTCAATGCCGATAAACCCTCGAAATAGAACTCCCAAAAATAAAATGGCAATCCCGTACATGGTGAAGGGCTTGACGCACCAATTGACGAAAAGGGTAAGAAACACCGGCTTTCCGCTTTTGCCGGCCTTGACGACTTCCATAAAATCAATCTTCACCATGATGGGATACATCATGAAAAACAGGCACACGGCAATGGGAATGGACACCACCGGCGCGTTGTTGACATAAATCGCCATACCGTCGAGGGTTTTCGCAAGCCCCGGCGCGATCTTGCCAAGGGCAATGCCCCCGGCGATGCACAAGAGGACCCAGATAGTGAGAAACCGTTCAAAAACGCTCGTCATTTTCCGGTCAGCGGTCATTTGATCATGGTTTATCATTATTCACCTCTCTCCCCCCTTGTCCAGATTTTGGAATGCCTGAACAGTTACTATTTTTTCACCCAGTTGATCACATCGGCCTTTACGGGAACCTTGCCCACGCATTTCACCTCGCCGTCAATGATGACCGCAGGCGTTCCGAACACGCCGTAACTGGCGATCTTCATGATGTCCGTAACTTTTTCCACATTGGCGGCCACACCGGATTCGGCGACCGCTTCCCTGACGATGGTTTCGGTTTGCCTGCATTTCGGGCAACCTGGTCCCAGCACCTTAATTTCCATATTTATACTCCTTTCAAATAGTTATTCTGATTGATAGTTATTTTATTTGGCGGATATATTCATTCACCGCCTCCCGTATCATGGCGGCGGGAATCGCTTCATAGGTTTGGCCGTCGCGTTCGATGGTCCGGCACATGATGGTCTGGCCGAGCATTTCACAGCACGAGTCGCAGCAGTTTTCGGATTTCCGGGCATTGGAAAGCACGTCTTCAATGGGGACGCCATTGATCAAAATGAGATTGGATTCCGGAATTTCCTTTTCCGTGAGCAGGGTTTCTTTAAATACGATCTCCCACCCGGATGCGTGGCGTTCTTTGGAAAGTTCGTCAACCACGGCGCGGACCGCAACCCCGGTGTCCCGGCACCGGTCGCAGGTTTCACCTTCACTGTCCAGATGTTTCCACTCAATTTTCAACTGTTTCATATTCGTTTTCCTTTCGCCCCATCAAACCAAAGCTCCGTAAATCATCCCGGCGATGGTGGATAAAACGACAATGACAGCTACAAAAACAGCGGTTTTCTTAAATCCCAGAATACCGTTAATGACGATCATATTGGGGAGAGATAATGCCGGTCCGGCCAGCAGCAAAGCCAGCGCCGGCCCCTGCCCCATGCCCGATCCCAGAAGCCCCTGAATGATGGGCACTTCGGTAAGGGTGGCGAAATACATGAGCGCCCCGGCCACCGACGCGAACAAATTGGCCCACAAAGAATTGCCGCCCACCAGGGCCACAATATACTTTTCCGGTATCAGGGCCGGGTGGCCGGGCCGTCCCAGGAGAAAGCCGGCCGCAATCACGCCGATGGCAAGCAAGGGGAAAATCTGCTTGGTAAATCCCCAGGTGGCGTCCACCCAGGAGGTCAATTCGTCTTTTTTAAACCAGGATTTCAGCATCCAGGCCAGCACCAGAAACAAAAAACCCGTAATGAACCATTTTGCGGAAAATATGGCTTTCCATATCCCCGCCTCTTCAGGTCCGGGTTTGGCGAAGGCCGCAAACACCAGAATCAGCACCATGGTCAGCATATAGAGCGCGTCCTGGGTCAAACTGCGGCCCTTGGCCTCCTCATCCGGCAGGTAAAAATTCCCGGCGGCCCGGTTGGCGTCGTCCTTGCGGAACACAAAGGCCATGGTCAGACCCACGATCACGGCGAAACTGACGGCCCCGACAGCCCTTGCAAGGCCCAGTTGCCACCCCAGAATCCGGGCGGTCATGACAATGGCCAGCACATTGATGGCCGGTCCGGAATACAGAAACGCAGTGGCCGGGCCGATGCCCGCGCCCCGTGTGTAAATCCCGGCAAAGAGCGGCAGCACGGTGCAGGAACAGACCGCCAGCACGGTCCCGGAAACCGAGGCCACGGAATAGGCCAGGACTTTCTTGGCCTGGGCCCCGAAATATTTCAGCACCGCCGCCTGGGAAACAAACACCGCGATGGCCCCGGCAATGAAAAACGCGGGAATCAGGCAGGTGAGCACATGCTGTTGGGCGTATTCCTGAAGCATCATAAACGCCTCGAATCCGGCCTGACGGACGGTTGGGTCGGCCCAGGGGATAAAATACGCGCCCAGATAAAGCGCAATCAACCAGAACAGTTTTGTTTTTTCCTTCATTTCATTGTTCCTTCAATCTCTTTCATAAACATTTAAAATCGGATTATATCGATATTCAAAATAAAAAAGCTATTTTTTACAAATATGTTCCCGCTGTATACTTGGCAATTCCGCCATCAATATCTGAATTTCGGCATCCGCATCCAGCCAGTGGCGAAGATTGCCGATGAGGGCGGCGGCATAAGGGCTTTCACTCCCGTCCGCAAGACTGTAATTAACCCACAAGCCGTCCTTTTTTTTCACAATCAGTCCTGAATCCTCTAAAATCTGCAGGTGCTTGCTGGTGGTTGACTGGGCAAATTGCAGCGCGGCCTGAATTTCGCAAACGCACATCATGCGGTTTTGCAGCATTTTCATGATCTTGACCCGGCTTGGGTCGGAAAGCGCCTTCATGACTTTGATAAAAGATTTCATTTTTCCCTCTTTTTTATAATATTTTATATCGCAATATAACGATATATTAATTCCTGTCAACTGTTTTTAAACGGTCTTGATGAAAAAAAGCTTGAACATCGGAACTTAATAAAATATCAAGAAATTCCATGCATTTATAAATATGGTGAGTTTAACTGATACTTATTATTGATGAAAGGCAGCGCATGCGTTCATACAAGACATATTGCATCCGTTTTTTAACCGCCCTGCTGTGCATTTTTCTGGCTGGAAGCCTCATGAGGCCCCTCACCGGCAATGCCGAGGAAACCGCCGCCATGGAGGCCATATCAGCGGCGATTTCCGAACATCTGGCCTGCTATTCCGTCGAGGTGATGCGTTTCAAGGATCAACACTTAACGGTCACGCCTAAAGCCCTCTGCCTGAACATGGTCTACCAGATCTCGGCCCCCCGACCCTTCTGGGTCGCTCCGAACGGCCCTGGTTCCAGCGCTTCGATTATTTTAGATTTTCTAAAAAAAGCCGAGGCTGAAGGACTTGACCCCAAAAATTATGAGGTGGATAAGATCGCCGCACGCCTTACAACTCGTGAGCCCAGGATGCTTGCCGAACTCGATACACTGCTGACTTTCAATCTTATCAAATACATTCATGACCTCAGCAAAGGCCAGATCAAGCCCTATTATGCCGAAACGGATATGTTCGCCCCGACGGACAAAGTCGATTTTGACCCGGTGGCAACCATGGCAAAAGTACTGGGTGCGCCGGACCTTGCCGGTTATCTGGCGGGCCTTCCCCCCGCCCACGCGCATTATGTCCATTTAAAAACAGCGCTGATGACCTACCGGGCCATTGAAAAGACCGGGGGATGGCCTTCCATTCCCCCGGGAAAGATCATCCGGCCGGGGGATGATGATGACCGTTTGCCCGCAGTCATTCGCCGACTGGATGCGACGGGGGATTTGGTTCCGGAGGTGGCTTTTGATAATCACTACGGCCCTTTGCTGAAGCAGTCCATCGTAAGATTCCAGGCCAGACACGGCCTTGCGGCGGACGGCAATATCGGCCCGAATACACTGGCCGCCATGAACATATCAGTGGCCGCCAGGATCCAGCAAATCATCATCAATATGACGCGATGGCGGTGGCAGGCCCATGATCTGGGAGAAAAATACATTCTCATCAATATCGCGAATTTTGATCTCAGGGTTTTTGAAGGGGGCCAGGAAATCTTTCAGTTCCCTGTTATCGTTGGTAAATATCAACACCAGACGCCGATTTTCAGCGACCGCGTGCGTTATGTTTCATTTAACCCTTACTGGAATATTCCTCCGAATATTGCGGCAAATGAGGAACTCCCGAAGCTCAGAAAAAATTCCCATTTCCTGGTGAACCGTCACATCCGGCTTTTTTCCGGCTGGGGCGAAAATGCCCGGGAAATCGATTCGCGGTTTGTGGACTGGCAACATGTCAGTCCTGCCATGATGCGGCAGTACAAGCTTCGCCAGGATCCCGGCCCCTGGAACGCACTGGGAAGGGTAAAATTTGACTTTCCCAATCAATATGATGTTTACCTTCACGACACACCCAGCCATAATCTTTTTTCGCGGACCCAGCGAGACTTCAGCCACGGCTGCATCCGGGTGAGCGACCCCGGGAAACTGGCCGAATTTGTGCTTCAAGGGCAGGCGGAGAACTGGCCGCCTGAAAAAATCAGCAGCCACATCAAGGGAAAAAAGCAAGCTTTCATCCGGCTTGCTGAACCGGTGCCGGTTCATATCACTTATCAAACCTCATGGGTTGACAAAGGCGGATTGATATGTTTTAATACCGACATTTATGACCGGGACAGGAGTTTGCGGAGGGCAATATTTAATCAGTAAAGCGCTGCGGGGATAATAATAAAGGGCCAAACGGCAATGCGGCACTAATGATTGAATGAACCGAAAAAAATAAAAAGGCCATGATCATCGTTTCGGCCATCGTAGGGGAGGGCTTTACGCCCTCCCTTTTCGGGCGGGGATAAGCCCCGCGCCCTACAACGGGGATGGCCGGAAAAATGATCTTGGCCAATAAAAAATATTGCCCTGAAAGATTAATTACCTCAAAAAAGGCAGGCAGAGATGCCCAATATCAGTCGACGACAGTTTCTTGCCGCCTCTGCGCAGGCAATGGCCGGATTGCTTATCTGTCCGCCCTTGAACGCCTGGGCGCGGCAACCCGAAAAGCACCCCCTCAAATTCTTCCACACCCACACAGAAGAATATTTAAGGATTCTCCACATTCCCGGGTACTGCCCAAGCAAACTTCAGAAAAAAATTAAATTGTTTCTCAGGGATTTTCGAACCAACGAGGCCCATCCCATTGACCCCGCCCTTCTCGACATTCTTTGCAAAATCCAATCCATCACCGGAAGCCGGGGCACCATAGAAGTCATCTCCGGATACCGGTCTCCGCAAACCAATGAATTTCTGAGCCATCAGAGCAGCGGCGTCGCCAAAAACAGTCTGCACATGAAAGGCCAGGCCATTGACGTGCGAATCACCGATCTGCCCACATCGAGTCTCCGGGATGCCGCGGCGGGCCTTGGTGCGGGCGGCGTGGGATATTACGCCAAATCCGATTTCGTCCATCTGGATACCGGGCCGTTCAGAACCTGGTAGCAGCAAACGCATCGCATTGAAATGATAATATTTTATAATTATTCCAGCATGTCATCCCCGATCATCCGCCCTTTCAGCATTATCGGAAAATAAATCGACATATCTTTTAAAAGCCTGTCTTCCTTGAGGGTATTGACCACATAGCTGAACGCCATGTCCGCGCCGCGCAGCATGGGGTGAGATTTACCCGCATAAAGCAGAAGCTCCGGGCTGCCCTTTTCGGGCGGGTCAAAAAAACATGCCGCCGTTGACCAGGGACCGGTTAAGGCAGGGGCCATCGCGATCGTCAGGCAGGGATTCATGACGCTCAAGGTCTGAACCTGAAGATAGCGTTTCAGCGCGGGCAAATATTCCACCGTGAATTCCATCTGGCCTTCCGTGAAAACGATTTGGGGTTTTGCGCAAGCGGCCTGCGGACCGGCCCATCCAGGCGTAGAAGAAGTCGCATCACCGGTCCACCACTGCGGGCCGGTCAGCGTTCCGGCGAGGACGTCCTTTAGCGGCCAGCGCACTAGGTAAACCGCCCTGTCTTTGCCATCCGTGGCGAATACCTGGAGAAAGCCATTTCCCATAACGGGATTTCCGCTCCCCACAACAAGGCTGTTTTTCTGAGGGCTGATGAGATACGTCAAGACCCATTGATCGGGCCTGTTCCGCGGGTTCTCCACCATCACCCCCTTCCAGCCGCAGGCTTCAAAGCCAAGCGCATTTGACGCCTGCTTGATCTCCATGAGAAAGATGAGCAACCGGCGGCCCACCATAATCCCCGAACCCGGCCAGAACCAGTGATCGCCTTTGCGCGCAAAAACGGCCGCCGGCTTTCCGTTTCTTGTTTTCCAGAAAAATTTCATGCCAGCGCGGCTGGGGTCATACCCCGTCTGAATGGCAATGGTGTTTCGCACCAGGTCGGATGTCCGCCGGATTCCGGAGCGTGTGCGATCAATAAAACTGTCGCCGAAAAGCCAGAGCACCCGGCCATGCTTCAGGTCCACCGAAGTTGCGCCATCGCCCCCAAGCCAGCGGGGATCGGACCGGAATATCTTTTCAGCCTCTTCCCACCGCTCCGCATTGATAAAAACTGATCCCTGGGGCGCCCTCTCGAAAGCATTGCCGGCGGCCGCCAGGCCAAGAAGGATAAGGAAAAAGATACAAAAAAAGGACTCGCGTCTGAAAGAAAATTTATATTTCATGCCTTTTTGTATCATAGAAATCTGACAGGATACACGAAATTTCCAGGCCACGTCGATTCCGCGACTTGGCCTGCGCAATCAGCGGCCTTCATCATTCAATTGCTTTGTTTTTTAAATTAAAATGGGTTATGGAAACCACACCCCCCAAAAAAACGGAAATAATATAGCCATCAAATAAAAGGAGAATATTTCATGGAAATTAAAAATGGCGTGGCGGTAGTCACCGGCGGCGCATCGGGTCTTGGTGAGGCGGTAGTCAGGGATATGGCGGACAGGGGCGGCAAAGCCGCTATTTTCGATTTTGACGCTGGCAAAGGGGAAGCCCTTGCAGCGGAACTGGGGGATTGTGTCATTTTCTGCAAAACCGATGTGGCGGATGAGGCAAGCGTAAAAGCCGCGGTAGCTAAGACCATCAATGCCTTCGGCACCGTTCATTTTGCCGTGAACTGCGCAGGTGTGGCGTCCCCGAAAAAAGTGATCGATAAAAAAGGCGATCCCATGCCCATTGATTTTTTCAACCGGGTCATCCAGATCAACCTGATCGGCACCATGAACGTCATCCGTCTGACTGCCCTTGAAATGTGCAAAAATACCCCCAACGATGACGGCGAAAAAGGTGTGGTCATCAATGTGGCCTCTGTGGCGGCATTTGAAGGCCAGGTGGGCCAGGCGGCCTATAGCGCATCCAAGGCCGGCATTGTGGGCATGGCCCTTCCCATCGCCCGGGAGTTTGCGGATTACGGCATCCGGGTCAATACCATCGCGCCCGGAATATTTATGACCCCCATGATGGCTGGACTTCCGGAAAATGCCCAAAAATCTCTGGCCCAGATGATGCCTTTTCCCAAACGCCTTGGGAAGCCGGAAGAATTTGCCCGGCTTGTGCGGCATATTATTGAAAATCCCATGATCAACGCGGAGACCATCCGTCTAGACGCCGGGCTTCGCATGGCCGCAAAATAGCCACAAAGGAATGATGCATAGCGCGGAATGATCGTTTGCCGGGGTATTGCGCGTTTTACGATACGTTACGGGCGTTTTTAGGCGACCGTTCAAAACTGCTTGACAGTGCGCATCAATAAGGTTAGAAAAAAAAGTTTTTATAGAACGTTACTTTTACCCTTGCTCTGGACGAACCAGGGCTTCACACCCAAAAGGAGGTCGCATGAATCATTACGAGACAATATTTATTGTCGATCCTGACACACCGGGAACGGATCAGGATATCATTTTTGAAAAAACCAAAGCCATGATCGATCAAAAGGGCAAACTGCTCATGTTTGACGATTGGGGAAACCGGAAACTGGCCTATGAAATCAAGAAAAAAAGACAGGGCCGGTATGTCCGGCTGGATTATTGCGGAGACGGCGTGCTTGTGGATGAAATGGAGCGGACCTTCCGGCTGGATTTCAGAATTCTCAAATTCATGACCATTCTCATTGCCCGGGATGTTGATCCTGAAGCATTGATGCCGGTCCCGGAGCCGGTTATTGAAACGGCAGCCGTCCCGGCCGAAGAAAAAGCGGCGGCGGAAGAAGCCATGACTGAAGAAACAACTATCGAAGCCGCTCCCGAAACCACCACCGAAACCGAAACACAAACGGAGGAATAATCCATGCCCGCACCGCAAAAAAAGAGATTTTTTCATCGGCGGAAAGTCTGCCGGTTTTGTGCCGACAGCACACTTGTAATCAATTATAAAGACGTCAATATGCTGCGATATTTTATTTCGGAACGGGCAAAAATCATTCCGAGACGAATTTCCGGCACCTGCGCCAACCACCAGCGGGAGCTGGCCAGAGCCATCAAGCAAAGCCGGACCATCGCGCTTCTGCCCTATGTGGGGACGCTGGATACCTAAACCGTTGCAAGGAGCCGAAAATCAGGTGGAAACCGCGAATCAGACTGGAGACCATAAAACCATACTCAGCGGGATCGCGATAACCACCCTGATCGGGGCAATGTCTGTTTCCATACCGGTTCTGGGCTTTTTCTGTTTTCTGTTGCTGCCCGTGTCGCCACTGGCATACCGGCTCCGGATGGACAGAAAAAAAACCGCCATTATCGCCTCCAGCGCCTGGGGCTGCCTGTTTGTGTTTTTCGGCGGCCTCTCACCCGATATGTTGCTGGTGGCCGGCATGTTGCTTCTGGGTTTTTTGATGGGCGAAGGCATCCGGAAAAATCTGCCGGTGGACCAAATCATAGCGGGAGCCAGCGGGGGGGTTCTGTTGTGCGGCGCATTTGCCCTGATATTGTACAGCAATATGGCGAACCTGGGGCTTTTGGCAATGGTTTCCGATTATATCGGCAAAAACCTGGAAATGACCCTGACGTTATATAAAAGCATGGGCATGCCGGAAGAAAATATCCGGATCATTTCTGAAGCCATGGCATCGATACAGTATGTCCTGGTCAGAATCCTTCCCTCGCTTTTTGCTGCCGGGCTTATGATTTCATCATGGCTGACGCTGCTGCTGGCAAAAATACTATTAAAAAAGGAAAAAGCCCTTTATACGGCCCTGGGCCCCTTAAACATCTGGAAAGCGCCGGATAATTTTGTCTGGGGAGTCATCGGATGCGTATTGATGGCACTGATTCCGGTCGGGACGCTCAAAATACTCGGGTTAAACGGAATGATCATTTTTCTGGTCATTTATTTTTTCCAGGGAATCGCCGTGGTATCCTTTTATTTTGAAACCAAAAAGGTTCCCTTTGCGCTGAAAATATTGCTGTATAGTATTATATTTATTCAGCAAATATTTGTTCTGGTCATCGCAGGACTCGGTTTTTTTGATATATGGCTGAATTTCAGACGGCTGGGAATCGACAAAAACAACCAGCGTCCGCTTGCTTTATAATTTTTTAAACACAAAACAAATGGCATTGATGCTTGTGGAGAATAAAAAATGAAAATAATACTTAAAGAAACCATCGAACCCTTGGGAATTATCGGTTCGGAAGTAAAAGTAAAAGACGGATATGCACGCAATTATTTGATTCCTCATGGGAAAGCCGTTCTTGCCACCCAGCAGAACCGGAACGTCCTTGCCCAGCAGAAAGCCAAGCTCGATCTTCAAATCGCCAAGGAACGGGCGACCGCTGAAGAAATGGCCAAAAAACTGGAAGGCGTTGTCTGCCGGTTAACCGCCAAAGTAGCGGATGAAGGCCGCCTGTACGGCTCCATCACCGTGCGCGAAGTTGAAGAAGCGCTGGCCGCCCAGGGCATTACTGTGGAAAAACGGATGATTTTACTGAAAGAACCCATTAAAGATATCGGCACCTATACGATTCCCGTTCGTATCTACAAGGATATCGAACCGAAGATCACCCTGGAGGTGGCGGCGGAATAACCTGCCGTTTTAAGACGATTTTTTTGTGTATTCCCAGGCAGCGCAAAACGCATTGCTGTTTTGCGCTGCCTTTATCATCCGCCGCGTCGCGGAATCGATCCTGTTTTTCTATTTTTGGCTGCTTAGCCATTTATCTTCCCAAGCATTTCGCCCATGAGCCATTTGATCAAAGAATCCAGCAATTCCGTTTCCGGCAAGCTGCCGCCGCAAAATATTGATGCGGAAGAGTCCATCATCAGCGCCATCCTCCTGGATAACTATACCCTTCTGAATATTTTAGACATTCTTGCCCCGGAACATTTCTACCGCACGGCCCATCAAAAAATTTTCGCCGCCATTACCGAAATGTCCCATAAAGGGGAGCCCATTGATCTGGTGACCCTGGCCAATGCGCTGAAAAATAACAATCAGCTCGACGAGATCGGCGGGGCCGTTTATCTCGCAAAACTCATGGATACGGCGCCGATCCCGGCAAACGCCGTGCAATATGCCAAAATTATCCGGGATAACGCTTCCCTAAGGCGAATGATCAAAGCCGCCTCTGATATTTCCAGCCGATGCTTTGACAACAGCGCCGAAGTCGATGATATCATCGATTATGCGGAAAGCGCCCTGCTGGAAATCGCCGAAAACAAATCAAAGCCTTCCTACTATCATCTGAGCACGGCCATTGACGTCAATATTGATTCACTGGTGGAACGTCGCGGGAACAAGTCCATTGTCAGCGGGGTGTCCTCGGGATATAAAAAACTGGACGCGCTGACTTCGGGATTTCAGCCTTCTGATCTGATCATTCTGGCGGCCCGGCCGGGCATGGGAAAAACCGCCCTGTCCTTAAATATTGCCCGGAACATCGCGGTGGAAGCCGATGTTCCGGTGCTGTTTTTCTCCCTGGAAATGTCCAAGGAGCAGCTTTCCATGCGTCTCCTGTGCGCGGAGGCGAGAATCGATTCCTCCAATGTGCGGAGCGGTTTTATCAGCGATAATGAATGGACCCAGTTGACGGACGCCGCCGGTGTTTTATCGGAAGCCCCGATTTACCTGGACGATTCTTCCGAACTGACGTCATTAGACATTAAAACCAAGGCCCGGCGCCTGAAACTGGAAAAAAATATCGGGCTCATTGTCATCGATTACCTTCAGCTCATGAAAGCCAGATCATCCAAGGACCGGCGCGATCTGGAAATTTCGGAAATGTCCCGGTCCCTCAAGTCCCTTGCCAAGGAATTGCAAATACCCATTATCGCCCTATCCCAGTTAAACCGGATGCTGGAGCAGCGAAACGACAAGCGCCCCCAGTTGTCGGACCTGCGGGAATCCGGGGCACTTGAGCAGGATGCGGATCTCGTGATATTTATCTACCGGGACGAGGTGTACAACAAAACAGAAGATCCCAAAATAAAAGGGGTCGCGGAGGTCCACATCGCAAAACATCGAAACGGACCCACCGGCATGGCGCCGCTCCGGTTTTTTGACGCCTATACCCGGTTTGACAACCTTGCCTACGAATTTGAAGCCTATCAGGCAGCCAACCTGAAGGATTCCCATTAAGGCAAACGCTCCCGGCAAACGATGCATTCATGAAAAAAACATTTGGAAACACCAGCGGGCTGAAAGCGACCCAATTGCGGGATATTGAAAATCTCTACCGTTTCAAAACCCCGCCGGAAGCTGTGGCGTCCGCCCCGCTCGTGGAGGCATTATGCCGCCTGTCCCATGATATTCGCAGACAGATCGGCGTACTTTCCGAACGATCCGGCAAAATCAGTCATGTGGTGGTGGGAGACCACAAAAGCATCATGCTGCCGGATACCAGCGATTATCCAGCCCCGCCCGGACGCCTGAAAGGGCTGCGATGCATTCATACCCACCTCAAGGAAGAGCCCCTGACCCAGGATGACCTGACGGATTTGTCCCTGCTGCGCCTTGATCTGATTGCCGCGGTTACCCTGAAACCTGACGGCAGCCCCGGACTTCTTCACCTGGCGACCCTGTCGGCGGACCCATTCCATAAAGGAGCCTGCCGGATTTATCCGCCCATGGCCGCTTATGATAACGGCATTTCCTGCCTTGATCTCATCAAATCCATTGAAACCGATCTCTCAAAAAAGACCGCGCTCCATGATGTGGATTCCGGCGCGGAGCGGGCGATACTTATCAGCGTGACGGCGGTTTCCAATAAAAGCCAGGCCGAGGCCTCCATCAAGGAACTGACGGAACTTGCCCGTTCCAGTGATATTGAGGTGCTGAACACGGTCATCCAGTACAGGAAAAAAATCGACCCCCGTTTTCTCTTGGGCACCGGCAAACTTGAAGATTTAAGCATTCTGGCCATGCACCAGGGGGCGACCCTGGTTATTTTTGATCAGGAGCTGAGCCCGTCCCAGGTCAAAGCTATCACCGACCGGATCGAGATCAAGGTCATCGACAGAACCCAATTGATTCTTGATATTTTCGCCCGGCGCGCGAAAACCAGCGAGGGCAAACTTCAGGTGGAGCTGGCCCAGCTTCAGTATATGCTGCCCCGGCTGATCCAGCAAAATACGGCCTTGTCCAGGCTGGCGGGGGGCATCGGCGGCCGGGGGCCAGGGGAGACCAAGCTGGAAATGGACCGCCGGAAAATCCGCGACCGCATCACCCATATCGAAAAAGCGCTGGAACAGGTCAAAAAACAGCGGCAGTTGCAAAAATCCAGGCGCGAGAAAAAAGGGCTGCCGGTGATCTCCATTATCGGCTATACCAATGCCGGAAAATCCACCCTGTTAAACACCCTGACCAAAAGCAATGTGCTGGCGGAAAGCCGACTGTTTGCCACTTTAGACCCGTCCAGCAGGCGCATGAAATTTCCCAAAGATATTGAGGTCATCATCACGGACACCGTGGGATTTATCAAAGACCTGCCCAAAGAACTCCGGGTGGCATTCGGCGCAACCTTGGAAGAACTGGAAAGCGCGGATATTCTGCTCCATGTGATAGACAGCAGCAATCCGGACTATCAGTCGCACATTTTGTCCGTGCGCAAAATTCTGGAAGACCTGAAAGTGGACCGCATTGAAACCATTCATGTTTTAAATAAAATGGACCTGATCCATCCGGACACGTTGGCGGAACTGATGGCCGAGACAGACGGTATACCGATTTCCGCTAAAAATGCGGCAACGCTTCAACCGCTGATTGATAAAATAACCGGCCTTATAGAAAAGAATTAAATCCTGTTGACGATGCCGAACCGACTGATATAAGTTAATTAAATATGGACCTTGAAAGAATAAAAGACACCGGCATCAAAGCGGCGTATAAAAGCGCCGCCATATTGAACCATTATCTGGGCAACCTGACATCTGTCCGGAAAAAGGGCCCCACCGACCTGGTCACCGAGGCGGACGTTGAATCTGAAAAAGCCATTATTCAAACAATTCGCTCGCGGTTCCCGGACCATGAATTCATGGCGGAAGAAAGCGGGCTCAGCAGAACCGCCCCCTCTCCCTGCCAGTGGATCATCGATCCTTTAGACGGCACCACGAATTTCGCCCATCAGATTCCCCTCTTCTGCACTTCCATTGCATTTGCCGAAAACGGCGAGGTGCTGGTGGGCGTTGTCTTAAATCCGGTGAGCGGCGAACTGTTTACGGCAATTCGCGGCAAAGGGGCGTTTTTAAAAAATACCCCCATCCATGTGTCGAGGGAAAAAAATATTTCTGGGAGCCTCCTTGCCACCGGCTTCCCCTATGATGTGGCACCGGGTATTGACGCCACTCTGGGCCGTTTAAAAAACTGCCTGAAAGCCGCCCAGGGCCTTCGGCGCCTCGGGTCCGCAGCCCTGGATTTATGTTTTGTGGCTACCGGAAGATTCGAAGGGTTCTGGGAAGAGAATTTAAAACCCTGGGATACGGCTGCGGGCACGCTGATCGCTGAAGAGGCTGGAGCACGGATCACTGATTTTAAAGGGGCCCCGTATACTTTAGACAAAAAAGAAATTCTGGCCACAAACGGCCATATTCATCAAAGAATGCTATCGTTTTTGGAGATATAAACATAGATTATGCGCGACGAGATCAAAGAAAAAGCCAAGCTTATGGATCATTATCTGGAATGTTTCGGAGATTTGGATTTATCAGACGCCGTATGCCGCAAGTACTGCGCATTGCGCTTAAAATGCGCCATTGAACAGATGGAACAGTTGCGCATGGGACAGATTGAAGACCTGATTAATTTTGAGGAGGTTCCGCTGAAGGTGCAGTAATCCGGCCGCCTTTTACACCTGCATTTTTCCTGGATTTAAAATCCCCGCCGGATCAAACGCAAACTTGATTCGCCGCATTAACGCAATGGCTTCCGGGCTTATTTCCTTTGTCATATAGGCGGCTTTGCTGGTGCCGACCCCATGCTCCCCGGAGATGGTGCCGCCAAGGGAGAGGGTATAATCAAACAATTGATCCACCGCCGTATGGGCTTTGCTGAGCTGGTCCTGATTTTTCTTGTCCAGCATGATATTAAAATGAATATTGCCGTCCCCCGCATGTCCGAAACTGACCATGGTTAGTCCGGTCTCTCTGCTTAACTCTTTTATTTTTTTGACGATATCCGGAATTTTGCTGCGGGGAACCACGATGTCTTCATTGATCTTGTCCGGGCCGTAGGCGAACAGGGCCGGGGAAACGGCTTTCCGGGCTTTCCAGAGGCCGGCGGTCTCACTTTCCGTTGCGGCAAGGGTAAATTCTCGCGCCCCTGACGCCCTGCAGACCGTTTCAATCCTTTCCATGGAATGCGCTGTCTCGCCAAGCGATCCGTCCACTTCAAGAATCAAGATTGCTTCGGCGTCCACGGGCAAACCCGCATGGATATATGCTTCCGCGCACCGGATGGACGCATTGTCCATATATTCAATGGCCCGGGGAACGAGGCCTTGACGAATAATTTCAGATACGGTTTCAGCGGCGGTTTCCATGTGGTCAAACACAGCGGTGGCGGTTTTCACCACCTCGGGTTTTGGCAGCAGCCGTAACGTCAGCCGGGTGATCACCCCCAGGGTTCCTTCCGACCCCACCATCAACCGCGTCAGATCATACCCCACCACCCCTTTGGCGGTCTCTACACCGGTTTGTATAATTTCACCGGTGGGCAGCACCACTTCCAGCCCCATCACATAATCCCGGGTGACGCCGTATTTGACAGCTTTTGGACCACCGGCGCATTCCGCGGCGTTGCCCCCCAGGGTGCAAAAATCAGAACTTGCGGGATCCGGCGGATAAAAAAGGCCTTGCTTTAAAGCGGCCCGGTGCAGGTCGCCGGTGATGACACCGGGTTCCGCCACGGCGATCAGGTTGTCCCTGTCAATATGAATAATCCGGTTAAGCCGGGCCATGGCAAGCGCCACCCCGCCTTTGACGGGCAGGGAGCCGCCGGTCATGCCCGACCCGGCCCCCCTGGGGGTCACGGCAAAGCCATGTTTATTGGCAAGCTGCAATACAGCAGAGACATCCCGGGCGTCTTTTGGGAAAACCACCGCATCCGGATAAAACGCCTCCGAAGTGGTATCATAGGCATAGCAAAAGCGGTCTTCCCGCTTCTCGGAACAGTTGGCTTTTCCCACGATTGCTTCTATTTTTTTAAAAACCGAATGCGAAAATGCCATAGAGGAATCAATCTGCCCATGAATGTGATTTTCAGCCAACGCCAGTATTAAAAATTTAATAATTGCCGGATGTCAGTTTTCCTTCAATAATCGCCACCTGTTTCTGCATGGGCCCCTTGGCCTTGATTTCCTTTTCCACCGCATTAATGGAATGGATCACCGTTGCGTGATACCGGTTAAAATTGGCTCCAATGGACGCAACGGTATGCTCGGTATGCCTGCGGGAGAGAAAAATGGCAATCTGACGCGACCGGACAATGGCCTGCTTTCTTGAATCAGAAATCATATCAGAAACTGAAATGCCGAATTCTTTTGATACCAGATTTTTAATCACATCAATGGTGATGTTTTTATGGGCTGTCTGAATGTTTTTGACAACGCTTTCCGCCAGCGCCAGATCAATGGGCATCCCCAAGAGGCAGGATTTTGTGGTGACGCCAATAAGCCCGCTTTCCAGAATCCTGACATTTTGTTTGAGTTCGCTGGCCATAAATTCAATGACTTCTGAAGGAACCCGCAGTGCCCTGTCCCTGGCCTTGTGCCTCAGGATTTTGACCCTGGTCTGAAAATCCGGGGGCTCGATTTCAGAAATCAAGCTGAGTGCGATGCGGGATTGCAGTTGATCGCTCATTTTGGGAATTTTGGATAGGGGAATGCAGCTTGTATAAATGATTTTTTTACCGGTCTCGTTCAAATAATCCAGGATTAAGGCGAGTTCCTCCTGGGTGCGGGTGCGGCCTGACAGCACATGGATATCTTCCAGAAGCAGCACATCACAACAGGTCCGGTATTTATCTTTAAAAATATCAATGGAATTGCGTTTAAAAAACATTACCATCTCATTGGTAAAGTCTTCCGCCGTGATATAAAACACCCGTTCATTGGGCAAGGCGGAAAGTATCTGATTGCCGGCGGCCTGGGACAAATGACTTTTGCCCATGCCCGGCGGGGAAAACAGCAGCAATGAATTCTGGGCCGGTTTTTTCTGGGACGCCAGGGAGAGAGCGGCCATATAGGCAAAATCGCTGTTTTGGCCCACCACAAACCGTTCAAACGTAAAATCCCGTCTGAGAAGCCGTCCATTTTTAGGAACACTGTTTACTCCAGGAAGCGTCATTTGAAGCCTGGTATCCGGGGCGGCGTTATTCAGCGGTTTACAAGACCCGGCCGGCCCCTGGGCCACCTCTATGGAAAAATGGCAGCCTTCCCCGGCGGCCCGGTTCAGTTCAGCCTTCATCATTTCTCCAAAATTCTCCAGAATCCGCTTTTTTAAAAAATTATTGGGGCAGGACAGCACGATGCTGTCATCGGCGGCCTTCAAAAAATGAACCGGTTCAATCCACATTTGATACATATGCGACGGGAGGTTTTCCTTGATTGCGCTCTTTACTTTTTGCCAGATTTTTTCCATAATATCACTTTCCATGCCGGTTCAAAGGGTAATGTGTTGATAAATATCAATTGCTGCGGGTGAAACAGTCTCATGAAATATTCGAAATATGCTTGATTGAGTAATTAATTGAACGGACAAACGCATTAAGGAACATTTTGGATCCGCCGAAAAATGCCCGGCAGTGAATTGCCCTCTCTTATAGATAAAAATATCCGCCGCGTCAACTTGCGCGTACAGCGGAATTTCCTGTTTTTGAAAATTACTTTTAAACAATGTATATTGATTTAATTCGTAAGAGGTTATGTTGTGGTCATAGTACAACTATCCATAACTATAGACAATATTCGTTTTTAACGTATCGTCCGCAATATTAAGGCAATTAGCAGACTTCATCACTTTTATGAACACCCCATGATCTTTAAAAATCTTTTAAAATCTTTAAAATTTGCTTCTTTTTATCAAAATTCGATCAAACCACGGTTTATGGACACATCCTGTTTTGAGGAATTATAATTTCATGAAAATTTCAGGAGGTTGCCGTGACAGCGGACAATTCCCATCAATTATTTTAAAAAAAAGGAATGGATGATATGGCAAAAATAACGTCAGGCCTTGAAAACCATGCGCTTCACACCCACGCCTGGATCCGTGGCAGCCGGATAGGCCTGCTGTGCAATCCGGCATCTGTTGACGAAAATTTCCAGCACGCAAAAGACATCCTGGACCAGGCGTTTCCGGAACAACTGACCGCCCTTTTTTCCCCCCAGCACGGCATTTTTGCCGAAAAACAAGACAATATGATCGAATCCGCCCACTGCATCGATCCTCGCCTGAACATCCCGGTATTCAGCCTGTACGGCGAGACCCGGGTGCCCACCCCGAAAATGCTTGAACCAATTGACGTTCTGGTCATTGATCTTCTTGATGTGGGCACCCGGGTATACACATTCACGTCAACCCTTTCGTATTGCCTTGAAACAGCGGCAAGGGAGGGTAAACGCGTGGTGGTTCTGGACCGGCCAAATCCCGTGGGCGGCATTCAGGTGGAAGGCAATTGCCTGTCGCCCGATATGACGTCATTTGTGGGGCGATACCCCATTCCCATGCGGCACGGCCTCACCATGGGGGAATATGCGGCATATATTAACGAAACATTTGATATCCACTGCGCCCTGGATGTCATCCCCATGACTGGGTGGGAGCGGCGCATGTATTATAAGGATACCGGGCTCCCCTGGGTGATGCCCTCCCCCAATCTGCCGACACCTTCCTCGGCAATGGTCTATCCCGGCCAGGTGATCTGGGAAGGCACCAATATTTCCGAAGGCCGGGGCACCACCCTGCCCTTTGAGCAGTTCGGCGCGCCGTTTATCGATATCAATAAACTGCTATCCTTTATGGGAGGGCCGAATCTTCCCGGCGCCATTCTCCGGCCCGTGGCGTTTGAGCCGACCTCCAATAAATGGGCCGGAAAGGTCTGTTATGGCTTTCAAATCCATGTCAGCGACCCCTGTCAATATTGTCCGTACCACACATCCTTAAAACTCCTTCAGGGCATCATCCGCCACCACAAAGACCAGTTTCAATGGAAGTCCCCGCCCTATGAATATGAATGGGACAAGCTTCCCATGGATATGATTATCGGCGGCACCGGCATTCGCAAGCAACTGGAAAACCTTGAGGATCTGGAGACCATTGAAAAAGGGTGGGCGGATGAATTGGCCCAGTATGCATCTGCGGCAGCAAAATTTCACCTGTATAAATAAGGATGAAAAAATTTTGAAACCCGAAGACATCCACTGGGTGCGAAAACAATTTAAAAACAACAAGGTGTGGGTGGCCGCAGATGCAAGCGGTAAACCCCTTATTGATAACAACAAGGCGCTCATCAAATACCAGTTGGACCAGGCCCATCAATACTGGGTGAATTTTAAATCGATCGATGAGATTACGATAAGCAGCGCCTCCCGCCCACCCCAAAAACCAGGCAGGGGTAACGGGAAACATTCCGATGGAAGAAAAAAGCAAGACCCGGCCCCGGCGCGTATAAATGACGATGAACCAAACGCCATCGTCATTTATACGGACGGCGCGTCCTCCGGAAATCCCGGGCCTTCGGGAATCGGCGTGGTGATGTATTACGCCGGCCATGAACGGGAAATATCAAAATATATCGGCATGGCGACAAACAATATCGCCGAACTGACAGCCGTTCAAGCCGCCCTTCAGTCCCTCAAACGAACCGACCTGCCCGTTCGCATATACACGGACAGCAGTTATGTTTGCGGGTTATTGATATCCGGGTGGAAAGCCCAAAAAAATAGGGCGCTGGTTGGCGCCATCAAAGAACTCATGACACGGTTTAAAGACTTAAAAATTATCAAAGTCAAAGGGCACAGCGGCATCCCCGGCAATGAAAAAGCGGATACGCTTGCCACGGGCGCCATCACAGAGGCTGTTTGAATAAAAAAACCCCGCGTATTTGCGCGGGGTTTTTTAAAAATCAATTTACAGGAAATACCTGTAAGAATAAATGAGAGCCGGTTATTTTATTTTTTCAGGGCCTCAATTTCTTTTTTTAAATCTTCATTTTCTTTTTTAACCTTGTCCACATCGGCATCCTCGCCACCAACGGCCGGGGACACGCCATTTTCATTCTGCCAGGTGTCTTTAAGTTCATCAAAGCCAAGATACAGGGCCAGGCAGCCGCCCATGAGCAGCATGACCGGGATCGCGCCCGCAAGAAGCTGTAAAAAAGCATTAAACCAGATCGCCAAACCAATTACACCGATGACCGCCGCAATTGCGCCGCCTATTAATGTTTTCATAAATCCGAATCCTCCTTGTTTTCTTTTCCTTAAATTAATAATTCAGCATCTGTATATTTTAAATAATCTATATAATTTGAATGGGTTAGATTATTTTTACCATTTAAAAGTTATTTTTTTGTCTACCATACCCCTTTTTTTAAATCAAGGTAAAATTTCCTTATTTTGATGAAATATAATCGAACCGATAAAGAGCGGCGATCCGTTTCGCCCTGATTCAAGGTTATCAACCCAAGATTATAAACTTGCAAAACAGCCCGTTCGCTGTTAATTCTTACAATTATTTTAAATACAGTTTCTTATCAAAGCCTAAAATATAATGTGTGTGAATAAAAATGAAAACCATCCTCGGCAGCCGCGATCGCCTGAAATCAGGCGCCCACAATCATTTCGCCTGTTATCTTCCCCCAAGCACCGGGCTTATCGCCCGTCTCATATTTAAATTATTTTTCGCCAGAATCAATATCTCCAAAACCCATCTGGATGCCATACGCCATCTCGAACAAACCGGCATTGTCATTCTGGTGAACAAGTACAAAAATTTGTTTGAGTTTTTATTTTATCACGACCGGTATCAGAATGAAGGGGTTTCGTTCCCAAGTATCGGATTTGATTACCGGGTGATGATGTGGCAGCCGGTGTTCCGGTTTTTTGAGATTGTCATTACCCGGATCCAGCATTTGGTAAGACATTTGTCGTTTCAGGATCCCTATACAAGTGGATATATTCAGAAAAAACTTTTTAACGGGGAAACCGCCCTCCTTTCCCTGGTGGAGAAAAAAGGGTTTTACCGGCGTTTTGTAAAAGCAAAAGCCGATCCCCTCCATTATCTGATCGAAATCCAGAAAAACACCGAACGGCCGATTATTTTTCTCCCGCACCTGATGTTCTTCAGCAAGGCCCCAAGAACCCGGCAGCTCACCTTTATGGATATGGTTTTCGGCACCCGGGAAAATCCCGGCAGTATCCGGCGGATGGTGGCTCTGGCCAAAAACCCAAAAAAAATTTTCATAGAAACCGCTGATCCGGTGGTTTTAAATGATTTCCTGGCGCGTCCGGATATCATCCGGTTAGGCACCAAGGATCAGGCCGTGGCCCTGCGCCGTCACCTCATCACCCAGATCAACCATCACCGGCAGGCCATCACTGGTCCGGCCCTTAAGTCGCGGCTCGAAATCCAGGAGGAAATGCTGACCAACCGGGAAGTTCAGAATATCATCACGGACTATGCGGCCCAGGAAAACAAGAGCCCCCGGCAGGCCCATAAAGAGGCGGCGGAATTTTTGAATGAAATCGCGGCCAATTACAGCCCGAAATGGATCCGCCTGTTTGACATCACCCTCCGGTGGATGTTCAAAAATATTTTCGAAGGCATGGTGATTGATTATCCCGGCCTTGACCGCATCAAACAGGTCTCCAAAAAAGGCCCCCTCATCCTGGTGCCCTGCCATAAAAGCCATCTGGATTACCTGATTCTTTCTTACGTGTTTTTTAACAACAATATGCCCTGCCCCCTCATCGCCGCCGGGAAAAACCTGTCGTTCTGGCCTCTGGGGCCGATATTCAGGGGAGGGGGCGCATTTTTTCTGAGGCGGTCTTTTAAGGGAGAGGTGCTTTATCCCAAAATATTTGCGGCATATATTAAAAAAGTGCTGGATGAAGGCTTTCATATTGAATTCTTCGTGGAAGGCGGCCGAAGCCGCACCGGTAAACTCCTGGCCCCCAAAATCGGGCTGCTTTCGCTGCTCATGGATGCTTATAAGCAAAGCAAATGGAAAGACATGACGTTTGTGCCCATTTATATCGGGTATGACCGGGTGCTGGAAGAAAAATCCTATATCAATGAAATCGAAGGCGGGAAAAAAACACCGGAAAATTTAAAAAATGTCATTAAAGCCAGAAAATTTTTAAACCGCAAATACGGCAAAATTTATATCAATTTTCACGAACCGTTTTCACTCTCCGAATATCTCCATCAATATGAACAAAGGGCTGCTGAAGATGAGACCGCCGACCCCCGGAGCGTCTATCACGGGTTCGGCAAAAAGCTGATCGGGGCCATCAGCCAATCGACCCTGATCACCCCCCATGCCGTTCTGGCCGCCGCCATCCTCAACTGTCCCCAGAAACGATTTTATTATCAGCAGGTCATGGCCATTGTGGATACCTATATGACCTATCTTTTGAACCAGAACGCTTCTCTGGCGGGAACCCTGATTCTGGACCGGGACGCAACATTCGACCAGGTGCTGGAATCCTTTGTAAAAAGCAAGACCGTTGAAAAAAGCGTTTCGGAATTTTCAACCTCCCAGACAGCCAATCCGCTGTTTAAAATCAGTGAAACCAAACGCCCGGGTCTTGAATATTATAAAAACAGCGGTGTCATTGCTTTTATTCCCGCCGCCTATACCGCTCTTGCCATTTTAAAGGCGGACGCCTTCCAGTTCAGGGCCGAGGATATTCATGCCGGCTATAACTTCCTGAAAGAATTTTTCGAAAACGAATTTTTCTTTGACGAGGAACAAGCGGTGGAATATCTGGTGCGGAAAAATCTGAAAGCCTTTATTGACGATGCCATCATCATGCCCCACCCCACCCTGCCGGACACATACAACCTGACATCTTCCGGATACCGGAAACTGAATCTCTTTGCGGCTTTTCTGGCGCCATATTTTGAATCCTACTGGATTGTATTAAATTTTTATATGAAATACACCCGGCAATCCATTTTTGACACCAAAGATTATATTAAGAAGATACAGTCACTTGGCAACCGGATGCATAAACGAAAGGAAGTGGAGCGCAAAGAATCCCTTTCCAAAATCAATTATACCAATGCCGTCGCCTTTTTCACCAGCCACGGGCTCAAGGAAGCTGAAAAAGACAAGGAAAAAATCGAATTTTATACCGAAGTCATCCAGCGGTACCGGAATCTTCTGTCGCATTAAGCCGAACTCATAATATAATCAAAAGATTACACAATACGCCATGAAAGCCCTGATTCTGGCGGCAGGCCTGGGCACCCGGCTTTTGCCGCACACCAAGCACCTGCCCAAACCCCTGTTCCCCATCAATGGACAGCCCATCATCGACATCATCATTCGGAAAATAGTGAACGCCGGGGTTGAAGGGATTGTCGTCAATACCCATCACCTGCACCATCGGATACAGGCATTTATTAAAAGCCGTGATTATCCCATCCCTGTGATGACGCGCCATGAAGAAATCATTCTCGGCACGGGCGGGGCCATCAAAAATGTGGCGGATTTTTTAGGGAGTCAGCCGTTTTTAGTTATCAACAGCGATATTCTCACGGATATCGATCTTCCGGCGGTGATGGCGTTTCATACAAATCATAGACACCCGGTGACCATGGTCATGCATGATTATCCGGAATTTAATAATGTATGGGTCGACGAGTCCGGCTTCGTCACCTCTTTTGCCGGCAGCACGCCGGACCATGCGGTCGATTCATTCAACTCGATGAAAAATTTAGCGTTTACAGGCATCCACATACTTGACCCGGCTGTTATGGAATGGATTATCGAAAACCAGTTTGTCTCCATTATTGACGTATACCGGGACATGCTGCAATCCGGTCTTCAAATACAGGCGTATCTGGCCGATGGACACTCCTGGCGGGACATGGGCACTCCGGAGAGTTTTTTCGAGGCTGCCTGTGACATCAACAGCCCGCTTGCCTTTGAAAATGCTTTCGGAGCGCCGCCGCATACGCCCCTGACCCGCACCCGGCTATCCGGAGACGGCTCCGACCGCCGGTGGTTCCGGATTGGCGCAAACACCCAAACGCTTATCATGGCGGATCACGGGATTCGAAACGGAACCCCCGGTCAGACGGCGGAGGTGGATGCTTTTATCCATATCGAAGAGCATCTATACAGTCAGGGGATACCGGTACCCAGAATATATCATTCGGACCCGTTTTCCGGTCTGGTCTATCTGGAAGACCTGGGGGATATCCACCTTCAGGCTGTTATACAGAATGAAACCGATCCTGAAAAAATCATCGGGTATTACCGGAAAGTCATTGACCACCTTCTTCGCATGTCCGTGGATGGGGGGCGGGCATTTGACCCTGCCTGGACCTGGCAGACCCCGTCCTATGATCGGGAACTGATTCTTGAGCGGGAATGCCGGTATTTTGTGGAAGCGTTGTTAAACGGGTATCTTGGCATGGAGACAGGGTTTGACGATCTGGCAGCGGCCTTCCACCTTCTCGCTGACCAGGCCCTTGAGAACGGGATAACCGGTTTCATGCACCGGGATTTTCAATCGCGCAATATCATGGTCAAAAATGAAAATGTTTATTTTATTGATTTTCAGGGGGGCAGGATCGGCCCGCTCCAGTATGATCTATCATCCCTTCTTACGGATCCTTATGTGAATCTTTCACCGGATATTCAGGACGCCCTGCTGGCTTATGCCATGACAACACTTGACCAAATCAAACCCATAGAACCGCCAAAATTTTTATCAAGCTATAATGCCTGCGCCATTTCCCGGATTCTTCAATCTCTGGGCGCGTTCGGCCATCTGACAAAGGTCAGGCACAAACCTTTTTTTGAGCCCTTTATTCCCATCGCCCTTACCAACCTGGACAGGCGGCTGGGGATGATGTTGGATGCAGCGCTCGCGCCACTCGCAATTATCGTTAAAAACGCACTCACCGTATTTTATTCAAACAGAAAGGCATGACAATGAACCCCATCAAAATCATGATCAATGGCCTGCCCGGAAACGTCACGGCCATCATCGCCCGGCATACTCTTGAAGACAGCCGGTTTACACTGGTCCCCTATTCCCTTACCGGCCCCGATATTCCAACAGCGGAATTCCCCATTGGCCAGGCAGTCATCCGGCTTGTGAAACCGGATGGCAGGGATGAAAAAATAGAAGAGATTGTCAGCGCCGAAGGCCCGTTTATCACTGTGGATTTCACCCTGCCCGCGGCCGTCAACAGCAATGCGGAATTTTACTGCCGCCACGGCTTGCCCTTTATCATGGGCACCACCGGCGGAGACCGGGAAAAACTCGCCCAAACCGTTCTGGATTCAACCGTATGCGCGGTGATCGCGCCCAATATGGCCAAACAGATCGTAGGGTTTCAGGCCATGATGGAATATGCGGCGGAAACGTTTCCAGGCCTGTTCAGCGGATACGCCTTGGAAATACGAGAAAGCCATCAGTCCACCAAAGTGGATACCAGCGGCACGGCCAAAGCCATGGTTTCTGCCTTTAACCGGTTTGGCGTGGATTTTTCGGAAAATGACATCATTAAAATCCGCGACCCGGAAATCCAGAAAAACACCTGGGGCATTCCCGAAGCCTATATTAACGGCCATGCCTGGCATACCTATACCCTGACCTCCCCGGACGGTACTGCCCGGTTTCAGTTTTCCCACAATATCAACGGCCGGGACATTTATTCCTGGGGGACATTTGACGCGGTCCTGTTTTTGGCGCAAAAAATAAGGGCCGGTGAAAAAGGAAAGGTGTATACCATGATTGATGTGCTGAAAGGGGGCGCATCGCAATGAACTGTTTCCGAAAAGTTCTGATAGCCCTGTCTTTCCTGATTCTATCCATTGCAGGGATGGCATTTGCCGGTGAGACTTTCCCCTGGCCGGACTGGCGGGACGCCCCCGATCCCCTGGCGGACAAAAACGCCCAGATCGGCGGGGAAATCGCCGTATTCGGGGGCCAATACCCCAAAAGCCTCAATTATTATCTGGACAACAACACCCTTTCCGCTGAAATCTTCGGGGCGTTGTTTGAAACCCTGCTCAACACAAACCCCGTCACCATGGATTTTGAACCGGGACTGGCCGACAAATGGGAGATTTCGGATGATAAAAAAACCTTTACCTTTCATATCAACCCAAAGGCCCGGTGGAGCGACGGTAAACCTGTGACGGCGGCGGACGTGAAGTGGACGTTTGACGCCATCTTAAACCCCAAAAACATGACCGGTTCCGCCAAAATCAGCATGGAGCGGTTTTCCTCCCCTGAAATCATCGACAATCTCACCATCCGGTTTACCGCCAAAAAAATTCACTGGCAGAACCTTCTGGCTGCCGGGGGATTTCAGATTTTAAGCAAATCCGCGTATGAAAACAAAGATTTTAACACCATCAATTTTGAACTGCCTGTTGTTTCCGGCCCTTACCAGCTTGGGGCTATTGATGAAGGTGTGTCCCTGAAACTGAAACGCCGGAGCGACTGGTGGCACAAGGACGCCCCCTCGTCCCGTAATAAGGGAAATTTTGAAAACATCACGTACAAATTTTTCGCCGAGCAGACCAATGCGTTTGAGGCATTTAAAAAAGGCGCCATTGACCTGTTTCCGGTCTATACCTCCCGCATCTGGATGGAGGAAACCACCGGGGAGGTGTTTGCCAAAAACCTTATCATCAAGCAGAAAATTCACAATCGCAGGCCGGTGGGGTTTCAGGGATTTGCCATGAATATGCGCAAACCGCCCTTTGATGATGTAAAAACCCGAAAAGCCATGGCATTTTTGCTGGACCGCAAAAAAATGAACCAGACATTGATGTATAATCAATATTTTCTCCACCGGTCTTATTTTGAAGACCTGTATTCGCCAGACCTCCCCTGCCCCAATCCGCTTATTGAAATGGACAAGAAGCAGGCCCGGGATCTGCTACGGCAGGCGGGATGGACGGTGAACCCGGCCACGGGATTTCTGTCAAAAAACGGCCAGCCCTTTACCTTTAAATTTCTGACACGGGACGCTTCTTCGGAAAAATTTCTTTCCATTTATGCGGAAGATTTAAAAGACGTGGGCATCAATATGGAAATCGACAAAAAGGACTGGGCGGCCTGGGCCAGGGACATGGAAGAATTCAATTTTCAGATGACGTGGGCCGCCTGGAGTTCCGGGCTGTTTAAAGACCCGGAAAGCATGTGGCTGTCCGCCGAAGCGGACCGGCCGAGCGGCAACAATATCACCGGGTTTAAAAACAAAACGGTGGATGATTTAATTGAAAAGCAAAAAACCGTTTTTAACCTGGAAGACAGAAACACCATTTGCCGGGCCATCGACGCGTTGATCGTTGAGGCATGTCCCTATGTGCTGCTGTGGAATATCGATTACACCCGGCTCTTATACTGGAACAAATTCGGGATGCCGGAAACCGTGCTGTCCAAATTTGGTGATGAAAGCAGCGCGGTCTGGTACTGGTGGCTGGACATGGACGCGGAAGCCGCCCTTGAGGACGCGGTGAAGATGAAGCAGACCTTGCCTCCGAAACCGGCGGCGATAAAATTTGATGAGGTGTTTCAGAACGAATAAATTTGAACCACAGAGGGCACAGAGATCACAGAGCTGTGCCCTCTGTGGTAATGATTTATTGCAAGTGAAGCCACAAAATTTTTCAGGCCGCTTCGACTATCCCATAAACCTTTTCCATGGCGGCATCCAGATGCTCGGGCTTGGAACCGCCCGCTTGGGCCATGTCCGGCCGTCCGCCCCCGCCGCCGCCCACTTCAGCGGCCACGGCCTTGATAATATTGCCGGCGTGAAACCGCCCCACCAGGTCTTTGGTGACAATACTAATAAGCAGAGCCTTGCCGTCTTTTTCAGCGCCCAGAACCACAATGCCCGATGCGATTTTATCCTTGAATTTATCCGCCAGATCCCGCAGGGCTGCCGGGGTTTCCACCGACACCTTTTTGGCCACCACTTTAATGCCGTTGACAGTGCGGATATCCTCGTTCAAATTATCTGTTGAGCGCGCCGCAAGCTGGGATTTGACTTTTTCCAGCTCTTTTTCAAGCAGTTTCTGGCCGGCCAATAATGTGCTGATCCGCCCCGCCAGACCTTCCGGACGGTCTTTCACCATTCCCGACACATCATGCAGAATTTTATTAAGGGTCTGCATGTGCCGCAATGCCGCCGCTCCCGTCAATGCCTCGATTCTTCGTACACCCGAGGCCACGCTGGACTCGCCCACAATTTTAAATAATCCGATATTGCCCGTAAGACCGGTATGGCAGCCGCCGCACAATTCCTTGCTGAAGGTGTCCAGGGTAATCACCCGCACCACATCGCCGTATTTTTCTTCAAACAGGGCCATGGCCCCGGTTTTAAAGGCTTCATCCGCCGCCATTTCCGCAATGTTGACGGCAATATTGTCCCGAATCCGGTCATTGACAAGGGTTTCCACCTGATCCAGCGTGCCTGCGTCCACCCCTGAAAAATGGGTGAAGTCAAACCGCAGACGATCCGAAGAAACATTGGAACCTGCCTGACGCACATGATCCCCCAGAATTTGCCGCAGGGCCGCATGAAGCAGATGGGTGGCCGTGTGGTTGGCTTCCGTGGCGGCCCGTTTTTCAGGGTCCACGGCCAAGGTGACCGTCTCTCCGTTCCGGGCGCTGCCTTCCGCCACCCGGCCTTTATGAATCATCAATCCGGTGGGGTCTTTGATGGTGTTCTCAACCTCGATCACAAATCCCGGCCCGGTAATCCGGCCCGCATCCCCCACCTGGCCCCCGGATTCCGCGTAAAAAGGCGTTTGCGATGTCACCACCTCCACCTGCTGTCCGGCCTCGGCTGTTTCCACGGCTTGCCCTTCAACCACCAGCAACTGGATGCTGGACTGGCAGGTCAGGCGGTTGTAGCCGATAAATTCCGGCAAACGGTCCATGGTGGCCGTAAAATTTTTATACGCGTCACTCGCCGTTTTAAATGAAATCACGGAACGGGATTTTTCCTTCTGCTCCTTCATGGCCCGGTCAAACCCATCCATGTCCAGGTTCAGGCCCACATCCCGCACCACATCCTTGACAATATCCACCGGAAAACCAAAGGTGTCGTATAATTTAAAAATAACTTCCCCCGGCAAAATAACGCTTCCGGCTTCCTTGACCTCTCCGATGGTTTCATTTAAAAGCTTGAGGCCGTTATCCAGGGTCTCGGAAAACCGCAGTTCCTCATTTTTAATCACATTGGTAATAAAAGCCTTTTCTTCCGTCAGCTCCGGGTAAGCGGATTTCATAACATCAAACACAGCGGCCACGGTTTCATGAAGAAACGGTTTTGACAGACCGATATTCCGGCCATAGCGGATGGCCCGGCGAAGAATGCGGCGCAGCACATAACCCGGGCCTTCGTTGGACGGCAGCACCCCGTCCCCCACCAGAAACGCCCCGGCCCGGCTGTGGTCGGCAATCACCTTCATGGCCACGTCAGCGGCTTCTGAATCCCCCAGTTTTTTTCCACAAAGGGATTCGATCTTCCGGATGATGGGCGCAAACAAATCGGTATCATAATTGGTGGGCACATCCTGGATCACCGAAGCGATCCGCTCCAGGCCCATGCCAGTGTCAATGCTGGGTTTGGGAAGCGGCGTCAATTTTCCGTCCGCGTCCCGGTTATACTGCATAAACACCAGATTCCAAATTTCGAGGTAGCGGTCGCAATCGCATCCTGGCGCGCAATCCTCGCTATCACAACCAAAGTCCTCCCCCCGGTCAATGTGTATTTCCGAACAGGGGCCGCAAGGGCCCGTATCTCCCATGGACCAGAAATTGTCCTTTTCCCCCAGGCGCACAATGCGTTCTTCGGGCAGCCCCGGCTGTTTTCGCCAGATATCAAAGGCCTCGTCATCGTCTAAAAATATCGACACCCAGAGTTTTTCCACGGGGAGCCGGAATTCATTCACCAGAAGATCCCAGGCAAACCGGATGGCGTCCTCCTTGAAATAATCGCCAAATGAAAAATTGCCCAGCATTTCAAAAAACGTATGGTGACGGGCTGTATATCCGACATTTTCCAGATCATTGTGCTTGCCGCCGGCTCTCACGCATTTCTGGGAAGTCACGGCCTTTTTATATTCCCGTTTTTCCTCGCCGAGAAACACCCTTTTAAACTGCACCATGCCGGCATTGGTGAACAGCAGGGTCGGATCATCCTGCGGCACCACCGACGAACTGCGAACCATGGTATGATTCTGGCGCTTAAAATAATCAAAAAATTTTCTGCGTATCTCGTCTCCCGTCATCACGCCCCCGTCATCATACTTCCGTTTCGATATGTTTTGTTTCTTTGTTCTGATCGGTTTTTTCCGCCATTCCTGCCAGTCCAATGGCTTCTTTCACCTTTCCCATTATCCGGTTAAAGACTTCAGGATTTTCCTTGAAGAATTTTTTAACATTTTCCCGGCCCTGGCCAATGCGTTCCCCGTCATAGGCGTACCATGATCCGCTTTTCTCAACAACACCGGCGTCAACGCCGATATCCAAAACCTCGCCGGTGGCGGATATGCCTTCCCCATACATGATATCAAATTCCGCTTCTTTAAACGGCGGGGCCATTTTATTCTTCACCACCTTTGCCTTGGTGCGGTTGCCGACAGTCTCCTGGCCTTCTTTAATGGAGGTCGTTCTGCGGATCTCGATGCGGACGGAAGCGTAAAATTTCAAGGCATTGCCGCCGGTGGTGGTTTCGGGATTGCCGAACATCACCCCGATCTTCATGCGAATCTGATTGATAAAAATCACGGAAGTCATGGTTTTGCTGATGGTGCCGGTGAGTTTCCGCAATGCCTGGGACATGAGCCTTGCCTGGAGGCCCATGTGGGAATCTCCCATTTCCCCTTCGATTTCCGCCCGGGGCACCAGGGCCGCCACGGAGTCAATAACCAAAATATCAATGGCGCCGCTGCGCACCAGCATATCGGCAATTTCCAGGGCTTGTTCACCAGTATCCGGCTGGGAGACCAGGAGTTCATCACAATTCACGCCCAACTTCTTGGCATAGGCCGTATCCAGCGCATGTTCGGCATCGATAAAGGCGGCGATCCCACCCTGTTTCTGGGCTTCGGCCACTACATGCAGGGCCAGGGTCGTCTTGCCGGAGGATTCCGGGCCGTAAATTTCGCACACCCGTCCTCTGGGAATACCGCCGATACCAAGGGCTTTGTCCAGGGCCAGAGATCCGGTCGGAATGGCCGGGATATCAACCACAACCTTCCCGCCAAGCTTCATAATGGAGCCTTTGCCAAACTGTCGCTCAATCTGGCTGATAGCGGTTTCCACAGCCTTTTCTTTATCCGGTGTCTTGGTCATAGGGCCTCCTTGTTCAATTAAAAACAGTTACGGATAGTTATATCCTCGAAAACCGCGCAGTAGCGATGCTTGTATAAATCGGGCCGGCGGGTGTCAGGTCACTTTTCATTACATGAACGGCATCCGCCAGAAACGGCGCTGATGCCTTTGGCTGATATTGTTTCATCATCTCTATTAACAACTCGGGCAGTGCTTCCGTGTGCCGGGTATGCGGTTGACGCCCCGCCTTAAACCGCCCAAGGGTGAGATGGCCGGTAAAGGGCCGGTCGTCCTTTGGAAAACCAATCCCGTTCAGGCCCGAATCCAGATCCCGCTGCAAATCCCCAAGCTGATCGGTGCGGCCAGCAATACCGGTCCACAATACCCTGGGCCGTTTCACGCCAGGAAACACCCCCACGCCTTTCGAAAAAAGCTCCAATGGCGAAAAACGTGCGGCGGAGCTTTCAACTGCCTGGCAAACACGCGCCACATCCGTTTCCGGGATCTCACCCAAAAACTTCAGCGTCAAATGAATATTTTCCGGCCGGGTCCATTGAACGGGCAAGCCAAACGCCTTAAGTTCCTTCTGGATGCCGGACAGCCATAAGATCATCTGATCCGGCAGATTTACGGCGATAAATCCCCGTATCTTTTTCTGTTTTGATTCTTTTGCGCCAGTACCAGGTCCGGGTTTATCCGAAGCGGCCATCCCAATACCTCTTAAAGAGCCTGGGGCATCAATTTCCGGAAATCAAGCCAGGCATAAAATAAAGCAGGACATGCAATATGATATTGCAGATGACGCCTGCCGCCACATCGTCCAAAACAATGCCCATGCCGCCTTTCAAATTTTTATCCAGATAGCCTACGGGAAAGGGTTTTAACACATCAAATAATCTGAAAAGCGCAAAACCAAATACTGCCAGATAAGGGTTTAAGGGCAGCGCAAAAAAAGTCGCCGCCATGCCCGCGATTTCATCAATAACAATGCACCCGGGATCTTTTAGATTAAGTAATCGCGCCGCTCTCCCGGAAATCAAAACGGATAATAAAATAAATCCGATGATGCAACCAGCGGATGCCAGCGGGTGCAGGTGCGATAATAAATAATATAAAAAAAGCCCTGGAATGGAACCAAATGTTCCCGGCGCAAACGGGATTCTCCCGATACCGCCGCAGGTCGCGACGTTTATAATTAATGTCTGGCTGGGTTTCATCTCGGGTTATGTATAGTTTGAAGCGGTTTCTGTCAAGGGAATGTTCGGGCAGGGATCGGTTATTGAATTAAATTTTCAACGTGTTGAACTATTTTTTCATATACCGTTCGGATCGGGATATGTTTTTTTTGAGCGATTTCACGGCAGGCCTCATATTCCGGTATGATGCGAAAATCGCCGCTGGGCGTTTTGACCTTTTTAGCGGAAACCTTGCCGTACATGGTTTCCAGCGTCACGTTTTCGCGGTCAAGCAGGCGTCTTTCCACCGGATAATATCGGACGCCCAGGGTGGAGGTCTCTGTTAAAATAATGCGGATCAGGGTTTCCCGTGTGTGCTGATGGCACAATACCTGAAGCTGGGTGCCGGGCCGGTTCTTTTTCATAAAGACCGGGATGAGGTTCACGTCCAGGGCTCCGTCAGCGAAGAGCCGTTCCATCACAAATCCGAATATTTCCGGATTCATGTCGTCAATGGAGGTTTCGATGATGAAAACGGTATCCGAAATTGGCGCGGGGTTTCCAGCGATCACCCGCAGCAGGTTTGGCGCGGTTTCGAGATGACGGGTGCCGGCGCCATAGCCAATACGCGATGCCGCCATATCCGGCATGGGGCCGAAACCCTGGGCCAGAGTTTTGATAATGGCGGCCCCGGTGGGGGTCGTGAGTTCAAAGGGGATATTCGTGCCAATCACCGGCACATCCTTTAATATCTCCAATGTGGCTGGGGCCGGAACCGGCAGTCGGCCGTGGGCGCAATCCACAAATCCGCTGCCTAAAGAAATGGTTGAGGCCGTAATCCCCTCAAGACCCAGATATTCGACGCAAAGGCAGGTTCCCACGATATCAACAATCGCGTCCACCCCGCCCACTTCATGAAAATGCACATGGTCTTTCGGGCATCCGTGAATTTTCGATTCAGCATCGGCGATTTTTTCAAACATGGCAATGCTGAGGGCTTTGGTGGGATGGGAAAGGGAGCAGTCTTCAATCATGCGGCAAATGGCGGCATAATCCCTTTCGGTATGGCTTTTTGACGTGACTTCCACATATTTTGCGGCAATGCCCATGCGGGAGGTTGCGGACACCGTCACATCAAAATCATTCAGCACCCGGGATTTAAGTTCTGTTTCCAGCCACTCCTTGGGAACGCCAAGATCGATGAGGGCTCCAAGGGTCATATTGCCGCTGATGCCTGAGAAACAGTCAAAATGGGCTTTCATGAAAGGTTCGTCCCTTTGGCATGAAGATCAATGATTTCAAGAAGGAGCTCGGCGGTTTTAACCATATCATCCAGGCGGATGGATTCCCGGACCGTATGTATATCTCGCATGCCGGTGCCGATGACGGCGGTGATAATGCCTTTTTGAAAAAACACATTGGCGTCGGCCCCGCCGCCGGTGGTTTTGGCGGTGAGCCGCCTTCCCAGATTAGCCGCCGCCTTTCTGGCCAGGATGACCACCGGGTGATCTTCCGGGATATGGGTTCTCCGGAAATCATTTTCAATATGCACATCCACAAACGGCAACAACCCGTCGCCATGGATTTTCTTATAATCCGCCACCGCATCCGTAAAGGCAGCGGCCATGTTCCGGGTAACGCTTTCCAGCTTGGCATCATCATGACTTCGGGCCTCGCCTATCACCCGCACCCGGTTCGGAACGATATTGGAAGCGCCTTTAGCTTCAATCACCCCGATATTACAAGTGGTTTCATGATCGATGCGGCCAAGGGTCAGCCCCGCGATGGCCTTGCTTGCCAGCAGAATGGCGTTGATGCCCTTTTCAGGATCAGCGCCCGCGTGGGCGTCTTTTCCATGCACCACAAATTCCATGCGGTTGGCCGAAGGCGCCCGGGTGACAATGGCTTCTGTATCCGCCGTGTCCAGCGCGTACCCGTATTTTGCGGAAATCAAATCAAAATCCAGATGTTTTGCGCCCATCAGACCGATTTCTTCACAGACGGTGAACACCAGATCCAGCGGGCCGTGGGGCAGATGATTGTCGTGAAGCACCTGCATCACTTCAATAATCACCGCCACCGCGCTCTTGTCGTCCGCTCCCAGCACCGTGGTGCCGTCGCTGGTGAATACCCCGTCTTTCAATTGCGGCCGCACGCCTTTTCCCGGCGTCACCGTATCCATGTGGGAATTGAACATCAGGGGGGGCACCTCTTTATTCCCGCAAATTTTAACAATCAGATTGCCGGTATTTGCGCCGATTTTCTCTCCGGCCCCGTCAGTGTGCATTTCAGCAGCCATGGGCGCAAGCATTTGCCGGAGGTGATCGGACATCCGCCGCTCGTCCCTGGATTCACTGTCAATGGAGACCAGCCCCATAAAAGTCTCGGCCAGCCGCTGTCTGTTAATCATAATTCTCTTCTTTTATTGTTTTTCGGGAGTTTTAAAATATGAAAATATATTGACAAACTTCAGGAGATATTATTATTTGACGCAATTATTTCCCTTTTCGTCAGACTTTGCCTGTCCACAGGGAAGTGCGCAGCTCACTGGTGGGGCTCCCGGACTTCAAATCCGGTGTGAGGCGCTAATAACGTCTCGGGTGGGTTCGATTCCCATGCACTTCCGCCATATTTTTTTATTTCTTCCATTCCCATTTGACGATCTTATCATACACATCGCCTTTAATATTGACCATGCCCACCAGCACCTTGGTCTGGCCGCTTTTTAGAGAGCCTTTTAAAGTGGCCTGTTGAAGTTCAAAGCCCTGAATATCCACGCCTACCACCCCGATGGCGACGTCCGCGGGTTCACCGTTGTTTTTGACAAAGGCCTTCACGGTCAGGGAAACATTGTCAGCGCCTTTTTCCATGAGCATGGTTTCAATTTTTAGCACCTCAATGGTGTCGGCGGCAATAGCCGATCCTCCCCACAGCATCATCCCTGTGACAAAAACAATCGCAAATAAAAAAATGGTGGTATGTTTCATGGTGCGCCTCTTTCTGTTTAATGTTAATGTTTCAGTTCAGCACTATATGCTTTTTATTTTACGGCAACAAGGATAATTTCAAAAACAACCCAAGGAAACCAACACCATGAATTATCTGGAAAAAACCAAGTCCCTGATAAACGTGGCGTCAGGCATTGAACCCGCCGATCTGGTGATTACCGGGGGCCGGATTTTCAATGTGTTCACCGGTGAATTGCTGGACGGATACGCTGTTGCAGTTAAACACGGGCGCATTGCCTATATGGGCGCTGACCCTGAAAACGGAATTGGGCCGGACACAACGGTAATTAATGCAAGTGGCAAAACCCTGATTCCCGGCCTGATCGACGGGCACACCCACATGGCATGGATGAACACGCCGGAAGAATTTCTGAAACTGGCCATGACCGGGGGCACCACCACCATCATCACTGAAATATTGGAACCCTGTCCGGTGGCCGGGATTACAGGAATCCTTGAGCTGCTTGACGCCATGCAGCGTCAGCCCATCAGGATTTTCGCCACCGCGCCGGCCATGGTATCCATCAGCCGCCGCACCAGGGGGATGCGCCCGTCTGACCTGGAAACCCTGCTCCGGCGGCCTGACGTGCTGGGTCTTGGGGAGTCCTACTGGCAGGGCGTATTGCAGGAGCCGGACATCTATCTGCCGCCATTTAAACAAACCCTGGCTTTCCGGAAAACGCTGGAAGGCCACTCAGCCGGGGCCAGCGAAAAAAAACTGAATGCATACACGGCTGCCGGAATCTCCTCCTGCCACGAGCCCATCAAAGCCCGTGAAGCCCTGGACCGGCTGCGTCTCGGCATCTATGTCATGGTGCGGGAGGGCAGCGTGCGCCGGGAGCTTGCAGCCATGGCGGAATTGAAAAATGTCGGCATTGATTTGCGCCGGATGGTCCTGGTATCCGACGGGATTTCAGCCTTTGATTTAAAAAAATATGGATACATGGAAAGCATTGTGCAAAAAGCCATCAACCTTGGGTTCAGGCCGGAAGACGCCATCCGCATGGCCACGCTGAATGTGGCGGAGCATTTTTCCCTGGACGGACAGATAGGGGCCATTGCGCCGGGCAGGTTCGCGGATATTTTGATTATTCCGGACATTCGCACCATCCGGCCGGAAACCGTCATCGCAAACGGGATTGTGATCGCGCAAAACGGCCAGGCGAAGGTAACGCCGCGCACCCACGGGTTTTCCCTTCAAAGCCGGTCCAGCGTCCGGCTTCCCCGGCCCTTTGTTCCAGAGGATTTTGCTGTCCGGGAAGCCGGGAGCGAGCCTTCCCGGAAGCTACGGGTCATGGAAATGGTGACAGACCTGGTCACCCGGGAATGCATCATGGATATACCGATTATAAATAAACAAATTCAGGCGGATGCCAGCCGGAATATTTTAAAAATCGCGGCCATTGACCGTGCCATTGTTCCCGGCGATCTGTTTACGGGGTTTATCCGGGGATTCGGGCTGAAATCCGGGGCCATGGCCGTGAGCGCCACCTGGGATTCGGCGGACATTATCGTTATCGGGGAAAATGACGCGGACATGGCGGCGGCGGTCAACCGCCTTCATGAAGTGCAGGGGGGTGTTGTGATATATGAAAACGGCAAAATCCGGGCCGAACTGGGCCTGCCGATATTTGGCGTGATTTCCGACCTGCCGGTGGATACGGTGGCCGCCGCCATGGAGGATGTTACAAAGACCCTGGCCGCCATGGGCGTTCCCCATCCCGATCCCGTTAAAACAGCGGCGACTCTGACCTCCGCGGCCATTCCCTTTTTCAAGATTTGCGAGGAAGGATATGTTCGAATGAAGGACGGAACCACGTTGGGATTGTTCGCGGACGATATTCAATGATATCAAATAATCCAAATTCAGCAATCAAGATCCGTCATATAAGGAAAATGGTCCGACGGATAACGGCCTTCCGTGTGGTCATGAACAATCACTACTTCCCGAATCTGAAAGCAAGCGTCCGCCAGAATCCAGTCCAGACGCGCAATGAGCGGGATGCCGTCAAACCGGTGCCGGGTAAAGTTTGATGGCGTGTCAGGCTGGTTTGCCGTAAGCCAGGTGTCCCGCAGGCGGCCGCAGGTCAAAATGCCATGGGCCGGAGACGCGGGGGCGTCATTAAAATCGCCCATCAAAATAATCGGGGCGGTTTGCCGGGCGGCCCAGTCCTGTATCATCCGCGCCTGCTCCAGCCGGGCCACCGGCCCCAGGTGATCAAGATGGGTAACCGCGGCAATAAAGCTTTTTTCACAACCCGCCATCCGGATCTCGGCCCAGCTCATCATTCGGGGAAAGGCGCTGTCCCAGCTCTTGCTCAAATGCACTGTTGGTGTTTCCGAAAGCCAGAATTCACCGCCTGTTAAAATTTCAATCGCCTGTTTTCGAAAAAACAGGGTGGGGCATTGGCTCACCGGGTCCGGCTCCCGCCCCGGCAGAAAAGGCGCATAACCCGGCAATTGATCGGAAAGATACATGATCTGAGACCATTTGCCTTCCTGGGTGCCGAGAATATCGGGCTGATACCGGTTGATGATCTCGACCGCCAACTCCCTGCGGCAGGCCCAGGCATTTTCGCCGTCATCCTCATTTTCAAATCTCAGATTAAAGGTCATCACACGCATCGGGTATTGTTTCTCCTTCCGGCTGTCCTCCTGGCCCGCCGCAACCGCAACGGCTAAAGGGAATCGGGCCTTGATCATTCTTTCGGTCATTGTAGGGGGAGGGCTTTATGCCCTCCTCTTTCGGGTGGGGATAAACCCCATCCCTACGGTTGCATTTGGCTGAAACGATGATCAATGCCGGGAATCGTTTATTCATCATCAGGATTCCAGACCATGCCAAAATATTCCCGGATTGACAAGCGCAAAATCCTATCTTATTTTTTTACAATATGAAGCGCGATCAAGTGCTTATCATGACACACAAGCAAAAACAAATACGGGGATTTGATATGGAATGCAAAAAAGAACAAAATCTCACCCATTGCAATTGCAGTTATGACCCTTGCGCCCGCAAAGGCGTATGTTGCGACTGCATCCGCTATCACCTGAAAAGCCGGCAGCTTCCGGCCTGCTGTTTTCCAAAGGATGCTGAAGCCACCTATGACCGCTCCTTTGAGCATTTCGCACGCCTGGTCCAGACCAAACAGATATTTTGATGCACTGCAAAAAAAATTTGACTTCCATCCTTCCCTTCTTAAATTAATGACAGTGATAGCTATGACTGAATATTAATGTATTTTGATGGTGCAACGCATCTTCAATCGAAAAAACCGATCGAAGCGACAATAATAAGGAGATATTTATGGAAGCATCTGTGATGAGTTTATTTCCCTGGATGGTGACCGGCATGGAACGATTTAAAGCTGTGGCGGAAGTTCAAATGGCATTGTCTGACATAACCGCAAAAACCATTGCCAGCAGCGCCGACCTGATGCGGCAGTCCGTAAGTTGTCCGGGTGCGGAGGCGTTTCCGGCGGTTTCCGGCTTTTTGGAAGCCAACCGGGATGCCATGGCCATGATGCTGGATGCCGGGCAGTCTCAGGCCCTTGATTCATTAAAGCAGTTTCAGGCGGAAAGGGCTGCGGATGTTAATTTTTTAAGCCTCTTCATTGACCCGCCGCCGCCCCAGGACTGGGAAACAGCCTATACGAAAACAAATATTCTGATGGATCTGCCGGGGCTACGGCTTATTGATTTTTCAACCCCCGGCCCTCACGCCATTGGCAATTACACGGTGGTGTTCGCACCCCGGGCCGGGCACCATTCCAATATCGCCGAAAAAACCGCCCTGTTTCTGCGAGACCAGGGGTTGACCCGGATGGCAGTGGTGGAGCAGAAATGCGCTTCCGATATTCCGCTCTTGGTGGATGGGCAGCCCCACAATGAAGATTTTACCGGACAGGTGGCCCAGTATAAAGCCATTCTGGAATTTCTAAAAAATAAAACCGGCGTGCCGTCCCATCTTGTTGCAGTGTGTCAACCTGGGCCGTTATTGATGGCGACCCTGATTCTCTACCCGGATCTCGGGAAAACTTATGGTTCTGCAGGTTCGCCCATGCACACGGAAGGGGAGCGGGGGTTTTTGACGGATTTTTCAAGGCTCATGGGGGAAAATTATATTGACACCCTGATTGATGTGTTTTCCGGAACCGTTCCCGAAGGCGATGTGGGGGCCGGAAGGCGCATCTATGACGGGCGGCTCCAGGTGCTGGGGTTTTATTATCTGGGCGTGGACGCGCACATGAAAAATTTCCGCAAATATTATGAAGACCTAAAAAATAGCAACACAGAGGCCGCCGACCGGCAGAAGGAATTTTATCAGTGGTATAACTGGACCCACCATTTTCCGGCGGAATTCATCCAGGATACCTATAAAAAAATATTCGTTAACAATGAACTAATCCGCGGAACGCTGACCATCGGCGATAAAACCGTCAGCATTCAAAATTACCCCAAAAACGTTCCCATCTGGTCCCTTGGGGGCTCCAAGGATGATATCGTGCCGCCCCGCCAGGCCAACGGGCACCTGGATCTGATCGAGGGGATGCCAGCGGAAAACAAGCTGCCTCTGGTTGCGGAAGCAGGCCACATGGGACTTTTCCGCTCATCAAAAGTGCTGAAGAATTTTTACACCCAGGTGGCGGCATTCATGCTGAAACACAGTGATGCGGATCGAAGCCACAAATCCGATGGACAAAACAAATGATGCTGACATTGATGGCTGCTCGCATCTGGAGGAATACCTGAGGGGGACAAATCCTGCTGATCCGCCAAGGGCGATGCCATGGTTGCTGTTGTTACTTGAATAAAGAGGGAGCAAAGAGGACGCCCGTGATCAGGTCTGGGTCACGCGCAGCACTTCTTCAATGGTGGTGGTCCCCTCCAGCACCTTTTGGATGCCGTCATCATAAAGGGTGGTCATGCCCTGACGCACCGCTTCCTTTTTAATCTGATGGGAGTCGTGGGATTTCAGGATCATGGTTTGAAGGGATTCATTTAACACCATGATTTCATAAATACCGATCCGGCCCTTGTATCCGCTGCCGAAGCATCGGGGACATCCCTTGGCGCGATAGAATGTCACCGGCCCGTCAGTGGTATTGTGAATATCCCCCAGTTGCTGCAAGGTTTCCGGGTCCGGATGATAAGGCTCCTTGCAGTCGCCGCACAATACCCGGACCAGGCGCTGGGCAATGACCGCGATGACCGAAGACGAAATCAGAAACGGCTCCACGCCGATATCCACCAGCCGGGTGATGGCGCTGGCGGAATCATTGGTGTGGAGGGTCGAAAATACCAGATGGCCCGTGAGCGCGGACTGAACGCCGATATCCGCCGTCTCCTGGTCCCGCATTTCGCCGATGAGAATGACATCCGGATCCTGCCGCACAATGGAGCGAAGCCCTCTGGAAAAGGTGAGATCAATCTTGGAATTGACCTGAATCTGGCCGATGCCCTTGAGCTGGTATTCCACCGGGTCTTCAATGGTGATGATATTGATATCCGGCGAATTGATCTTGGACAAAATCGCGTACAGGGTGGTGGTTTTGCCGCTGCCCGTGGGGCCGGTGACCAGAATAATGCCGTGGGACAGATGAATCAGGCTTTCAATCAGGTTCAGTTTCTCATCTTTTAAGCCTAAGTCCGGAAGCCTGAGCAGTGTGCTGGATTTGTTCAGCAGCCTCAGCACAATCCGCTCCCCGTAGGTGATGGGAATGGTGGACACGCGAATATCAACGCTCTGATCCCCGATTTTGACGTCAAACCGCCCGTCCTGGGGCAGGCGTTTTTCGGCGATATTCATTTTGGACATGACCTTGATTCTGGAAAGCAGGGCCGACTGCATCCATTTCGGCGGGGTCAAAAGATCGTACAAAATCCCGTCCACCCGGTAACGGACTTTGAAACTGTTCTGATAGGGCTCGATATGAATATCGGATGCCCCGATTTTAACCGACTGGGAGATGATATGGTTCACCAGCTTGATGATGGGGGCGTCGCTGGTGTCATCCAGGAGGTCCGCCGTTTCCTCGATCTCGCTGATGATATCAGATCCATCGCCTTCCATGTCCGCCACCAGTTGCTGGGCCGTGTCCCGGCTGCTGTCATAGGCGGAATTAATCAGGGAAAGAATGGATTCCCGGGTTGACAGGATAAGAGAAACGTCATCCCATTGCAAAATTTTTAAAAGATCATCCACCGGCTGAAACACGGTGGGGTCATTTAAAAGAATGGCTGAGCGAATAACGTCCGCGGGCCTGTCGTTCATCTCCTCGACAATTCCGGCGGGGGGTTGCAGCTCAGCCAGATTTTTGACGGGCACCATGAGATATTTTTTTAAAAACTGAATGGATATCTTCTGGGTGAATTCCGTATTGAACTCATCCGCCGTCACTTTTGCCGCAAACGGCATCTGGTACAGCTTGCTGAATGCGTCCAGAAGCTGGGTTTCCGTGACCAGTTTTTTTTTGACAAGCATTTCCGAAAGCATGGCGTTCTGTTCAAGACTGGCTTGCCGGACATCGTTAAAAGCGTCTTCGGAAACATCAAATTCCTGCTGCAATAGTTGTGAGAGGCGTTTAAACATTTTATTTTTCAGATTGTCCCAAATTATGGAATATCATTTTTATCCCGGTGACACACGCATCCGGATTATTCATTCATGATCACGCTGGGAATGGTGACCTTGTCCTCATCCTTGAAGAGTTTGATATTTCCTTCTTCAATGTCCTGTATATGCAGTTTTTTGGAATTGTATATGACGTCGATTTCCTCTCTGGTTTCAAGGACGTGCGGCGTCAGAAAAACATAGAGGTTCGTCTGTTCGGCGGCCCTTCCCATGGAATGGAACAGCCAGCCCACCACCGGGATGCTCCCTAGGCAAGGGACTCTATAATCGGTGGAAGAAAGCGCATCGTCAATCAGCCCGCCGATGACCACCGTATTGGTGTCATTCACCACCACCACGGTATTGATCGTTCGTTTTAACGTGGTGGGCTGGAACAAATCCGTGGTGGATTCGAGCTTGGTGGCCTCCAGGGCGATTTCCAGGCGGATTTGCCGGTCCTTGTTGATCTGGGGCGTCACTTCCAGGCTGACACCCACATCCTTATACTCGTAATTGGCGTAATTGGTATCCCCGGAGCTGGCTTTGGTGAGATAAGGCACATTTTTGCCCACTGTGATTTTTGCTTTTTCATTTTCAGTGGTTAAAATCTGCGGGGTTGACAGGATATTGGCGGACCGGTCTTTTTTATAAGCGCTGATGACGGCGGCGATATTGGGAAAAACCACGCCCCCCACCTGAATGGCCTCGCCGAAAACCCCCATGGAAAAGCCAGGCGGCAAGAGAGACGCCTGGCCGGTGGACGCGGCCATGGCCGTCTGGAGATATCCGGCATCGCCGCCCGTTGCGCCGCCGCTGAACCCGGAACCCCACACGCCGTTTTTATCCTGGTAGCTAGCATTGCCGCCCACCATCCACTCGGTCCCCATGTTCAGGGACTCATCCTTGTTGACCTCCATGATCAGGCATTCAATATAGAGCATGGCCCGCAGCATATCGAGTTTTTTAATGATCTCCTGCAATGTCTCATAATCATCTTTTTCCGCCACGATAATAAGGCTGTTGGTGGCTTTGTCCGCGGTGATTTTCACATTTTCAGAAAGCACCGGGGCCATTTGCTTGCCTTTATCGGCAGTCCCCTGCTGTTTTGAAGGAAATTCCTGAAGCACCTTGGCGAGATCCTCCGCTTTCGCGTTTTCCAGATAATAGACATGGATGCTTTCATTGCCTCTCGGCGTGTCCTTATCCAGCATTTTAATGAGCTGCTTGACCCGTTCCGTGCCGGTCTGGCTGGCCAGAACAATAATAATATTGGTGCGCTTGTCCGGCACCAGAATCACCTCTTTCTGGCTTTTTCGGGAGACCTGCTGGTCGGCATTGAACACAGAATCAATGGTTTTCGACAATTCCTCCGCATCCGCATTTTCCACCGGCAGCACGGAGATTTCCTTGCCGATGCCCGTCACGTCAATGGCGTTAATAATACCCAGAAGCCGTTTGATATTGGAATACACATCCGTAATAATCAGCATATTGGTGGGCGCATAAGAAAGAACCACGCTGCTTTTGGAAACCAGGGGCGCGCACAACTGTTTGACTTCTTCCGGTGCCGCATATTTTAAATGAATCAACTGGGTGATGATTTTATCATTGGGAGAATCCGCTTCCTCTTTCAGCCGGGTCTCAATATTCATGGTCCGGGCATAAGGGGAAGGAATGATTTTGGTGACATCCCCGGCGTCCACCGCCGCAAACCCGTGAACATCCAGCACGGACTCAAACACCGCATAAGCTTCCTTGACGGAAATCCGGGTGGGGGAAATAACGGAAATCGTGCCCTTGACCCGCCGGTCAATAATAAAATTTTTGCCGGTGAGTTCGCTGATGAATTTGATAAATACCTCAATCTCCACCTCATTGAAATCAATGGAAATAAAACTATTCGAAGACACATTGGCAGGAGACGGTCCAGGCTCCATGGCGGCCGGCGGCTGACCGGGGGTATCGGGCTGCTGGGCATACCCGAGACATACGACAGCGACAACAAAACACAGGCTTAACGCTGCTATTTTGATTTTCTGAAAATTTCGCATCATCTTCATCTTCCGATTTTTTATAAATAAATTTGGCTTATTCCTCAATTTGATAACCAATGGTCATGGTGTCGCCCTGGCGCTCAATCTGCACTTCCACCGCTGTTTGAGACTTGAGACTTTCATAAAATTTCAAGGCGTCATCCACCGATTGAATTTCCTTGCCGTTGACACCCTTGACAATATCGCCGTTTTTCAGTCCCATTTCATTAAAAATGGAATTCTGCTGAACATGGCTTAAGAGCAGGCCGTCCGGTTTGCCGTCTCTGAAATGGGGGCGGACCTTCACCTGGCTCATGAGCTGATTAATATTTCTCAGGGAGTCATTGATTTTATCCCGGTCGATATTAACGGCTTCATCGATTTCACCGCCTTCATCCGGCACGGCGGGGTCAAATTCATCCATGCCCCCGATCGATCGTGAACCGGCTGTTTTTTTATCTTTGTCCTTGTCTTCCTCCATGAGCAGCACTTCATCCTTGCCATCCACATTGAGTACCACTTTTTTCCGCAATATGGCTTTTATCAATGCATTGACAATGGCGTCCCCGGCCCTGTAAAGCCCTTGTTTGCGTTTTTGAACATCCTCAATGACCGCGTATCCGTCATCGTTGTTCCCGTCGGTGATGGTTCCCAAAAGCTTCAGGTTCAATGCGGTTTGCGCGAGTTTATCCGGGTCGATGGCCAGGGTATTTTCCGGTTTCAGGGCCTGCTGGGTTTTAAACAAGTCACGGGTGGTGATGGACTGGTAGGCGGACAATTGGGGCGTCTGCGGCGTGATAGCGGTCGGCTGGGCGCTTTTCTGATCACTCCCCGAATCTAGTGCGGCGGTCGGGTCTCCAGATGCCGCCTGGCGCAGTGACGATGAAAGCACCTGGTATCCCAGAGACACGGCAAAAAATATAAAAACCGCGATCAGCAATAAATTTATCAGGGAAAATAATTGTTTAATCATCATGGCAATCAATCAAATAAAACGTGCATTGGTTTATAACCATCTATTTTAATGAAAAACTCGGCTGATCCAGGGATCCGGAAAGACGAAAGGGAATGCCGCCGGTTTTTGTTTTCATGCCTTCCATCAACGCCACGGGAAATTGGTCCCCCAACTGTTTGATTATGCCGGGATGCGGGGTCACCTCTCCGGTGATATTGACCTGGCTTTTTTCCACGGGACGCATCAGGGTCAATGAACCGGTGGCCTTCCCGGACACTTCCCGGCTGTCAATATCCAGGCGTTTCAGCGTAAGTTCCTGACCCGCCAGCGCCATATCCGCATCCACGCTTTTAAAGGTCACCTGACCGATGCCGAACAAGGCAGGCGTGAACTGAATGCCGCTCTCCGCAATTTTGATTTGCGCATTTCCTTTGCCGGCCGGGTCTTCCTTGTTGGAAAACGCCACGGTCCCGGCGGCGATCCCGGACGTCTGAAACAGCTTTATTTCTTTAAGGGCCGGCATCTGGGATATCTGAACGCCATCAAATGTTCCGTGAACTTCTATTTTGGGGCTGAGGGTAATTCCCGAAAAGGCCACCGTCGCATCCAAGCCGCCGTCACAGATGTCACAGGTGACCCGCATGGTTTTATCTTTTGTTAACAGTGAAAAGAGAGACGGGGAGAGTTTCACCTTCTCCAAGCGGACAATTTGCTTTTCGCCGCGAGACGCCTCCAGCGCGTCCAGGGTCACCCCCGGCGGAAAAACGGGTTTCAATCCTTGCAGCGTCCATTTCACATTCGGGGATATCGCATTTATTTTATAATTTATATACGAAGTTACATCATCAGCGGGAAACAGCAAATAAAGGCAAAGCGCTGTCACGATGATGATATAGCCGGTATAGGCCAGTTTTTTTTTCATTTATCCCTGATCCTGAATGTAATTATAATGGCGTCGCAAGAAGTCGGTTCCAGACGGTTTCGTAAAAAGCTCCAGTTTCAAGGCGCGCGAATCTTGAGGAATGAGACGTACTTTTCCGTACGTTGAATGACGAGAGATGAAGCGCAACGCCGAAAATGGACTTTTTACGAAACCGTCATGATTCAAAGGTTTCCACCTGCAACACCGCGCTAATCAGCCCGCTGTCTTTTCCGGTTTTGATGATGGACAGCCGCTTGACAATCAGCATGTTCGGGCTGGTTTCCACCTTAAAGAGATAGGCGGTCAAGTCCTTTACCGTGATTTCCTGAAGCTTTAACTCCACCCTGGATATTTTAAGCCCCGAATCCTCCTTTACGGCGGTGGACGGCTTCATATACTCGATATGGTCTTTTAAGCCGGTATCGCCCGCAAGCTGGTCCAGGAACGAAAAAAGGGTAAACCCGGTCTGCCGGTTGTTCAGGCTCTGACGGGATGATTCAGCTTTTCCCTGCATGTCAAGGTAATCGGATCGCAGTATTTTCATGTCCATCAGGATATTTTTCTTGGAATCCAGGCGGGTTTTAAGCTCATCCCGTTTTTCGAATACCGGGACAATCAGCCACTGCACCATGATAAATATTATCAAAAATGCCCCGGCCCCGGAAATCGCAATTTTTTCACGCTGGTTGAGATTTAAATTCATCATTTGGCTTTGCCCATAACCATTCTACAATATCTTGCGCTATAAATCGATTTTCAGTTTAAACTGAATGCGATTGGTGGCTTTTTCCAGGTTCGCTGAACTAATGGTGATCTCCTTCAACCCCTCGGCCTGGGACAGCCGGCCCTTGATATCATCTACGGTATTAAAGGAATCCGTGTTGCCCGTCACCAGAACGCTGTTGTCGCCCCGCACAAAATTGGTGATTTCCACGTCCTGGTCCGCCGGGATGCGGGAGCTGATCTCATTTAAGATATCGATATTCGACATTTCATTTTCCATTTCTCCGGTAAACGCGCCTTTCTGGCGTTCCTCCTGGACCCGTGCCCGCATCTGCTGCAAGGGGTCGATGATTTTGGCGGTGTCCGGAAACGTGGACTGAAACAAAAAAGCGATTTGCTGATTCAAGTGCTGGACCTCTTTTTGAAGAAAATGCGCTTCCAGCAAAACATTAAACAACGCGACCACAAAAACAAACGCGGCCATCGCCCCTGTACGGATAAAATCGTTTCTGTATTCTTCCCAGTATTTTTTAATAATGGAGCGGGATCCGTAAAAATTGATCACCGGAAGCCCCAGGATTTCTACTGCCGCAAGACCCGCGGCGGTGTTGCAGAGATCCGGGTCATACTGGATGTCAGGGTTTATCTTGATATTGAGATCAAGATCCTTAAGCAGATCCAGCCGGATCACGGGTATGTCCAGCACGCGTTTGATGTCATCATTGAGACATTCAGCGTCCACACCGGTGCCGGAGGCCAGAACCCTCACCGGCTCAAACGGACTCGCAAACGCGGCCTCAAACGCGCCCATGACCTGTATGACGGCGTCGGAAAGTTTTTTTGCCTTTAACCGGGGATCCAGCTCTTTCACGTAAAAGGACCGGGCCATGTGCGAACGGCCCGATGCCAGTGCAAAAACCGTGGCGGAGTTCTGATCGGCGCTGATGACAATCAGGTCTTCGGGGGTTTCCAGATATTTCGCCAGACACACAGCCAAAGACAACCCGGCAGGCGCGGCCATGCGCGGTTCAATGTCAAGGGACGTTATGGCGTCCAGGATTTTCGTCAATTCCGCTTTAAGGACAAACCCCACCAGGATATCGGTTTTTTCTCCCTGAGAAATGACTTGAGAATCAACCATCAGGTCTTCCACGGGATACGGCAGGGTGGGTTCCAGCTCAAAGGGCAGCACCTGTCTGATTTTTTTGGGATCTTTGAAAGGCACCTGGAGATTGCGGTAAGATACAAGCCGGGGCGGAAGAGAAACAATGACCTCCACGCCGGACAAACCGATGCCTTCGATGGTTTTTTTTAAAGCGTCCAGAACAGGATTTTCCTCGCCCTCGGCTTCGCGATCGATATCCGGGTAGGGAACAAAGAGCCGGGCCTCTACCCGGTTCCCTTTTAAACTGTTTTCAATCAGGATCGCGGCGATGCCGGTATCCTGGATATCGATGGAAAATATTTTTCTGCTCATAATGGGTCAGTGCATTCTATATCTAACGGTAAAATTTGTTTAATGCTACCCTATTCGTTGGTCCAGTTCAATACTTTACAATACCATTTACCGGATTCTTTTTCCTTATCCCGCTGCACGATCACGGTGGCCGTCATTTGAATCTCGTTGACCATGGCCCCGCACTGAATACGAAAAAGGTCGGACTGCGTGGTAATAAGCGCCGCGTCGATTTCCACATCCCCGCATCCAGGCACTTCCTTATACCAGGCCGGGCCGGTCAGCTCATGAAGAAACTGCCCGCCTTCGGATTCCAGCCGGTAATTAAATATCTCCGGGGCGAAAAATTCCTGGCCAAGGGGCATCAAGGCTGCCAGGACTGGTATGTCCGCGGTATTGATATTAATTTTGCCGTCATAGGTGAAACTGTCGCCGGATGCGCTCTGCCCATAAATCGTCATATAATTGGCAATGCCCATCAACTGATCATCCGCGGCATTAAACAGCTCCGGCGTAATGCCCCGGACCCGGGTCAATTCCTCAATATGCCGGAATGGTCCGTTACGGCATTCATAGGGCGGGTCAAGGTCCAGATAATAATCCTTTTCCGCGCCGTTTAAGCCGGTAATCAAATCATTGTCGTTAGAATCCAGCCAGTCCTTGACCGGATTAATGATAGCGCTGGGCTCGTCGATTTCCTCCACCAAAGATGCCGCGGAGGCATCGGCGACCTCCTGCTGGGTCAGAATCAGGGCCATGAACCGGAACCAGAAAGACTGCTGGGGCGGATTAAATTCCTTGCCATCCGGAAACTGAACCAGGGCGTTGACCTGGATGCGGCTCCGCTCATCGGAAATAAGCAATTTGAGCGCGCCATTGTCAAAGGGGATCTGGGAAAGATACGCCTCGATTTTTTCCGGATTGGCCCAGTCTTCCTGAACGGAATCGATTTCCGAATTTTTTTTATCTTCAATGAGTATCGCCTGGGCGATTTCCACACCGGAGTTAACCATCTGGGACAGAACCAGCCGGTCCCGCATCACCGCCGCGCTGGTGACAGACCCCTGAATCTGCCAGTTCAGTTCAAAGGTCACGGCCACCAGCACCACAATCACGGACAAAGTCAGAATCAGGGCGATTCCCCGGTTGTTTGCGTCTGGCCGGTTATCTCTATGTAAAAAATTTCCCATAGCCAAAATTTATTCGAATTTTTCCCTGTACACCGGAAGACTGGTTCTGGTGGTGAATTGATAACTATCATCGCCATTTGCTATTTTTAAACGAATTTCCACAGCAGATGGCGTGGCATATTTGACCCCGTCTGAATCCGAATCCCAGGTTTCATGTTCTTCGCCTTCCGCGTCAAAATAAATAAAGGTCAGAGCTTCAAGATTTTCGCAAAGAACCGGGTCGGTTTCTTTGGGCTCAAATTCATCCCTGTCTCTTTTTTCAGGATACAGGGTATCGGATCGTTTTAAGACATAGCGGCTCCCAGCGTCCGGATCATCGATTTCCTTGACATAATACACAATTTCGGCGATGCCGGTTTCCACTTTTCCGGTCATGGACAAATGTTCGGTGGAAGCAAACCGGAGTTGGGCAAAATCCTTTCCGCCGGTGCTGTCCTCTTTTCCCACAAAGCCGTAAGGGTCTGGTCCGTCATCAATATCCGGCGGTTTGTACAGCGGCTTCTGGTCCACATAAATGGCCGTTAAATCAGACACCATGCGGTTTAAACACGTTCTTGCCATTTCATAATCGCCAGTCCCGTTTTTAATGGCTTCGGTCCGGGAAATAACCGCGTTAAAGGTGCTGAAAATGGTTGTAATCACAACAGAAAAAATAAAAATGGCGATCAGGATTTCCAAAAGCGTAAACCCCGGGCGGTTTGCGTGTGCGGGGGAAAAACCGGAAATGACGTCAGGTCTATTCATCTGCGGTTCCGGATTCAGCGTTCAGGTAGCGGCGAAGGGAAAATTTCATCTGCCCTTCATTTAGTTCCACCATGATATCGATTTTTTTGACATCAAGGCTGGGGCTTTCCAGCACCTCGATGGTGAGATCCTCTGTTTCCGTTTTCCATGCATAACCCGGATAGTCATCACCGAAATCACCGGATTGAGAGCCATCAAAATCATCTGGTTTTAATACGATTTCAGCAATTTTTTCCTGGGCCAGCAAGGGGGCGATGGCGTAAAACCGGATGGTTTCATTCATGGAAATGGTCTGGCCCTGCAAGCGCACGATGCTCACCAGCACAATGGCAATAATGGAGACGGCCACCATGACTTCCAGCAGGGTAAACCCCCGCCGATCCATGGCCGGATCAATCTCTAAAAAATTAGAAGTCAATATATTCTTCGAAAATATTGACATGGGGGAGAAAGGATTCAATCAGATAGGAATAGCGGTTATCATCCGCATCCTGAATATGGATGATGGCCTTGTCGGAATATCCCTTGGGATAAAAATGAATGGGAACAATGCCTTCCTTTATTTTTTCATCTTCGGTAAACGCCACATCCATAAGTCGAACTCCCTGGGGCAGCAAATATTTGTTTTCCTGTGGGATTTCTTTTTCTTTGTCTGATTTTTCGGGGGCCGCTTCTTCCTGATTTTTTGCATCATCAGGCCCGTCTTTGGCGGTCCACATCTGCTGATTGTCAAAATCTACGTAAAGCACGTAAGAGAGCTGCTCCCTTACAGCATTTTCTTTTAAGGATTTAACGGTTAATACGATCCAGGCGGAGAGCTTGCGCTGGTTGTCTGTGACCAAGGAAATATTTAATTTGGGCAGCGAAAACGCCAGAATAATAGAAATCAGTGAGATGACGACGATCAGCTCGATCAGGGTGAACGCCTTGTCGTTAGTGGCTTTTGAAGCTAAAAACCTATTCAATTTCCCAACTATTGATATCCTGATTATATTCTTCACCGCCGGGCTCGCCATCCGCGCCATAGGAAATAATATCAAATTCTCCATGAACGCCGGGACTGATATACACAAAATCATTGCCCCAGGGGTCTTTGGCGATTTTGCCTTTTTCGATATACCCGCCGGCCCGCCAGTTTTTGGCCAGCTTTCCGGTATCCGGCTGGGTGACGAGGGCTTCAAGCCCCTGCTCCGTGGTGGGATAGCTGCCATTGTCCAGGCGGTAGAGCTTCAAGGCGGTCTCAAAACTCTGGATATCCACTTTTGCTTTCACCTGCTTGGCCTGTTCCGGCCGTCCCATGATTTTGGGGGCCACCCACACCGCCAGCACGCTCAGGATAACAATCACCACCATCAGTTCAATAAGGGTAAACCCTTGACTGCCGGACGGGGTTCGCATATTTGTTTTTTTTTCGCTTCTGTCAAAACTGGATTTTTGCATATGTCTGCGCCTGTGTTTGCAATATGTTGGAAAAATAACAAAGAAATGGTATTGGGATAATTTACAATTTCATTTATCGAAACCATTTTCTAATTTCAAGCTTTTTATTAACCGGAAGACATACGAATAGCAAGGAAATTTAAGTATTTTGCGCACCTCATGCATCGGATTGCTGAAATCATCCCGGACACATTCGAAAACAGGCGTTTCGCATCTGCCTGAAGCGCTGTTAAATATATTGCAACCTATTTATATTATTGATGATCATGGGACGACCGGCATTCGCCAGCACGGAACCATCATCATGGGAGATGACACCCCTCTTCAAACAAATGGTTTTCCGGAGGCCTTGCCGGTAATTGCCTTTGCCCCGGCCCTGGATCCTGAAAATCTCGGCTCCATGAATTTTAAAAAGCGCCATCACCTCCGTTATCCGTATATTTCAGGGGCCATGGCCCATGGCATCGCATCCGTGGCCCTCACGAAAGCTGCGGCCAAAAGCGGGATGATGGGGTTTTTCGGAGCCGCCGGCCTGTCTTTGGAGAAGCTGGAAAAAGCCCTTTTCCAGCTCAAGGAAGCCATGGGCGATCTTCCTTACGGCGTTAATATCGTGTATAACGGCAATGACACCCTTGAGCGGGCCGCAATTGACCTGTATATCAAACACGGCGTCCGCTGCGTCAGCGCCGCCGGATACCTCAAAATGACCCTTCCCCTGGTGATGTTCCGGCTCAAGGGGATTCATCAGAATCCGGACGGCAGCCTCATTTGCCCGAATACCATCATTGCCAAAACTTCGCGGCTGGAAATCGCCCGGCAGTTTTTGTCCCCCCCGCCGGAAAAACTGGTTCGACAGTTGCTTGATCAAAAACTGATTACGTCGGATGAAGCCCGGCTTTCGCAATGGGTTCCCGTGGCGGGGGATTTGACGGCGGAAGCCGATTCCGGCGGGCACACGGACAACAGGGCCGCTGTTTGTCTGCTGCCGTCCATGCTTTCCCTGCGAGATGAACTGTATCATCAATTTCAATACGCTGCCCGGCCCTGCATCGGTCTTGGGGGCGGCATGGGCACCCCTTTGGCGGTTTGCGCCGCGTTTTCCATGGGCGCGGAGTATGTGCTGGCCGGTTCCATCCATCAGGCGTGCATTGAATCCGGAACCTCGGATATGGTGCGCGAAATGCTGGCCGAAGCCTTGCAAACCGATGTGGCCATGGCGCCCTCCGCCAATATGTTTGAGCGCGGCATCAAGGTCCAGGTGCTAAAACGCGGCACCCTGTTTGCCCAACGGGCCGCAAAACTCTATGACCTGTATCGCAATCATGAAAGCCTGGACCAGATTCCCGATGATCTCAAAAAAGAAATCGAAACCAGTATTTTTCAAAACACATTAGAGGCCCAGTGGCTTGCCACCCGGCAGTTTTTCGAGACCTATGACCCGGAACAGATTGAAGTTGCGGAAAAAGACCCGAAACGCAAAATGGCGTTGGTATTCCGATCTTACTTAGGCCTTTCCGCCCGGTGGGCGATTCAAGGGGAAGCGTCCCGGAAAAAAGATTTTCAAATATGGTGCGGCCCGGCCATGGGCGCGTTTAACGAATGGACCCGGGGGTCATTTCTGGAATCACCGGAAAACAGGAATTTTCAAACCATCGCCATGAATCTGCTCTTCGGCGCCTGCGTGGCCATGCGCAGGCAATGGCTGACGTCTTTTGGATGGCCCCTCCCGGATTCTGTCAGACAATATAAGCCACTTCCACTATTACAAATACAAACCATTTTAAATAACAACCCATCAACCAGAATCATGGAATAGTGAAAATCATGGATAATATGCTTTTAAATGTAGAAGACGCCGCCCGGGACACCTGCTGGGAAGGGGCCCCGGAAATCATCGCCATTTCAGGCAACAGCCGGGGTGACATTATAAAAAGACTAAGGGGCTTTGAAAAAAAATGGGCGGCCTTGCCCACCGAGGAGCAGTTATCAGAACTTGCCGCGGATAGCCGGGCCGCTTTTTCACCCACCCAGGCCTGCCGGCTGATCTGGCTCATTCAAACCCCGGAAGAATTATTGAATGACCTCCATGCGGCAATCGAAAATATAGAGCAGAACACAACCGCCTGCTGGAATTTGAAAAACCTCTTTTATGGCGAAATCACTCGCCCCGGCAAACTGGCGTTTGTATTTCCCGGCCAGGGCAGTCAATATATCAATATGGGAAGAGACCTGGTTCGCTGCTTTCCGGAGGCACGGCGGACTTTTGTTGATGCAAATGCAATATTTGATGAAACCCGGAAACTGACGGACTTGATCTATCCGATCCCGGACGCGACTACCGATTCAGTTGGTCTCGAAGAGGCGCTGCGGTCCACGGATGTGGCGCAGCCAGCGATCGGCGCGGTGAGTCTTGCCATGATGGAAATCCTCCGGCGGTTCGGCATAACCCCTGATGCCGCCTGCGGTCACAGTTACGGAGAATTAACGGCCCTGCATGGGGGCGGTCGATTTGATGAGAAGACCTTTTTGAGCTTATCGGTTGCCAGAGGAAAATATATGGCGGATGCCGGAAATGCCGGTGAGAAAGGCGGGATGATGGCCGTCAAGGCGCCGCTTGAAAAAATCCAGGATCTGATCAAATCATCGAAACTGGATCTCGTTCTCGCCAACCGCAACAGCCCGGACCAGGGCGTATTGTCCGGGCCGGTGGATGCTGTTGCCCAGATGAAATCCATTTGCCGGGAACACAAGATTATCGCGGCCATTTTGCCGGTATCCGGGGCGTTTCACAGCCGTCTGGTGGCATCCGCCGCAGCGCCGTTTGAAAAAGAGATAGCAGCAGCCGCATTTTTTCCATCCACCAAGCCTGTGTATTCCAATACCACTGCCCTGCCCTACCCGGAAATGGCGGAAGACGCCAAAAAACTTCTATCCGGACATCTCATGAACCCGGTGAATTTTGTGGACGAAATCGGCAATATGCACCAGGCCGGCATCCGCATTTTTATCGAAGCCGGGCCCCGCACCGTACTCACCGGGCTGGTCAAGTCGATATTAAAAAATCAGGAAATTTTCGCCATGGGCGTGGACGGATCTTCCGGAAAGCAACCCGGCATGCTGGACCTGGCCAGAACATTGGGCATGCTGGGGTCTGTGGGATGGCCGGTGGACTTCAAAAGCTGGAAATCGGTTTAAATTACCCGAAATCATCAAACGCGATCATCTCCGGCTCCACGCCCAGATTGTCCAGCATGTCCCGCACCGCCGCAAGCATTAAAGGGGGGCCGCATAGATAATATTCCACTTCGCCTGGGTCCGGATGGGTTTCCAGGTAGTGGTCCTGAAGACATTGATGGATGAACCCGGTCATCCCTTTCCAATGATCCTCGGGCTGGGGATCGGACAAGGCGATATGGAATTTAAAATTATCGTTTTGGGCCGCCAGTTCCTGAAACTCTTTTTCGTAAAAAATTTCCCCTTTGGATCGTGCCCCATACCAGAAGGTCATTTTCCGCTTTGTTTTTATAGTATTTAACTGATGCAGGATATGGCTCCGCATGGGGGCCATGCCGGCACCGCCGCCCACAAAACACATTTCCCGGTCCGTATTTTTAACGAAAAAATCCCCGTAAGGGCCGCTGAAGGTCACCCGGTCGCCGGGTTTCAGGCTGAATACATAGCTAGACCCGATTCCCGGCGGGGCCCCCGGCACACTCGGCGGCGGGGTAGCGATACGGATGGTGAAACGAATGGCGGTATTTTCATAGGGCGGGCTGGCCAGGGAATAGGCGCGAAAAACCGGCTCGGCTGCCGCGGCCCGAAGCCGCCACAAATCAAAGTCTTCCCATGCGGCCCGAAACCTTTCCGCCACATCAAAATCCGAAAACGTTGCTTCATACTCGGGAATATCAATCTGGATATAGGCGCCGGCCTTGAAATCCAGTGATTCTCCCACATCCAGCTTCAGCACCAGTTCCTTGATAAAGGTGGACACATTGTCGTTGGACGCCACTGTCGCGTTAAACTTCCGGATGCTGAAAACTTCCGGGGGAATGGTGATTTTCATGTCCTCCCGGATCTTCACCTGACAGGCCAGCCGGATATGGTCTTTTTTTTCCTGCCGGGACAAATGCGGCAGTTCCGTGGGCAGGATATCGCCGCCGCCTTCCGTAATTTCACACCGACACTGACCGCAGGAACCCCCGCCCCCGCAGGCGGAAGGCAGAAAAATATCTCTGGCCGCCAGAGCAGACAGCAGGGTCGCGCCACTGGATGCCTGGATGCTTTTGGACGCATCCTCATTGATGGTAATGCGCCGGTCCCCTTTCTTGACAACCCTGGCTTCCAGAAACAGCAGCATGATCACCAAAAGTCCGATGACGGACGAAAAAACCGTGATGCTGACCGTATAAATCAATGTATTGAAACCTTTCGTAAAAAATGAGACTACCCGGTCGAAATCCCGGAAAACAGCATGAACGCCATGGCCATCAGTCCCGTGACGATCATGGTCAGGCCATATCCCTCCAGGCCATAGGGCGGATTGGCATACCGCAGCTTGATGCGAATGGCGGCCATGGTCACAATGGCCATCATCCATCCCACGCCGGACCCGAACCCATAAATCAAGGATTCCATAAAGGTGTAATTACGCTCCACCATAAACAGGGACGCCCCGAGAATGGCGCAATTGACAGCGATGAGCGGGAGAAACACCCCCAGCCCGGCGTACAGGGCCGCAGAAAACCGGTCAATGAGAATTTCAATGGCCTGCACCACGGCCGCGATCACGGCGATAAATGTGATGAATTTTAAAAAGCCCAAATCCACACCCGGCAGCCCGATCCAGCTTAGTGCGCCGGGAGCCAGCAGAAAATGAAAAATAACCCAGTTGAGCGGCGTGGTGACGCTCAACACAAACACCACCGCAAGGCCGAGACCAACGGCGGTATTGATGTTTTTGGATACCGCAATAAAGGAGCACATGCCTAAAAAATAGGCCAGCAGGATGTTCCCGGTAAAAACGGAATTGATAAAAAGCTGGACCAGATTTTCCGTCATTTGCTTGCGCCTTTTGTCAGGGTTTTCTGGAGCCAGACCATCAGGCCGATAATAATAAAGGCCGCCGGCGCAAGCAGCATGAAACCGGCGTTTTCATAACCGGCGGCATACAAAAAACCCGGCACTACCTGGACGCCGAAGAGTTTTCCCGCCCCCAGCAATTCCCGGATAAAGGCCACGACCACCAGCACCGACCCATAACCGAGGCCATTGCCCACGCCGTCAATAAATGCCAGATGCGGAGGGTTCGAGAGGGCAAAGGATTCGGCCCGGCCCATAACAATGCAGTTTGTGATAATAAGTCCTACAAATACAGACAGTTGTTTGCTGATATCATATAAATACGCCTTCAGGAACTCATCGATCACAATTACAAAGGTGGATATCACGCATAACTCCACAATAATCCGGATATTTTTCGGGATCTGCCGACGCATCAGGGAGATCATCAAACTGGAAAAAGCCACCACAAAGGTCATGGACAGGGCCATCACCAGGGCGGTTTTCAACTGGACCGTAATGGCAAGCGAGGAACAAATGCCAAGCATTTGCACATTGACGGGATTCTCACTCCAGACCGGGTTCAGAAAAATTTTTAAGGCATTATTTTTATTTTTCATCTTTGCACCATGGAGCGGCATTCTGCATCCGGCACTGAAGGATATTCTGACGGAACCGGATGGAGGCCGGTTCATATTCGGACAATACCTCGCGCAGTCCTTGGGTTAAATACTGGCCTGTCAGGGTCGCGCCGCTGATGCCGTCCACATGGTTGGGCAGACTTTCCCACGTGACTGTATCCGCGGCCCTGCCTTTGGTGATGGAAACCGATACAAACTGGTTGTTATGGTCCACAATTTTTTTGCCCGTGAAATTTTTCTGAAACCATGCGTTTTCAATTTCTCCGCCCAAACCCGGGGTCTCGGAATGTTTGTAGACCGTGAACCCTTTGATGGTGGCGCCGTCCTTTTGCAGGGCCATATACCCATAAATCTTTCCCCACAGCCCCCGGGACTCAATGGGGATGATATAGGCCTCAATCTCTTTTTGATCATCAAGGGCCAGATACATGGGCAAAGAGCCGCCCGAAGAAGGAAGCCCGGCATCCTTGTTTTTTGCATTTTTTTCAACAATGACGCCGGATGGGTCAACCGCGAGGGCCGCAATGCGTTCCGCATACAAGTGATCGATGACATCTGCGGAATAGGCTGAACGAGAATCAATCAGCCCTGCGGATTTTAAAATATTTTTTCTCCGGTCAGTGCGCATGTTCTGGTCCTGGGCGGATTTTAAAGCGGTTGATGCCGCCGTCAGCAGCACGCTGCATACCAGGCATAATACAATGGCGAAGGTGAAGGATTTCAGGCGGTCAGACATTGGGAATCCTCCCCGCGCTCCGCACCTTTATTTCAATCACGTCAAACACCGGCGAAAACAGGTTCATAAATAAAATCGCCAGCATCACCCCTTCGGGAAACGCGGGATTCATCACTCGTATAATTACCGTCAATGCCCCGATACAAAACCCGTACACCCATTTGGATGCGGGGGCGCCGGGCGCGGTGACCGGGTCGGTGGCCATATAAGCGATGCCGAAGGCGAATCCCCCGGCTGCCAAATGATATAACGGATTGATATTCATCCATGGATTTAAGGGTGCCGGGTTGATAAGCCCGAAACCGAAACTGGTGGCGCACAAGCCGATCACGCCCCCCAGAATAATCCGGAAACTCGCCACGCCGGTCACCATCAGAATTATCGCGCCGATGAGACAACACAGGGCGGACGTGTCGGAAATGCAACCCGGATAAAAGCCCACGAACAGATTCATCAGACCAAACCCGGCTTGTTCCAGTTGCGCTTCAAAATTTTTAAAACCCGGTGCAAGGGTGGTTATGGATAGCGGGGTCGCGCCGGAAACAGCGGAAACCGCAGATGAGGCGGCACCTGAAACCGCCACCCAAACGCTGTCCCCGGACATCCTGGCGGGATAGGCGAAAAACAGAAAGGCCCGGCCCGTCAACGCGGGATTAAAAATATTGCGCCCGGTGCCGCCAAACACTTCTTTTCCGATCACCACCCCGAATGAAATGCCCACCGCCGCCTGCCACAGGGGAATCGTGGGTGGCAGGGTCATGGGGAACAGAAGGCCGGTGACCAGAAACCCCTCGCTAATGGGATGTTTCCGGATGGCGGAAAACAGCGCCTCCCAGAAAAACCCCACGCCATAAGAAACCATAATGAGCGGCATGACAATTTTAAGACCGGTCATCATTGCGCCCGAAAAATCAGCGGGGTGACCGCTGGCCGCAAGGGACTGGTAACCGGTATTGTAAATCCCGAAAAGCAGCGGCGGGATGAGCGCCAGCAGCACCATGCTCATGAAGCGCTTTAAATCAATGCCGTCCCTGACATAGGGAGCTTTTGCGGCGGCAATGGCCGGGGTAAAAAAAACGGTTTCAACGGCTTCAAATAAAGACGAAAGCCCGGAGAGCCTGCCGCCTTCGGTGAAGTGCCGTTTGTTTTTGTCAAAAAACCCCCGCAAATAGGTTTCCACCCGTTTAAGCACCCTGATGCAGCTCCTTATGATATTGTTTTCTGGCGGTCCTAAGCGTTTCGGCCAGTTCGATTTTGGACGGACAGACAAACGAACACAGGCCGCATTCCACGCAATCCAGCAGCCCGCAGGCCAGGGCCTCCTCAATTTCATCGGCCCAGATGGCTTTGCAGGTAAACTGGGGCGGAATATCCACCGGGCAGACGGCCGCGCAATACCCGCAATTGATGCAAGGCCTTATTTCGCCGTGCATATCCGTATTCACCGGAAGGGGGGCGGATGAAAAAGCGGACATCAGGGCGCGGGATCGGCTCAATTTTTTAAACCCTGGGCGCAGAAAACCGAAAAGTTCGCTCTGACGGGAGACATCCACGACCATAACCGACGTGCTGTAAACATCCAAATGCCTGTCCTGCGAGGTTCCATGCCCGGACAGCAGGCCTCCGGCCACCCATTGTTTATGGGGGCCCATGGGAAGACCTGCCGCCAGATCCTGAAGCCGGACCCCCAGGCGGGTCTTCAGGTGCCGACTGTTGTCCTTAGTTCCACCTGAAAACGCAACGATCCGGTCCACCGGATAGGTTCCGGTTTTCAAGCTTTGCCCGATTCTCATCACATCCTGGCCATCGATATACCAGTCCCGGTTTTCAGCGGGGGTCTTTTTGGTATGATACAACACCACCCCCGGATCGGTCGCCGGATAACGCCCGGTTATCCGGTGCGTCACCAGTTCATTTATAAAACGAGAATCGCCCGGCATATCTCCATACCAGCAGAGGTTCACCCGGTCTGACAATTTTTTCAGCGCGCGAACACCCAGTTCAAAAGCCATTTCCTGACCTTTTACATAGACCTGCGGAAGGGGCTGAAAAGGATCGGCGGACCCAAGGGTGACCCAGATGGCGGCGGGCGTGATGTGCGGGTCGGAAATATCCCGAAACGGCAACTGGCGTAGAAACGGCCATAAACCCCGATTCATAAGCTCAGAAATCAGGGCATCGCGGCTTGTCCGGGCAAGCGTCTCCTTACTGAACACGGCAAACGACTCATTATTTTCTGCCGCATCCAGCGTGATAACGATCTCTTCAATCACCCGCCTGGGGCCGTAAAGAATCGCGGACACCCGGCCCCCGCCCGGAGACAAAAATTTCAGGTCAGGATTATTTTTATCCGCAAGCAGGGCTGAACCGATATTAACGGCATCGCCTTCTTTTACAAGGAGACGCAGCTTTACCGGAATCCGGTCCACCACCAGGGCCACCGTTTTTTGGGGAAGCATAACCGCTTCCTGTGTATTCGGCTTTCCTGCGATGTTAAATCGCCAGCCTTTTTTGATTTTAATGGTTTTCATGGGCATTCAAGAAGTTTGTCAAAATAATAAAATATTTCAATCATAAAGAATCAAATCCCCCGGAGGGGGTGGTATTGGAATAACCCCTTGAGGGGGGATGAAAAGGCAATCGCCGGGTAAGAAACCCGGCCTACCAATTGACTTCTCTGTAGGTCGGGATTCTTTCCCGACAAATAACAAACGGCCCGACAACCAATCTCCACATCAATCAATCCAGCAGCAGCAACGGAATCCAGGGCATGGCCTTTCCGTTGACGACATTCGGATTGGTTTCCCCGGCATCCACCCGGCCGTTATGGTTTAAATCCTCCTGACCATCCGTCAATCCATCATTATCAGAGTCCGCGTCCAGAGGATTGGTTGTGGTTGCATTGTTCATATCCGGCTGAAAAACAGTTGTATCCGTGCCCGGCCCGATACCCGCTGCGGTCAGACCCATTTCCGTACCATCCTGAATCCCGTCCCCGTCCGTGTCGATATTGCAGGGATTGGTTTCACCGGTATCCGGATTGCCGTTATGGTTTCCGTCCTCAACCCCGTCAATAATCCCGTCGTCATCCGTGTCTGCGTCATTGGGATGGGTGCACCCGTCATTTTCCAGGTCATTGGAAAGGCCGTCGTTGTCATCATCCGCCGGAATGATCCAAGGTGCATATTTGACATGATCGCTCACCTTGTCGCCAAGCCCGTTGGGGTTATACCATCCGCCGGAAGCCCGGTCGTCGGAGTCATCCAGCGGGCCGGTGGCGTCGCCCCAGTTGCAGGCTGTGGCGTTGATGATGGTGGTTCCGGAATAATAGATGCCGTAGGCGTTGTTGTTTCTGATGGTATTGCCATAATAGGAACCGCCTCCCCTCGAAGTAATGATTATGCCGGTGGTATTGCTGCTAATGGTATTGCCAGTGACAGTGGGGGCTGAACTCCAATCGTAATGCAAATCATCGAGATTGATGCCAACAGGGAACCCACTGATGCTGTTGCCGGTAATAGTCGGGGTGGCATCCTGTATCGATATTCCATTTTCCGCATTGCTGTTGCTGATCGCGCAACCTGTTATTGTTGGTGATGCGTTATAAATTTTAATAACACCGCTGCCTATACCCAAATAGGTGCCTGCCCCATGCTCAATAATACAATTCTCCAAGCGACTGCCGCTTGCACCAGCGTTTTCAAAATAGATTCCCCCCCACTGATTTACTCCATCCGCCCAAGTAAAAGTCACATCCGTAGCCGTAAGAGAGCCAGCGACAAAAATAGAAACCCCACTATTTAATTCAACTCTTACCCCCGGCTCAATCGTCAGGCTCGCACCTTCCGCAACAGTGATGCTTCCCTGCACCACATACGTCCCGCCGCTGTACCAGGTTTCTTCCCCGTAAATCGTATGGCCCTGGATATATCTTGTTCCCGGCCCGACGAAAATTCCGGCTTCGCTTTGGATGGTGGAGCCGTCATCAAGGGTCAGGGTGAGGGTGACGGTATAATATCCGGATGTGGGGAACGTGTTGCCGTGGGACGGTCCTTCCTCCACCGGCGATCCGTCGCCATAATTCCATGAATAGGTTGATATCAGATCATTTTCAGGGGTTGAAAATCGCCGGTAGAGGTCTTCAAAGCCGTTTGGGAATTCAACCGTGATTTTAGGCGGTATAATATTAATTTGTTTTGTAATAATCATGCCGGGGTCGCCATTCAAACGAACGCCGATAGTGATGGCATTTGCCTGTTTAAATGTGTGGCTAACTGCTCGGCCGCTTGCGTCATCATAATCACCGTCTCCGTCGAAGTCCCATTCCCAGGAAGTGATGATAACGCCATTTGGTTTCCCTAATACACTGAATGTTTGCGTCGTAAAAATGTCGAATTGACTTGGACCTTCAATGTCCGCATGAAATTCCCGCCAGAACATCCGGTATAATGCAGCCGTATATTTTATCGCTTGTGGCATTAAATCGCTGGCGATGACATTAAGATTTGAATCGCTGATATATTGGTCGTATAAAACGCCGCACCATTCTTTATCATCGTTCCATGAGTCTCTGGAGGAGTCTGTCCCTTCTACATCGTCACTGGGATATGTCGCAGAATGAATTGCTGATTGGGTAAAAATAGCATCCAAGGTCAGGGATGAAGGCAACAGATTAAAATCAGTCACTCTGCTTGATGTATATTTCAAAAAGTTTATGCTCATATAAAATTCATATGAATCCTTTGCCCCCTCATAAAAACATTCTAAAGCATGCATGTCATTGTGTACATGAGCCGGTACAGAAACATCTGCAAGAAGATGGGCAATCCTCCCCAGATACCAATATGCAAGGGGCTTATTGATCGGCTCTATCGAATATAGGACCTTCGCTTGATTCCAATAAGCCTGCGCTTGCCAAAGGGCACCATTCCAGCCATATCCAACTAACGCATTTTGCAGTCCATTTGGTTCCGGAATGAAGGGATTAAAAAAGTGATGATAAAAACCATAAAAACCATTATGCCAGTCCATGACGCAAGTCTGGCCCAGCGGGTCATAATCATCTTCTTCCTTTGCGCCTTCCGCGATCAGACTGCCGGTTTTTGCGTTGTTGCATGCAGCATCTTCGGTGCTCATGTCGAAATAATTCATCCCCAAATATTGATAAATTTCATGGGATGTGTCGTTAGGCCAGACCTTGAATGCCTGTTTGGCGATATGGGGATGAGCGTTGATATTATCGTATGCGGGAAGTAATTGCGGAATGCAGAAAATCGAAGCGATCAATAGAGCTATAATGTATCCGCATCTTCGAATTAAAAAAGGAACCATGAATGACTTGAGGAGCATATGACGTTTATCTCCATACAAAGAGAATACCATTTTTTACCGTGAAAATCCCCCCGGCCCCCCTTTTCAAAGGGAGGCCGGGGGGATTTTCATTTGCGGGGCGGATCAAATCCTGATCATGGGCGGTTACTCTGTTCCTGCTGCGGAATTCAATTTATCGGATTTCGATTCTGTAGGAAAACCCATATCATGGAAATCTCATTTTGTCAGGGAATTTGTCGGGATTGAAAAGCCGGAGAAAAGGATGTAGGCCATTGCCGGGTAAGGGGCCGTTCAAAAATTAATTATACTTTTTAATGGAATAATTCCACTCACCATGAAAAGATTCCGGGTGACAACTCAGAGCCTTCATTTCGACATCAGTCACCTTGATCCCCTTGAGATACTGATTCGTAT
>Ga0209467_1000362_pt1 | contig 69017 bp, 58 predicted proteins | sample Higcelwee11metaG_FD_187175 | JGI IMG/M metagenome (GOLD analysis project Ga0209467, IMG submission 187175) | Freshwater pond sediment microbial communities from the University of Edinburgh, under environmental carbon perturbations - High... | ecosystem: Environmental > Aquatic > Freshwater >...
GTCTCCGTTGGCATCACTTGCCAAGCAGGTTATAGTTGATGTTCCGCTTTGTACTACGCTTGTCGGATTTGCTGTAAGACTGTTTATTACAGGAGCAATATTCGCTTGGTTAATTTTGACTGTAGTCACTATGGAAGATCCTGAATTATTACTCGGATCATAAGCTTTGGCGTAAATCGTATGACTACCTACTTTCCCTGTCGTATTCCATGACACTTGATAGGGCGAAGTCTCACCGGTACCGACAAGGTCGCTGTCAACATAGAACTCTACCTTTGATACAGCTTCGTTATCGCTCGCATTTGCTTTCAAAGTTACTGATGCGCCTTCATTAAATTCAGCATTATTCGCGGGGTATGTCAGACTCACAGTAGGTGATGTAGTGTCATTTCCTGGTTCTGTACTGCTGTCGTCGCTACATGACCAGAAGATAAGCCCTGTTAGTACAATTGCGATAAATAGCACAATCCACTTTTTCATTTTTCGTTTCTCCAATTCTTTGATAAAAAGTTATTTCTAATGTTCTGGTTCAAGATATTCACATTGAGTAATATTTTTCGCGTAACATATCGCGATATTGCGTTATTAACAACATTTATAGATTGTTTCAACTACTTTTCCTCTCATATTCAGGTACTTTTTCAAAATTACTACTCGTGATTTAGTATTATAATTATGAATTTCCTCAAAAGCAAGAAAAATAGCTTGTATTTTTGTTAATAAAATCTTAAAATTCTTCGTTGTACCTATGTAGTATAGTGAAATCACACACAGCTGTTAACATTGGCTACATGACACTGACTGGTTTTTACGACTGGTGGGGCGCTTTTAGCCATGACCGTTAGAGCCAATATGTTTATTCTTACCAGTTTTAAACAGAGATATACGAATCTTGAGCCTGTTCTGAAATTGTGTGGGAATTTCGGTCGGTTTTTTTGTTGCATCGAATACCAATTTTTGGTATATTTACATTTAAGCAAATGCGGAGCTAAAATGAGTAAAAACACTTCAATATATCTGGGCGACCATTTTGAAGAATTTATGTCAAAAGGCATCGATTCAGGCAGGTACAAATCTGTAAGTGAAATCGTGAGAGCCGGACTCAGACTTCTAGAATCCGAAGAGAAGAAACTTGAGGCATTAAGAACTGCTCTTGTTGAAGGAGAAAAAAGCGGCATAATTGATAATTTCAATCAAAAGATACATTTAAAAGAACTCCATAAAAAGTATAACGCCTGATGAAAAACTTTAAAATAACTGAAAAGGCCGGCTCTGACCTTGAAAGCATCTGGTTGTATACTTTTCAAAACTGGTCTATAGAACAGGCTGACAGATACTATCAATTGATGATGAATGATATAGTTTTCCTTTCAGAAAATCCTTCAGCTGGTAGTATTGCAGATCATATTCGAAAAGGCTACAGAGTTTCCAGAGTGAAATCGCATCTGATATTCTACAAATATGATCCCGAAGGATTCATTATTGTGATCAGGATTCTTCATTGCAGTATGGATATTGAAAACAGTATTGAGGCTTAAATAAACATATTAGGCTCTAACATCGGCGACATGACACTGACTGGTTTACAAGGTATTTCTTTTTAGTATCTATGGGTCCGAGTCTATGCTCTTGGAATTATTACAACTTTCTACCCTTCTTTGAACACTTAAACTTAACTGAGAAATCTTTCTTTTACACCAGCACAAAATACAGCGTGAGAAGCGTCAGAAAAAAGACTGCCGGAGTGATGATCAGTCCGACTTTTAAAAAGTACCAATATGAAATATTAAGTTTTTTCTTTTTCAAGATCCTTTTCCACATGAGTCCCGCCAGCGCGCCTATGAGTGTAAGGTTAGCGCCTAGATTGCTCGCGGCTATTACTGAGTAGGCTGCTCCCCGGAACGATGCTTCACTTACTGCGAACTGATCGCTGATTAAAATATTGCTATAAAGTATGGTCGCAGGTTGGTTATTAATTATATTTACTAGCAAAAATCCTATCGTTCCGTTGAAAAAGATGCTGCTTCCGAGATCGTCTGAAAGGTTTGAAACATAAGCCGCGAGCGAATCAACAGCCCCGATATTTTTTAGATTAGCCACCAATATAAAAAAAGCCAGGATGAACGGAAGGATCTGCCACGGCATTTTTTTGACTGTTTTTTGAAAACTCCCCAACCCAGATATAAGATCTTTAAGAATGAAGATGACCATGAATGCAGCGGTTACTTCCCAGATAGCCAGACCGAGATGCTGAGAGAAAGCTAAGATACCGAGCATGATAAGAGTAAGTACCGAACTGATCACAGCATCATTCCAGCTAATTACTTCATAGACTGATTCAAGTTTCTGCTCAAACTTTGCTGTTAAGTCCTTTTTGAAAAAAATGAAAAGCAGAAATAGATTCGCAGCTGCGGCAATGAGGGAAGGCAGCCACATGACCCTTGTGTATTCAAGAAATCCCAGTCCGATAGAATTTCCGACTATGATATTTGTCGGATTTCCGATGTAGAGGAACATACTTAAGGTGTTCGCTCCGAAAAATTCTGCGAACAATAGCGGGATAACATTCAGATGGGCGTGTTTGCCGAGATAGAAGATAATCGGTGTAAGCGTAAGTATTACAATGTCGTTTGATGTAAACACTGTGAGAATGCTTGAGAAAAGATAAAAAAATATGAAAAGGTTTATTCCGTTACCTTTTGAAAGCAGAACTATCCTGTATGCCAGGTAATCGAATATACCTGTTATATCAAGGCTGACACTGACATAAGCCACCGTAAAAAATATGACGACGACTTCCCAGGGCCTGAGCCTTCCGTCACCTGCAAGACCGAGTCTGATAGTTTCAAAATCAATTACCTGAAAAATTATAAGTAGCATAATAGAAATGATCGAACCGTTGACCATGTCAATCTTTAACTTACCTATTCTAAAGGGGAACACTGCGGCTGTAATGCTGAATAAGATCGCTAATATAGTTAGAGTTATTTCCATGAATTCAGCATATTGCCAATCTGTAAATTAAAAAATTAATTCATAAGGTCTATCATTTCCCTGACCGCCCTGTCAAGACCGACAAGTACGGACCTGGCTATGATCGAGTGACCTATATTAAGCTCTTCGATCTCTTCGATTCCGGCTATATCTTTTACATTATGATAATTAAGACCGTGCCCCGCGCTCACTCCAAGACCGAGTTTATCGGCATAGATCGCCGCTTCTTTAATTTTCTCGAACTGCTCGACCAGTTCCGCTTCGGTTTTTGCATTCGCATAATGACCGGTATGGATCTCTATAAGATCTGCTTCAACATTTGAACATTGTTTTATCTGCGCGATATCAGGATCGACAAAAACTGATACTTTGATCCCTGCGCTTTTAAGTCTGAATACTATATCTCTCAAATGATCTTTCATAGAAACTACATCCAGACCGCCTTCCGTCGTCAGTTCTTCCCTTTTCTCAGGTACCAGAGTAACCATTTCCGGCTTGATCTTCGTGGCTATCCTTACCATTTCATCATTTGCCGCCATTTCCATGTTCAGGTGACTTTTTACTGTCTCGCGGACTCTACGAAGGTCATCATCGTTAATATGCCTTCTGTCCTCTCTCAAGTGGCAGACGATTCCATCAGCCCCTGCAAGATCGCAGATTATCGCTGCGGCCACCGGATCAGGCTCATAGGTTTTTCTTGCTTCTCTGATAGTAGCTATATGATCTATATTTACGCCTAATCTCATAATGATCTCCGGTGTTTTAAATTATCCTTTGTAAAGAGAGTTCTTTTTAAATCCGGTCTGATGTGCAACTCCGGGCTGCTGCATCATTCTTTTCATCGGCGGCCTCTCCAACATGAACTGATACCACGGGTCGCCGAATACTTTCATTCTCATTTTTCTGTTGTTCCTAAGTTCAAGAATATTTGATTTTATCCTTTCATCTGCGTCTTTAAGTTTTTTGTTACCCTCTTCAAGTATTTTTAATGCTTCTTCTTTTCTGTTTAATTTTTCAAGACAGTATGCATAAAGTCCCCATGAAAGTCCGTCCTTTTTACCTGATGTTATCATAACCTTAAAAGTATTATCCATTTCTGTATAATTTTTTTCATTCATGTAGATAACTCCAAGCATTCCTTTTGCAGCCCAGTTCATTGATGATGATTTTATAAGTGCAGGCTTAGCTTTGTCGTTTTCTTTTCTCATATAATGGATCATACCTATCATTCCGTATATCTGACCTGTTATGAAAGGGCTTTTTTTGCCGAGAGCAAGTCCGCTTTCATATATCCTGAGCGCTCTGTCAAAATTCTGTGAGTAAAGCGCTTTCTGTGCTTTATCATTCAACTTTTCAAGCTCTTTGGAAGCGCTTCTGACCAAAATAATAAACACTGCCGCTCCGGCGATAATCCCGATAAGAATTGAAAATGCAAGAAAATCGCTGAATAAGAAATACAGGCCCGTCGAACCTACTGCGGCTGTTAAAATAGAAATTATTATATTACGCATCTCTAATTCACCCTATTTATGATATTTTTTATTGTTCATAATTGAAAAACCCCTGTATAACTGTTCGGCCAGAAAGAGTCTGATCATCTGATGCGTCATCGTCAAATCGGAAAATGACAGCCTCAGGTCAGCCACCCTTCTTACATCTTCACCGACCCCGTTCGAACCTCCGATAAGAAAAGCGATACCTGATGTTGAATTGTCTCTCAGATCTCTTAATTTATCGCTGAAAGCTTCGGAACTTAATCTTTTGCCCTTTATATCAAGAAGCACTTTATAGTATCCTGGCGGGATGTTCTTTAAAAGCTTTAGGCTTTCCTGTTCTACACAGTCCGGTCTGTCTTCTTCTTCTTTTAGATATTTTTCTTCAACATCCGCAAAGGGAGACACAAGTTTTTTATATCTTTCAATGCCCTCAATAAGATACTTATGTTTAGTCTTACCTATACCGAGAAATAATATCTTCAATTCTCCAGCTGCTCGCTTTCTTCCTTTTGGATCTTAATACTCTTGATTTCAGGATTTAAAATATATTCATAAAGTTTTATTACATCTTCTAATTCATTTTTGGAAAGATTTTTTGCGGCATAGAAAGACGGCATTTTTCTGGTCGGATCAACTATTGGCAGAAGCTTGTTTATCACAATGGGTTCCTTGGTTTCTTAAGCGCCATAAATATATTAAAACAACACAGGTTTAGCAAATAAAAAAGAGCGGAATGTTTCCGCCCTTACCATAATAAAATCCGGTTCAATTCCGGTTTATTCGCCGGCGTTTACTTTCAGTCTCAGTTCCTCATCGTTTACAACATTCTCTCTAAGGTTTTCAAGAGAATCCGCTGTCACGGTTTTTGTCCCGTCATTGTTTGAGGCGACTGTAAAAGTAACCGGGGCAGTAATTATATCATTGCTTTTTTTATTGTCAAAAACACCTAAAGAAGAGATATACATAAAAGCTATCATGACAGCCGCCACGCCTGATGCGTAATAAACCATTCTTGTAAAGAAAGGAACCGTTTTAACTTCATCGGAACTGATTTCATGCTTAGCAGCCTCAAGCTTGATCTTTAACGCATGATCAAACCCTTCGGATACTTTGATCTTTTCCTGACCGGCTATTTTTGAAGAAATTTTCCTGATATCCTCTATAAGCGCACGGCATTCCGCACATTCAGTTATATGCCTGCTGACAGCCTCGTTATTCTCATCGGCGAGGTCAGTTTCCAAACTTCCGCTTATTATCATTTCTTCTATTTTGCCGCATTTTTCCATTTTATTCTCCGCTGTCTTTGATTTTTTATCTTATGTATTCTGAAAGAGCGTCCCTCAGATTCAGTCTTGCCCTGTTCAGTCTTGATTTTACGGTTCCGGTCGGTATTTTAAGGAGCGCCGCTATTTCTTCATAGCTCATCTCATCGACATCTCTGAGCATCACTATTTCACGGAACTTTTCTTCCAGCTCGTCTATTGAACTCATGATAACATCAGAAAGTTCATTTTTTAATACATCGCCGTCGGTGGTAGTATGTTTATCTTTAATTTCGTAATCATTTTCACCGTCTTTTCCTGTTATTGAAAAGGCGTTCATCTTTCCATTTCTTGATAGAGCTGTTTTTGCAAGATTTATAGCGATTGTATATATCCATGTAGATACTTTTGCGATCTCTTTATACTTATCTTTATTCAGATAAACCCTTACGAATGTATCCTGAACAATATCCTCCGCCCACTCTCTATCTTTCATATAGTAAAAAATGTGGTTCAGTAGTTTGTTTTTATATCTTTCAACTATTTCGTTATAAGCTGAATCATCGCCCTTTTGAAACTTAAACATCAGCTCTTCGTCTGAAAGTTTTTTTATATCTGCCATACACGCTTTTCCTAATTTTCGTTATTTAAACTTCAGTGTTTTTTTGTTTGTTCATTATTTTTAGAACTTTTGAGCAGTTCCGGTTTTTTATAGGAGACAACAAAAATAAAAGTCAGAATCATCTCTGATAAAGTGATCAGTATTCTGTATATCCACGGAAGTATCAGCGCAAACTCGATCGGTATAAAATGACTGAGCCAATAGGACATTGATCCTTCTCTGACGCCCAAACCTCCGGGAGCAAAAATAGCTATAAGACCCAAAGTCCAGCTGATCGGAAGAATGAAAAGTACTTCCGGGTGTTTTGTGACAGATAGGGTAGTGTAAGAATTTATAAGAAGAATAAACGAAAAGCTCATGACGAACCAGTTTATAAGTTGCAAAAGGATATAAATAAGATAGTTTTTCCGTGTAAGTGTCTGCTCGAACTTCTGTTTTTTCAATCTTTCAAGGAAATAATTTGACGACCTTAGAAAAAGACTGGGGAACCAGAGGACTATTATAAAAACCGCTGCAATAATAAGTGAAAGGTGAAATTCGTTCGGAAATCTATTTGAGCCGCTTTTAAGCGTTAAAAGCGTCAGACCCATAAAGATACCGAGACCGTTTGCGGTTATCTGAGAATAAAGAACACTTTGAAATGCCTTACTTTTATTAACTCCTTCCTTGCCCGCAAAGAATACAAGACCGGCGAACTGAAGGATTTTACCGGGAACATATCTTCCAAGGTTGGATATGAACCAAACTCTTAATGCGCTGAGAGTATTTATTTTCTCTCCGAGAGAAAATATTAAAAATTTCCATGCGAATACAGGATAAAGCAAAGAAATGAAAAGCGTTACCACAGAAAAAAACATATATTTGGGATCAAATCCTGAGATTTCAATATCTTTGATCTCATCAAGATTTCCTGTAATACTTTTTCCTATATACCAGAAAATGATTGCCAGCAAAGCAGCTTTCAGAATATTAAATAATAATTTCTTTTTCATAATCGTTTGCTTACTTATTTGCTGCCGGCAGTATCAGCATCCCTCACTTCATCTTTAAGAACGGTTGTACTTTTTCTCATTTTTTTTATTTCTTCAAGAAGCTCTTCCTGTTTAATAACATTGTTTTTTAACAGAGTCTGTATTAATGCCTCTATTGTGATAGTATTAGTCAGGGTAAGTTTCTCGACAGAAAGATCCAGTTTCGGTTCTGCTCCGTCTTTTTTTCTGAATGAAAGCATATATTTCTCCGGTTGTTATTATTATTGACTTAAACTGCGGTTCAGTTTATATTTACATACGGCGGAATATAGTAAATCGCAGGTTTTATGGCAAGATTTTTATTCAATATCATTATTATCGTCGCACTTACATCATGTTCGGACATCTTTTCTACCCGGTCACCGGAAGATCCGGACGGAACTGCCGATAATTATTTTAATGAGTCTGTACTAGAACTGAAAACAAATTTTAAGACATCTCTCTTAGGACTTGATACATACCTTTATGAGTCTCTTTTCTTAAATTCTATCAATTCGGAATTTGTATATAAATTCAAATCAGAGGCTTCTGATATATCTCAGCCTGAGATTTTTGAAGAATGGGATATCGAAAATGAAAAGAAATTTATTAACGGGTTTAAACTTTCTCCCGCCTCGTTCTCAGATATTGATCTGTCTGATTCCCCTATCGACGAAACGGCGGATTCTTTAAATTTATCTATCGATTATCTAATGACGGTTACAGATAGCTCCGGCACAAGGGAAATAAAAGGGAATTTGATTTTTGACCTGATAAAACTTGACGGACATTTCTGGTACATCAGAACATGGACAGATATCTCTTCAGTCGGAAATATCAGCTTTAGTAAACTTAAAGAACCATATGCTTATTAACTTGACAAAAGCGGTTGTATTTTTTATATTCGATACTCTTTTGAAATAGAAAATGCTCCCGTAGCTCAGTGGATAGAGTAGAGGTTTCCTAAACCTTTGGTCGGAGGTTCAACTCCTCTCGGGAGTACTGAAAATAGCTTTTTATTAAGAATAGGAGCGGAATATGAACATTAAGTACAAAAGAAAACCTGAAAATGAAGAAATGATGGTCACATACGATTTTTTCAAACACCACAGAAACCAGATCATCGGAATTCTTGCAGGTATAGCCGTAATTATTATTGCTGTGAATTTTTACAGGGCAAGCAGCGAAAAGAACAGAATTCTTTCAGCTGACAAACTTTTTGAGATCAGCCGTGAATACAAAAATATGAACGATACGGCCGTTATCGAAAAAGGAAACGAATATATAGATAAATACTCCGGTTTCGATTCAACAGGAGATATTGTAATTTTCGTAGCCAAGTCATACATAAGACAAAAAAGAGCCGACGAGGCTGTTAAATTGCTTGAAAGCAATCAGAGAACCGCAAAAAATGAAACATTCAAATTTGCTGTATATAATCTGCTCGGCGGTTTATATATGGATAAATGGTTATCCGAAAAAAAACCTGAACTAGCGGAAAAAGCAGGCGAATATTATCTGAAAGCTTCAAAATCCGACAGAGAACTGCACAGGGACAGATGCCTTTACAATGCGGGCAACAGCTTTGCGCAGGCAGGTAAAGTCGAAAAAGCTAAAACAACGCTGAAACCTCTTTACGAAAATTCGAGAGACCTTGAATATAAGCTCAGGGAACAGGTAAAATACTTATACGAGAATCTGTGATCGATATAATTAAATCCATTGACGGGCAGAATAATTCTGCCCGTTTTTTTCTATACGATAAATTAGAAATTAATCCGGTTCTTGTTTTTGTATTATTCATTACTTCTTTAATGCTTTTAAGCTTTTCAGACTCAGTAGCATTTCATCTGTTCTGGGGCGTAATTATAATTGTTATATCAGCAAGCATTAAAAAGCTAAACCGGCTTGTAATAAAACCTGTTCTCAGCTTCAGAATATTTTTTTTGTTCTCATTTGTTTTTTCGTATTTAACTTCATCTGATCTTAAAATCTCTTTTCTGTTCCTTGCAAAAGTAATTTTGCTCATTTTGTTGAGCAGATGGTTCAATTATTTTATCGATCATAGATCTCTTCTGAAAAACATGGATGATTATTTCAGTATTATAAAACCTGTATTTTTAAGAAAGGCAATAAGAAAAGCTTCGTTCTCAATTATTCTTGGGATAGAATTTGTTTCAGAACTGATTTCCGGCGCAAAAATAATTAAATCGGAAACAGAAAAAGCTGAAAAATCCGGAAGAACTGAAATAATTAAAAAGAACGCGGGAATACTGACTGATCTTTTCAAATTCAGCTTTATAAAAGCCGTTGAGATGGAAACACTATACGCCGGCAAAGAAATCGATTTCGGTAAAAGCAGATCAATATCGGTCACATTAAATAAATTCGATGTTTTAACCTTTTCATTGATAGCGATAATAATTCTATTTTTTATTACTACGCTATGAATATTAAACTGATAATTCAATATGACGGAACAAATTTTTGCGGATCTCAGGTGCAGAAAGAGCAGAGAACTGTTCAACTAGAACTTGATTCCGCGCTTGAAAAACTTTTCGGGCAGAAAACAACTTCAGTTTTCTCTGGAAGAACTGATTCCGGGGTGCATGCAAAAGAACAGACAGTGAACTTCGTCACAGACAGTTCTTCTGTCCCGCCGGAAAGAATCAAATATCCATTGAACAATCTGCTGCCTCAGGACATGCTGGTCCTGTCTTCTGAACCTGTTGAGGATGGTTTTAATTCGAGGTTCGATGCAAAAAAAAGAACTTACAGATATTTTATCCGCAAAAACCCTGAATTGTTCCGAAGTAAATATTCGCTGTTGTACCCGTACGAAATTGATATTGACAGATTGAACTCAGCCGCCGGATTATTTAAAGGCAGGAGAGATTTTAAGGCTTTTTGCTCAGCGCAGGCTGAAGTTAATAATCACATCTGTGATGTAACTCAGCTTCATTTCTTCCGCGAGAAAGATGAGGTTGTAATGGAGATCTCATCAAACAGATTCCTTCATAACATGGTGAGAATTATCGTCTCGGCATTTCTGGAATTGAACAGAAACAGAATATCGGAAAATGACATTCTGAACATGTTCGAGAAAAAGAACAGGTGTCTTTCACCTAAGACAATATCCCCAAAAGGTCTATTTTTATGGAAAGTCGAATACTAATATTTCATTCTATTATGACCGGAAGTATCAATGCCGGCCTGTTCGCGAACAAAAAAGCATTCTTGATCATAGCGATTTCGTTCTGAAAATATCCCGCATTTTCAAATCCGCTTAAAATATCTTTGTCTTCAAATTCCGCGCTAAATATCTTTTCGGCAATTGATCTGTTCTCAGGATAGATCACAGTGTCATAATTATCTAAATTTGCCAGTTTTTTAGCCTCCAGAATAGCAGAATTAAGACCTCCAAGCTCGTCAACAAGCCCGTTCTCTTTTGCCTGCCTCCCCGTCCATATCTGTCCCTGAGCTATTTTTTCAAGTTCAATTTCACTTATATTTCTTCCTTCAGACACACGAGCTTTAAATTCTGTGTATATCTTCTCCATCGAGCCTCTGATAATTTGTATATCTTCCTGAGACTGGTCTTTTGTCAGATCAAAAATGTCAGAATATTTTCCTTTAACTATTGTTTCATTTTTTATGCCTATCTTTTCCGAAATACCTTTAAGATTAGGCAATAAAGAAACCACTCCGATCGATCCTGTAATTGTATATGGATCTGCAAATATCTTATCGGCATGACATGATATATAATACCCGCCTGAAGCAGCGACCGGTCCCATCGAAACAACCACCGGCATATCCTGTTTGATGCTCTTAATTTTCCTTAAAATCTTCTCTGAAGCCAGCGCTGATCCGCCTGGTGAGTTTACTCTTAGAACTATAGCTTTTATATCTTTATTTTTTTTGATCTTGTCCAATATCCTTTCAAACTTTTCAGGATTTATAGTGTCATCGCCGAAAGCCGTTTCATTATAACCGTCAACTATATTGCCTTCCGCAAAAATTACAGCTATATGCGCTACGTTGTTATTTTCTTCAGGAATTACATAATCACCGATATCGACAAGCTGTTTTGTTTTTAGGTTTTTTTCCTTTACAACATCATCAAACGACATTAGTTTATCAACAAGTTTTAACTCAAGTGCCTGCTGTGGAGTTATGAAAACCATCTCGCCTTTATCGATCCTGCCGGTAAAAACAGATCTGTCTATCTCTCTTCGTTCGGAAACGGAAACGGAAAAAAGATCAAGCCTGTCATTCAATATCTTTTCGATACTTTCTTTATACTGTTCGGACATGCTGTTCCTTGAAAAATTTTCCCCGGCACCTTTATACTTCCCGATATGAATAGCATTAACCGTGATCCCCAGTTTGTCTCCCATGTCCTTAAAATAAGGCACGGAAGCGCTGTATCCGTTCAAAATTATCGTACAAGAGCTTGACGGATCCATAATTATCTCATCCGCTCCCATGGCGGCCAGGTAATTATTCTTGTCAAGTCCGCTTCCCAGCGCAGTCACAGGTTTTCCTGATTCTCTGAATTTGACAAGCGATGATGAAATCTCATTTGTGTGCTCCGCACTGATGCTCCAATTATCCAGATCTATAAATATTCCCTTAATTCTGGAATCCACCGCGGCATGATCTATATCTGATAACACATTATAAAGAGTCAGTGCTTTTTTGTTTATGTCTCCTGCACGAAATCCCTGTAAATTGATATGCTCAGATGGAGATTCAGTTAAACCTGAAGGAAAACTTAAGACAAGATATGATCCTTTTAAGATTTCGTCAGGTCTTATATTCTCGTATGTTATCTTAGCTATAAATGCAGCCAGAAAGAAAAACAGTACTGCAAATACGATTATGACTGTAAATGTTGTTTTAAAAACCCATTTAACTGCGCTTTTGATAGTATCCATTTTTGCTCCCTATTGAGAAAGATTTATATAGTTTATCCTGCCATTCTTTTTCTGGATCAGGTCCGGCAATATCTTGTAGCTTATATTTGCGTATTCCAGCATATCTCTGAATACAAGTATTTTGGCGAGAGAAATACTTTTAAGTGAAAATATTATACTGCTGGCTTCTTCAATTTTCATAATTTCTTTCAGGTTCTCGATACTGCCGAGCACAGCAAATTTATCAATACTTTTTCCAAGATATTTATCATCTGTATCAACATAACCTACAATGATCTTTCCCTCGTCTGCCAGGTCGTTCTCGAGCTGTATCAATTCCATAGAGACTTCGTCAATGCCTACTATAAGTGTTTTATCGAGGAAAAACTTCATCTTTCTAAGAAGTATATACCTCCACCCGAGCATTAGAGGAATGCTTATTGACAGAAGCAGGGCGAGAGTGATCCTTGAATACGCAAATATTTTCATGAAGTATGTTATACTCAGAGTTATCAGAGCGATATAAACTGCCGACAGTATGAATTTTTTATAGGAAAACTTATACTCTTTATATATTCCGGTCAGGTAGAATATTAATAGTATTATAGCTATGTAAATCCCCGATACACCCAGGTACATTTCAAGATTAATGTCGGGAAATGTGCTTTTGTCGATCTTGCCAAGGAAAAGAAGAACGGGTCTGTAAAGAAATACCGCTGTCCATAAACCTACCGCATATGATATGATGTCTATTATGGGGAGAAGATAAATTCTGAAAATAATTTTTCCTATAGAGATCAGGTAAGAGAACATGATAGTTATATCGAGTATGAATTTATAGAAAAAAGAGTATTTTGAGGTATAGTTTTTCTTAACGAAGATCTTCATTGATTCAAAAAAGTATTTTCTTAACTTGATCTTGTCTTTTTTGGAGCTCTGACCTCTGTAATGGATCACATCGGCGATAGGTACATACTCGATTTTGTAGCCTTGTTTCTTTATCTGGTAGCAAAAATCAATATCTTCCCCGTACATAAAATAGTCTTCAGGCATATAAACGCCCTTGTCGATTATTTCTCTCGAGAAAAGCATAAACGATCCCGACACAGCATCAACTTCTGCTATCCTGTCATCCTTAAGATATAAAAGGTTATAGCTGGCAAAAACCTTTGAGTCGGGAAAAAGCCTGCTTAATCCTGATAGATGGCAGAACGAGTTCCATATAGTAGGAAAGGAGCGGTGGCAGGATGCGTCGAGGGTTCCTTCGGGACCGATTATCTTGCAGGTCGCTAGTCCCGTTTCAGGATGCTTTTTGAGATAATCTATAAGCATGTCGATCGACTTTTCTTTAACGATCGTATCAGGATTAAGGATCAGAATATAATCACCGAGAGCAAGCTTCAGACCCTGATTGTTGGCTTTTGCGAACCCGAGATTTGATTCGTTGTAAATATAATTAACATCCGAAAACTTTGAAACTATATGTTCCATACTTCCGTCTTTGGACGCATTGTCAATAACAATTATCTCGTAAGAAAGGCCCATAACGGTTTCTTTGACCGATCTTATAGTGTTTTCAAGAAAGTACTTTACATTATAATTGACGATTATGACTGACAGGTCCATTGAGGAAGCCCCCGGATTTATTTATTCCTGATAAGAAATGGAAATCTGAGTTTCCATACCATAAATATAGCCTCTCTAACTATAGCCTTACCCATTTTTGAATGGCCGTCTATCCTATCGGTGAAAATTATCGGCATTTCTTTTATTCTGAATTTTTTCTTCCATGTTTTGTAATGCATTTCTATCTGAAATGAATATCCGTTCGAATGGATCTTATCAAGATCTATCGACTTGATCACTTCCTTTCTGAAACATTTAAATCCTGATGTGGCATCCTTCAAGGGCATACCTGTTATAACCCTTGTATAAAATGACGCTCCCATGCTTAAAATAAGTCTTTTTAGAGGCCAGTTCACCACATTAACCCCCTGAATGTAGCGGGAGCCTATTACCAGGTCGTAATCATCTATTTCTTTAAGCAGCCTTGATATGTCTTTGGGATCGTGTGAAAAATCGCAATCCATCTCAATTATGTAATCATAACCTTCCGCGAGGGCAAATTTAAATCCTTCAATATAAGCAGTTCCCAACCCCAGCTTGCCGCTCCTGCTGATCAAGTTTACTTTTTTATTTGATTTTATGATCTCATTTACTTTTGAGCCTGTACCGTCGGGTGAATTATCATCAACTATCAGCACGTCCGGTTGCTCAGGAAGAGACAATACGACTTCTATCATTCTTTCAACATTTTCTATCTCATTGTAAGTCGGAATGATTACAAGAGCTTTCTTATATTTTACATCCGTTTCTTTTGAATTCAATTAATTTCTCCTTTAAACTTACATCTGACAATGCCAGTATCTGAGCGGCTGTGATCGCGGCGTTCCTGGCTCCTGCATTACCGACCGCCAAAGTCGGTACGGGGACTCCTGCAGGCATCTGAACCATAGACAAAAGTGCGTCAAGACCGTCCATTATACCTCCTTTCATAGGCACGCCCAGAACGGGCAGGATCGTATGAGAAGCTACCACCCCTCCAAGATGCGCGGCCATACCCGCGGCAGCTATTATGACTTTTATCCCGTTCTTCTCAGCGTTCTTCGCGAAATCGGCCACTTCATCAGGATTTCTGTGAGCCGACAGAATTCTGATTTCAAAATCAATTCCGAAATATTTCAGATATTCCTCGCAGTTTTTCATGCATTCACCGTCGCTTGCGCTGCCCATAATTATAGCTACTTTCGGCATAATCTCTCCGGATTAGAATTATTAACTTTTGCAAAATAATTTTGTTCATTACTAAAACAAAGTTTAATAATATTAAATTTTTCATTTAAATGCAAATAAAATGAAAGTCAGATATAAACAGCAAAATTATGATTTTTTTCATTGAATTTATAGTATTTTCTCTATATACTTAAAACAAAAAAAAGGATATTAATATATGCAAACAATATCTACAAAAACAATCATTCTTATAATATCATCAGTTTTTACCGGTTTATTCGGGGGATGGATTGACGATCCGATAAATGTGGGAAGCGTTTCCTTTACAGCGGCCAAGTGGGATAATTCCTTCAATATTTCTTACTCAAGACATAACGTTGCAGCTCTTACAGGCAGGGACAAAGCTGTTGTTCTTTATTTGTTCGAAGCCTGTTTCAGCTGAACCGGGCTGGGAATTCTGCCGGAGGCAGACTATCTAAATAAAGCATATTACAGCCAGGAAGAAACATCAGATTTTTTTATTGTCGGCGGTTCAACTAATTTGAACACATATCAGGACCTCCTCGAGTTCAAAGTAGTTAATTTTGTAAATTTCCCGCTTGCAACAAGAGACGATCTCGGGTACAGGTACCCGGCTGACTTCAGCAATGTTTTTACTTTTATTGGAAAGAACAACAGGATAATAGGAACTCTTGGGGCTGAAACCTCTGTAGAAGAGATCGATGCCATGTTAAAGCGCACAATGGCCTCTTTCTACGGCATATATCTGACAAAGGAAAAAGAGAATATACTTCTTACCGAAAATGCGCTTGAACTGGATCTGAAAGAATATTTTTTCAGCGAAAATTATGCCGATATCGATTTTATTGTTAAAAGCTCCTCAAATCCTTACATAGTTCAGCCTGCCATTCAAGACACAAAGCTCATCCTCAACAGGACTTCTGTCGTAGGTTTTTCAGATATGGAGATTATTGCCAAGGTACCGGGAAAAGAGATCTTTGCGAAACTTGATATTAAAATTATTAATCCTTCTTCCCTATATGAGGATTTTGAAATAGAAAGTATAGCTGATTCTTCCGTCCCTTGGGAAAAAACAGGATCGCTTCCATGGACAGTAACATCCGACCAGTCTTATTTTAATACCAGATCGATAAGATCAGGCAGAATTTCACCCAACGATATTTCAGGAATAAGCCTCAAGCTTGATCTTGCACAACCAGGAACATTAATATTTGCATATAAAACTTCGACTAGACCTTATTTTGACAGGCTTCACTTTTTTATAGATGACCTTGATTACAGCGATACTGAATCAACGAACTTATGGTCAGGTGTTAACGACTGGAGGATCATGTCTTTCAGTATAAGAGCGGGAGTAAGAAGCATCAGATGGGAATATATAAAGGGACCCTATGATCCTTTTAATGATGACATAGTTTGGCTTGATATGGTTGTCATACCTGATAAATTCAACAAAGATACTTACACCGATAACAGCCTTGGATATTCCACAAACCTTAACTCTTTTCCGAATCCTTTCAATCCTGTAACGCAGATCAGCTTTGAATTGATTAAGAATGAAACTATCGAGCTTACCGTTTTCGACATCAAAGGAAGACAGGTAGCTGACGTTCACAAAGGAATGCTTGATAAAGGAACGCATTCATTCAGCTTTGACGGAAGCAGACTTTCCAGCGGCATATATTACTCTGTTCTGAAATACGGTGATAAAGTACTTACGAATAAACTGATTCTTGCTAAATAGATTTAACTGAGAGCGGTATTGTTACCGCTCTTTTTTTATATAATGCCCGAAATCTTGCCCTATCACTTTATACAGTTCATAAAGCTTGATTACGCTCTCTATTTCCACCCATTCATCGGCACGGTGGGAATTCCAGCCTACAGGGCCTGATACTATTACGGGAATATTTGGATTATACCTCCTGAATACATTTTCATCAGCTACAGAATAACCCATATTATAATTTATGAAATTTCCGATCCTGTTCACGCTTTTCTTTATGAATTGCGTAAAACCATGATCTGCCGGGGTCAGATAAGCCTCGCTGTAGGGAGTCGGCCTTTCTTTCAGTTTAAGTTTGAATTTCCTATTTGTTCCTTCAACCGGAACTGGATTGAGTACTTTCCTTTCGTAAAGGTTGTCTATAAAATCCTGCAGTATTTTCTGTAATCCCTGAATCGACATGCCGGGTGTGAAGGTGCAGTCGATAACAATTCTGCCGGAAGATGGAATTGACAGGCTTTCGTTTCCGCAGTCTATTTTTGAGATGAAAAATGATCCTTCAATGCGGTTTTTTTTATCAAATGTAAAAATATCTTTATGCTTTTTTCTTAATTTTTCAAATTCCACCGCGAATTTCGATGCTTCGACCGCCGCATTGATAAAAGTTTTATCATTTGAGATCGCGCCGTGACCTCCCGTGCCGAATACTTCAATTTCAAACTCGCATCTTCCTAATCTTCCTAGACCTATGGTCTCATGCCCGTAAAATTTATTCGGGCCGTCGCCGATTTCAGGCACTATGATCGCGGTAACATCATCCATGAAAGAACTTTGAGCCAATACATTCGCACCTAAAGAGTAAAATTCTTCATCTGCACCGAATGCTACTTTTATCCTGTAACCTTCAGGATGAATACCTTTGAATGCGAGGCACATGACAGCTAGACCGGTCTTCATATCATTCGATCCCAAGCCGAAGATCACCTTTCTTTTCTTTCCCTGAAAAGTAACGTCGCCGGATCGCGGAGTTAATGCGTCTTTTTCTGAAAGCCAAGGTGTTGACGACACGGTGTCTGAATGCCCATAGAACATGATAGACTTTCTGCCCCTGCCTTTTTCAGCTATAATATTATAATATTTTTTACCTGCAGCGTCTTCGTGAACGAACTGCTTTTCAACCTTAAAACCGGCTTCTGTAAGCTTTTCTGATAGAAATTGATTTATCTCAGTTTCGTTTCCTCCAAGATAATATTTCCCTTTCTTCTTTTCTATTTTAAAAGGATTTCTGGAATCGATCTTTATGAGATGCTCAAGAAGGGTTAAAACATTTTCGCTTTCCATTCTGTCTCCCGCTTTTTTCAGATTGTATTATATATAATTTATCATTGTTTAAACAGAAATTAATCATTTAATTTAAAGCGAAAAATTCTGGAGCATAAAATCGAAAACGAGCTTCTTGAAAATATTCCGATAGAAAAAATAAATAAAAATGATATAAAATCAAAAGATTTCGGTACTGTAGTCACAGTTTCAGCTGCCCACATGGTGCATGATACTTATTCAAGTTTCCTTGCGCCTGTGCTTCCTATACTTATAAAAACGATCGGACTGACTAAATTTCAGGCCGGCTGGCTTGATTTCGCCATCAAGATCCCTTCTCTGTTAAATCCTCTTTTTGGAGCTATTGCGGACAAAATAGATGTAAAATATTTTATGATCTTGGGGATCATAATCATGACGGTATCAATGAGTTTTCTTGGTCTTGCTCCTGATTTTGTGAGCTTGTTCATTCTGATCTTTATCGGCGGAATAGGATCAAGCATCTTCCATGTTCCCGGGCCTGTCATAATTAAAAAGACAGCCGGCGACAGGCTTGGATTAGGTATGAGCTTCTACATGATCGGCGGCGAGCTGGCGAGAACTCTGGGGCCGATGCTGATCTTAGGCGCGATATCCCTGTGGACATTCGAAGGCAGCTGGCGGGTTATGCCGCTGGGTCTGTTTGTAGCCGTAATGTTATATTTCAAGATCAGAAAGATAAATGTTCATGAACATGTGGAAAAACACAACAGACCTGAAAGGAATTACAGGCAGTATATAAACTTTTTTATAATAATTACCGGGATCACGGTCTTCAGATCTGGAATGAGCTCTGCCCTTACTCTGTTCCTTCCCACATTTCTAACTTCAAAAGGAGCTTCTTTATGGCTTGCCGGAATATCGCTTTCGATATTTCAGTTCGCCGGCGTATTCGGAACGCTTTTTATGGGACACATATCTGATAAAATCGGTCGTAAAAAAGGTCTTCTGATCCTAGCAGTTATAAATCCGATCCTGCTTTTCGCCTTTAATTATTCATCCGGTTTCTGGGTCTATCCCGTTCTTATACTGGCAGGTCTCGCCCATCTTGGGTTCAATCCGATTATTCTGGCACTAGTTCAGGAAAGAGACTCGAAGAACCTTTCATTCCTGAACGGCACTTATATGACCATCAGCTTTCTCGGCAGTTCTTTAATGGTGCTCACGATCGGATATCTGAGCGATAAACTCGGTCTTGCACTAACTTATGATATAGCAGGATATCTCGCCTTTCTTGTCATACCTTTCGTGCTGTTGCTCGATAATAAAAATGATTTGACTTAATCAGATATAATTCTTAAATATCCCGGCATTAAATCTTTAAAGGGGCTTAACTTATGGATATTATACAGACAATAGTGATAGCAGTTATCGAAGGTTTGACCGAATTTCTTCCCGTTTCTTCAACCGGGCACATGATCCTCGCTTCAGCTGCAATGAAGATACATGAGAACGAGTTCGTCAAAACTTTTGAGATCTTCATTCAGCTCGGAGCTATATTCGCGATCGTAATGCTTTACTCTAAAAGGTTTTTGAATGGTTTGACCATTTATTATAAACTCGCAGTCGCGTTCCTGCCGACTGGTATAATCGGCTTTCTTGCTTACAAAACTATCAAGGAATACCTTTTCAATCCTACTGTGGTTTCATTATCGCTCATAATAGGCGGAATAATCCTGATAATTATAGATAAGAAGGTTGTCAGCCGCGAAAGTAAAACCGACATGCTCGAGAACATTTCATACAAGAACGCTTTTTTCATCGGTCTGATCCAGTGCTTTTCTATGGTTCCGGGAGTATCAAGAGCCGCAGCTACGATAATCGGGGGGGTGTTTAACGGTTTTGACAAAAAGCAGGCTACTGAATTTTCCTTCCTGCTTGCCGTACCGACCATGTTCGCCGCTTCGGGATATGATCTTCTAAAAACTGAGATCGAGTTCACCGGTAATGAAATATTCCTTCTCGGACTCGGATTTGTGATAGCGTTTTTTACCGCATGGCTTGCCGTAAAAATATTTTTAAAGATAGTTGAAAATTACGGATTCAAACATTTCGGATACTATAGAATAGCTATAGGTATAATATTTCTCGTCTTCCTCTGGGGAAAAGATCTGAAATAATCTTTTATTTCATCAGGATCATTTTCTTAGTAACTGATTTGCCTTCGGTTTCGAGCGTATAATAGTAAACTCCGGAATTTAGCTTGCTTCCGTCGAATTCGACAGTGTGAAAACCTGCGCCTAATGAACCTGAAGAGATCTGATGCACGATCTGTCCGCTGACATTATAAACATTCAGCTTAACATCGGATGTTTTGGCAAGATCGAATTTTATTTGTGTTACGGGGTTGAACGGATTCGGATAATTCTGATACAGAACCGCTTCAGCCGGCAGTAATATTTGTAGTTCTTCAATTCCTGTTGTGGATATTCCTGTTGCCAGAATATTGTCTATCCATGCGCAATTCGACCCTCCGCCCAAACTGCTGTCCCTCGAGAAAGTCCAGCTTAACTTGTGTGTTCCGCTGTTTACACTGCATGAAAATTTAGACCAGTCCGATACTCCGCTCCAGCTCTTTATCATAACTCCGTCAATATAGAAACTTAACCTGTCATAGATCAGCTCAGAAGATGTTTTTTTGTAAAAACTAATGCTGCCGTCAGCTATATAATCCAGTTCGAGTGAAACAGTTGCTGATTCACTGTCAAGAACATTACCTGACCGCGCAGAAAATCCGCCTTCGTAAAATATTTCAGCGTCAGTTTCCCAGTTTTTACTCCCTGAAAACTCCCATGGATTCCGGGAAAAGTCTCCTGTTTCAAAGCTCTCTGTCATACCTACAACCACTGAATAACTATACTCTGATGAAAAACCGTTTTCAGAATTTAGTACAAGCTCAAACTGCGCATAAGATGAGTTCGCTATTCCTTCCCCGAATGAGCAGCCAAAAGATATTTCTGTGAATTCCCCAACATTTATGGACGTGATCTGAACAGCGTCCGAAACCATTATATCGAAAGATGTGATCTGTTTAAGCTCAGCTGATGCATTAACAAGATCGGCATGCCCTTTGTTTTCCAGTCTGAATTTTACTTCCTGGCTTTGACCCTGAAGCGCGGTCTCTGTATTGAATGAATGGGATGTTTGTATAACAGGTGAATTTACAACCATGTTTATAACTGAATTATAAGTCCCTTTTGAATAGTTGTCACTGATTATAGAATTTAATCTTATAACTTCACCGTCCGGAGTATCGGGGTTTATTTCTATTGAGAAGCAGTTCTCCTTGAACTTTACCGAATCAATTTCAATATTTCCGAAATATTCTTCCGCATCTTTTATTGTTACAAATCTATTTTCAGTTGATATTACTGCAGAAACGTTTTCGCTCGCAGCCGAACCCGCGTTCCTTAATTCCATGTTGATAAATGCTGTTGATCCGTAATAATTTTCTGACGCTGAATAATTATTCACTATTACATAAGGTCCGTCAGCAGTCTGGATATGAATCTCTTTTTGAATTGTATTTATATTCTGGCCGGATACAGTTAAAATTACATTGCCCTCAAGAAAAGAATGATAGATGGAAACATCCCCGTTTGAGTCGCTTACTGAAGAATAAACAGTTCCATTCTGGAAAAGTGTTACTTTTGCACCTTCATAAGGCTGGCCTCCGGACATTATCTTTGTTGTATAATTTTCTACAAAGATCACTTCGTTAATGTTTTCAACTATGCGCGGTTTATCCGTCCTTACCATAAGAGATGCATCACCGAAAATCGTCCATGTTTCTATTGTGGCAAGTGTCGATTCGTCCAGCGGGGCTTCGGCTAAAGTAAGAACAGCGGCATTTACTGTGAGTGAGCCGAACGTAGTTCTTTTTTCGGTAGTGGAAAAACCGCTTCCCGGACCGGTTTCGTAATCGTAACCGCCTATAAGTATATCATTGAAATAATCCTGCCCTCTCATCGGAGGAACCCACGGCTGACTTATTGAAGAGAACCATCCTGCGACCGCACCGCCGTCAACTTTCTTCAGCCATGCTTCTGCAAAGCAGTCTGAATAATAGTTCAGATGGCCGACAAGACACGCTACTGCAATAACAAGAGGCAGTTTATTTCCGTTCGTAAGTGAATTTACATTTGAGTTGGTAAATCGCGGTGTAGAGAATTCCTGATAGTAACCGTGGCCGGTGTAATTGATCACCGAAACACCCTGATTTATATAACCGGCGATCAGCGTTGAATTAGCTCCGTCAGCCTGATAACATGTCAGACCCTCGGTATATGAATAAGGTAAAAGCTTATTATTTATTATTATGTCGTTATGGGCTTCGTCACTTTCCCCGTCATCGCCGGAGCCGGCACCTTCATTTGAAGCTATTCCGAGAGCTTTTGAATACCATTCTCCTTCAGCGTCAGGATATTTTTCATAGTTAATTGACTTATTTATCTGATTCGCAAGCTCTATCTCATTCTGAACCGAAAACCTGCCTATTATCACATCCTGATATTCGTCTCTGCCTACAATATGCCCAAGAACCGGATCCTCGCTTCCGTCAGAAGATGTAACATCGTAATATTCAAACCTTGATTTCAGATTTGCCCAGTCGCCTACAAGCTGAACGAACAGAATATTGTTATTCGCTTCGTATGCGTTTTTTATCGTGTTCTCTACATATAGATCCGTTCCGTTAGGTACTTCCAGAGGATTAACGGTATAACCGAGCTGCTTTTTCCAGTCAATATAAGGCTGAAGAGCGTTTATTCCGCCATTTTCGGGGGTGTAAACTACGAGTATTTCACCGGTATCACTTACCTGAAGAGACTTTGTTTCATTATAATTAATGTATAATGACCTGTACACAGACTCTATTTCTTCCGCGATAATATTGTTTTTATTTAAAAGGGCATTGACCGGCTTTGAATCGTTCTCGGATAATTTTAGACTGATCTTTTTTATAACCCTCAATACTCCGGTTCCGGAATTATACTGGAACGGATAAACGATCAGGTTCATACCCCTGGTGTCTCTTAAAATGAAAGGCGTTGTCGCTTCGGCAATTTTTCCGGGGTAGAACTTATCGCTGACAGATCCGGAACTTATTTCAAAAGGAATTTTGTCTATATCCATGCTTCTGGTAAGAATACCCCTGGAAGGAAGCATAGGAGCTTTTAATGCTATCTCGTAATACTCTTCAATCTCGAATTTGAAGTCAGAGTTTTTTTCACCTTTCAGTTGTACTGCCGTGGAGAAATAAGGCAGTTCAGCATAACCTTTTATGTTCGAAGTTGAACCGCCCCCGATGATAATTTTTGTAAACTGCTTTCCGTTTATTTCGGTTTCTTCTATCTTAAAATCGTCAAGAAAGAAATCAATAACCGATTCAGTTGAAGAAACCTTGGTGTATCTGAAATTTCTGTTGGCTGAAGTTGCAAAAAGAATCTGGCCGCATAACGCCGGAACAATAAAAATCATCAGTAATCTATTCATCTTAAACCTCAGTAAATTTGCCTCAAAACTAAGTCAGTTTTTTTTAAAAGTCAATGCTAAATATCACCTGTTATAATAAAGGATAAATTTCTTGACATCAAAAATCTCAGCGATTATATTTCAACGGAATTGATAATTAAACAAAACCCAAAAGGAGAATGAAATGTCAGTTGAACAAAAAGTAAAAGAAATAATAATGGACGAACTCGGAGTTGACGAAGCCGCTGTAGTTCCTGAAGCATCTTTCATAAACGATCTTGGAGCTGACTCGCTGGCTACTGTTGAACTTGTTATGAAATTCGAAGACGAATTTGATATAAAGATCGAAGAAGATGAAGCTGAAAAGATCACTACAGTAGGATCTGCAATAGATTTTATAAAAAAACAGCTCGGAGAGTAAACTCCGTCTATTTATATAGAAATAAAGGATAAGGGAAAATGTTTCCCTTATTTTTTATAAGATAACGGCAAATTAACATAACTAAAGAGTTGGATTATGAAAAGAAGGGTTGTGGTCACTGGAATGGGCGTATTTACTGCGCTGGGAACAGATGTTGAGGAATTTTACAATAATCTTCTGAACGGTGTTTCGGGAATAAGCACGATCGAACGGTTCGACACTGCCGAAATGAGCGTAAAAATAGCGGGAGAGATCAAAAATTTCGACCCTGAGAAGTATTTTGAGAGAAATGAAGCCAAAAGACTTGACAGGTTTACCCAATATGCTTTGATCGCTGCAGAAAGCGCGATCAAAGACTGCGGAATGGATTTAAATACAGTTGACAGAGACCGCTTCGCCGTAATAACAGCTTCCGGAATAGGCGGAATGGAGACATGGCAGTCAAACTATAAGGTTATGCTTGAAAAAGGCCCGAGAAGGGTCAGTCCACTTTTCATACCAATGATGATCTCTGATATAGCCGCAGGAAGAATATCAATGAAGTGGGACCTGAAGGGACCTAACTACTCACTAACCTCTGCCTGTGCATCGTCAGGGCATGCGATAGGTACAGCATTCAGAACTATCCAGTACGGAGATGCCGATTTCGCTATATGCGGAGGGGCGGAAGCGGTTATCACAGACCTTGCAATTGCGGGATTTGCCAACATGAAGGCTCTTTCAACGCGAAATGACGAACCTCAGAAAGCAAGCAGACCATTCGACAGAGATAGGGACGGATTCGTTATGGGAGAAGGCTCGGGGATGCTGATCCTTGAAGAATACGAACATGCTGTAAAAAGAGGCGCAAAGATCTATGCTGAAATGGCCGGGATCGGATTTTCCGGAGATGCGAAAGACATCGTTGCCCCGGATCCCGAAGGTAACGGAGCAAAAAGAGCTATGCTCGCAGCTGTGGCTGATGCAGGTATCAACCCAGAGGATATAGATCACATAAATACTCACGGCACTTCCACGCCAACCGGCGACTGTGCGGAAACAGCAGGAATAAAACTGGCTTTCGGCGGACATGCTTACAAGATCGCTATAAATTCGACAAAATCAATGACAGGACATCTTCTTGGAGCAGCGGGGGCGATCGAACTGATCGGAACCATCAAAGCTGTACAGACTGACACTGTTCATCCGACCGTCAACCTTGACAATCAGGACCTGCCCGCATGCGATCTTAATTATACCGCAAATAAATTTATCAACAGAACCGTTAAATATGCAATAAGCAATACTTTCGGCTTCGGCGGCCACAATGCTTCAATACTTGTAAAAAAGTTTGAAGGGTAATTTTGCTCACTAAACTTCTTGAAAAGTTTTTTAATAAAAACCGGACCTACTCAAAGGAGCTCCTCAATTCGGTTGGGGAGCTTGAGACAAGGCTGGGATATTCCTTCAAAGAAAAAAGCCTGCTGATCCAGGCGTTAAAGCACCGATCCTATATTTCTGTGAACAGCGAAGACAGAAACAGTTCGAACGAAAGGCTGGAATTTTTAGGTGATTCAGTGCTCAGTTTTTTAGTTTCAAAACACCTCTATGAATCTTTTTCAGATCAGCCCGAAGGTGAATTAAGTAAAATGAGATCCATACTTGTTTCCGGCGACAACCTTTGCGGTATTGCAAGAAAACTCAATCTGGGAAAGTATATACTTGTCAGCGAATATGAGGATAAATCCGGCGGAAGGGAAAAGGACTCGATCCTTGAGGACTGTATGGAGGCTGTAATAGGCGCACTTTATCTAGACGGCGGCGTAATAAAAACTCAGAAAATGATAAAAGATATCTTTCTGGAGAATTGCGAGACAGTTCTTTCAGAGAAAAAGAACTCGAATTATAAATCTGAACTGTTAGAACTTGTTCAATCGCATGCGATAGAACCGCCGACTTACGAAATTGCCAAGGAAGAGGGTCCTGAGCATGACAAAATTTTTACTGTTAATGTAATTATAAAAGGCAAGATAATTGCGGAAGGAAAAGCGAATTCCAAAAAAAGGGCTGAACAGGTTGCGAGTTCAAATGCTTTGAACAGAATAAACAGCGATAAAAAATTCTTCAGATAGAACTTTTTTTTAATAATTTGTCCTGAAAAGTGGCAATTCACACTTTTTTTTCTTATATTACGCAAAGTTAATTTAATGAACAGGAATATTAGTGATGAAAAATGTAATGCCGGCCTTAAAAATAGGAGATCTTGTCATTCCGAAACCTATTATTCAGGGCGGTATGGGAGTTGGAATATCTCTGTCCGGATTGGCAACTGCAGTCGCCAATGAAGGCGGAATAGGTGTGATCGCCGCAGTTGGTGTCGGACTTCTTGAAGATGACTTCGCTGCCAATTATCAGGAAGCGAACCAGAGAGCCTTAAGAAATGAAATAAGAAAAACCCGGAAAAACACAAAAGGAGTGATCGGACTTAATGTCATGATGGCTCTGACCGACTATAAGGAGATCTTAAACATAGCAATTGATGAAAAAGTTGACGTTCTTTTGCTTGGAGCCGGACTTCCGATAGATATACCGCATGAAGTAGGTATCGAAAGACTTAAAGAATCTAATGTCAAAATTATACCTATCGTTTCATCGGGAATCGCCGCTAAAATAATTCTCCGTAAATGGGACAGGAATTTCGGTTTTATTCCGGATGCTTTCGTAGTTGAAGGCCCTCTTGCAGGAGGCCATCTCGGCTATAAAAAAGACGAACTTGATCTGGAAAGTAATAAACTGGAAAATCTTCTGCCTAAAGTAATAGCTGAGGTAAAAGTTTTTGAGGATAAATACAACAAAGAAATTCCCGTGATCGCAGCGGGAGGCATTTTTACCGGAGGCGATATTTACAGTATTATGAAAAATACCGGAGCGAAGGGCGTTCAGATGGGAACCAGATTCGTAGCTACAACAGAATGCGATGCCACTGATGAATTCAAGAATGAATACATTAAATGTAAAGAGGAAGACATAATTATTATAAACAGCCCTGTAGGACTTCCAGGAAGAGCCATAAATAACAATTTTCTTAAACATGTGGATGACGAGAATAAACCGAAGATAAGATGCCCCTGGGTATGTTTGAACAGCTGCAATATAAAAACAGCCCATTACTGTATCGGAATGGCTTTAGCCAATGCGAAAAGAGGGGATCTGGAGAACGGTTACGCATTCTGCGGAGCTAATGCCTACAGAGTTGACAAGATCGTGCCCGTACATGAATTGTTCGAAGAGCTTGAGAATGAATACTCAATAGCTGCTGAAATGAATAAATAATTTTTACGGCCTGTACACTTTTATCCAATCTATTTTCAATGTGGAAAAATAAGATGTGAACTTTAATATGTCTATACTTTTCTCGCTTTTTCCTTTAATAACATCTTCAAATATTATTCTTCCGTCTAAAAAAGCACGGAAATTATCTCCGTTCCTTTCAATTTTATAAATTTGGAATTCGTTCGGTACGTATACTTTTCCATTTGCGGTTCTCTTGGAAGGATAATCCGGGCCAGAAAATGCTGATGCTGTATTGTTATAGGCTCCATAAGCGAATGAATATAAACCAAAAGCACCGTGAAATCCGTTTGTGTCCGCGGATCCTTTCCACTCAATAACAACATTTTCAGTAGGGATCATGCTTTTTAACTCAAATGTTGAATGGTTCCTTGAATAAAATTGAGCTACACCGTTAACAACTTTTATACCATCTGCAGACCCTTTCCAGTTTTCGAGAGATCCTAACTCAAAATCATCTTCAAAAATTAAGTTTTTATCTGTGGCTGCGGATAGACTGCTTTGAAACTCAATAGAAAGAATATCTTCCTTACTTACATCGACTTTTATCTCATTCCCGCTTACAGTTCTGATTATCATCTCAGAGTAGGTTATGCCTGATAACAATAATACTGTCACAATAATGAAATTTCGCATAAAATCCCTCCTTTAGTTATTTTCCGGTTTTTTCTTTACATTAATATATGCATACTGCGAAATGATTCCAACAAAATACTTGACTTTTAACAAATAAAAAAGGCGGTTTAAAACCGCCTTTTTCTTTACTGATTAGCTACTTAACGCTTTCAACAAGTTTTGCGAATCCTGCAGGATCTTCGACTGCCATGGAAGCGAGCACCTTCCTGTCCAGTTCGATATTCTTAAGTGTAAGCTTGTGCATAAATTCGGAATATGACAGACCGCTTAATCTTGCGGCAGCATTGATCCTGATTATCCAAAGCTCTCTGAATTTTCTCTTTTTGACTTTCCTGTCTCGATAGGCGTACTGACCCGCCTTCTTGGTCGCGTCGTATGCTGCTTCCAGCAGCTTACTCCGTCTTCCCCAATAACCTTTCGCGGCCTTTAAGACCTTCTTCCTGCGGTTACGGGAGGCTACTCTTGTGTTAGCTCTTGGCATTTTTTCTCCTTTTTTTTACGGTTTCTGTCTTACACGCCTGTTAAAAGTGTTCTTACTCTTACGGAATCAACTTCAGACAGAATGTCGCCTCTTCTTGATTTTCTTTTTCTTTTCTGCGATCTGTTGGAAAGCAGGTGGCTTGTGAAAGCGGAACCGATCTTAATTTTTCCGCTCGATGTCAGCCTCATTCTCTTTCTCGCAGCTCTGTGCGATTTGATCTTTGGCATTTACTGTACTCCTTGCTCGTTTGTTTTCAGCGTTATTTTTTTGTCAGTATCATTGATATTCTTCTTATCCCTTCCTGTTCTATCTCTTTGTCCATTTTCGCGATGTCTTCGACAAAAGAGTAGAATGTTTTTAGAAGCACGGTTCCCATATCTTTATGAGCTATCTCTCTGCCTCTGTACTGAAGGAACACTTTAACTTTATTGCCTTCTTCAAGAAATTCTCTCGCTTTTTTAGACTTGATCTCCATGTCATGATTATCAATGTTCACAGACATGATCCTGATCGTCTTTAGAGAGACCGTATGCTGTTTTTTCTTAGTCTCTTTTTCTTTCCTGGCCAGTTCATAACGGTATTTTCCGTAATCAACTATTTTGCATACGGGAGGATTTGCGTTCGGAGCTATTTCAACAAGATCCAGGTTCTTTGACGCCGCGAGCTCATTTGCTTCCTTTGAACTTACAATCCCCAGCTGCTGAGAATTCTCGTCGATCAGTCTTACCTTTTCATAGGTGATCATTTCGTTGATCGGGAGTTCGTTCTCGTCTTTTTTCTTGGGAGTGAAGGTTTTTTTAATATCTCACCTCATAATTTATTTTACAGTTCAAGTTTATAGCCTTCGGGAAGGTTTCTTTTTTCTTTTTCGTCTTTGATCCTTTCTATAAAATCATCCAGCCGGAATTCTCCGATATTTCCCTTTTTATGCTGCCTGACTGAGAACATTCCGGTGTCTTTCTCTTTTTCGCCTATCACAAGCATATAAGGAACTTTTTTTTCGCCTTCAGCTTCTCTGATCTTGTATCCTATTTTCTCAGATCTTTCGTCAAAGTCAACTCTGAAACCAGCACTGGCAAGCCTATCCCTCACTTCTTTTGCGAATTCGTTGAATTTGTCGCTTACAGGCATGACCGAAACCTGTATAGGTGCGAGCCACAGCGGGAAAAATCCTCCGAAATGCTCGAGAATTATTCCGAGGAATCTTTCGAGAGAGCCGTAAAGCGCTCTGTGGATCATTATGACTCTTTCTTTATTTGAATTTTCGTCAATATAGGTCAGATCGAACCTTTCAGGCAGATTCATATCAAGTTGTACAGTTCCGCACTGCCATGCTTTTCCTAGAGCGTTCTTAACATAAATATCTATCTTCGGCCCATAGAATGCCGCATCGCCTTCATTGATCGTATACTCCTGGCCATACTCGTCAAGAGCAGCTTTAAGACCTGCGGTCGCAAGTTCCCAGTTCTCTAAAGTGCCGATATATTTTTCGCCGCGGGTAGAAAGCGCGAGTGAATATTCAAGCCCGAAAGTTTTATAAATTCTGTCTGTCAGTCTGATCACGCCTAAGATCTCATCCTTGATCTGGTCTTTGCGCATAAATATATGGGCATCATCCTGAGTGAACGCGATCACTCTGAACAAGCCTGTTAAAGCCCCTGAAAATTCTTTTCTGTGAACATGGCCTAGTTCCGATATCCTCATCGGCAGCTCTCTGTATGAATGAAGACCCGCTTTGTACCAGAGCATTCCGCCCGGGCAGTTCATCGGCTTGATCGCGTTCTCCATACCCTCCATCTCGGTAACGAACATATTATCTTTGTAATTCATCCAGTGACCCGAAGTTTCCCAAAGGGATTTAGTCATAAGCTGCGGAGTCTGGATCTCTTTATAATTATCAATATTGTGTTCGTATCTCCAATAGTCTATCAGCATTTGTTTTACTATCACGCCATTGTGGTGGTAGAACGGTATGCCGGGCGCTTCCTGATGAAAGCTGAACAGGTCAAGTTCGCGTCCAAGTTTCCTGTGATCCCTTTTTTCCGCTTCATCTCTGACTTTGAGGAAAAACTCGAGTTCTTCTGAGGTGGGGAAGCTTATCGCATATATCCTCTGAAGCATGGCGTTCTTCGAATCGCCGCGCCAGTAAGCTCCGGAGCTTGATAATATTTTGAATTTCTTAACAGTGCCTGTGCTTAATATATGCGGCCCTCTGCAAAGATCTGTGAATTCTCCGTTCGTGTACATCGAAATAATTTCGCCATCAGGAAGAGCTTCGATAAGTTCAACTTTATAAATTTCGTTTCTGCTTCTGAAAAACTGCAAAGCTTCCTCTCTTGAGACTTCTTTTCTTTCGAATTTCTGATTTTCTTTTATTATCTTCTGAACTTCAGATTCGATCTTTGCGAGTTCTTCATCAGTGAAAGGAATGTGATCAAAATCGTAATAGAATCCCTGTTCTATAGCTGGCCCTATCGCGACTTTTGTTCCGGGGAATAACCTGACTACAGCCTGCGCCATTATGTGCGAGGTAGAGTGCCAGTATATCTCCTGCCCTTTAGGATCAGAGAATTTAACGAATTTTACCTTAGCATCTTTATCAAATTTATAGCTGAGATCGTATAGTTTACCATCGATCTCCGCACCGAGTACTTCTTTAGCAAGCCCGGGACTGATGCCTTTTGCTATCTCTATCGCTGAGACATTTTCCGGGTACTCTTTTATGTTTCCGTCAGGAAATTTAATTTTTATCATAGCCTTACTTCTTCTTTAGCTTACCTGTTTTTACACAAGCCCGTTAATATATAATTATTTACCTTACAAGTCAAGAAAAAACATCTATTGAATATCAGACTTTTTTTGTTCAAAAAACAGATATTGCACAGCAAGAAAAACCATCCCTATGGTCACGAACGAATCCGCTATGTTGAAAATTGGCCATCTCTCCATTATAAAATCAGGAAAGTCGCAGTCAATAAAGTCAATTACCTTTCCGTAAAAAGCTCTGTCGATCATGTTCCCGACCGCCCCTCCAAGAATAAAGCTGAATGCCCACAGTTCAAGCTTCTTTTTTATGTCTGTCTTAAATATCAGATAGATTATAACAAGCGAAGCAAGGAACGAAACAGAAGCAAGAACAAACCTTCCGCCCATATCTATGCTGAAGGCTATCCCGGTGTTATATGCAAGCGTGAATCTCGCAAATTCGTCTCCGACCGCTTTGACGGAATGATCTTCAACTGAAAGAAGAAAATCTTCAAAATATTTTTTTGAAATCTGATCGCAAAATATTACTATGCCGGATAACATGAAAAACGGATATTTATTCCTGATCGCATCTTTTTGTATAAAGAACCGCAATTAATCCTTTCTCTCTTTGTTAGCCTTGCATTCGAAACAGAGAGTTGCATGCGGAACTATCTTGAGTCTTTTCTTGTCTATCAGTGCGCCGCATGTTCTGCATATTCCGTAGCTGCCGTTCTCTATTCTTTTCAGAGCGCCTTCCAGGTTCGCAATATATTTTCCCTCTCTCTGAGCCATATAAAAATCCATCTCTCTGGCCTGATGTTCTGTCCCGAGTTCTTCGGTATGAGTCTCTCCTGTCTGTTCAGTAATAGATTCCGAGTTCGTCTCTATGCTGTGATCTATTATCTCTTTGGTTTCCTCTATCTGCTCGATGATGATCTTTCTGAAGGCTTCCAGCTCCGCTTTGCTGTATTTCTTCTTGTCGGTCATTTTGCGCTCCTTTAGGTTTTATATCAATTTATTTTTTCTGCTGTTATGTAACAGTTCAGCCCATTGATCTCAACTTCTAGACCTGAACCTTCAGCCTTTTCATCCCTCACTATTTCGATTGCAAGTGTTTCTGATGAAATATAATCATTTTGGGAACTTATAGCATTTGAAAGTTCATCACCTGCGCAGTAAGTCACTCTTATTCTGTCGGAAATATCAAATCCGCTGTCCTTCCTTAAGTTTTGGATGCGGTTTATAAGCTCTCTTGCGTGGCATTCCGACAGAAGCTCCGGAGTGACCGTAGTATCCAGAGATACAGTGATTGATTTCTCGGAAGCTGAGAATATACCGGGTTTTGAATCGTGATGAACGGAAATATCTTCGAGGGTTATCTGCTCTCCTTCTATCATGATACTTTCACCGGCTTCTATTTTTCTTATATCCGTTAACGGAAGCTCTGATATCGCGGAGGTTATTGCTTTTACTTTCTGTCCGTATTTTTTACCGAGCACTCTAAAATTCGGCTTTGCCGTTATTCTTGCCAGCTCTTCCTCGTCAGCTATTACGACCACATTTTTTACATTCAGCTCTTCTTTTATAAGTTCGCTGTATTCCGTTACAGCTTTTTGCGTGATCTCTTTATTTGCCACGACGGTGAAGGTTGAGAGCGGCTGTCTTATCTTAATGTTTTTCTCGTTCCTGAGTATTCTTCCGAGCTTGACGGCGGTCTCCACGAACGACATTTTTTCTTCAAGTTCGACATCTATGAACCTTTCGTCAACTTCCGGATAATCCCTGAGATGAACTGATGAAGCTGCTTTCGGGTATGCCATCAGCTCTAGGTTCTGATATATTTCTTCCGCTATGAAAGGCATTACCGGAGCTATAAGCTTGGTTAGTATCGAAAGAACTTCATAAAGTGTTTCGTAAGCATGTTTTTTATCCTGATCGTTCTCGCTTTTCCAGAACCTTCTTCTTGATCTTCTTATGTACCAGTTCGTAAGATTATCTATGAAATCAACCATCGCCGGCAGCACATTATAAAGCTTATAGGCCGACATCTGCTCGTTGACTTCTTTTGTCAGACTCTGTAAGTACGACATTATCCATTTATCAAGATCATTGGTAAGATCTTCCGGCTTGAAATATTCCGGCTGCGGATGCCAGTTGTCTATATTGGCGTAAGTGACAAGAAAACTGTAGCTGTTCCATAGAGGAAGCATTACTTTCTTTATGACTTCCATTATGCCAGCTTCGGAAAACCTGAGATTTTCCGCTCTTACTGCGGGAGAATTTATCAGATACATCCTCATCGCGTCTGCGCCGTATTTATCAAGTATATCAGTGACCGGAGGATAATTTCTCTTTGATTTGCTCATCTTGCTGCCGTCCTCGGCCAAAACCGTGCCGTTCACTATCACATTCAGATAAGCCGGTTTATCAAATAATGCAGTCGATATTACGAGAAGTTTGTTGAACCAGCCTCTTGTCTGATCTATTCCTTCCGCTATGAAATCGCACGGAAAATTTTCCTCGAATCTTTCCTTATCCTTGAAAGGATAGTGATTCTGGGCATAAGGCATTGAGCCTGATTCAAACCAGCAGTCCAAGACCTCGGAAGTTCTTTTCATTACTCCGCCGCAGGAACATTTCATGGTCATAGGATCAACGAAATGTTTGTGAATATCGGCTATCTCCTTAATTCCTGTTCTGTCCTTCAGTTCCTGAACAGAGCCGATACATTCTGTATTTCCGCATTTCTCGCAGACCCATATAGGCAGCGGTGCTCCCCAGTATCTGTTCCTTGAAAGGTGCCATTCGGGCATCTGTTCGAGAAGATTTCCGAACCGTCCGTATTTTATATTTTCCGGTATCCAGTTTATCTTTTCATTATTTTTTATCATGTCCTTTTTTATCGGCTCTATCTCCATCACCCAGCTGTCTGTAGCTTTCTGGATAAGCGGAGTATCGCATCTCCAGCAGTGAGGATAACTGTGCTGAACTGTATCGTGTTTTATTAGCTTCCCTGCCGCTTTAAGGTCTTTTATTATGTGCTTATCGGCTGCTTTTATGTTCTGCCCCTGATAATCAGGAACTTCAGAGTTGAACAAACCCATATCGTCAACCGGATTTAATACAGGCACATTATACTTCTTTCCTGCTTCAAAATCCTCCTGACCGAAAGCGGGAGCCTGATGAACTATTCCGGTTCCGTCCTCAGTTGATACATAATCAGCTTCGATCACAGTGTGTATGAATTCATTCATGTCTTTATAATAATCAAAAAGCGGCTCGTATTTTAGCCCTACGAGCTCAGAACCTTTTACTGTTTTGACTATCTCGAATTCGCCTTCCTTGAAGATATGATGTATCCTGTCAACAGCAAGTATAAGTGTCCTGTTGTTCGCAATGTCTTTTACATAAGCGTACTCTATGCTGTTCTTTACAGCAAGAGCCGCATTTGAAGGAAGCGTCCACGGAGTTGTCGTCCAGGCTGTCAAATATAAATTCTCTTCGCCTTTTACTTTGAATATTACGGTAACTGACGGATCCTGAACATCTTTGTAGCAGTCAGTTCCGGCTTCATGCTTGGAAAGAGGCGTAGAACATCTTGTACAGAAAGGATTTACCCTGAAGCCTCTTTTTATGAGCCCTTTGTCCCAGATGGATTTAAAGACCCACCAGACAGATTCCATATACTCGAGATCCATGGTCTTGTAATCATTTTCAAAGTCAACCCATCTTCCCGATCTGTCAACGATCTTTTCCCATTCGTCAACATACTTCAGAACGATGCTCCTGCATGATTCGTTGAACCTATCTATTCCGAAAGCTTCTATATCTTTTTTTGATTCAAATTTTAGTTCCTTCTCCACTTCGTATTCAACTGGAAGTCCGTGGCAGTCCCATCCGAACCTTCTCGAGACATACTTTCCCTTCATAGTCCAGTATCTCGGGATCACATCTTTTAATGTTCCGCCCACAAGATGTCCGTAATGCGGAACACCTGTCGCGAACGGCGGTCCGTCATAGAATACATACTCTTTTTTGCCTTTTCTCTGCTCCATGGATTTCTTGAATATATCATTCTCTTTCCAGAATCTGAGTACTTTGGATTCAACTTCGGGAAAATTTACTTTTGCGTCAACTTCTTTAAACATCTTCTTCGTCCTCTACTTCTTCATTTCTTTAAAACCTTTCGGTCTCTGAGCCACTTTGCTCTCTATTTTATCTATTACTTTCATTGTCTTGATCTCTTTTTCAGACACAACTTCACCGCCAATCCGTGCAACTTCTTTAACAACGATCCCGCCCGTAGCTTTGATCTTATCGGTCATGATCTTAATATTTTTTGATTTCTTCTGCATTTTATCCTGCTGCCTTATCATGAGATCAACGGGAAATCCGGTATCTTTTGCAATGTACATATCAAGGCTCATCTCCATATCCATGACTTTAGCTTTACCCAGATATTTGGCTGACTGCCAAGGTCCTATCTTTTTTGTCTCGGCAGTTTTTGTAAGTTCAAAATTGCTTAACTGCGAGTCCGTTGAATTCATCACTTCTTCCAGTTCTTTATAAGTTTTTTTGAAGTACGAGCTGTCCGATGTGTTATAGAATGTAAACGATTCACTGTCTATATAGGATCTGCTGAATTCGTCCGATATTATGATAAGCTCGTCAGAAATGTATGTTTCCTGATAAGTCGTATCCATTTTTCCATCACCGTTAGCGTCTGCTATAAGTATCTGCTTAACATAGTAATTTTTAGAAAAAACAAAAGCTGTCATTACCAGAACGGCTATAGTCAATGCAGATTTTCTCAGGTTTCCCATTAAACCCTCCCTTTATAATTTAATTAACAGCTCTGCTGTAAAATAAAGTGACTGAATATATAAAAACAGAATGATAATATCAAGCGGAAAAAAATATTTAATTTAATGAGGAAAAAACAACTCACAGCTTATTGAACCAGCTGTTCTTGTCTTTTCTGACCTCGGATGAAGCATAGACTTTATAATCGGTGAACACGGTGGTCTGTCCGTCATAAACAGTTAAAATATGGGCATTATATGACAGTTTATCTTTATTCGCTGTTGTGATAAGCTCGATCGATCTTTTTTTATTCGGTTCTGAAATACCTTCGGATAAAAAAGCTTTAAGTCTGTTCAGGCATACATTTATATCACCTTCAACTTCTATAACGGACTCTGAGTTGCTCTTTGTGACTTCGTTCCCTTCGAATATATAGTCTGATCCTGTCAGCCTTACGAACTTTATCCCTGCTCCGCTTTTGAAAAGCTCTTTCATCATATCGTCTGATCTTACGGTTCTGTTCACCGGCTGAAGCTCATTCTTGTCATTCTTTTCGTAAAATACAGCATCCAGAGCGAAATCTGAAATCTCATCTGATCCGCCGCAGTCGAATTCTGGTTCCTGAGGTTCAGCGATTACAGGAATTGGTTCATGTTTTTCCAGTTCTGAAACAGCGACCTCCTTCGTTTCCGGAACGGTCGATTCTGCAACAGGTTCCGTTTTAATTTCCTCAGGTTTTATAACCTCTTCTTTTATCTCCTCTGTCTTTACTTCAGCTACAACAGGCAGAGGTGCTCCGGGTGCGATGTAATCTTCTAGCGCGAAAAACCAGCTTTTAGGATCTCTGAAAGGATCGTTCCCAACAAAAAATCTGTATTCGGGATATAACGAAAAATGGTCGTCGAAGAATGTCAGTTTTGTAGAAAAATATGCATCGGATTCCGGGCTTTTACCCCAGATCCACTCAAGCGAGCTCTTCTGGAATGATGTCAGAGCCGTTTTTTCGATCAGATCAAGGATCTTTGCTTTGCTTTTATATGACGGTTCCTTTTCAATATCTTTGAAAGAATTGTCTGCAAAAGATATTTTTTTGCCGTTGCCGTTGCCGTTCCCGTTGTCAAGATCCAGCTTGTTTATTCTCAGTATTCTTGCCTTACCGATCACATCGGACAAAGAATCGAGAAGGTCGCTTATGGTCATTTCGGTTTTATATGACATTATATACTTGAATTTCTGCCTCTTATAAACATCAATTCCGAATCTGCCGAATATCTTTTTTGATCCGGATATTTTATCGAGAAGCGCCTTTATTTCATCTTTTACATAATCCGACCTGATAGAGTCCGAGAAATTCTTAATAAATGCAGAATCGGCAGTAATTTCATTTTTCCTGTCAGAATAATCAGCGCTGCCCGAAGCCCAAAGTCCGGTCAGACACGAAATTATTAATATTATTAAAGTTCTGTTCATAACGGGTTGAAAGGTAATCCTAAAAAGTAAAAAAGAAAATCATTTTCTTTTATTCATAAAAAAAGCGGGTTAAACCCGCTTAAATAATTTAGCATTCAGCTACATCTTTGAGTCTTAAAGAAAAACCCGATCCGTAATACCTTTGTTCGTTATAATCGAGCGTTGCGCCTCCGTATCTTTTTAAAAGCTCCGCGCTTCTCTGATCAACAATAAAATCAATTTCTGATTTATTTATCACATTGTCTTCATTACTTTTGTTGTCTAAGGCTATACCTAGCCTCGGTCCGCCTCATCCTATCCCGTCAAAATAGATCCTTACGGATTGACCTTTATTCTCCGGATGCTCAAGAACTTCTTTCACTTTTGTTGCGGCTGTATCAGTTACTGTTAACATATTTTATCCATAATTTGATTTAACACTGCTAAATATAAAAATTACTATATAGAAAAGCAAATGATAAAAATCAGATTTTTTCAAAAATCTCAACGGGATTCTCAAGTAAATAAACCTTATATCCCGTTTTTTTAGTCAGATCATCTATAGTCAGATCATCAAGAAATCTGCCATCGTAATTCAGACATGTTGACGGTATTAGAAGCATATCGTTTTCAGATTCAGCTTTCCCGACAGCAAAAATGATATCCGCGCCGCCCAGAAGTCCCGCTACGGTCACGCTGCGACCGAAAAGCTTATTGTCAGCTTTTATTAGTTTTACCGTCAGATTTTTGACTTTTTTCATTTCCGGCAGAACGATCTCTTTCATGACCGGATAGAAAAGGCCGCCTGTCACTATTGTCACAGACGCTTTTTCCGCAATTTGATCGGGTATGAATTCTATTGACTCTTTAAATCTTTCGATAAAATTCCTGACCATTCCTACGCCGTCCTCGTACTGAAGATAATCCTCGTAATAGTCTTCATCCGGACATTCTGTCCCTGATTTAATATAGAACTCATCGGCGGCAAAAACGAAATTAGTGTCTATTTCTTTTTTATATTTTTTATTGAATTTTGAGATCAGCTTTACAGTTTTCTCCGCCAATTCTTTTGATACTGGTTCGATCGCAGGCAGATTCTCTCTGTGCCCCGTCAATCCTACAGGCACAACAGCGACCGATCTCACCATCGGATGGAACTGTCTTAAGGTTGTAATAGTTTCTTCAAGCACTTTTCCGTCATTATATCCCGGACAAAGCACGATCTGAGTGTGAAGTTCGATGCCGTTACCTGTAAGATATTTCATTTTTTCCAGAAGGTCATCATCTTTCTTCACTCCGAGAAGTTTCTTTCTTACCTCATCGTTTATCGCGTGAACTGAAATATAGAGAGGACTCAGCCTCATTTTTACTATTCTGTCCAGTTCTTTCTGAGTGATCTTTGTAAGCGTAAAATAATTCCCGTAAAGGAAAGAGAACCTGTAATCTTCATCCTTGACATAGATGGTTTTACGCATTCCTTTCGGGTTCTGGTTTATGAAGCAAAATACACAGTTGTTTCCGCAGTGCTTTATCTTGAGTCCCTCGACTTCTATACCGTTGCTTCCGGCTGAACTGAACTTTGCCCTGTAAAGCCCTTTACTGCCTTCAAATACGAGTTCGAGAGGTTCTTCGGCGAAATAATAATTAAAGTCTATCGCGTCTTCGACGGTATTTCCATTTATGGAGATCAGGCTGTCGCCTTTTTTGATACCAGCTTTATCCGCTTCGGATTTCTTCTCAATATTTACAATTTTTACCATTATTTAAAATACTTCTTAAAAGGTGCTTTCCAGCAGTTTTCGATCTCGAACATATCAATATCGATTATTTTACCTTTGAAATCATTCACAACCGCTCTGTAGGAAGCTGTGGCAGTTCCGATCTGAACGGCCAGTCCCGTATCTATAAGTTCTTCTGCTGATTCGACATCCTTCATTTCGACTACGAAAGCCGCAGGTACTTCCGCGAACAGCGTTTTGACCTTATCATTAACAAAAATATTGAATCCCTTCTTACCGCCGATCGCCATCTCCGCAAGCGTGATTAGCGCTCCGCCTTCACTCACATCAGATGCTGAAAGAATATTCCCGTTCATTATATTACTATGCATGAGTTCATAAATTTCTTTTGCGGTTCCCATTCCGATTTCAGGTACTTTTGTTCCCAGCTGACCAAGTCTGTCGAAAAATATAGAACCGCCTAAGTTCGCTCCTGAATAATCACCGACAAGAAGGATCGGCGAACCGGATCTTTTTATATCGGGTGAGATGGTTTTGTTCCAGTCGTCAACCACCGCTCTTGCGGAAATACAGACCACCGGTGGAACTTCGATCGTCACATCTTTTGATTTATATGTCGATGAAAGAGAATCTTTTCCTGATATGATAGGTGTTCCGAAAAATCTGCACGCTTCGCTTAAAGCTTCTGCCGTCTGATAAAGATCGGACAGGTTGGTTTCGGTCGGTTTCGGCCAGATATGATTTTCGATCAGGAATGTTCTTTTCGGGTCTCCTCCCAAAGCTATCACATTGCTCATAGCTTCGTAATAGGCCCATAATGTTCCCATGTACGGATCGATCCTGTTGAGTACGGGATTAAGTCCGTGCCCGAAAACGAGCGCCGCATCTGAATTTTTAAGCGGCTTTAAAATACATGCTCCTGTCGGGCCGTCGTTTTTCTTTCCGCATAACGGGCCTTCAACACAGGTTCCCTGAACGCCGTGATCATACTGTCTGATGACAGGCTCCTTTGAGCACACATTCAAGTGAGATATTATATCTTTGAAAGCTTCAGTGTAATCTATTTCCTCTTCGTAGAATTCGGCGTCTTTCAGCCCTGCCTTAGGCTTTGTGGCCGCCGTGATAGTTTCAAGCGGCTGTCCGTCATGCAGGAAATCCATGTCGAGGTCGCAGACGAGCTCTCCTCCGTCGTATATGGTAAGTCTTCGCGTATCGGTCGCTTCACCGAGAACGAAAAATTCAACATTATATTTTTTACATACTTTTTCAATTTTATGAAGATGTTCCTTCGGTACTGTTGCTACCATCCTCTCCTGCGATTCAGATATCCACTTTTCGAATGATGAGAGTCCGGGATATTTTAGCGGAATGTGATCGAGATGGACAACTGCGCCTGTTTTCTCTCCCATTTCACCCACAGCTGACGAATATCCGCCGGCTCCGCAGTCTGTAAGAGCCGTGAAAATATCCATGTCCCTGAGTTCTATCAGACAGTCGAACATTCTTTTTTCCTCGATCGGATTTCCGATCTGGACAGCTCCGCTGTTTAATGATGATGTTTTCTCTGTCATTTCGGCTGATGAAAATGTCGCGCCGTGAATTCCGTCCTTGCCTGTTTTTCCGCCGAATGAAACAAAAAGGTCGCCCTTTTTGCATTGTCCCTTTTTGGCGTATTTTAACGGAATTATTCCGTCCGCGCCGACAAGAACCGTCGGTTTAGGGCCGAAATCTTTATGGAAATGGAATGATCCGTTGTTGGTTGGGATCCCCATTCTGTTCCCGTAATCCCTGACGCCTTCAATTACTCCGGTCAGTATCCTTCTGGGATGAAGGCAGCCAGGATACACATCTTCCATTTTCATGTCGGGATCGCCTAGGCAGAATATATTTATTGATGAAATGTTCTTCGCGCCTTTTCCTGTTCCGGCTATGTCTCTCAAAACTCCGCCCGTGCCTGTCATGGCTCCTCCGTACGGATCCAGACCTGAAGGTGAATTATGTGTTTCCGCTTTTATGCAGATCCCGTACTCGTCTCCGTCGGCCTTCGCGAACCTGAAAACCCCGGAATTATCCTCGAATTTTGAAATTACATCCGGGTGGGCAATAGCTTTTTCTGTATCTCTGACAAGACCGATTATCGATCTCTTTTCGACTCCGTCAAGTATAACTTTAGCCTTAAATGTTTTGTGTCCGCAATGCTCGGACCATGTTTGAGCTAAAGTCTCAAGTTCTACATCATAAGCGTCTCTGCCTATTTTTTTATAGTAATCCTGAATAGTCCTCATTTCGTTTAAGTTGAGGAATAATTTATAATCTGATGCTTCCATAAGTTCTTTATCTGACATCGTCCTTATCGGAATTATCGCAGTTTTCTGAGGTATAAGATTGACGAGCAGGCTATCCGGTTTATTAAACAGTTCCATTTGTATCTGGGCGTTCATAAGTACTCTGTCTCTTATTGCTGTTATGTCATTATCGCTCAGATCGTCTTTGAAATAATAAGTATAGGATATCATGACAGCTTCATGTCCGTATTTTTTATCTTTCAGTTCTTCAGATACAGTCTCGGCCTCAGGATTCATAACTCCCGGCTGGAACGCGATCTCTATCTTTTTCGGATGATCCTTATAAAATTCGTCATTAACAAGGTATTTCTCGGTTATAGGGCAGGCAAGAATATCTTTTGCAATATCCTGTGCGTCTTTTTCCGAGATCCCCTGAATGTAGAAATTTTTGACGATCTTCATTTTACTGATTTTCACAGTTAGAAACTCTCTGATCTGACCTGAAATGTGTTTTTCTTTCGGGTCGCTTACGACCGGTATTACTGAAATTTTTTGTATTTGGGAAGACATAACAACCTCACATAAAGTAAGCGGGAAATATAATATTTAACATTTTTCTTTGCAAGTTTATAAATAATGAAAAAATACATTATTAAATATTGTAATAAAATCTGTTGACAGTATTTTGAACAAACTTTATATTTTCATTCCCTTCCCTGCAAAAAAGATTCGGAAGGGTCGGATATTTGTTTAAATAGCGGACAGGAAAGTACATGTTCAACAAAAGAGTAGTAATAGCTATCGGCGGCAATTCCCTTACTCCGACCGACAACTCGAACTGGATAGGTTCGCAGTTCAGAAACACAAGAACAAGCATTGAATCTTTGATCCCGCTGGTGGAAAAAGGATATTCTGTAGCTATAACCCACGGCAACGGGCCTCAGGTAGGGATCGCATTGAGAAGGGTCGAGGAAACAAGGGATAAACTTCCTGAGGTACCTTTGGGAGTACTTGTTGCGGACACTGAAGGCAGCATGGGATACATGATAGAACAGTCTTTGCAGAACAAGCTTTTTGACAAAGGGCTCAAAATACCCGTTGCGACTATTCTAACTCAGGTACTGGTCGACAAAAATGATCCCGCTCTAACAAATCCGACAAAGTATATCGGAAGTTTTTACACCGAAGAAGAAGCAAAAAAACTTGCTGCAGCGAACGGATGGATAGTAAAACAGGATGCCGACAGGGGCTGGAGAAGGGTTGTAGGTTCACCTAAACCGATAGATATTGTAAACAAAAATATCATAAAACAGCTGCTTGATCAGAAGAACATAGTTATTGCTGCAGGCGGAGGCGGAATACCCGTTTATCTTGATGAGAAAAGGCATTTTGAAGGGATCGACGCTGTTATAGACAAAGATATGGCAAGCGCTCTGCTTGGAAATCTAATAGGCGCGGATGAGCTGTACATAATGACGGCGGTTAATAAAGTTTCTCTTAACTTTAAAAAACCCGATCAGAGAGACCTTGATGTGATAACAATGTCCGAAGCGGACAAATATCTTAACGAAGGTCATTTCCCTTACGGCAGCATGGGTCCTAAGATGAAATCGGCCATAATGTTCTTAAAAAACGGCGGAAAAAGAGTTATAATAACAGCAATAGACAAACTTGTGGATGCTATTGACGGCAAAGACGGAACAAGCATCATACAGGATTAATATAAAAAAAACTCAGGATGGAAATCGCAATGAGTGAAAAAATCAATATCCCCGATCACTACGGAAGATGGGAAGCCGATATAAAGATCGGTAAAAAAGAAGATCACGTGACCATCGGTTACTGGAGAGACGGTTGTAAAGGCTGCGGGATCTGCGTAGATGTTTGCCCGAAGCAGGTATGGGAGATTATCGAGGCGAAAGACAAGTGGAACGGACAGGTTGTTCAAGTGACCGACGCTGCGAAATGCATAAAATGTATGCTTTGCGAAGTGCACTGCCCGGATTTCTGCATCAAAATTTATTAAAAAAAATTAAAGAGGTATATCCTTGAAGAAAACAGTTAGGTTTTACTCCGGAGCGGAACTTGTAGGTAAAGCGGCTATAGACGCCGGCTGCAGTTATTTCGGCGGTTATCCTATTACTCCCTCCTCAGAGATTGCGGAATATATGTCGATACACCTGCCCAAACATGGCGGAACATATATGCAGATGGAGGATGAGATCGCCGCAATGGGTTCCATTATCGGAGCTTCACTTGCGGGGGCGAAAGTATTAACAGCGACCAGCGGTCCGGGTTTTTCTCTAAAACAGGAAAATATCGGTTACGCATATATGGCAGAAGTTCCATGTGTTATCTGTAACGTTATGAGAGGCGGTCCTTCCACCGGTCTCCCGACAGCACTGGCTCAGGCTGATATCATGCAGGCTAAATGGGGTACTCACGGAGACCACCCTGTTATCGCTTTGACACCGGCTTATCTTGAAGAGATCTATGAAATGACCATAAAGGCTTTTAACCTTGCTGAAACCTACAGACTGCCTGTTATGCTTCTGCTTGACGAGGTAATTGCCCATCTGAGTGCGGCAATAGAACTCCCCGATAAAGACCTTATGGTAATAAAGAACAGAAGAAAACCCCTTGTTCCCCCGGAAAAATATTTCCCCTACGACACTGCCTACGGTGATGTTCCTCCTATGGCTAACTTCTTTGAAGGCTACAGATATCATGTTACAGGTCTTAGCCACGATAAAACGGGATTCCCGACAACTGACCCTGACCTTGTTCAGGCAGATCAGGAAAGGCAGATCAGAAAAGTCGCAAGCAAGGCTGATGAGATATTCGATTATGAATCATATTTGATGAAAGATGCAAAGATCATCATTTTCGCATACGGTTCTACTGCAAGGGCAGCCAGAGTTGCAATTGATAATGCCAGAAAACTTGGAATACAGGTAGGTATGATGCGCTTCAGAGTTTTATGGCCTCTTCCCGAAGCTGAGATTCTTAAAATATGCAGCAAAGCAAAAGCCATAATAATCCCAGAAATGAATATGGGACAGCTGAGCGAAGTAATTGAAAGATACGCCGCTGACAGAACAAAAATTATGAGGATCAATCATGTGGGCGGAGTTCCTATCCATCCTACAGATATACTCAATGTGATCAAGGAGGTTGTGTAATGGCTTTCGAATATGAAAAATATCTTAGAATGGATAAAATCCCTCATCTTTGGTGTCCCGGATGCGGGATCGGCGTGGTCCTTAAAGCAATGCTTAGAGCGATCGACAATATGGGCTGGGATAAGAATGATATCGCTTTTGTTTCAGGTATCGGATGTACCAGCAGAGCTCCCGGTTATATTGACTGTAACACTCTTCATACCACACACGGAAGAGCACTGACATTCGCGACAGGAATTAAAATGGTTAAGCCCGCAAAGCATGTAATAATTTTCTCGGGTGACGGCGACGCTACCGCTATCGGCGGAAACCATTTCATACACGCCTGCAGAAGAAACATTGATATGACACTGGTCGTTGTAAACAATAATACATACGGAATGACCGGAGGACAACACTCCCCTACAACGCCTATAGGTTATAAAACAAGCACTACAAGCTATGGAAATATAGATCCTACTTTCGATATTTGTCTTCTTGCAAAGGCTGCAGGCGCATCTTATGTTGCAAGGTCAACAGTAAATAAAGGTAAGGTTCTTGAAAAATATATTACAAAAGGTCTTGAACATAAAGGCTTCTCGGTGATCGTTGCGACCGCAAACTGCCATACTCAATTCGGCAGAAAGAACAAGATGGGCGATCCGATCTCTTCAAGAAAATGGATAGAAACAAGAGAAATACCTCTTGACAAAGCAAGAAATATGAAGGCTGCAGAGCTTGATGATAAAATAATCACAGGCGAATTCATTTCTGAAGAACCTGAAAAAACTTACTGGGAAAACTATAATCACCCCATCCACGAATATACTGAGGCTTATCAGGGCATAATAGAGAAAGCTCAGAAAAAAAGCGAGGGAGAGAATAAATGAAAGTAGATCATTATGAAGCCCGTTTTGCAGGAGTCGGAGGACAGGGCGTAATTCTTGCAGGAAAAATACTCGCCTACGGAATGGTCAGCTTTGAAGACTGCAAAGCCATCGAAACACCGACTTATACGGCACAGGTAAGAGGCGGCGCGACAAAGGTGGATGTAGTAATCGACAAAAACCATATCGAATATCCAAGAACCGAAAATCTCGACTTTTTCCTTTCGCTTCACCAGAAATCGCTGAATATATATTATAAGGAAATTAAAGATGATGCTATCGTTGTGGTAGATCCTAATCTAAATCCGAATATACCTAAGAACATGCCTCAGAAGTTAGTCCTGGTTGACCTTATAGAAATTGCCAAGAAAGAAATGGGTAAAACCCTTTATTCGGCGGTTATAGCGGTCGGACTGTTCGCCGGAATTACGAAGATCATCAAGGAAAGTAATATTCAGAAAGCTGTTATCGATAATGCTCCTAAAGGCACTGAGATGGATAATCTCAAAGCTGTAAAGATCGGTATCGAACTGGGTAAAAGAGCTCTTGAATCGAAAGAAAAGATCGTGAAATTAACGATCGAGGACGCCAAGCTGACCGACAACAATGAATAGAAATATGAACGGCTGCTAAATGCAGCCGTTTTTATAAATAAAATGACCGGAGGATCTTATGCTCGAACAAAGCCTTCTTATGGTAAAACCACATGCTTTTACCGCCAAAAAGACCGGAACGATAATTACCATGCTTGAAGATAATGATTTTCAGATCGTCGGTATAAAATCCATCAAATTGACTCCTGAGCTGGCCAGAAGATTTTACTTCGTTCATGAAGGGAAAGAGTTTTTTGAAAGGCTGATAAATTATATGAGCACCGGAACTGTCGCGGCCATCTGCGTAGAAAAAGATAACTGCGTCGCTGACCTCAGAAAATTTATCGGAGCAACCGATCCTGTTAAAGCTGCTGAAGGCACGATCAGAAAAGCTGTCGGCGTTACTGTGGAGCAGAATGGCGTTCATGCATCAGATTCTGTCGAGAACGCAAGGAAAGAGATCAGATTTTTCTTTTCAGACATCGAGCTTTATTCTTACAGATACCTGCAGTATTAGAGGATATAGTTTTAAGTTCAAAATATAATTTTACGGATATAATACAGATACAATACGGATATAATACGGATATATTTGATCTATTTTTTAGGTTCTTCTTTGTGCGGAAGCAGTTTGTCTATAGCTACGATCAGAAAGAAAAAAATGAACATGAATAAAAATAAGGCCGTCATTCCTTTGAAGGATATGTCAATAGCCTGTGAATAAACCGATATTATTTCATCTGAAAACATAATTTTCTCCTTAATGTACCAACGCTAAAATTAGTCCGCCCGCAAGTACCGAACCGATCTGACCGGATACATTAGCGCTTACCGCATGCATTAAAAGATAATTGGTCGGATCTTCTTTGAGACCCATCGTGTGGATCACCCTGGATGACATCGGGAAGGCCGAAATTCCTGCCGCACCGATCATGGGATTTACCTTCTTTTTAAGGAAGAAGTTTAAAAGTTTGGCAAAAAGTACGCCGCCAGCGGTATCGAACATAAAGGCTATAAGTCCCAGACCGATTATAAAAAGTGTTGAAACCTGAAGGAATCTGTCAGCTGTCATCGTTGATGCTATAGTGATGCCGAGAAGAAGCGTAACGAGGCTGGCAAGTTCATTCTGCGCGGAGAGTGAAAGTTTGTTGAGCACTCCGCATTCTCTTACGAGGTTGCCGAACATCAGAAATCCGATCAATGCGACAGCCGTCGGAGCGAATAATCCCGTGAGCACCGTTACAAGTATCGGGAACAGAACGAGAGTAGCCCTCGATATTTTTCTGTCGTTCCCTCCCCCGTCCATTCTCATCCTTCGTTCTTCTTTGGTTGTAAGCAATTTAATAATCGGAGGCTGAATTATCGGAACGAGCGCCATGTACGAATAAGCAGCTACCGATATCGGGCCGAGAAGATTTGGCGCAAATCTTGTCGCTACATAGATCGAAGTCGGACCGTCCGCTGAGCCTATCACCCCTATTGAAGCGGCTTCTTTTATATCGAATCCGAGAAGAGTTGCAAGTATCATCGTAAAAAATATTCCGAACTGCGCGGCTGCGCCAAATAAAAGAAGCTTCGGATTTCTGAAAAGCGGGCTGAAATCAATCATCGCGCCTATCGCCACGAATATGAGAAGCGGAAATATTTCAGTCAGAATTCCGACCCTGAAAAATATCGAAAGAGCACCTTCAACGACCTGTCCTGAAGGTTCAGTCTGATCAAGGACTGACGAGAACGGTATATTCGCCAGAATTGCGCCGAATCCAATCGGCAGAAGTAAAGTGGGTTCGTAATTCTTTTTAACAGCGAGGAAAATCAGGATTCCGCCGATTATCATCATGACGAACATCTGCCATGTCATTGATGTAAGCCCTACCATTAAACCTTCCATGTACACCTCTATATTAAAAAAGAACTTAAATTAAAAATGCCCGGGACTGGGCTCGAACCAGCACAGTATTGCTACCACCAGACCCTGAACCTGGCGTGTCTGCCAATTCCACCACCCGGGCAAAATTCAGGTTGAAATATATGATATTCTTGCGTTCAGGTCAAGCAATTTTACACTAATTAACATTTATAAATCAGTTTATGCAAGGGCAAAAATACCGTAAGCCCGTAAATCAGCTTTCGGTCAGTGGTATAAACTGATTTTCTACCTATAACTCTGAGTCTCACTAATCTTCATCCAGTGAGCTGACCAGCACTTCTCTCGGCTTTGATCCCTGATGAGGCCCTATTACCTTGTCCCTTTCAAGCTGATCTATTAGTTTACCTGCTCTGGCATAACCGACTGACAGGCCGCGCTGAAGCATCGAGACGGAAGCCATTCCTGTTTTTATAACCATTCTTTTAGCTTCCGCATATTTTGGATCTTCTGATGGAGAGCCTCCGAAGTCATCTTCATCGCCTCCCATTGCGGCTATCATCGCAGATGACGGTTTAGCCTTGATCGATATTTTATTAAAATCATGCGGCTGGCTGGCTATATGGCTGACAACCCTGCCGATCTCTTTTGTTTCAACAAGCGCGTTCTGGATCCTGACAAGATCCGAATCGCCCGGCGGAATAAGCAGCATATCCCCTTTCCCGAGAAGCGATTCCGCGCCTTTACCGTCAAGGATAGTTCTGGAATCTATCTGGCTGATCACCCTGAATGCGATACGGGTCGGGAAGTTCGCCTTTATCGAACCTGTAACCACCTTGACCGAAGGTCTCTGAGTAGCCAGAACTAGGTGAATTCCTATAGCCCTAGCCATCTGGGCAAGTCTGCAGATCGGATCCTCGACAGCTTTGCCTGATGTCATCATCAGATCGCCGTATTCGTCCATAATACAGACTATGTAAGGAAGTTTCTTGAAGGGCTCATTGTTAAATTCATTTAATTTGAGCTCTCCACTCTCTATCATGGTGTTATATTCTTCGATATTTCTGGTGCCCGACTGATTTAATAGCTCATACCTTCCTTCCATTTCCGTAACGAGTGCATCGAGAAGCCTTACTGCATCTTCAGGGCTGGTAACTACCGCATCATCGATACCGTCAATCTTAAGAAGATGATGTTTCAAAAGTCCGGAATAAACCGACAACTCCACTTTTTTGGGATCGATCATACAGAACTGAACCTCTTCAGGAGTTGCTCTATAAAGAATCGAAATTATTAACCCATTTATACATACCGACTTGCCTGAACCGGTCGAGCCAGCTATGAGCAGATGAGGAGTTTTCGCAAGATCAAGAATATAATTCTCCCCGTTGATCATTTTCCCCAGAGCTATTGCAAGTTTTGATTTATGCTTAACGAACTTCTCAGAAGCGATAATTGATTTGAGATATACTACCGACGGATTCGAGTTCGGGATCTCAACGCCGATAGTTCCCTTGCCCGGTATCGGAGCAACGATCCTGATGCTTTTTGCTTTTAGCGCCATTGCCAGGTCGTCTTCTAAGGAAGTCACCCTCGAAACCTTTACGCCTTTTGCCAGCTCGATCTCGTACTGAGTAATGACAGGCCCCGGATTTATCTTGACCACTTTAGCTTCAAGCGAGAACTCTTTGAGTTTCTCCTCCAGCTTTGTCGCGACTTCTCTCAGTTTCTGCTCATCTTCGATTATATTCGAATTGGTCTTCGTTTCATTCAAAAATTCTATATCCGGCGGTATGTATTTGTATTTTTTATCAATTTTAGCCTTATATTCGACCGATCTCTCAACTACGGCTTCTTCGATCTTATAAGTTTTATCGTGACTTTTATGATCGGTTACAACAGGAGAGACCGGAACCTGAACAGGCGTTGTTTCCTCTTCTTTTTTTGTTTCCTCAACCGGTTTTAAGACCGCTTCTTCTTTTTCTCTCATCTCTTTTTCAAGTTTTTTTCTTGCCTGATTCTTTCTGAACCAGTTATAAGCGGCATATAATCCGTTGAAAGTTTTAACTAACGGGTAAGCTACAAATTTTGCGATCTGCATAACTCTGAAATTGGATATGAAAAGAACTATTATCAGAAATAATGACAGAAGCACGACCAGACTGCCTGAGTAACCCAGGTATTCGATCAGTTTCCAGCTGAATTTAAAACCGAGATAACCGAGCAGGTCTCCGTATTCATATTTTGATGAAGCGAAGAATTCGTTATCAATTCCGTACTTAATAACGCCTATTGCCGATGAAAAGGCTGAAGCAAAAACAAAAAACGACAGGACATTCCTCGCATGTTTGAAAAAAGACTCCATCTTTATAAAATAATAACCCTCAACAAACATAAATACTGGTATGAGATAGCTTATCTTATCGCCGAAAGTCAGAGAGTAGATGAACTGTACCATTCCGCTGAATTTTCCCAGCGAATCTTTTGATATAAGCCCGAACAGGATCATTATACCGAAGGCTATAAATATCACTCCGAACATATCATGCAGCTTTTCCCGTGTAATCTTCATTTATCCTCTTGAGTAATAAATTTTAATAAAACACTGCCGAAAGGTACCCGACGACTCCTGATCTGTCGCTTACAATATCTCCCGAATTTCTGTAATCGAGAACAACCGGTTTTAAAGCTCTTTTTTTTGCGCTGCCGACAACTGCCTTTACACCTGTCATACCGCAGGCTTCTCCCATATCTATGACCGATAGATCGAGGTTTTTTATGCCTTCCACTACATTCCCGTCTATCTTTTTGCATTTTTCATATGCGTGGTAGTGGCTCAGGTCGGACGATATTACCACCAGATCTTTTCCCTCCTCAAGCACAGTATCTAACACTTCTGAAAGTTTATTATGACTGTAATCGCCATAGACAAAAACCGAAATGCTTTCAACATCGAGGTATTTTTTTACGAAAGGCAGCTGTATCTCGGCGCTGTGCTCATAAAGGTGAACCTGGTCTATTGAAGTGAGATGGTGTTTTTTTATCAGTGAATCGGTCAGTTCTCTGTTCACTTTAAAGTTCTTACCCACGAACTGGTATTCGTCAAATCCTGCTCCGCTCATACCGGTGAACGCGACTCTGTGCGACGGGGCGAATATCACTGCCGATCGGTATTTAAATCCCGCGGCGGCTTTGTATGCATAGGTCGCTGTCAGTCCTGAATAGAACAGTCCCGCATGAGGCGCGATTACAGCCTTTGGGCTGCCGGATCTTTCAACTTTTACCATTTTGTCGAACTCTGACATCATCTGATCAAGTTCCGATTCGTCCGACGGATAAAAACTGCCCTCTACGGCCGGATATCTTATTTTCATAACAACCCCGGTTCATTAAAGCTTATATTAAGCTTGAAAAGAAATATATTAAAGTTTATGCGGTTTTCCAATCAAAATATGACAAATGTTGTGTTTATTTTCAGAAATATTAGTTAGATTTTTAACGAAAACTAAATTATATTGTAAAGTTTTCAAATTGAAATAATAAATTAAAGGATACAAAATGAAAACCAGGATCAGCGCCCTCATTCTAATAGTAACTGCTTCAATGTTCGGAGCTTATCTCAAAAATATCCCGACTACAGTAACTCAGCCTGACGGAACAAACCTTGAACTTCTCGCGACAGGTGACGAATTCTTCAACAGACTTCATGACGCCGATGATTTTACCGTCATTCAGGGAACCGACGGATGGTTTTACTACGGTATCAGATCAGGAGACGAAGTGCTTCCTTCGGATTTTAGAGCTGGTGAAACGGATCCAGCCGGTGCCGGATTAAAAAAAGGCGCAAAAATATCAGAGAAGCTGTATAAGCAGAAAAGAGATTATTTCAAATCCGGCAAAACCGAAAAAAGTAAAGCTGCTCCAACTACAGGACCGGTAAACAACATTGTTATATTTATCAGATTCTCTGATGAAGCAGCTTCGATCTTTAACAGAGAAAGATCGTATTACGACGCGTATTTCAATAAAACTGACGCATCGTCGCTCAAAGATTATTTTGACGAGGTTTCCTACAATAAACTCGATGTAACTTCGCACTATTACCCGCATGTTGACGATTTTTCGACAAATCTTTCTTACCAGGATTCTTTCCCGAGAGCCTACTACCAGCCTTACAATGCGACTACAAACACCTTGGGTTATCAGAACGACTCCCAAAGCACGGAAAGAGAACATGCGCTTCTTGAAAGAGCTGTGAACGCGGTTTCATCAGAAGTTCCGACAGACTTAGACATCGACGGCGACAATGACGGCAATGTTGACAATGTGGTTTTTCTGATCAGCGGAGCTCCGGGAGCTTGGGCGTCACTGCTTTGGCCTCACATGTGGTATCTTTACACAAGAGATGTGCTTATCAACAGAAAAAAGGTAGCCAACTATAATTTTGACTTAACAGGTACATCCACTTATTTTACAGTCGGAGTCATTTGTCATGAGTTTTTCCATACCTTGGGCGGACCCGACCTGTATCATTACTGGGATGATACCGCCCCTGACGCTGTCGGCGCATGGGATGTTATGAACGACACATCGAACCCGCCTCAGTATATGGGCGCGTGGATGAAATACAAGTATGTCAACTGGATAGAAAGCGTGCCGGTGATCAGCGAACCCGGTACTTATACTTTAAACCCGATTACCTCACCTACGGGGAACATATTCAGAATAAATTCACCTTACTCGATGAATGAATTCTTTGTTGTAGAATACAGAAAACAGACAGGATTATATGAGTCAAGCCTTCCCGGATCCGACGACGGAATGCTTATCTACAGAATAAATTCAGCTTATGACGGCAACGCGGACGGCCCGCCTGACGAAGTTTATATTTACAGACCCGGAGGAACTCCGACCGTATGGGGTTCTTTGAGTCAGGCTCTTTTCAGCAAAGGTCTGGGAAGAACCGCGTTCAACTTCTCAACCGATCCGTACCCGTTCCTTATGAGCGGAGCTGCCGGAGGTATAAATATAGCTAATGTCGGTTATGCCGGAGAAACGATCAGCTTCGATATAGCGCTTAATGTCCTGCCTCCCAAAAGCATAACTGGAGCAATAGGTTATAGTGCTATCGAACTCAACTGGACAGCTCCGGATCCTGTAGCGGGACTTACCGTTGACCATTACAAAGTTTACAGGGACGGCAGCCTGCTCGCCGATAATATCCCACAGACAGAATACTCCGATACCTCCGTATCTGCCGGTACTTCTTACAAATACTCAGTTTCGGCTTATTATACCGGAACAACATCCGGCGAATCTTCATTAACCGAATCAGAAAGCATAACCTATAAAGCGCCTTATTCAGCTCCATACACGACCGATTATACTACCCGTACGGACTGGACGCAGATATCAGTTGACTGCACGCCGAGATGGATAGCGTCGAACACGGCTTTTGCAGGGGGAACAGCGCCCGAAATGATGGCTGTACTTGAGAATTTCAACCCTGCGATATCAAAATATGTGTCGCCTCCGGTTTCAACTACGGGAATAGATACTCTTAAGATATCTTTTAAACATTTTTATGACGGCTATGATACCGGTGTCACTTACAAAGTTCAGGTGAGTTCAAACAAATTCGACTGGACGGACACTTACTGGTCGTTCGCTGATTTTACCGGTGAAGCCGGACCAGAAACCGTAAACATCGAACTGACAGCTTTTCCCGACCCGATCTATGTAGCATGGGTGCTGGATGGCAATCAGTGGAGCTATGACGGATGGTATCTTGACGACATTTCGATCGCCCGTAAAACTCCAAGCTCGATCGAAGATGGTTTGATGCCCGCTGTAACTAAACTGCACGGCAATTACCCGAACCCGTTTAATCCTGAAACGACAGTATCATTTGACTTATCGGAAGACTCGAATGTTAAACTGAACATATACGACATGAAAGGTTCACTTGTAAGAACACTTATCTCAGGAGAAGTTAAATCCGGATCGCATAAGATCCTGTGGAACGGAAAAGACAACGGTAATAACCAGCTGTCGAGCGGAATATACTATATCAGTTTGGAAACAAAAGACAACAAGTTCACGCATAAATCGCTTATGATAAAATAAGAGGGAATATAAATGATCCGAAAAATACTTGTCACAGCATTGATTTCTGCGTTAAGCTCAGGTTTTGCCGGGCTTGTGAATGTTAATCCTGACCCGAAGGGAGAACCCTGGATCGCCGGCGGTTTTAAAGCCCCTTCTGATTTCGACAGGTCAAAACTGAATTTTATTCCCGCTTTAGCTTCAAAAGACAAGGAACTGCCTTCAAGAGTTGACAATTCCCTTCATAAATACTTCAGGCCGATCTTTAATCAGACCGGGGGAAGCTGCTCACAGGCTGCAGGCGTAGGATATACATTTACCTATGAAATGAACAGGCTCAGAGACCTTCCGGCAGATGTGATAGAAAACCAATACCCGACTCATTTTACCTATGATTTTTTAAATCAGGGAAGCGGAGATATAGGTTCATGGTGGGGTGACGGCTGGGAAATTATAAGATCGGTCGGGATCATGAACGTAAAAGACTACGGCGGTACATTTTCGTACGGCGGTAATTCTAGATGGATATCCGGAATTAAAGAATGGGCGAACGGCAACCATAATAAAGTCGTGTCCTATAACGCTATTGAAGTAGGAACACCTGAAGGGCTGAATACTTTAAAGAACTGGCTCCATGATCATCTTGAGGATTCGCCTTACGGCGGTCTTGCGGTGTTCGCGGCCGGCGCTACGAATTATATTCAGACTACTCTTCCAGCAGGCACTCATGAAGGCGGAAAAAGGGTCATCACAAAGTGGGGTCCGGATGTTAATCATGCAATGACATATATCGGCTATGACGACAGCATCAGATACGATTATAACGGAGACGGGAAATACACTAACGACCTCGACATCAACCGCGACCACACTGTCGATATGAAGGACTGGGAGATCGGCGGTATGATAGTGGCGAACAGCTGGGGGGATTCATTCGGAGACAGCGGAAGGATATATCAGATGTACAAACTTCTCGCGGAGAATTACGAGGACGGGGGTATATTCTATTCGTTTGTCGATGTGGTTCATCCGCAGGCTGTTTACGATCCCGAATACACGCTCGAGATAAAGATGAAGCACGACAGAAGAGATATGTTCAGGATCAGCGCAGGATGCTCGCAGTATCTTAATTCAACAGGACCCGAATCTTCGAACGGATTTCCTTTTATGAGCTGGCAGGGCGGAGATTTTTACCCTCAGGGCGGCAGATATGAGGACTCAAGATATATCGAATTCACGATAGATATTACTGAAACTGTAAATAACATAAATCCCGCCGAACCGTTCAAATTCTTTTTCATGGTAGATGAAAGCGATTCGTATAACAAGTATAACGGAGAAATTATTTCTGTTACAGTAGTTGATAAGGCAACAGGAAGAAGATATTATAACACCTCAGGCAGTACGGTTATGACTAATAACGGTAAAACCACTGTATCTGTCATTGTTGATGAAAATACTTTTATTCCGGAAAATGCCAAAGCTTACGCCGGAGACGGGATCGTCAGACTTGAATGGACAGGTGCTGAATCAAAATCTACAGTATTTGAGAGTTACAGCGTTTATAAGAACGGACTGCTTTTAAAAAACGGTCTGGATTCATGTTCTTTCACCGACGAAGCTGTCGAGAACGGAACTCTCTACACATACAGGATATCTGCGGTTTTTACAGGAACCTATACCGGTGAAACATTTTCCTATCCCGTTCAGGTAATGCCGGAAGAACCCTCAGCTCTGCCTTATTTTATTGATTTTGAAAGCGGGTTTGAAAATTGGACTCTCAGAAATAATGTTTCCGGATGGTTGGACGGAGACAGGACTTACGGTTCGGAATTCTGCGATTATACTGGCAATGACACAAAGTTCCTTCTAGCCAATCCCGATCTGGCGGGGGACGGTGTTTTTGTTCAGGATTATGCGGTTACTCCGTTTTTCAATATAAGTTATTACAGCGGTGTGGAGCTTGAATTCGACTATATCCTGAATAATGCGACCGATCAGTATTATTTCTGCGACATTTCGGTATTGTACAGAACAGGGCTTGATCAGGAATGGAAACTGCTTGAACAGCTGTCCGATTCCCCTGACTGGACTGCTCATGGAATTATGATACCTTCCGAAGCCGTTTCATCAAATTATACGCAGTTCGCATTTTTAATGGACAATCATTACCAGTGGGCTATGGGTGGCGGCGGTATCGACAATGTTTCTTTAAAAGGAACAATGAACACTTCAGCTCCGGTAATAACATACTTTTTTCCCGAAGACCCTCAGGTCTCTCTGAACTGCTACGAGACTATTCAGTTCTCAGTAACAGTTGAAGATATCGATACCGGTGCTTCAGGTCTGACTTTTTTATGGTATATCGACGGCGACCTGATCCAGACAGGCGGACCGGAGTTCAGCGCAGCTTTCGCCAAAGCAGGTAATTATGAGATTACTGTTGTCGTAAATGACAAATACAACGAGGACACAATGGTCTGGACCGTCCTGCAGACCGGAGTTAATGAAAATGTACCGCTGACTACAAAGCTTTATCAGAATTACCCTAATCCTTTCAATCCTGAGACCGTGATAAGATTCGATAACGCGGAAGATACTTTTGTAGAACTGAACATTTTTAACAGCAGCGGTCAGCTTGTAAGATCACTTGTTGACGGAGAATTAAAAAAAGGCAGTTATTCAGTAGTCTGGGACGGCAGAGACAACAGCGGGTCCGGTCTTTCATCAGGAGTTTATTATTACAGCCTGAAAACCGCCGCTTACTTAAAAAATAACAAAATGCTGATGTTCAAATGAGCTTTCTGTCGGAACATCTTGAACATACGATCTTAAAACAGGGGCTTTCGGAGTACCATATCAGGGATAATTTCGATGTATGTACGGAGTATGACATACCTACGATAGTCCTGCCGCCTTCATTTGTTAAATACGCCTCTTCGCTAAAACCGGAAAAACCGGTATCGGTCTGCACCGTAATTGGCTTCCCTCTCGGTTTCTCTAACTTTAAAACAAAGATATTTGAGATCGGTGATGCCATTGAGAACGGGGCTGCAGAGGTCGACCTTGTTATTGACAATACTTTTGTGAAAGACGGAAAATGGTCAGTTATCGGAAACGAAATGTCGGAATACAGAAGAATTTGCATAGGCAGAGTACTTAAGATAATTGTGGAAACTTCCATCATCACAAGGAACGAACTTGACAGAATTACGCAGATACTGATAGGCAGCGGAATTGATTATATCAAAACATCTACCGGGATGGTCGGCGACGGAGCGAGATTAGACGATATAAAATTCCTCAAAGATAATTACGGCGATAAGATAAAGATCAAAGCTTCGGGCGGAATAAAGACGAAAGAACAGGCTATTGAATTCATAAAGGCCGGCGCGGACCGGATAGGCACTTCATCCGCAAAACAGATCCTCGAAAATTAATTTTATTTTTGTTGTAAATAGACCTCCTTTATATATATTACTGTAGAGAGTAATAGTTTTGCAGTTATTATAACGGAGGTGAGTTATGTTAAAGAGTTTTATTTTGATTCTATTTTTAGCCTGTCAGTCCCTTGTTGTAGCAGGTCCCTATTCAGCTACTATTTCACCCGTTTTCGATAAAAGTCCCGGGCCGTTCGGATGGTTCTTCGGCAACAACAGAAAAGTTCAGACCTATTTACATCCTGAAACAGGAAAAATGGTAGGTTCATATTATACAAAATTGAACAGCACCTGCGGAACAGGTACTATGGGAGGGATGCTCGGCGACTGGGAAGGTACCGGCCTGATGTGGTATGTCGAAAATGTTTATACAAATTCAATTTATCAAACTGAAGGAAATTTGCCCGGCGGCCGCTTTCCGGATGTATGCGAATTTATAAACGGGTACTTGTTCGGAATATTTAATGATTACGATACCGCTTCATCCGAAACTGTCTCTCAACCAATGTACAGCATAGGTGATGCAAATTTTGGTTACAACTGGACTGATTGGTCTGAAGCTGTCCGCGTGGAGTCTTCAGACTCGGCGTCAGTAATTCCAAATGCATGGAGGGGAACGGGAGATGTAGTTTACGATCCTGCAACTGAATATTATTACTGGGTTCAGGGATGGAAAGAAGGGCCTGCCGACCTGACGACTCCGGTCTCATGTGTTATCGGCAAAACTCAAGCTCCCGGCGTTGCTGAAAGCTGGGAATGGTCGGATTATAAAGATCTCCGTTTCGACACGGATAATATTTTTGACAAATATTCAGATGTATCCAGGATCGGGCCGTTTCATTTCAGCTATGCGAAAGATATATTCGGCAACGGAACAGGAAAAGGGATCGGAGTTGCTGTTACAGATCCTGATAGTGCGGGTATTCTGCAGCTTTCATACACCTATACAAATAACTGGGGTGAAGATTGGAATAAAACCTCTCTGGGATTTCATCACCAGCCGGTATCTGAACTGTTCGACTGGGTCGGCGAAGGCCTTACCTTAACTGACTCAACGGAATTGGGGTACAACCTGGATTCACTGAGTTCTTTCGGCGGAACCGGCGAGATCACTATTGACTATGCACGGATATTGTGGGATATTTCGGTTATAACAACTGAAGAGAATATTGTCCATGTTCTCTGCATGGTATTCCCTGCTTCGACAGAATATCCGAACTGCATTTTCCTTAGAACGGACAGCGGTTTCAGAGCGGGATATTACGACATCAGAGGTGAAATAACGGAAACAGGCATAAACTGGCAGAATGCTGTTTTTATTGCAAATCCTGTTGATAATCATATCAGATGGGATTATATGGAATTCGTCTCGGATATTAACAGAACTTTAAGTCTGTCTTATGCCAACAATGGTATGATCTTCGCCTCATGGCTGGATAAATCCGGTTGGAGGGATATTGCTACGGATGACATACCGGGATGTAATTATTACGATGACGCCTTCCTGATTATTTCTCTTGATAACGGTAACACATGGCAACACGATAAGATCACAGATATTGAGACAGGGAATCCTGAGGATCCTGTCTGGTATCTTAAGTACGCAGGGAATGTAACAAAGACAGGTAGTCTTCATGAAGAAGGATGGTGCCTGTCAAGCCATGGATATGACGAAGGGAATACTGTTGTTACATATGCAGGATCTCAATATGCTTATCCGGACTCGAATATGGTCTATATGGACTTTGAAAGAGAATTGCATATCTGGAAAGCCACCTACACAAAATCCGGCATCGAACCCGAAGAGATATTTTCCGATATTACTTTCGAGCTCTATCAAAATTATCCAAATCCGTTCAATCCGGCTACCGAGATAAATTTTGCTTTAAGCGATGACGCCGCAGTAAAACTGAAAATCTTCAATTCCAACGGACAGCTTGTTAAAACACTGTTCGAAGGAAAAAAGAATGGCGGTCTGCACTCAGTTCTTTTCAATGCCGATGAATTCAATTCAGGCATATATTTTTATCAGCTTGATGTAAATGGAAAAACCCAGAATAAAAAAATGGTTCTTGTAAAGTAACGGAGGTGAGTTATGTTAAAGAATTTTGTTTTAATACTGTTTTTTACCTGCCAAACACTGATTTTCGGATATCCGTATTCGGCTACTATTTCACCCGTTTTCGATAGAAGCCCGGATTCATATGGCTGGTTTTATGGTTACAATAGAAAAGTTCAGGTAAATCTTGATCCCGCAACCGGCGAGACTCTTGGTTCCTTATACAGAGAGTTGAATACAACCTACGGAACTGGAACTATAGGGGTAATGACCGGAGTCTGGGAAAGCACTTTTTCTTCATTCATTGAATCTGTTTATATAAATTCAATATACCAATCCGAAGGAAATAGGCCCGGAGGCAGATACCCTTTTGTTTCCGAATTTATAAACGGTTACTGCTTTTCCCAGTTTAATGATTACGATACGGCATCAGTTGAAACCATTTCCCAGCCGATGTTTGCTGTCGGTGATGCCACATGGGGATACGACTGGGTAACATGGTCTCCGCCGAAAAGGGTCGAATCCTCTGATTCAGCCTCAGTAATTCCGAATGCATGGAGGGGAACGGGTGATGTCGTTTACGATCCTGCAACAGAATATTATTACTGGGTTCAGGGATGGAAAGAAGGAACTGCTGATCTAGCAACTCCGGTTTCATGTGTTGTCGGCAAAACCCAAACCCCGGGAGATGCAGGAAGCTGGAATTGGTCGGATTATAAAGATTTAAGATTCGATCTTGATTGCATTATTAACAAGAAATATTCCGACTACGATCAGATGAGTGGAGTTCATTTCGCTTATGCGAAAGATATTTATGGCAACGGGACAGGTAAAGGCATCGGCGTAGCCATTACTTGCAAAAGCTGGACTGGAATTAGCGACCTGTCTTATACTTATACAAATAACTGGGGTGAGTCTTGGAATAAAACCTCTTTGGGATTTTATCATCAGCCCGTTTCGGAACTTTTTGACTGGGTAGGTGAAAGCCTTACTTTAACTGACTCGATTGGATACAACCTTGATTTCTTAAGTTCTTTCGGCGGAACCGGCGAAATCACCATAGATTATGCACGGATAATGTGGGACATCTCAGTCATTACAACTGAAGAAAACATTGTCCATGTGCTTTGCATGGTATTCCCTGCATCACATGAATATACAAATTGTATTTTTCCATGGACCGACAGCGGTTTCAGGGCGGGTTATTATGACATAAGGGGTGAAATAACAGACACGGGTGTAAACTGGCAGAATGCGGTCTTAATTGCAAATCCTGTTGACAATGATAAGGGATGGTTTGATGGCAGCAACTATGGAATGGAATTCGTTTCAGACATCAATAGAACTTTAAGCCTTTCTTACGCCGGGAACGGCATGATCTTCGCCTCATGGCTGGACAAGCCTGCATCCCGAGCGGTTTATTCCTACGGGTTAATACCCGGTTATAATTTTTACGACGACGGCTACCTGATAATTTCACTTGATAATGGTAACAAATGGGAAACATTCTCTTCAGTTCCTGTAGATACAGGAATACCTGAGGACCCTGTATGGTATCTTAATTACGCAGCGAACGTGACAAAGACAAGTTCTCTTCATGAAGAAGGATGGTGCCTGTCAAGTAACGGATATGATGATTATTCCCAGGTAATAACTTATGCAGGATCACAATATGCTGATGTTGCCGGTATGGTTGATTACATGGACTATAACAGATTTTTACATATCTGGAAAGCCGCCTACACAAAAGCCGGCATCGAACCCGAAGATATTACGATTGCAACTGACTTCGAACTATATCAGAACTACCCGAATCCGTTCAATCCTGCGACAGAGATAAAATTTGCTTTAAGTGATGCCGCCGCCGTAAAATTGAAAATCTACAATTCTAACGGTCAGCTTGTTAAAACGCTGTTCGACGGTGAAAAGAAAAGCGGTCTGCATTCTGTATTTTTCAGTGCTGATGAATTAAATTCAGGCATATATTTTTATCAGCTTGATGTCAACGGAAATACCCAAAATAGAAAAATGGTGCTTGTTAAATAACGGGGGTGAATTGTGATTAGAAACATTTCTTTGTTATCAGTTCTTGTCTTATCAACAGTCGTTTGTGCCATGTATTTCGGATTAGACGGCGGAGTTTTCGATAAGAGCCCGGACGGTTACGGGTGGAATCAGGGTTATAACAGGAAAGTGCAGACCTTATATTTTGAAGGTTCCGAATGCATAGCTTCTTTCCACAAAAAACTCGACAGCGGCTTCGGGAACGGAGTAATTGGCGGTATGATGGCCGACTGGAGTAACGGAGAATATTTCTCATCCTATTCAGAATCTGTTTATACAAATTCTCTTTATCAGTCTGTCGGCAGCCTCCCGGGAGGAAGATATCCTTACATATGCGATTTCATTAACCTGAACAGTTTCGGCATTTTTAACGATTACGATACAGCCTCGGGAGAAACCGTGTCTCAGCCTATGTTCGTTACAGGAGACGCGAGCTGGAGTTGGGATTGGGCGATCTGGTCTGAACCTAAAAGGATCGAGTCATCCGACTCGTCTGTTGTGATCCCGAACGCGTGGCAGGGAACCGGTGATGTAGTTTATGATCCGGTTTCAGGATATTACTACTGGACAATTGGATTCAAAGAAGGATTAAGCGAAAAGACAAGCCCTGTATCATGCGTAATTGGAAAATCTTACTCTCCGTGGACACCCGAAAGCTGGGTATGGTCAGACTACAGGGACTTGAGGTTCGACCTGGACTGCATAGTAGGGAAAGAATCCACCTACGATCAGATGAGCGTTATTCAGTTCGCCTATGCAAAAGATAATTACGGAAACGGTAACGGGAAAGGTATCGGTATTGCTGTTACCGGTTTAGGCTGGTTAGGTAAAAATGATCTGTCATATACCTATACGAACAACTGGGGTGCCGACAGTTTGTCCGGATCATGGAAACCCAACTGGAGCAATGATTTTGCAGGACTTATGCGTGTTCCGCTGGAAGATCTTTTCGACTGGGTCGGCGAGACCCTTACGCTTAGAGATTCAATCGGCTTCAATTTGAGCTCAAATACCGTTTTTTCCGACTCCGCGGATATTACAATTGACACCCCTTACATTATGAACGACATCTCGGTTGTTGTAACCGAGAATAATATTGTTCATGTGCTGTGCATGGTTTTCCCTGCTTCGACCGAATATCCATACTGCATTTTCCCGTGGACGAACAGCGGCTTCAGGGCAGGATACTACGATATAAGAGGCGAAATAACAGATACGGGTGTGAACTGGATGCCTGCTGTATTTATTGCTAATCCGATCGACAATAATAAAGGCTGGCTGACTGATGACGGCGGTATGGAATTCAGACAGGGTGACAACAGAACTTTGAGTTTGTCCTACTGGGGTAACGGAAGCGGATTTCTTATGGCCGGCTGGCTTGACAAGCCATGGTCAAGAGCAGTTCCGTTCAATGAATATGATACACAAAGATCTTATAATTATATGAATGACGGTTTTATCATCCTTTCTAAAGACGGCGGAAATACATGGATACACGGCTATACTGCAGAAGTGCCATCCGGAAATCCTGAAGATCCGATATGGGAACTTAAATATGCCGGGAACGCAACCGATACAAATGCTCTGCATGAGGACGGATGGACGCTTGCTACTCACGGCGGAACGATCAAGGGAGAAAGCTACGGCTGTTACGCTGTATGTCAATATACTGATTATTCTGGACTCGAGGAAACTTATCTTGATCATGAGCAGTTTCTTCACTTATGGTATGCAGGTTATGCTTACGGAGGCATAGAACCCGAAGACATCTCAATAGCAACTGACTTTGAGCTCTACCAGAACTACCCTAACCCGTTCAATCCTGCTACCGAGATAAAATTTGCTTTAAGTGATGCCTCGACCGTAAAGCTGAAAATCTATAATTCCAACGGTCAGCTTGTAAAAACGCTGTTTGATGGTGAAAAGAAAAGCGGTCTGCATTCAGTTCTTTTCAATGGAGACGACTTGAATTCAGGCATATATTTTTATCAGCTTGATGTGAACGGAAAAACCCGAAATAAAAAAATGGTGCTTGTTAAATAATTTTTAGGATAATATATGATAAAATATCCGGTTTTGATCGTAATTCTTGTTTTCTGTTCGTTCCTTTTCCCAACAGAGATAACAGATCCCGAAACTGCAGCCGAGAACTTTATCCGGATGCATGGTCTAAAGATATCTTTATGCCCGGAAAATAAGGTCTTAGCTGACGGCGACAATATCTTAGCCTACGCATTTCCATGCTCACCTGCCGGCTTTATTGTAGTCTGCGCTGATGACATACTGCCTCCGGTGATCGCTTACAGCGATAAAAACAGCTTTGATCCTGCATCTCCTCTCGCTTCACTGATAAAGAGTGATCTTAGCCTGCGTCTTCAAAATTATGACAAAATGACTCAGGAATCAAAAGCTGCGGTAAAAGAAAAATGGAACCTGCTAAATTCTGAAGTAAAATCAACCCCTGAATACGAACAATGGCCACCCGAAGGTTCAACTACAACAGGCGGATGGACGGAAACCCACTGGAATCAGAACGCTCCTTACAACAAATTCTGCCCGATGGATCTTTCCGCCAATTCAAGGTCATACACAGGATGCCCGGCGACCGCCATGTCCCAGATCCTTTTCTATCATAAAACCATTAATGGAGCCCGCTTCGAATACCGCAAAGACAGATATTACCACGATTACACTCAGAGCTTCTGGGTGGACGATGAAAGCGAAACTTACGATTTCCTTAATTTTGATGAAGTAAATATCTATCTCGACAGCATTGAGGTTAAATGGGCTGAAGGCAGAGAACTTACCGAGGATGAGATCGCCGCTCTTAACTGGGCTTGCGGGATAGCGACAAAGTCGGTATTTTCAGCTTACGGTTCCGGAACTTTCGGTGTAGATCAGGCTTATGATGCATTTCAAAAATTCGGGTTCACAAGCTCGGTGCTGATGGGTAGTTTGTTTTCTGATAAAGACATAAAAACAAAGATGGCAGACAATATCAAGATCGGACTACCGGTTCATCTCGCCACTGTAAACGAAACCTGGACATCCGGTCATAATGTAGTGTGCGACGGTTACAATTCCGACGATTTCTTCCGGCTCAATTTCGGCTGGGGCGGCAGCTCTGACGGATGGTACAGCCTGCCCGAAGGATTCCCTTATTCCCTGACCGTATTTGAAGGGATCGTCGCAGATATCAACCTGCCGACAGGAATTGAAGAACACCCAACCATCGCGTCAGGCTTTGAACTCTACCAGAACTATCCGAACCCATTCAATCCTGCGACAGAGATAAAGTTCAGCCTCGCCGAAAACTCCAAAGTGAACCTTTCCGTTTATAACACGAACGGCCAGTTGGTTAAAATCTTGATTGACGGAAAGACCGAAAAAGGTTATCATACAATCAACTTCGATGCCTCGGAACTCAACTCAGGAATGTACCTATACAGGCTCGATATTAACGGAAATGTGCAGACCAGAAAAATGATAATGTTAAAATAAAGTTAAAGGGAATGTTATGAGGAATATGTTATTTTTAGCTATGTTTACAGTATTTTACTTTTTGTACGCCGGAATTGAAGTCATTAGTCCAAACGGCGGAGAACTTATAACTAGAGGAAATACTTACCATGTCCGCTGGTCATCAACAATTTCTGATCCTGTTAAAATCGAATTATTCGAGAATAATTTATTCCATTCAACAGTTGTAGCTTGGACAGAACCAGATGGAGATTATTCATGGTTCGTACCATGGAACATTTCAGGAAATTTTAAAATAAAAATTTCCTCATTCCCTTTGCCTAATCTTTACAATGATATGAGTGATTCTGAATTTACTCTTAAACTTGGTACAATTGATATACTAACACCAAACGGTGGAGAACAACTTAACAGCGGTGACAGCTTAGATATTCAATGGTCCGATGATGTTGCAGACATGATCAATATTGATCTTTACGAAAATGATACTTTATTTACCAGCTTGAAAAATGGAACCTTAAGTGACGGCAGTGAGATTGTCGTTCTTCCAGAAAAGCTTATTTCAAGTTCTCAATTTAAAATAAAAATAAGCTCATTTCAATACAATGAACTCAATGATTTCAGTGATAACTATTTTACTGTCAACGGTGTAGATACACTTTTATCGCCGGATAGTATTTATTTTTCGGATATAACCATGTTCGGATTTGTTGTCAATTGGTCTCCTTCAGCATTTGCGGACGGATACAGGATAGACGTTTCGAACGACAGTCTCTTTACTGATCCGATCGCGGGATATGACGATCTTAATGTAGGAAATGTGTTAAGTAAAAGTATCTCCGGTCTTGATTCAGGGAGTCGGTATTATATAAGATTGAGAACTTACTACGGAGAATTTACTAGTGATTACAGCAGCGTGATAGTAGTGAATACCATGGTATTGCAGCCTCCTTTAGCTATAGATGCAACGATGATAACTTTTTTCGGTTTTACTGCGAACTGGGAAGATACATGCGGTGCAGAAGGTTTCTGGCTTGATATTGCAAGAGACAGTCTTTTTACCGACTATGTATTTCATGAGTTGGGATTGGGAACCGAAGAGTATTATAATGTTTCCCAATTGGATTCGGACACTGATTATTATTACAGGCTGAGAGCTCTGTACAATTATAATGTGAGCGATTACAGTAATGTGATCAGTGTGCATACAATGATTAATACTGTAGGACATTCATTTTCAGAAACCACAAGTCTTTCATTCAGCAATCCTGCCGACTGGGGAGATTATGATAATGACGGAGACCTTGATATTCTTTCCGGAAGAGATATTTTCAGGAATGATTCGGGTTCTTTCACTAAGATCTCATCAGTAATTCCTTATAGCGGTATTTCTCATTGGGGAGATTTTGATAATGACGGTGACCTTGACATACTCTGTGGTGACAAATTGTATAAGAATGATAACGGAATTTTCAGCTTTTATACATATTTTGATTATTACAGTCACTCCTCTTATGACGTTGTCGGTGCGGGGGGTTGTATAACTGACTTTGCAGATATTAACAGCGACGGCTTTCTAGATGTTTTCCTCACTGGACAGTATTATTTTTACCCGGATCCGGAATATGACCCATATTTTGGTGTTCCGGGAACCAGTACCTACATCTATCTTAATAATGGAAACGGCGGATTTGGTTCAAAATTATTCGACGGTGGCATGTTTGAGAATTTTACATGGGGAGACTTTGACAATGACGGAGATCCCGATCTTCTAGCAACAGGATATGGATACGGTTTGGATAAGTGGGATATTAATGTCTATGAAAACACATCTCTTTATAGAAATGATTCAAATAATAATTTTACTGGATTGAGTCATACTTTTCCCGCTATAATAAACGGATCTGCTGATTGGGGTGATTTTGATAATGACGGATATTCAGATATTATCTTATCAGGATGGAATTCATCGGGACCGGTGCTGCAAATTCACAGAAATAACAAAGACGGCACATTTTCAGATATAGAAGCAGGGCTCCCCGGGTTTAAAAATTGTTCGGCAGAGTGGGGCGACTTCGACAATGACGGCTATCTTGATGTTCTTGTAAAAGGTGTCTGTAATTCACAGAACGCTACAAAAGTGTTCAGAAATGATGAAGGAGCATTTTCATTATTTGACGACGCTTTCACTTACTCATCGGCAACAGGATGTTCCTGGGCTGATTACGATAACGACGGGGATCTTGATCTGATCACTGGTTCAATACTTTATAACAATGTTACCGATTCTGCAAAAATCAATTTGAGTAAGTCAGCTAATACGCTCCCAACTGCTCCAACCGGTCTTTCTTCTAGTGTAAATTCTGCCAGCGTTTCTTTTACGTGGGATAAATCTTCTGACGCTGAAACTCCCCAGAACGGATTGTCTTACAATATTTATATCGGTACTTCAAGCATGATCGGAAATGAACTTAGCCCAATGAGTGATACCGTGAACGGATACCGCAGATTAGTTGAAGTAGGGAATGCCGGACAAAGACCGTCCAAGACTGTAAGAAGTCTGCCGAACGGGACATATTACTGGAGTGTTCAGGCGATCGACAACGGGTATGCAGGTTCGGAATTCGGAACTGAGCAGACTTTTATTATCAATGTACCCCCTCCCCCGCCTCCTGTAGCATATACAGCCAGTCTTATCACGACTACTTCATTCAGAGCGAACTGGGTCTTTTCATCCGGTGCAACAGGTTATTATCTTAGTGTGTCAAAAGACAGTCTTTTTTCAAATTATGTCGGTGTTTACAATAATAAAGATGTCGGTAATGTTCTTGATTACAGTATAACAGGTCTGGATAATAATTCTGTTTATTACTTTAAGGTTAAGAGCTATAATACAGCCGGAATTTCTGATTATAGTAATGTAAAAAGTGTATTGACTAATGAACTCCAGCCACCTTTAGTGCAATCCGCATCTGTAATAAAAGACAACAGCTTTACTGCTAACTGGTCAAGTGCCTCGGAGACAACAGGCTATTATCTTGATGTTGCTTCAGACAGCCTATTCACTCAATATGTTACAGGATTTCAAAATAAGAATGTTGGCAACTATTTGTATTCTATTGTGACGGGTCTGACACCGGATACGTATTATTATTACAGGCTCAGGTCTTACAACAGTGGTGGCACGAGCGGAAACGGCTCATTTATGACGGTTTTGACACATAATTCGGATATTCTTTCAAATTCATCCGGATCAATCGCCAGAGCGGATTTAAACAATGACGGATTTATGGATTTTGTTGTGATAGGCACTACATCTGATATATATATGAATAAAGAAGACGGTTCATTTGAAGCAATCGACTCAGGACTGCCTACAGCTTCTGATATTTCTCTATGTGACTACGATAACGATGGCTATTTAGATTTGTTTTCATCAGGAAAGTTATATCGAAACGATCAAAGCTCAAGTTTCTATGACACAGGTGCTGCCCTTTCGGTAGGTGAATCCTGCTGGGGAGACTATGATAACGACGGAAAACTTGATATTGTGGTCACAGGTAACGGTTTAACAAAACTATATAGAAATAATGGTAACGGTACATTCAATGAAATTTCCGCTGGTTTTCAGGGTCTATATTACAGCACATCAGCCATGACAGACTATGAAAACGATGGTGATCTGGATATAATTATCTCAGGTTCTGTTGATCTTTCATGTTGGTATAGCGAAAAAACGATTCTTTATAGAAATAACAGTGACGGTACATTTACAGAAGTAACATCAGGTTTATC
>Ga0209467_1000364_pt1 | contig 68355 bp, 45 predicted proteins | sample Higcelwee11metaG_FD_187175 | JGI IMG/M metagenome (GOLD analysis project Ga0209467, IMG submission 187175) | Freshwater pond sediment microbial communities from the University of Edinburgh, under environmental carbon perturbations - High... | ecosystem: Environmental > Aquatic > Freshwater >...
ATTTGTCGTAGCCATATGATAATGTCATAGTACAGCCAAATAGAAATGTCATATTTGCTAAATTTGTGGTATAACGTTTAGATTTATTAAATATTAATCTAAATAAATATATGCCACAAAAATTAATATGTATGACAGAAAAAGAATTAATAAGGAATGATATTATTCATGATTTAATTAACAAGAAAATTAATGGAACTGATGCATCTAAAATGATTGGTGTAACTATTCGGCAAGTAAAAAGAATGAAAGCAGCTGTTTTAAAGGATGGGGTTAAGAGTTTAGTTCATGGAAACAGGGGCAGGGAAAGTAATAGAAAATTGGATATTAATTTTTTAAAAAAGGTTGAAGAATTATTAAAAGAAAAGTATTATGATTTTGGCCCTACTTTTGCTGCGGAGAAACTAGATGAAGATGATGGGCTAGTGATTGGCAAAGAAACTATTCGAACTATTATGACTGAATTAGAATTATGGAAACCTAAACCCAGAAAACAATCAAAAGGAAAATGGCATACATGGAGAGCTAGAAAAGATAATTATGGTGAAATGCAACAATTTGATGGTTCATATCATGTTTGGTTTGGAAATATCGAGAGTTGTTTACTATTATCGGTTGATGATGCTACTGGAAAAATAACTCATGCTAAGTTTGATATTAATGAAAGCACTGTGGCTGTATTTAAGTTCTGGCTAGAGTATTTTGAGAAAAATGGGTTACCATTGTTTATTTACCTCGATAAATTCAGTACTTACAAGATAAATCATAAAAATGCGGTAGATAACAAGGATATGATTACTCAGTTTGAAAGAGCTATGAATCAGGTTGGAGTAAAACCTATTACAGCTCATAGCGCTGAAGCTAAGGGACGTGTTGAGCGAATGAATGGAACATTGCAAGACAGACTAGTAAAGGAATTAAGACTAGCTGGAATTACTAACATAGAAGAAGCTAACAAATTCCTAGAAAAATATATCCCCAAATTTAATGCTAAGTTTGCAGTAGTGCCAAACAGGAGAAAAAATTTACATAAAAAAATGAACAAAAATACAAGTGAAAAATTACCACAAATATTCTCTATTCAAAATATCAGAATTGTAAATAATGATTATACTGTGAGATTTAATAATAATTATTTTCAATTAGATAGAATTCAAACAACAACAATTTACAAAAAAGATAAAATAATAGTTGAAGAACACTTAGACAATGAGATAAAATTGAGAATTAGAGAAGCTTATTTAAATTACAAAGTTCTGCCCAAAAAACCTGAAAAAGAAATTAATATTAAATTACCTGCACTTACTAAACAAAAACAAGGATCTTACAAACCACCGATCAACCATCCATGGAGAAAACAATTTCTATATAACAAAACAAAAATTAAACAAGAAACGCGAATCCAAAAATAATTAATTAATCCGCTAGGTATGACATTTCTACTTGGCTCAAAGTATGACATTTCTAAATGGCCTTGACATTTTTGGACAAAATTTTAGACAAATAGAAAAAAATAAATTATAATAAAAACAATAATTTTTTAAATTTATTGTTTATGAATAAAAATTTTTACATTACTACTACTCTTCCTTATGTAAATGCTAATCCTCATATTGGATTTGCAGGAGAGATAATTCGTGCTGATGCGATTGCACGTTACCAGACTTATCTTGGAAAAAATGTTTTTTTTAATACAGGAACAGATGAACATGGGATGAAAATATTTGAAAAAGCAAAAGAAGCAAGAATTGATACTCAAAAATATTGTGATGAATATGCATCAAAATTTGATGATTTAAAAAATGCTTTAAACCTTAGTTATAATAATTTTATCAGAACCACAGATGAAAATCACAAAAGATTAGCACAAGAGTTTTGGAAACGTTGTAAGGCTAATGGTGATATTTATAAAAAAAATTACAAGATTAAATATTGTGTTGGTTGTGAGCTAGAAAAAACAGAATCTGAATTAGTAAATGGTGAGTGTCCGTGGCACCCTGGAAAAAAATTAGAATTGATTGAAGAAGAAAATTATTTTTTTCGTTGGTCCGCTTATGCTGACAAATTATTAAAGTTTTATGATGAACATCCTGATTTTATTTTGCCAAATCACCGAATGAATGAAATTCGTAAATTTATTGAAGGCGGTTTGCAGGATTTTTCTATTTCAAGATTAAAAGAAAAAATGCCTTGGGGAGTGCCAGTACCAGAAGACGATGATCATGTAATGTATGTTTGGTTTGATGCTTTGACTAATTATATAAATTGCTTAAATTGGGATAAAGAAAATTCATCTTTTAAAGATTTTTGGCCAGGAATGCAAGTGGCTGGTAAAGATAATCTTCGCCAACAAACGGCGATGTGGCAGGCAATGTTGATGTCTGCTGGATTTGCCAATTCAACACAGGTGTTGATTTTTGGATTTATTAATGTAAATGGTCAGAAAATGAGTAAAAGTATTGGAAATGTGATTAGTCCATATGAATTAGTAGAAAAATATGGCACAGATGCGACAAGATATTATTTACTTGCTGGTTTAAAAACTTTTGAAGATAGTGATTTTACTTATGAAAAATTTGAAGCTAAGTATAATGCTGATTTGGCGAATGGTCTTGGAAATCTTGTGGCTCGCGTTTCTAATTTGCTTGAAAAAAATGAGATTAAAACTAATTTAAAAATTGAAGATAATGAAGAGTTGTTGAAAAATTTTCAAGAAAAGTTTGAAGTTTATTTGTTTGATGAGGCAATTGAAGTTTTGTGGAAGGAGCTAAGAGTTTGTGATGAGATTTTGAGTGAAAAAACTCCTTGGAAGTTAAAGGATAAAATTGAAATTGAAAAAATATTAAAACCAATTGCACAAAAGATTTTAAATGTGGCGGATTTGTTGCAAATAATTATGCCAGAAATAGCTGAAAAAATTGTTAAACAATTTAGGGCTGACCAAATTCAAAAAGGAGAATCTTTGTTTCCCAGAATTTAAAAAAGTTTGTGAAAAATAAAAGAATGAATAATTTTTTATGAGTTTTATTTATGGCACTTTAAAGCTTAAATTCTATCCCAAAGGTTTATTTGATTTTTAGATGTTACAATTGCAGCAATTAGGACTCAAATATGTTATAATAAAATTATTAATATAAACAAAAAGGTAAAATTTAAAATTTAAAATAAATGAATCGTCCGAATCATTATAATTATATAAGAAGCAAGCTGACTACATTAGCTACTGAGATTGAATTAAATGGTAGATTGAATGTTTTAGATTTACACTTGCATTGTGAAAATTTTTATCGAGATTTTTTTAATATCCTTTTTGATTGGGGACTAAAAAATTTAAATGAAAGTAAGCAAAATATTGAAGCGATTGATCTTGTATCTGATACAAATAAAATAGTTATCCAGGTATCAGCAACTTGTACAAAAAAGAAGATAGAGTCTGCTTTAAATAAGAATATAATTAGTGATTATAAAGATTATAATTTTAAATTTATTTCAATATCAAAAGATGCAAGTAATTTGAGAAAGAAAGAATATAACAACCCCTACGATATTCAGTTTGATCCCCAAACGGATATATATGATGTTTCATCAATATTAAAGTTTATATTTGATTTGGGGATTGATGATCAAGATAGAATATATGAATTTATTAAAAAAGAATTAGGTAATAAAATAGATATCGTTCAATTAGATTCTGATCTATCGTTAGTCATAAATATTTTAGCAAAAGAAAATTTTAGTAATGCAGAAAGGTCTATAAATATTTATCCTTTTGAGATAGAGCGAAAAATTACATTCAATGAATTAAAAGAAACTAAAAACAAAATTAATCGTTATGCAGCCTATTCTCCACGTTTAAATAGTAAGTATACAGAATTAGACGCTGGCGGGGTCAATAAAAGTTTATTTATTTTAAGCAAAATAAATAGGATTTACCAGAATGTTTGTATTGAAACGAAAGATAAAGATGCCGATGAAGTATTTCTGCAAGTTATTGATAATGTTAAACAGGAAATTATAAACAGTAAAAATTTTGATAAAATATCAATTGATGGCTTAGAGTTTTGCGTTGATATTATTGTAATAGATGCGTTTATTAGATGTGAAATTTTTAAAAATCCTAATAATTACAAATATGCTATTACCTGACAATATACATCCAGAAAATTCTATTTATTATAATGGTGCTTTTGTTTTAAGGGAATTACAAAAAAAAGAAAATCAAAGTTTGTTGGATTTATATCAAAATGTAAAGCAAGAGCGGAATATAAGTTTTCCTGTTTTTATTTTGTGTTTAGATTGGCTATTTTTATTAAATGTAGCTGAATTAAAAAATAATGATAAAGTTATATTATGTTCCTGAAATCATTAACAATTTCAAGCGAAGATAAAATAATTCGTAAAATCACTTTTCGTAAAGGGATCAATTTAATTGTGGATGAAACTTTAGAAATTAATGAAAAAGCTACTGGGAATAATGTCGGAAAAACAACTGTTTTAAAATTGGTTGATTTTTGTTTAGGCGCTGAACCTGTAATTATATATGTTGATCCTGAATCAAAAAGAGAGGTGCATAAAAAAGTTAAAGATTTTCTTATAGAAAACGAAGTGCTAATCACATTAATTTTGAAAGAAGATTTAGAAACTGAAAAATCTTCGGAAATTAAAATTGAAAGAAATTTTTTAGCACGCACAAAGAAAATTCAAAAGATAAATAACGAAAATTTTACCAAAGATGAATTTGAGTTAAAGCTTTTAGAACTAATTATTTCAGAACACAATGTCGAGAAACCGACATTTAGACAAATTATATCTCATAATATTCGGTATAAGGATGAGAATATTAATAATACACTGAGAACGTTAGATAGATATACAACTGATGCTGAATATGAAACATTATATTTATTTTTATTTGGTTGCGATTTTACAAGAGGAAATTTAAGACAAACAATATTAGAAAAAATAAAACAGGAGAATACATACAAAAAAAGAGTGGAAAATCAACAAACCAAAGCAGCTTATGAGACATCTCTTTCTTTAATTAATTCTGAAATAGAAGAATTAAATAATAAAAAAGCTAATTTTAACTTGAATAAAAATTTTGAAAATGATTTGGATAAATTAAATAAAACAAAATATGAAATTAATAAAATAAGTTCAGAAATAAGTAAAATTACAATTAGAAGAGATTTGATTATTGAAGCTGAACAGGAATTAAATTCCAGAAAATCTGACATTGATTTACGACAGTTAGAGTTAATTTATCGTCAGGCTACTAACCAAATAAGTGGTATTCAAAAGACATTTGATGACCTTGTTAATTATCATAATCAGATGATCATTGAAAAGGTAAAATTTATAAAGAAAGAATTACCGGATTTAGAAAAATCTATTCAAAATAAACAAGTATATTTAAAAAAATATTTGCAAAAAGAAAAACAATTGTCTTTCAAAATAACCAAAAGTGATTCTTTTGAAGAATTGGAAAATTTAATTGGGGAATTAAATGAAAAATTTAGAAAAAAAGGGGAGTATGAAACCGTTGTTAAGCAATTGGAAGCGGTTGAAAATAGTATTAAAAATTATACTAAACAGCTTGATGAAATAGATAATGAATTGTTTTCCGATGATTTTCAACAGACTGTAAAAAATCAGCTTAGTAAATTTAATAAATACTTTGCTTCTATATCGGAGCAGTTATATGGTGAAAAATATGCTGTTAAACCTGATATTATTACTAAAAATAATCAACAATTATATAAATTTAGTGCGTTTAACGCAAATATGAGTTCAGGAAAAAAACAAGGTGAAATTTCTTGTTTTGATATTGCATATACAATGTTTGCCGATGAAGAAAATATTTCTTGCTTGCATTTTTTATTGAATGATAAGAAAGAGTTAATGTACGATAAACAATTGGTAAAAATTGCTGAATTTGTTAATAACAACAATATTCAATTTATAGCCTCAATCTTAAAAGACAAGCTTCCTAGAGAATTAAATAATGAAGATTATTTTGTTGTAAAACTTTCTCAGCGAGATAAGTTATTTAGGATAGAAAATTAATTGTTTTGTTTGATGTTACTATTATGAAAGAGAATGCAATATATTACAGCTTTAAAATTATACAGCTATATTCAATGTTCTCATAAAGTATGGCGAGATGTTTGGGGACCCCAAGATGAAAAAATTCAAGAAACGAATCCATTTGTGCAGATGTTTTAGGGCAAAGGTTCAGCACGAAGAGAATATTATATCTCAAATTGGTGAGTAACAATGCTACATCGAGAAGAATTAAAAATGTCGCTTTAAATAATTTAGTGCCAAGCAAATTCAAAAAGGAGAATCTTTGTTTCCCAGAATTTAATAATTTTTTAATAATATAAATATATTATTACCATATAATTTATAATTAAATTAAAAAATTTATGAAAATCTCAAAAACATTAAAAACAATCTCATCGGTATTTATTGTTGTAGCGTTGTTCATTGCAGTGACAAATAAAACAAACGCAACTTATACTGAAGAACCTGATCAAGGAAAAGTTAATTCAATCACATTAAAAAATGATGGAGCAAAACTTTCTTGGTCGGTTAATGGTTATTCTGATAATGGGTTTAAAGTAGTTTGGTCAAAAAATCAAAAACCAACTTATCCAACAAGAGATGGGGACAAATATCATTATTTTTCTGAGCCAGAAAAAAGAAGTGATACAATTGAAGCTTTTAGTGGTGATGGAAAGTATTATGTAAGAGTTTGTGAATATTTGGGAGGAAAGTGTGGCGTTTATTCAAATGAAGTAATTGTAAATTTGGGAGAAGAAAAAGAAGAAAAAGCTTGTACAATGGAATATAGCCCTGTTTGTGGAAAAAATGGAAAAACTTATTCTAATAAATGTATGGCAGAGGCAGATGGAACGCAAAAAGCATATTATGGAGAATGTAAGGATGATGAAGAAGTAAAAGAGATAAAAGATAGTGCTGATAAATTAGCTAATAATCAATTAACAGAAATTTTAAGTGAATTAAAATCTTTGAGAAATTTGGTTAAAGAGCAAGCCAACCAAATCAAATATTTAAAAACTTTAATGAGTGATATGAGTAATGTGGCTCAAAGTATGCAAAACTCAATCAATAGTTTTATCACTTATGGAGTTGATGAAAATACTAAAAATTTGGGAGAAGGTGAACGAGCTGCCGTGCTTTATTCATATAAAGAGGCTTTTGGAGAATTGCCAAGCGATGAAAATGATTTGGCTGATGTGATCAAAATAGCTAATGGAAGATGGCCAAGTGTGACTAATGAAGAAGCTGAAGATAAAGCAAAAGAAGTTTTTGAAAAAATTTACAAAAGAGAACCTGATATGAATAATGAACAAGATAATGCTGCAGTAACTATTATGGCTTATGGATTAAGACAAAAAGCAGAAAACAGAAATCTAAATTCAGAAACAAATGGTTTAAAGATTTTTAAAAATATTTTTGGAAGAACACCAAGTTCAACTCAAGATTGGAATATTCTACAAGCAATCACTTATTCAGGAGCTAGTAGATAAGAAGTTATTTAAACTAAAAACCATCTTTTAATAAGATGGTTTTTTAGTTTTCTTTTTTATTAACAATATGATATAATCTATATATAAGTTAAAATAAAATTCGTAATTCGTAATTCGTAATTCGTAATTCGTAATTCGTAATTCGTAATTCGTAATTCGTAATTCGTAATTCGTAATTCGTAATTCGTAATTCGTAATTAATATGATTCCTTTAATTGATGTTATCTTGATTTTAATAATAGCTGGTTTTGTTTTTTATGGTTTTTTCTTTGGGCTTATTCGTATGATAGGTTCATTACTTGGTTTGATTATTGGAGCAGTTTTAGCAAGTCGTTTTTATTTACTTGCGTATAAATATGTTGAGCCTTATAATTTTGGATATCAGAATGTAGTAAAAGTTATTGTTTTTTTTGTTTTATTTTCTTTAATTAGTAAATTAGTTAGCTTTGCTTTTGTTTTACTTGATAAAGCTTTTCATTTACTTACTATTATTCCATTTTTAAAAACTTTTAATAAATTAGGTGGAGTTATTTTTGGTTTTTTTAGCGGATCTTTGACTGTTGGATTAATGATTTTTGTTTCTTCTAAGTATGCAATCATAGATACTTGGTTTTCTTCTTGGCTATTGGGTTCAAAAATTTCTCCTATTCTTCTTCAAATGACAAAAATAATTCTTCCATTACTTCCTGAATTTTTAAAAAAAATACAAGGAGTTGTTTGAAGCAAATTAAAAATTAAAAATTAAAAATTTATTTCAAATTAAAAATTAAAAATTAAAAATTAAAAATTTCAAATTATTATGTGGCCTTTGATTGGTAATGAACATATAACTAAATATTTAGAAAAAAGTATTGTTAATAAAAATGTTAATAATGCTTATATTTTTAGTGGTCCTGATAACTTAGGGAAAACTACCTTAGCAATTTATTTTGCTAAGATTTTACTTTGCCAAGAAAATAAAGATAAGTTTAATTTAAATCCTTGCAATAAATGTAAAAATTGTCTTAGTTTAAGTAAAGATTTTGATGATGAAGAGCAAAACATTTGTTTTGATTTTTATTGTATAAAAAAAGATAAAGAGAAAAAAAACATAGGAATAGGGCAGATTAGAGATTTAATTATTAATCTTAATATGAGTTCATTTAGTGATTCATATAAAGTGGTAGTTATTAAGCATGCAGAAAATATGACAATTGAAGCGTCAAATGCTATACTAAAAACAATGGAAGAAACAAAGAAAAAAGTAGTTATTATTTTAACAGTTAATGATTTAGAAAAAATTCCAAAAACAATTCAATCAAGAAGTCAGATTTTTAATTTTTATCCAGTGAAAAGTGATAAAATTTATGATAATTTAGTTAATAACTATAATGTTAGTAGAGGATATGCAAAAGATTATGCTAGACTTTGTTTGGGGCGTCCTGCTTTAGCTCAAAAATTTTTAGAAAATCGTGATTTTTTTGAAACTTATGAAAAAAGAGCTAATATATTTTTGAGTTTTTGGGGAGAGTCTATACATAAGAGATTTTTGTTTATTGAGGAAATTGTTGATAAAAATAAAGGTCAAGAAGCATCAATTATTGCTTTGCGAACTTTGGAAATCTGGCAAGGAGTTTTAAGAGATTTGTTAATGTTGCAAGTTGGTAGAAAAGAATTAATTCGCCATAAAAATATTGCAGAAAGTAATGAATATTTGAAAATTGAAATAACAAATATTTTTGATTTATTTATTAGTATTAAAAGAGCTAAAGAAGAGATTGAAAGTAATGTAAATCCTGTATTAGCCTTGCAAGGTGTAGCTGTTGAGATAAAATAATTAAGATACAAAATTTTAAATTAAATTATATTTTTTAAAAATATGAAAAATTTTTTTTATTTAGTTTTACTTTTAGGTTTATCATTTACTTTAAGTGCTTGTGTATCTTTTAAAGGAACTCCAAAAGATACTTCAAAAATTGATGGAGGTGTTTTTAAGAGTGATAATAAAGCTGTTTCTTGGAAACAAAAAGTTTTAATTCCGACAATTACAGGAAAACCTGCTAATTTTGCTGGTGCTAATGTGATTTCTTTGGTAATGGATCCGGCTAATAATAAAGTTTTGTACTTAGGATCTCTTAGTTCTGGACTTTTTTATTCCCTAAATGGTGGAGATGAATGGCAATCAGTAGCTTATTTTAATTCCAAAACTATTCGTGCAATTGCAGTTGATCCAAAAGCTACTTGTAGAGTTTTTGTTGCTTATGATAATAAAGTTTTTAGAACAGATGATTGTTTGCGAACTTGGAAACAAATTTATTATGATAATGATCCGACTGTTGGTATTGAAGATATTATTATTGATCATTATGAATCTCAAAATATTTATTTAGCTATTTCTCGGGGAGATATTTTGAAAAGTAGTGATTATGGAGATAGCTGGCGGACAATTATTAATTTAGATGATCGTGTAAGATCTTTTGCCATAGATCCAAAAGATAGTAGAAATATTTTTGTTATTACATATAAATCAGGTGTTTATAGAACTAATAGTGATGAAAATTTTATAAAGTTTGAAATTTTAAATAATTTTTTAAAAGAAAAAGATTTAGGGCTTAATAATGTGAGAGAAATGATTTTTGCAGGAGAAAATAAAAATGAGATTTTTGTTTCAACTTCTTATGGTTTAGTTAAATCAATTGATAATGGAGTCAGTTGGGAAAAACTTAATTTGATTACTTCAGAAGAAAAAGCAAGTATTAATTCATTAGCAGTTAATCCAAAGAATATTCAAGAAATATATTATGTTACTAATACTACTTTTTACAAATCAATTGATGGAGGAATTAATTGGACGCCAAATAAAGTTCAATCAAGTCGATCTGGCTGGAAACTTTTGATAGATCCAGTTGAGCCAAATGTTATTTATATGGGGCTTAGAAAAATAGAAAAGTAACTTTAAATAAATTTTTATCCCATGCTAAATAGAAAAAAAACTAAAAAATCTCAGTTTGTGGTTAATCTGGAAGAGATTTATAACTTAAAAGTTAAAAATGATTTTAAGACTGTAAATAAAAAGCAAGAAAAACCAGTGAAAACAGTGGATTTTCTTGCTAATAAAAAAAAGATTTTTAAATTGACAAATATTTTAAAAATCTTTTTCTTGTTTACTTTTGTTTTTAAATTATTTTTTTCTTTTATAAAAATTTTAAAAATTATTAAAGATAAAGTTAATAAAGAAAACTTTAATTTTTTGTTTGTAAATATTCCATTAACTATTAAAAATAAAGAAATAAAGAAAAAAAGTTTGCGAGAAAAATTTTTAAGTTTTAAAAAATGTCGAGAAAAAAATAATGAAAATTTTTTTAGTAAAGAAAAGTTTAATATATTTTTTTCAAAAATAATTCCAAAATGGGAAAAAAATGTTTTAAAACCAATTGTTATTTTATTTTTTTTCTTTTGTTTAATAATCCTACCTTTCAAATTTTATGATTTTTATTTAGAATTATTTGATTTAAAAGGAAAAGTTTTAGGAGCGTCTGAAATAGCAGTGAATGATATGTTGCAAGGAGCTGATAGTTTAAATAGTTTTGATATCAAATCAGCAAGTGATGATTTTTTGAAAGCACAAGAAAATTTTTTGAAAGCACAAACAGAGATTAGTGGAATTAGTAAAATCTTAGCAATTGTTGGTAAAATTGTGCCAAACGAAAAAGCAAAATTAGCATCTTATGCAGAAAATGTTTTATCTGCTGGTGAATTAAGCGCAAAATTAGCTAATGAATTAGTGGCTGTATTAGGATCTCTAGAAAAAGAAAATTTAAATCTCACAGATATTATTAATGATTTATCAGCTCATAGTTTTTCTGCTTATCAATATTCTCAAGAGCTAGATGAAATAATTCAAAAAATAAATGCACAAGATTTGCCAGCTGAATATCAAGAAAAATTTTTAGAAGTTCAAGAAAAATCAAAAATTTTAAAAAATAGCTTAGGGGAGTTAGTTTATATTTTAGAAAAAGCAAAAATATTTTTAGGATTTGATACTAATAAAAGATATTTATTAGTTTTTCAAAATAATACAGAATTGCGAGCCAGTGGTGGATTTATTGGTAGTTATGCTTTAGCTGACTTTAAAAATGGAAAAATTGTAAATTTAGAAGTTCCAGGAGGTGGTAGCTATGATACAGAAGCAGGACTTTTGGACAAAATAATTGCACCAAAACCACTTCATCTTGTAAATCCTTTATGGCATTTTTGGGATGCTAATTGGTGGCCAGATTGGAAAATGAGTGCTCGTAAATTAATGTGGTTTTATGAAAAAAGTGATGGTCCGACTGTTGATGGAGTTTTAAGTTTTACTCCAACGACATTAGAAGAAATTTTAAAAATTATAGGACCGATTGATATGACTCAAGATTATGGAGTTGTTATTGATGCTAATAATTTTTGGTCAACTGTTCAAACTTTTTCAGAACAAAAGCCAGATGTAACGAAAAAACCAAAAAAAATAATTGGTGATTTGATGACAAAAATTATTGATAAACTAAAAGTTGATTTAAACAAAAAAACTTTATTGTCATTAGCTGATGCTATGGAAAGAAGTTTAGCAGAAAAACATATTTTGTTTTATTTTCAAGATGATAGTTTACAAAAATTAGCAGAAGATTTTGATTGGGCAGGTAGGGTAAGAGAGACTTCTTGGGATTATTTAATGCTTGTTAATACTAATATTGCAGGTGGAAAAAGTGATAAAAAAATAAAAGAAGAGATTAAGCATAATGTAGAAATTATGGAAGATGGATCTGTAATTGATACATTAGAAATAAAAAGAACACATACAGGTTTTAAAAATGAGGAGTTTGTGGGTGTGAGAAATGTTGATTGGCTTAGAGTTTATGTCCCAAAAGGAAGTCAGCTAATACAGGCGAATGGATTTTTAGAACCAGATAGTAGTTATTTTGAAAGACCAAGCTCTGATTGGCAAGAAGATAAAGATGTTTTTAATAGTGAAGGTTCAGCAATTATTGATTTTAATAGTAAGACAAAAATTTACGAAGAATTTAATAAGACAGTTTTTGCTAATTGGGTTATGGTAGATCCAGCTGAAACTGTTACGATTTTATTAAAATACAAATTGCCTTTTAAAATAGAACAAAAACAAGAAGAACAAATAAGCGCTTGGAAAGAAATGTTTTATAAATTTGTAAATAAAGATACTAAAAATTCTTTGCCTTATTCATTGTTAGTTCAAAAGCAACCAGGATCAATCGGAAGTGTTTTTAGTAGTGAATTAAAAACAAATTTAAAAATTACTTGGTTTTATGGTGTTGATGGAGATAAAGATTGGAAGATTAATTCTGTTTTAGATAAAGATAAATATTGGGCTATTCTACTTGAATAATTTTTATTATTTGTTTTACCGTAAAGGAATTTCAATATTATTCAATAACACTATATAAATAAATAATATTTTTAAATTTTTTATTAATTTAATTTTATGATATAATTTTATAAAGTCATAAATTGTAATTTATTAATCAATGCCAGAACCAATTATAAAATTAAAAGATCTTGAGATAACTTATAACTTAGGAAAAGAAAATGAGTTTAAAGCAACACTTGGTGTGACAGCTGATATTTACCCTGGAGAATTTGTGGCTTTTTTTGGACCATCAGGTTGTGGAAAATCCACAATTATGTATAGTTTGCTTGGCATATTAGAGCCTTCAGGTGGACAGCTTTTAGTGAAGGGTGCTAATCCTTATACATATTCAGCTGAAGAAATGGTTGCTTTTCAGACTAAAACAATAGGTATTATTTATCAAGCATTTTTTTTAATCAATTCAATTTCTGTAATTGATAATGTTGCTTTGCCTCAGATTTTCGCAGGAGTTCAACCAGCTAAAAGAAACAAATGGGCAAAAGAACTTCTTAGTAAATTTGGAATGGCAGAACATGGTGAGAAATTTCCTGATAATTTATCTGGAGGACAATGTCAGCGTGTAGCAGTAGCCAGATCAATGGTAAATAATCCTGATATTTTGTTAGCTGATGAACCAACTGGAAACCTAGATAGTATTTCTACTAAGCAAGTAATGGATTCTTTGGAGAAAATTAATATGGAAGAGAAGAAAACAGTTATTATTATTACTCATAATGCAGCTCAGCTTTCTTATTGCCATAGAGTTTTTTATTTTAAAGATGGAAGAATGCAAAGAATAGCGCCAAATCCTGAAAAAAAACAAATAGCAAAAATTGATAGACAAAAAATATTAGTTACTGAAATGCAAAGATTGTCAAAAATTTATCCTTATTTAAATCCAATAGAATTAAAGGTAAAGAGTATGGTTAATTATTTAACTCAAGATTTTGATTTTGATCAGATTTTAAAAATGGAAGAATTTACGCAATTAATGATAGAACGAAAGATAGATAAAAAAGAATACAGTAAACTTTTAGCAACTCCATTAAGAAAAGGAGGAGCTGGAGTTGATGAGAGTGTTTCAAAAACAATGTCTTTTCGTGTGGATGATATTTTAACTCAAGCAGATGATGCTATGAGATTTAGAAGAAGATTTATGGATAATACTTTTATAGGAAGAGAAAAAGACTTAGTACAAAAATTAACAGATCATATAGCAAAACAATATTCAGGAGACTTAAGTAGAGTGCAAAAAAGAAGATTAAAAGATTTAGTTTATAAAAGAATAGCTGGACTTGTGAGTAAAGAAGAATTTGAAGATTATTTAGTTTTGTCATTAGAAGAAGGTGGTGTAGAAATACCTATAAAAGAAATGAAAAAAATGACTTTATATTATGAAAAGTTATTAACACAAGGTTCTCTAGATAAGGGACACGGACATTAAATCAATTACGAATTTTCAATTACAAATTACGAATGAATAATTATAAAAAATAATTCGTAATTCGTAATTTGTAATTGTTAATTCGTAATTGAAAATTTGTAATTAAAGTTATATGCGTATTCAAGATACATTATCATTAGCAACTCGTATGTTTAGGACTAGGCCAGCTAGAACTTGGTTGACTATTTTTGGTATTGGAGTTGGTATTTCAGCTGTGGTTGTTTTGGTTGGTCTTGGTTATGGTTTACAAAAAGTTTTACTTGAGCAAATCGTTTTTGGTGATGCTATGCTTTCGTTAAATGTGGTAATGCCTCCTTCAAAAGTTGTTGAGATTAACAAAGAAACTTTAAAAAATTTTAAAAAAATAGAAAATGTAGAAGATGTATCTCCATTAGCTAGTTTTACTTCATTAGCGACTTTTGGAGATTTAACAGGAAATATTATTTTGAATGGAGTTGAAGACAAGTTTTTTAAATATGCTGGTATTGTTTCTTCTTCAGGAGAGTTGTTTAAAAATGGACAAAAAAGTGTGGTTGTGTCATCTGCTGTTTTGAAATTATTTAATATGGAGCCAGAACAGATTATCGGAAAAAAAATTAATTTTAAAGTTTTTTTACCGATTGAAGCTTCAGAAGAAACACAAGAAATTCCATTAGAAACAGAATATGAAATTATTGGCGTGATTACTGATGAAACCTCTATTTTTGCTTATATACCAATAGAAGAATTTGATTCTCGTTTTGTAATTCCTTATTATGAAAAAACAAGAATTAAGGTAACAGATAGAGCTTTTCTTGATTCTGTTGAAGCTGAAGTTATTGGTTTAGGGTTTATTGTTAGCTCTTTGTCTAAAACAGTTGAACAAGCTAATAAAATTTTTGGAGGAATTCAAATAATGCTTGCTTTGTTTGGTGGTATTGCTTTAGTGGTATCTGCTATTGGTATGTTTAATACAATGACTGTTACTTTACTTGAAAGAACTAAAGAGATTGGGATTATGCGGACTATTGGAGGATCACCCTTGAAAATTAAAGTTATGTTTTTAACAGAATCAGTTTTGATGGGGACATTAGGAGGGGTTGTTGGAATTGGAATTGGTGTTGGTGGAGGATTAACAATTAATTTTTTTCTTAATATGGTAGCAAAAAAAATGGGAGGAACATCAATCAGTCTATTTTATTTTCCTATTCCGTTTTTATCATTTATCGCTATTTTTTCTGTGATTATGGGATATTTAACAGGATTATTTCCATCAAAAAGGGCAGGTTCACTTAATCCTTTGGATGCGATTAGAGAGTGATTTAAAAAGAATAGAAAAAAATTTTTTTGATATTTTCAAAAACAATCAATTGTGGTATAATTGTGATAAGCTTGTGGATAATGTTTTATTTTTTTTAAAACTAGATTAAAATATTTTTTTGATTTTAAATTATTTATATATAAATACAAATAACAAATAAAAACCCATGACAAAGATTATTAAAAAGCAAATTAAAAAATCATTACCATTATTTTTGATTTTTTGTTTATTGCTAAGCTCTACTGCACTAGGGCTAGTTTTTAATGTCGGCTTTCAAATTGAAAAAGTTGACAACAAATTAAAATTTTCATTCAATTTGCCAAATGCAAAAGCTCAAAATGACACAGCTCTTACTTCTGTTGAAGTAAGAAATGCTCCTCCTGCAATTGTTACAGGTCAAGAACCTTTTGAATTTCCAGCATCCACCTCTACTTCTCCTGTAAATGTTGGAGCATCTTTTTCTTTTAAAACAACAGCAACAGATGCTGAGAGTAATGATTATTTTTTAATAGTTTGTTCAAGCGCTGGAGTGACTGCTCATAATTCAGCACCTCCAACTTGTAATGTCCCAGCTGACAATCTTTGTGTGTCAGCTTCAACTACACCAGGAAATGAATCTACTTGTACAGATGCCTCAATGATTGATTATCCAACAGAAGAAATGGATTGGTATGCTTATGTTTGTGATGGACATGCTACTCAAGCAGATTGTTCAGTCGTAAGTCAAGGAAATGGAGCAGATGCAGACGCTAGTCCATTATTTGTTAATCATTCACCAGAGTTAGATGCAGTTTCAACAACTATTAATAATCAAGCACCAGGAGGGACTTTTCAATTTACAGCAACTTCCACTGATACTGATGTAGAAGGAAGTGCTGATTATGTTGTTTTGCATATTTGTAGAACAAATTCTTATTCAGTAACAACAGGTTGTGATGCTGGACAATATCTTTGCTCATCAACATCTTCACCAGCTGTTGCAAGTCAAGCTGTAGTTTCTTGCTCTTGGACAGATACAGCCCCAACTCCAGATCAGGCTTATAATTATTTTGGTTTTATAAAAGATATGCATACTTTGGCAGCATTAGGAGCTGACGGACAAGGTACAACTAATTCTTATACAATTATTAATGTAACCCCATCAATTAGTAATATAGAAATTAATGGAGGTGGAAACATTACGCTTAATATGAAAGGAGTAGCTGAAGTTAATGTAGTTATAACAGCTCAGATAAGTGATAATAATACTACACTAGGTGGTGAATTGGTTCAAGCATCAAGTACTCTTTATTGGTCAAGTGTAGCAAATACTTTGGAATGTACAGCAAACGATAGTAATTGTTATGTAATGGCACCGGCTGATTGTACTATAGATAATATGATTGGAGCATCTGCTGATTTGACTTGTACAACCACTATGGCATATTATGCAGTCCCAACAGATAATGCTAATGGAAATGATAATTTTGGAACTAATTGGTTAGCTGGAATGAAGGTTGTTGATGATGATGATGCTTATTATGCTACTACAACTGTTAATTCTGATGGAGTAGAAGTATTACAAACTTTAGCTTTAAATATTTCTGAAGCTAATATACCTTATCAAGTAGTTAAAGGTGGACAAAATACAGAAGATTATAATGCAACTACGACTGTTGTTAATTATGGAAATACTCCCTTAGATACTAATATTGATGGTACTGATATGACTCACGAAATAGAACTTGATAAAGTAATTCATGACTTTAATCAAAGATTTGATCTTATAGCAAGAAATTATGATTTATTAGGTACTCAATTAAGTAGTACAACTCCTGCTTTGATTGATGTTAATATAGCTAGACCGATTACAGCTGATAATGTTACAGATGAAATTTATTGGGGTATTGGAATTCCAAATGGAACTATTTCTGGTAATTATGCTGGAGTTAATACCTTCACAGGGCAGACAGATAATGATGGAAATTGGAATTAATCTTTAAATAGGAATATCCTTTATTAAAAAAAAGAAATCTTTTTTAAAAAAAGATTTCTTTTTTTTGTTTATTTTATTAATTTTTTTAAATTTAAAAAATTACTTGAATTAAAATTAATAATATAGTATATTATAAATAGTAATCCCCATCTTATTTTTAGAGTAATAATTTACTTATTATAAAGTGTATTTTATATCTACTATAATTTATAAAGGTGTTTTTTAAGCCAAGATTTTTTTATTTTGGATTTTTTTAATTTCTAAAAATGTTTAAGAAAATTTTTACAATATTTTTATTATTATTTTTTTGGGGATTAGCAGATAATGTTAAAGCTGGTTTTGGTATTTCTCCTCCCTATGTTAAGACAGAAAAACCTATTTTTATTGGATCTCATTATGAACAAAAAATTACCTTACTTAGATCTTCGGCTGAAGAAGATTTGCAAGCAACTATTACAATCAATGCTCCTGAAATAAATACTTGGATATCCACTGACAAAGAGAATACTTTTGAATTGCCAAAAAATATGTTGCAAGTTCCTATGGTAATAAAGGTTGATGTTCCTCCTGATGCAGAAGTTGGTAATTATAAAGGTTATATAAATGTGAGGATTGCACCAAAAGAAAAAGCAGAAGGAGCTACTGGCGTAGCAATTGCATTAGGTGCTCGTATTAATATAGATTTAGATGTTACTGATCAGGAATTTGCAAATTTTAAAGTAAGAAAAGTTGATGTTCCAAATTTTGAAAAATTTTCAAAACCATGGAGTTGGCCAATATTTTCTTATTTTTTCTATAAAATGCAAGTGGCAATGACTATAGAAAATACAGGAAATGTTAAAACAGCACCAACTAATATTCATGTAGATGTTTATGATCTTACAGAAAAAAGTTTACTAGAGTCTTATGATAATAATAAAATAAAAGAAATAGATTCTTTTATGACAGAAGATAGAAAAGTTGATTTTAGAACTAAGTTAGAGCCAGGGCAATATTGGGCAAATGTAAAAATTTTTAAAGATGATAAAATAGTTCGCAAAGACAAACTCATCTTTACAGTTTTTGAGCCAGGAACAGCTCCTGGAAGTAATAGAATGGGAAAAGGCCCTTATATTATGATGGGAGGAATTATTTTGTTTTTCTTGATAATTATTATTGCTTTAATCAAGGCTCGTAGTTGGCGACTTGTTTTCAAAATTTTATACTTCATAACTTTTCCTTTAGTCTTTTTGATTAAATTAATCCTCAAATTTTTAAATTCTCTTAAAGTCAAATTTTTCAAATGGATATTTAAAAAAGCTTCTAAATATCAAGATTAAATTAAGTTTATAAATTTAATGAATAAAAATATTTGTTTAAAAAAATTAAAATATTTTTTATTATTAGTTGTCTTTTTGATGAATTCTTTTTTTGTTCATTCTGTTGATTCAGCTGAATTTTTACCAACAACAGTTGAAGTTTTGGTTAGTTGCGGAGATGGAATTGCTGAAGCTGTAAATGGTGAAGCTTGTGATCCTGGAGAGCCTCCTGCTATTCCTCAAGATGTAGGAAGTTCAACTTGTCAAAGTTTTAATGATGTTTTTGGTAATCCTTATCAAGTAGGAACTTTGTCTTGTTTAGCTGATTGTAGTGATTTTAATATAGGTTTGTGCCATACTTGTGGAAATAATGATAAAGAACCAATAGAAGAGTGTGATGGAAATGATTTTAATGACAAGACTTGTCTTACTTTTGGTTTTGATGGAGGAGCTTTGCTTTGTACAACAAATTGTAAAATTTCTACAACTAATTGTGAAGCTCGTGAACACGAAGGAGGAACTCCAGGATCTGGAGGAGGCAGTCATGGGGGAGGATCTGGAACAGCTAGTAATGGAGTTACTGATGGTTATGATCCTGGAGAATATGATGAATATCAATCAAAAGTTGTAATTAATGGTAAATCTTATCCATATGCAGATGTTCATATTTTAGTTGATGGAAAAGTAATTGGAATTGTAAAAGCTGATGCTCGCGCTAACTTTTATTTTGAAACAACAGAAGTATCTCCTGGTGTGGTTGGTTTTGGATTCTGGTCAGAGGATAAGGATAGCTTAAAATCAACTTTGCTAACTTTAACGTTTAGAGTAAGTTCTGGAGCAGTTACCACAATTTCAGGAGTTTATATAGCACCTAGTATTGATGTTGATAGTCAAAACATTAAGCAAGGAGATAAGGTGAAAATTTTTGGTCAAACTGTTCCTGAAACAAAAGTAGAAATTTATATTCACTCTGAAGAAGAACATAAAGTTGAAGCTAGTAGTACTCCCGAAGGAAATTGGGAATTATATTTTGATACAACTCCGCTAGAAGAAGATTTTCATACAGCCAAGTCTCTTTTTACTGTAGCTTCAGAAGGTAATGTTATTAAAAGTGGGTTTTCTAAATCAGTTAGTTTTTATGTTGGCAAAGTTGGAGGAGTTCATCCTTGCCCTGAAGCTGATTTGAATCATGATAAGAGAGTTAATTTAACAGATTTTTCTATGTTACTTTATAATTGGGGAAAAGATAATATTTGTGCCGATCAAAATCAAAACGGGACTGTTGATTTAATTGATTTTAGTATAATGATGTATTATTGGACAGGATAAAATATTTTTTATTTTTTAATATTTGTGATATAATTTTTGTATGATAAAAATTAAATTTTATTTTTTTATAATATTATTTTTTCTTTTGCTTGTTTCCAGTAAAGCTAAAGCATCTACTTTGTCTTTTCAGGCTAATAAGGAAGATGTTAGTATTGGTGATACTTTTTTTGTTGATGTAAAAATCAATGATTTGAAAAATGGTTGTGTTAATACAGCCCAGATTGAATTAGATTTTCCTAAAGACAAATTAAGTTTAGTTGATTTTTATTCTGGAAATTCTTTTTTAAGTATTTGGATGGAAAATCCAAGTTCTGAAAATGTTAAAAAGTTTAATGAACAAGGAAATTTTCGTTTTGTTGGTGGCATTCCTGGTGGATATTGTGGAATTATTCCAGGAGATCCTGGTGATAGTAATATTTTGGGAAGGATTTTTTTTCAAGTTAATGATGAATCTAAATCAGTTGGTCAAAATTTAAATATTGATTTTCAAAATTCAAGCAAAATTTTGTTAAACGATGGATTGGGGACAGAAGATGAATTAATCTTTGAAAATTTTTCTTTAGTAATTAAAGAAAAAAAACAAGAAGTTGAAAATGCTCTTGAAAATCAAATGAGTCTTGATAATGTTTCACCTGAACCATTTATCATTTATTTACAAAAGAATAATTCAATGTTTGATGGTGATTATTATGTTGAGTTTAATGCCATTGATCGTCAGACAGGAATTGATCATTATGAAATTTTGGAATTAAGAAATAATGAAGAAGTTAATATTCCAGCCAGAAGAACATTTTGGGATCATCTTTTTGCAAAAAATAGGTTTATTCCAAAATGGAAATTAGCAGAGTCTCCATACAGATTAGAAGATCAGACTTTAAGTAGTGTTGTTAGCGTTAAAGCAATTGATAAAACTGGTAATAGCAGAATTGAAGATTATGTTCCTCCGGTATCTCAACAAAAACAAATCAAAATAGTTTCAAGGTTTGAATTTTGGATGATAATATTAGGAGTAATAGGAATAGCTATTTTGATTGTAATTGCTATAGTCTTTTTCAAAAATAAAAAATCAAAAATAAAAAATCAAAATTTTTAATTAATTTTTAATATATAAATATGAAAAAATTCAAATTATTTTCTTTTCTAATAATTTTTTTAGCTACTCAATTATTTTTTAGTACAAAAATTTCTCAAGCAGCTGGTGCTAGTCTTTATCTTACACCTTCATCAAAAACTTATGTTTTGGGAAATTCTTTTAGTGTGGGAGTTAAAGTAAATTCTGGTGGAGTGGAAATGAATGCAGCAGAGGGGACAATTAATTTTGATAATACTTTATTAGAAGTTACAGCCGTTTCTAATGGTGGATCTATTTTTCCTTTTTGGACAGTTATGCCAACTGGCGCAGGGGCTGCTAATTCTTCTGGTGCTGTTAAATTTGGAGGAGGAATGTCTCCACCTTTTTATAAAGGAACAGCAGGTCATATTATTACTATTTCTTTTAAAACAAAAAAAGCAGGAACAGCACAAGTAAGATTTTCTTCTGGAGCGGTTTTAGCTAATGATGGTAAGGGGACAAATATTTTAGCGAGTATGGGAAGTGCATCTTTTGTTATTTCTCCTAAAGTAGAAGCACCAACTCCAAGCAAAACAGAAACTAAAAAAGAAGAAGTTAAGAAAGAAGAGACTAAAAAAACAGAAGTTAAGAAAGAAGAAACTAAAAAAGAAGAAACAGAAATTAAAGAGGAGAAGGAAGAAGAAGTTGTTAAAGATTATAATACTCCTCTTATAAAATCAGAAACTCATTCTGATCCAAATAAATGGTCAAATAAAAATGATGTGAAATTTAGTTGGGATTTACCAGCTGGAATTGTTGGCGTAAGTGTGTCTTTTAATGAAAAACCAGTGGATAATCCAGGAGATAAGTCAGATGGAAATTTGAGTGAAAAAGAATTTAATGATGTTGCTGATGGAGTTTGGTATTTGCATTTAAAATTTAAAGACAGTAAAAAATGGGGGACAGTCGCTCATTATAGAGTGATGATTGATACTCGTGCTCCAGAACCATTTGAATTAAATGTGAGAGAAATTGAAGTTGGTGATTGGCCAATTTTGGAATTTGAAACAAAAGATGGAGCTTCTGGAATTGTTCAATACGAAATTTTTGTTGGTAGTCTAGAAGAGAAAAATTATACAATAGCCGCAAGTAGTAAAGATAAAGAAAAGAAATCATTAAAACTTGAAAATTTGAATGTTGGAAGTCATACTGCTATTGTTCGTGCAATTGATAGTGCTGGTAATGAAACACTATCAACTATAAAGTTTGAAGTTAAACCAATAGCAAGTCCTGAAATCAAAAATTTTTCTCAAGAAATAGGATCTAGCGATAAGTTTTTTATGAGTGGAAGTTCTGTGGGTGATTCACAGGTCAATATTTATTTGCAAAAAGATGATGTTTTGATTGCTAGTTCTTCAATAGATTCTAAAAATGGTGAATGGTTTTATGTTCATCCAAATAATTTAGAAAAAGGAAGATATGTAGCTTGGGCTGAAGCTGTAAATAGTAAAGGTATTAAAAGTAATTTAAGTCCGCGTGTTACATTTTTAGTTAGTCCTCCTGTTTTTGCTTTGATTGGTGATTATATAATTGATTATTTCACAGTTTTTGTTAGTCTTTTATTCGTAATTGTTTTGATTATTGCTTTGATTGTTTTTGTGGTTACAATGATTAGAAAAAAACTAAAAAAAGAAACAATTGAAATAGAGTCAGTTCTTCATAAATATTTGCAAGATTTAAAAAATGAAATTGAAAAAGATTTTTCTGATTTGAAAAAATATGAAGGAAAAGTAACTTACTCTAAGCAAAAGTTAGCAATGAAAAATAATTTGTTAGGAAAAGTTGATGAGGCTGAGGTAAAGATTTTGAAAGAGGTTCGGGATGTGGAGAAAATCTTGAAGTAATTATAAAATAAAATTTTATAAAAAAAGACAAGTATTAATTCTTGTCTTTTTTGTTTGCATTAAATAAACTTATTCGTTTATAAAAATATTTGTTCCTATACCATCATGTGCTAAAATTTGACTTTTTTCATTATCAATACTTATTGCAAAATCTTTATTATTAATTTTTTCAAAAATTATTTCTGCAATATTTGTTTCAGTATTTACAGGATTAGCTGTGCCACAAAGTATTTCTATTTGACCAAGCTCATTATCTATTTTTTCTGAAATTATAAATTGGCAAAAATCATTGTTTAGTTTTATTGATTTGGCTTGCATGGTGCTTGTTGAAAAATTTAGATAAATACCACTTGCGTTAATAAGATTGCCTTGAGGATTTATTTTTATATTTACTAAAATTTCTTTATTAGTTATTTGTTGATTGTTAATAAAGATTGCTTTTGTGTTGTTTGAATTTTCAGCATTAACAAAAGATCCGATTAATAATTGAATTAATAATAAAAATATAATAGCTATTGCTAAGATAAGTATTTTGTTGCTTCTGTTTTTTAATATCTCTAAGTTCATAAATTTAAGTTATCTTTTATATTTTTATCATATCAGAAGATTTTTATGATTTTGTTAGTTTTTTGTTAAATCTATCTTAAATCTTATTTAATATGCTACATTTGCATTAATCTATAATTTTGTCAAATATTTTGTCTAGTTTATTTAATTGACATTATGAAATAATTTGTTACAATAAGCATAACATAGCAAAATCATAAGCTATGGCTTTTTTATTATTAAATATAATATTTTTATGTCAGCATCACTTTATAAGAACATTTTAAAATACGGAGCGTATTTATCTTTGATTAGTGTTTTTTTTGTTTTTAGTAATTTATTATTTCCATTTATTACTTCAAAACAAATTTCTTTTAACATTTTAATAGAAGTTTTAATGATTTTTTGGATTGCTTTGATTGTTAAATATCCTGAATATAGACCAAAAAAATCATATATTAGTTTTGGGCTTTTATCATTTTTTCTGATAATGATAATTTCTTGTTTTACTGGAGTTGATTTTAATCTTAGTTTTTGGGGAGATGTAGAAAGAATGTTAGGTGTTTTTCATTTATTACATTTTTTAGGGCTTTATTTTATTATCATTACAGTTATGAGAGATTGGGAAGATTGGAAATGGTTTTTTGTTTTTTCTGTGATTTGTGCGACATTTGTTAGTTTTTATGGATTAGCTAATATGGCTTATAGTACTATAGGTAATACTGCTTATGTTAGTGGGTATTTGCTTTTTAATATGTATTTTTGCTTGCTTTTGTTTTTTCGTGAACGAGCATCTGATTATCGTTGGTTGTATTTGATTCCTGTTTTTGTGATGATGCTAGAGTTTAAAAAAGCAGATACAACAGGTGCTTATGTTGGTCTTTTGGCAAGTATTTTTGTTTTGTTTTTTCTTTATATTCTTTTAGGAAAAAATAAAAAGGTAAAACAAGTTTCTGCATCTGCTTTGTTAATATTTTTGTTTTTAGTTTTGATGGTTTTTGTTAATAAAGACAGTAAATTTGTTGAAACTAATTTAAGCTTTGTTAGAGAAATTAATTTTCAAAAAAATACTTTTCAAACTCGTTTGATTTCTTGGCGAGCTGCCCTAAAAGATTTTAAAGTGCATCCTATAATCGGCACAGGTCATGGAAATTATGCAATTATTTTTGATAAATATTTTGAGCCAACTTTTTATGACTATACTAGATCTGAAACTTATTTTGATAGAGCACACAACAATTTGATTGATATTTTGTCAACCACAGGTATATTGGGACTTATTTCATATTTATCTATTTTTTTCGCAATTGCTTATTATTTGATCAATGCTTACCGAGAAAATAAAACTGATATTCATGAATTTGTTATTCTTAGTTCTTTATTAGTTGCTTATTTCGTTCAGAACCTAGCAGTTTTTGATTCATTAGTCACTTATATTTCTTTGATGATTGTATTAGCTTATGTTTATTGGATTTATAACAAAGAAGGATTAAAAGAACAATTAGAAATAAAAGAAGCAAAGTTTAGTGATAAAGAAATTTATGCTTTGGTTTTTAGTTCAGCTTTGTTATTAACAGTTTTGTTTCAATATAATTATAAACCAATAAAAATGTTAATAGGAACTATTGAAGGTCAAAAAGTATGGGCACAAGAAAATGATATAGAAAAAACAACAGAAGCTTACAAAAAAGCTTTGAGTTATAAAACAGTCCTAGATAGAGATAGCAGAACAACTTATGTTCGTTTGTTTACTTCAGCTAGTGTTTTTGGTGATTTAAATCCAGAAAAAAAATTAGAAATAATGAATTATGCGATTAAGCTAGCAGAAGAAAATGTGGCTTATAATCAGGGCGATAGTTTGAGCCAGATGATGCTTTCACAAATATTAAATGTAGCATCAGCACTTACTTACCAAAATCAAGAAAAGTTTGATTTTTATTCTAAAAGAGCACTAGAAACAGTGGATGCATCAATTAATGCTAGCCCACAAAGAATTCCTATTTATTATCACAAGGCACAAGTTTATATAACTATGGGAGATCAAGAAAAAGCAATTGAAACTTTGAAATATGCAGAAAGTTTAAATGAAAAATATTATGATAGTTTTTGTCATACAGCTAAGACTTATTATTTTTATGGTAATAAAGATGCAGGGAAAGAACATCTTGATAAATGTATTGATTTAGGAGGAATTTCTATTTTGGCACAAGAAAAGAAAACTTTTGATTATGCTTTGTCTTATTATAAAGAGAAAAAAGATTTGGCTAGATTAGAAATTATTTATAAATTTATAACAACTAAAACTGAGAATAATGATGTAGTTTGGATTGAGTTAGCAAAAATTTATAGAGATTTAGGAAAAAAAGAAGAAGCTATTAAGGCAGCAGAAAAAGCAATTGAATTAAATCCAGCAAATGAAAAAAATGCTCAAGATTTTATTAATAAATTAAAATAAAAAAATAATATAATAATTAATTATGTCAAAAAATAAAGTAGTTTTAAGATTTGAAGATCTTACATTTGAATATTTGTATAAAAAACCAGTTTTAAAAGAAGCATCTTTTAGTATTCACGAAGGTGACAAAATCACTTTAATGGGACAAAACGGAGCAGGAAAAACAACGATTTTTAAATTAATTACAGAAGAATTAAAACCAAAAGAAGGAAGTGTTTTTGTTGATCAAAATGCAAAAGTAGCGATTGCAAGACAAGTGATGGAACAAAAAGAATTAGAGCTAAGTGTTAAACAATATTTTGAGCAAACTTTTGATGAAGTCCCTTATAATGTTGATAAAAAAATAGCAGAGGTAATGGAAGTTGTAAATTTGCAAGTGCCAAGTGATAAATTAATTAAAGATCTTTCAGGTGGTCAACAAGCAAGACTTTTATTAGCTTATGCTTTAATTCAAAATCCTGATATTTTGCTTTTGGATGAGCCAACTAATAATCTTGATAGCGAAGGCATTGATCATTTAATTCAGTTTTTGATAATGTATGAAAAAACAGTTTTAGTTATTTCTCATGATGCTGATTTTCTAAATTGTTTTACGGAAGGAGTGATTTATCTTGATTTTTATACTAAGCAAGTAGAGAAATATGTTGGAGATTATTATTCAGTAGTTGAAGAAATAGAATCTAGAATTAAAAGAGAAAGAATGAAAAATGCTCAATTATTAAAAGATATTCAAGACAAAAAAGAAAAAATAAATTATTTTGCATACAAAGGAGGTAAAATGAGAAAATTGGCAAAGAAAATGAGGGATGAAGTAGAACAAAATGAAGAAAATATGGTGGATGTCCGAAAAGAAGACAAAACAATTAGAGATTTTGAAATTCCTGTGCAAGATATAGTTGGTAAAATTGTAGAAATTAAAAAAGTTTTTGCTTTGAAAAATGGAGAAATAAAAGAAAAAGAAGTTGATATTGTTTTGAGTAAAAATACCCATTTGTTGGTGTCAGGCCCTAATGGTGCTGGTAAAAGCACTTTTATAAATTCTTTGCTTAAGCAAAAGATAGAGGAAAATAAAATAATGGAAGGCACAAGAATCTCTTATTATAGTCAAGATTTTGCTGGGCTTGATTTTTCTAAAACAGTAATGCAGACTTTAACTGATGTTGTGTCTTATGAGTTAAGTGAAAGTGATATTAGGTCAGTGGCTGCTGGATTTTTGCTTTATGGAGATGCTATGGAAAAAGAAGTTGGAGTTTTGTCTGAGGGACAGAAAGGACTATTAACTTTTGCTTGTTTTGTTTTACAAAAACCAGGTTTACTTATTTTGGATGAGCCTTCTAATCATATTAATTTTCGTCATTTGCCTGTGATTGCAGAAGCAGTTAGTAATTACAAGGGAGCTATGATTGTGGTGAGTCATATGAAAGAGTTTGTGGATAAGATAAAGATTAATGAATATTTGGATTTAGGAAATTTTTAAAAATAAATAAATAAAAAGACCTTGTTTGTTGCAAACAAGGTCTTTTTTTATAAGATTTTTTTATAAATCAATCGGCTCTAATTCGCCGATTGTTAAAAATTCATCTTTTTCTTTTTTCAAAACTTGATATTTATTTTCTGATGCAATTATTCCTAAATATTCACCATCTCCAAGAAAATTTTTAGCTACAGCTAAATCCTTTTTTTCAATGATTGCTATACTGATGATGTCATCATTTATTTCAAAATCAATCTCTTCTAAAATCTCAAATACAGGAATTGGAATATCTATTGATTCTTTTTTTTCTTCATTTGTTTTTAAGAATTTTTTTGAACATTTCCCGCTAATGCTTTTTTCAATACGAAAAGCTTCTAACGGATTTGTAAAAGTATTGGTTTCACGATCATAAGATTCAACTAAAATCGCAAAACTATCATGAGATAGTAACATCCATTCCTCATCAGTTACAGGAATGCCATAGTATTTTTTATTATCATTAAAAACTACATCTATTTGTCTTCTTGAGTTAATCTCTGTTTTTTTTATAATTTTTTCTCTTGCTTTTGTTTCTTTTCCTTTTCTCTCCTCTGCTATTTTCAAATCTTCTTTTTTTTCTTTTAGCTTTTTTAGCTTAGCCCAGTACTTATTTTCTTCAATTGAATAAATAGGTGCTAAGTTTAATTCTCGTGCAATTGTTTTTTTAATTTTTGCACTTAAATTTGCTTTGATTTTTCCAAAAAAAATGATTTCCCCATCTTTAAAAACTGGAATTTTTTTCACCATATCTTTAAAAACTGGAATTTTTTTCACCATTTCTGTAACAGGAGTTAATCGTAACAAAAAGTTATCCCTGATCACAACAACAAAATATCTATTAAATTCTTCAATGAAAATTAATCTACTTAAATTATCTTTTTCATTTTTTTCATCAACATATTTCCAAATAATTTCATTTTGATAAGAAATTTCTCTCAATAGAAAATGAGAACCAGTCGGAGCTTTTTTTGAAATTAAAAAAACTACATTAATCAAAAAATTATTTTCAAAAATTTCTCCATAGACCACGATTACTTTTTCATTTTCAATCACTTTTTTAGTTCCAATGTTTTTTGGAATACCTGGAAAATCTTTAATGTCCTCAATCATAAAAAAATATCTCCTTTTGTTTTTTAATTAAAAAGATCAATATATCTTAAATTTTAAGATAATAAGCTTTATATTATCTTATATTATTAAATTTTTCAAGGGTAAAAGTAAATAGTGGTTTTTGTTTTTAAATTTTTAAAAAAAATAGACCATTTTTTTATTTTATGATATTATAAAATAGAATTAAATTATTATTTATTTTTTTTAAAAAAATCTCTATGAATATCGCAATTAATGGCTTTGGCAGAATTGGCCGAGCAACTTTTAAAGCAATTATTTTAAACAAAGCAAAAGGAGTTAATGTGGTGGCTATTAATGATTTAACAGATACCAAGACTCTTGCTCATTTTTTGAAATATGATTCAGCTTATGGGACTTTTCCGTATGAAGTATCTTTTAATCAAAAAGCTATCAAAGTTGATGGAGTTGAATATCCTGTTTTTTGTGAAAAAGATCCATCAGCTTTGCCTTGGAAACAATTAAAAGTAGATGTGGTGATTGATGCTACTGGATTATTCAAAACCAAAGAAAAAGCAGGCTTGCATCTACAAGCAGGTGCTCGTAAAGTGATTATTTCAGCGCCAGCAAAAGATAAAGATATTAAAACAATAGTAATGGGAGTTAATGAAAAAACATTAAAAGCTAAAGATGATATTATTTCTAATGCTTCTTGCACAACTAATTGCTTGAGTCCTGTGACTGAAGTTATTAGAAAAAAGTTTGGAATCGCAAAATCAATTATGACTACCATTCATTCCTATACTTCAACACAAAATTTAGTAGATGGACCTCATAAAGATTTAAGAAGAGGTAGATCAGCTGCTTATAACATAGTACCGACATCCACAGGTGCGGCAATTGCTACAGCTTTAGTTATCCCAGAATTAAAGGATAAAATTGACGGAATATCTTTTCGTATTCCAACACAAGTTGGATCTATCGTTGATGCTGTTTTTCTAACAAAGAAAAATACAAGTATTGAAGAAGTTAATAATGCTTTTAAAAATGCTAGTAAAACTGCACAATTTGAGGGGATTCTGGAAGTGTCAAATGAGCCTTTGGTTTTATCTGATTTTATAGGCAATCCTGCTAGTGCTATTGTTGATTTGGAAATGACTAATGTGGTTGATAAAAATTTAGTAAAAGTTATTGCTTGGTATGATAATGAATGGGGATATAGTTGCCGTTTAGTTGATTTGGCTGAGTATTTAGTTGAGAAAAAGTTTGTTTAAAATTTGAATAGTATTAAGTATATAGTATTAAGTATTAAGCAATTTATAAAATGCTTTGCATTTTATATATAGTGGTATTTTTTAAATTCAGCTTTTCTATCATTCTCGGCGAACGAAGTCTACCTTCTGTCATTCCCGGCGAACGAAGTCTACCTTCTGTCATTCCCGGCGAACGAAGTGAGGGAAGGGAATCTAGGTGTGTGTAGTAAAAATATCGTTTTAAAAAATAATCTTAAAGCGTAATATTAAGTGTTAAAGTGGTTTAGTTTTAATTTAAAAAAATATTACTTTATACACCTAGATTCCCGCATTCGCGAGAATGACAAAAGGAAAAAATAAAAATACATAATACTTAATACATAATACTTTATACTAAAAAAAACATGATTAGAAAAAATGTTTTAGAAAAAATTGAAAAAGCTGGTCTCTTGGGTAGAGGGGGGGCTAATTTCCCTGTGGCTACGAAATGGAGAATGGTAAAAGATGCAGAAGCTTCTCGGAAGTTTGTTGTTTGTAATGGATCAGAAGGAGAGCCTGGGATAAAAAAAGATGAATATATTTTGATCAATTATCCACATAGATTGATTGAAGGGATGAAGATAGCTATTAAGTTTTTAGGAGCAGAGCGAGCTTATCTTTATCTGAATCCTAGCTATTATGATAAGTATGTTAATATTTTACAAAAAGAAATAGAAGATTATCCAATTATTATTTTTCGTAAACCGCATAATGCAGGTTATATTGGGGGTGAAGAATCAACAGCACTTAATGCTATTGAAGGAAACAAAGTAGAACCAAAACTTCGTCCACCATATCCTGTAGAACATGGGCTTTGGGGCTATCCGACACTTGTAAATAATATAGAAACTTTTTATCATGTTAGTCTTATAATGGCAGGCGAATATCAGAATAAAAGATTTTTTACAATCAATGGAGATATTATTTATACAGGAGTTTATGAATTCAGCGAGACAGAAACAATTGAAAATATTTTAAAAGCAACTAAGAATTATCCCAAATATCCTTTTTTTGTGCAAGTTGGCGGAGATGCTTCTGGAGAAGTTTTAAATAGTGAGCAACTAGCTAGACCAGTTGGTGGAGCAGGATCTATCACTGTTTATAGTATTCAAAAACACAAACCAATTAATTTAATGCGTCATTGGGCAGATTTTTTTGCTCGTGAATCTTGTGGGCAATGCACACCTTGTCGTGAGGGAACAAGTAGATTGAAGCAAGAATTGGATAGCAAAAATCCAAACTGGGAATTAATTTCAGATATTTTAGATAATTTATCTGAAACTTCTTTTTGTGGTCTTGGCGGAGCAGTGAAATTACCTTTTGATTCTTATATGAAAAATGTTTTACCATTAATAAAATAAATATTTTAATTAAACTTTATGTCAAATGAAAACAATCAAGTTACAAGTGAGCCTCAATTTAATAATCAGGCTTCAGTTAATAATGAAAAAGAAATGAGTTCTATTGAAACTCTTTTAAAAAAATCTTTTGAGATTTACAAAGCTAATTTTTGGAAGTTTATGGCTTTGATGTTTATTATTGTGGGTGTAGTTATTGGATTAATGATTGTATTTGTTTTGCCATTTGCAATAGTGGGAGATAATTTTTCTAAAAATTTATTAACAATTTCGTTAATAGTTATTTTGTTATTATTGTTTATAGTAACCATTTTTATTTTAGCATTGATTGTGCAAACAGCTTTTTATATTTTAATTCGTGATTCTGCAAAAAACCCTTCTATTAAAGAGCTTTTATTGGAGGGCAAAAAAAATGCTTTAAATATTTTTTGGCTTGGTTTGTTGCAAGGAATTATTCTTTTGTTTTGGTTTTTACTTTTTATTATTCCAGGTATTATATTTACTATTTATTATAGTGTAGCTATTTGGGTTTATATTTATGAAAATAAAAAAGGTAAAGAAGCTTTAGATCGTAGTAAGGAATTAGTGGAAGGACATTGGTGGGCAGTTTTTGGAAGATTTGTTTTTCTTTGGGTGTTTGTTGTTTTGCTTTCTTTAATTCCAGTTTTAGGACCAATTATTAACTTTTTGTCAGGACCATTTTTTACTATTTATTCTTGTTTTATTTATTGGGATTTAGTGAGATTAAAAAGTAATACTTTAAAATAAATTTAATTTAAAAAAATGCCAGAAAAAAAGATTAGTATTACCTTAGATGGTAAAAAAATAAAAGTTGAAGTTGGTCAAACTATTTGGCAGATTGCCAAAGCAAGAGGGATTGATATTCCTAATTTTTGTTATCATGCTGATTTTAAGCCAAAGGCGAATTGTCGTGTTTGTGTAGTAGAGATTGAGGGGCGGAAAAATTTGGCTACTTCTTGTTCTACGATTGCACAAGAAGGAATGGTGATTAAAACAGATACACAAAGAGTGCAAAAAGCAAGAAAAATGAATATTGAATTATTGTTTGCAGAGCATATTGAAAAGTGTCCTGATTGTGTTTGGCGATTTAATTGTGGACTTTTAGATGCAGCATCAAAATATAAATTATTAATTACAAGATTTAAAGATAGAAAAAAAAATAGAAAAACTTATAAATTTGCTAATGCAGTAGAGATTGATGGTAGTCAATGTATTGATTGTAGAAATTGTATAGATGCTTGTGTTATGCAAGGAATTAACTTTTTGGAAATAAAAGGAAAAGGGATTCATCAAGAAGTTGTGCCAAGTTCTGAGCCTTATAAACATTGTATTCTTTGTGGTCAATGTGCTTTGCATTGTCCTGTGAGTGCGGCTCAAGAACAGGTTTCTTATAAAGAAGTTGAAAAAGAATTAAAAAATAAAGACAAAATTGTGATTGCACAATTTGCTCCGTCAATTAGAGTAAGTATTGGTGAAGATTTTGGACTTGACTATGGAGAAGTTGTGACTGGGCAGATGGTAACGGCCTTGCGTGAGCTTGGTTTTGAATATGTTTTTGATGTTAATTTTGGAGCTGATGTGACTACTATTGTAGAAGCAGAAGAACTGATTGAACGAATTACTAACAAAGGAGTGATGCCAATGTTTACTTCTTGTTGTCCTGCTTGGGTTAATTTTGTTGAGTTTTATCGGCCTGATTTAATTCCTAATTTAACTACATCTAGATCTCCGCAAATTCATAATGGAGGAATTATAAAAACATATTGGGCGAATAAAATGGGAATAGATCCGAAAAGAATTGTTGTAGTATCTATTATGCCATGCACAGCTAAAAAATACGAAGCTAGTAGATCTGAAATGAAGATTGATAATAATTTTCCTGTTGATTATGTTTTGACTACTAGAGAGTTTTCTTTTATGATGAAGAAAAATGGTATTGATCTTGCGAAGTTAAAAAAAGGAGAAGCAGATAATCCAATGGGAGACTATACAGGTGGAGCAGCTATTTTTGGAGCGACTGGTGGAGTGATGGAGTCTGCATTACGAACAGCTAATTCTATTCTTTGTGATGCTAAGGAAGGAAAATGTGTTAAAAGAGTTGAATTTAAAAGTGTTCGTGGAATGGATGGTATTAAAGAAGCAGTAGTAGATGTGGCTGGAAATAAGTTGAGAGTAGCGATTGTTAATGGAATAGGAAATGCTCCTAAATTATTAGAACGATTAAACGATTTTGATTATATTGAAGTAATGACTTGTCCTGGGGGATGTATTGGTGGAGGTGGTCAGCCTATTCCGACTAATAATGAAATTAGAAAAAAAAGAACAGAGGCTCTTTATAATGTTGATAAAAATTTGAAATTAAGAGTTTCTTGTGATAATCAAAATGCTAAAGATATTTTAGCTTGGCTTGAAAAAAAAGGTCATAATTATAATCATAAAGTTTTGCATACGGGTTATAACAAAAAGAAAAGTTATTAAAATTTTTAATGAGTTTTATTTTTTATGTTTATTAAAAACAAAGAACAATTAGCTATTACAAAAAAAAGAAAACAAACCCTAGAGATTCTAGAGGCTGGGATTATAAATGTTGATCCTCGTAATTTTGTAAACAAAACTCTGCAGTATAACAAGTATACTAATTCTTTGGTTGTGCAAAATAAGATTTATGATTTGATTAGTGGACGGATTTTTGTGATTGGTAGTGGAAAAGCTAGTGAGGCTATGGCAATGGAAGTAGAGCGAATTATTGGAGTTGATTATATTGAAGCTGGAATAATTAGTGTTCGGGAAAAAAATTTAAAATTGAAAAAAATAAAAATCATCAAGGCAAGCCATCCTGCTATCGGGGAAAATAGTTTAGAGGCTGGGAAAGAAATTCTTGCCTTGAAAGATAAACATAATATTAATGAAAAAGATTTGGTGCTTTGTTTGATTTCTGGTGGAGCTTCGTCTATGATGGAGTCTTTTGTGGAAGATGTGACACTGGAAGATGCTCAAAATTTGAGTAGAATTTTGGAAGAGAGTAATATCGCACGCAAAAGTGTTTATGCTATTAAAAATCATATTTCTATGATCAAGGGCGGAATGCTGGGATCTTATTTTGCTCCAGCAAGAGTTGTATCTATTATTATTTCAGATGTGGCAGGAGATGATTTATCTATTATTGGGTCTGGTCCTACGGTGGAGGATTTTAGCACTTTTAATGATATTTATTATATTTTGCAACAATATAAATTACTTGATAAGATACCACCAAGGATTAAATATTATTTTGAGAAAGGTTGTTCTAATTTAGCACAAGAAACTCCTAAAAAGCTTTCTCATTGTCATAATTATGTAATAGCAAGTAATAAAGATGCACTAGAAGGAATGGTGAAGAAAGCTCGTGAATTAGGTCTTCGGGCGATTATTGCTAGTTCTGATATAAGGGGAGAGACTAAACAATTAGCAGAGATTAATAAAGAATTGATTTTTGAAAATTATCCAGATTATGAAGTTGTGATTCTAGGAGGAGAAACTTCTGCTGATTTGCCAATTAAACATGGGAAAGGTGGAAGTAATCAACATTATGCTTTGGCTAGTTTAATTGAGATGCGAGATTTAGAGAGTGATTGGCTCTTGGCTTGTATTACTAGTGATGGAATAGATTTTTTGGAAGATAGTGCTGGGGCTATTATTGATAAGTATAGTTTAGAAAAAATGATGGAAAAAAAGTTAAATCCACAAGAGTTTTTAGCAAGTTTTGATTCTCATACTTTTTTTAAAAAAATTGGAAATTCTCTTATAAAGATTGGGGAAACGGGAACTAATGTTGGGCATATGATTATTTATATGAAGTAAAGATATATAAATTTTGGTATTTATTTTTTTCAAAAATTAAGCCATTAAACTCTAAAACACGGCATAATATTATTGGATGAATTAAGCTTGGTTTCTTATGATAAAAAATTAAGTTTTGAATTAAGTGCGTAATGGCAAGTAATTTTTGAAAAAAATAAATGCCAAAATTTATATATTAATTTGCCGTAAAGGAATTTCAATATTATTCAATTCCTTTTCAGCCTCTCGCGAGAGGCGGGGTAAATTAAGTGCCGAAGGCTTAATTTATAAAAGTTCTAATTTTAAAATCGTAAAATATAACAATAACTTTTATTTTTTTAAAAAAGCGCAATGCGAAGCCGACGAGAGAGGACGTCTTTTTTAAAAAAATAAAAGTTATTGTTATATTTTACTAATGAAGTTTATAAAATTAAATAATAAAATAATATGAATATTAAAGAATTAAAGAATTTATTAGAAGAAGAGAAAGTTCCTGCTTATAGATTAAAGCAAATTTTAAAGGCGATTTATCAAGATGGAATTGTTTCTTTTCAAGAGATTAGCACGATTTCAAAAGATTTGCGGGAGAAATTAGACAAACAAATAAATATTTTGTCTTTTGGCAAGAGTGAGGTTTTGGTTTCAAAAAAGAAAGATGCTTTTAAGGCTAAATTAGAATTGAATGACGGGTATTTGATTGAAACTGTTTTAATGAAGCAAAAAAAAGGTTGGTCTGTTTGTGTTTCTTCGCAGGTTGGTTGTGCTGGTGCTTGTGTTTTTTGTGCTACTGGAAAAATGGGGTTTAAAAGAAATTTAAATCATGAAGAAATTATTTCGCAGGTTTTGTTTTGGAAAAATTTTTTACTTAAAAATAATTTAGAAAAGGAGATTACTAATCTTGTTTTTATGGGAATGGGGGAGCCTTTGTTAAATTATGAAGAAGTGAAGAAAAGTATTTTGAAATTAACTGATTCTGATTTGTTTGCTTTTGGTTCAAGGCATATTTCTCTTTCTAGCTCTGGGATTATTCCTTTTATGAAAAGATTTGTTGATGATTTTCCGCAGATAAATTTAGCTATTTCTATTATTTGCGCTGATGAAAACAAAAGAGCAGAGTTGATGCCTATTAGCAAGAAATATAGCTTGGAAGATATTAGGATTTTTTTGGATTTTTATTTTGAAAGATGTAATAGAAAAATTTTTTTGGAATATGTTTTATTTAAAGATATTAATGACAGCAGAGATGATGCCAAGAAATTAATTTCTTTTGTTAAGTCTTGTTCTCGTTCTGATTTATTGCATGTTAATTTGATTTTGTATAACAAAACAATTAATAATTTTTATCCCACAAGTCAGGAAAATATAAAAAGTTTTCAAAAATATTTAGAAGAGAATAAAATAAGTGTGACGCTTCGTAGAAGTTTAGGAGATGATATTGATGGTGCTTGTGGGCAATTAGCTGGGGAAAAATAAAGTTGTGTAATATCTTCTTATTTGATATTATTATTGTATAATTTATTTTATGCACTTTATAAGATTTTGTAATAAAAATCACAAAAGATAACAATAATATTTATTTTTAAAAAAAGCGCAATGCGAAGCCGACGGGAAGAGACGTCTTTTTTTAAAAATAAATATTATTGTTATCTTTTGTTGCTAAAGTATTTAAAAGAGTTATATAAATTAAAAATTAATTAAATAATTTTGGATTTTTAACTTTTTAAAATCTAAAATTAAATAAACATAAGATGCTAAAAAAAATTTTTTTCTTTTTTTTCTTTTTTATTTTATTAAATTTTTCTTTTTTATTTAAAATTGAAAATACGCAAGCACAAGGGACAGGTATCAAGATTAGTCCTGTGAAAATAGATCCTATTTTAGATGCGGGACAAATTCATAAAGGTGAATTAAAAGTAGCTAATGAATCAAGCGAAAAAAGAATATTTTATGTTTATATAAAAGATTTTAAAGCAGGCGATGAAGAAGGGACAGCCAAAGTGGTGGAGCCTGGATCTGAAGGAGGTTATTCTTTGGCTTCTTGGATTGATATTACACAAGAAGGGATTGATTTTGCTCCTGGTGAAGAAAAAGTTATTCCTTTTAGTATTAATGTGCCAAGTGATGCAGGACCTGGTGGATATTACGGAAGTATATTTTTTGGCACAAAGCCACCAAGATTAAGTCTTGATTCAAAAGAAAATGGAGCTGGTATGTCAGTCGCACAGCAAGCAGGATTTTTGATTCTTTTGCGAGTAAAAGGAGAAGTCTTGGAAGAAGCTTTGATTCGTGATTTTGTCACAGATAAAAAAGTTTACAACACACCATTTGATGTTGTCTTTAATACAAGAATTGAAAATAAAGGAAATGTGCATATAAAACCTTATGGAATAATTATAATCAAAGATATGTTTGATAGAGAAAAAGCAAAGATTGAAGTTAATGATAAGAGTGGATATGTTTTGCCAAAAGAATTTCGTAAATTTTCTTCTACTTGGTCTAGTAAATATGGATTTGGAAAATATACAGCTGAGGTTGGTCTTACTTATGGAGAAGCGGTGGATAAAGGTGGTCAAGGCAAAAAATCTTTGTCATCAATTACTACTTTTTGGATAATTCCTTGGAAGATCGTAACTCCTTTTTTGGTTGGGATTGGTGTTTTGTCTATTTTATTTATTTTTATTATTAAGTTTTATAAAGATAGGGTAATTAAAAATGCCATGAAAAAGGCTGGTATTAATGCACCTGCTCGTGGATCAAAAGAAAATGTAGTTAATAATTTAATTCATTCTTTGTTAGTTTTGTTAATAATTTTGGTAATTATTTTTCTTTTGATTATAGGAATTTATTTTATTTTCTTTGCCTAGAAAAATATCTTTGAATTTATTAAAAACTAAAAACTAAAAACTAATAATTAATCAAAAACCATGTTTAAAAAGATTTTTTTATTTTTTTTATTTTTTTTATTCTCTACAGAGCTTAATGCTCAAACAGATATTGTTGCTACTAGCACTGTTGCTACTAGCACTGTTGCTACTAGCACAGAAATGACTATTGAAGACACTTTAATTAGAGAAGAAATTTCAGTGACGCCGACGATTATTGATGAGAGATTGGAATTAAAAGGGATTAGCACACATACGATTAAAATAAAAAATAATTCTTCAAGAAAAATAGATCTTTATCCTACTGTTAATGATATTCTGGAAGATCAAGGAAAGCAAGAGTTTAAGGATTTATCTAAAATGGATAGAAAAACTTCTTTGGCTAGTTGGATTAGTTTTAAGAGAGGAGTTGTAGAGTTAGAGCCTTCACAAGAAATTTCTTTACCTTTAGAAGTTAAGGTGGCGATTGACGCTATTCCTGGAAAATATTATGCTTCACTTGCTTTTCCTCAAGGATCAGACAGAATAAGTGCACAGGCTAGTATGTTGAGTAAAAATTTTGCTCAAGTTATTATAAATTTAAATTTAGAAGAAGTTGTTTTAGAAAAAGCACAAATAAAAAATTTTTTAACTTCTAAAAATATTTTTTTTGATAATAATATTGACTTTAAAATTGAACTTGCTAATATAGGTAATAATAGTATTGACCCCGCAGGAGCTATTTATATTTTTTCAAGACAAGGAGCTGAGGTTGATAAGATAGAAATAGCCAAAGGCGAATATCAAATAGGTACTGATAATAAGCTTGATATTATTAAAAAAGTTTCTCAAAATATTGGTTATGGAAAGTTTAAGGCAAGACTTGAGCTTGAATATGGAAATAAATGCATAAGAGATTTACAAGATACACTTTTTTTCTGGGTTTTGCCTTGGAAATTTTTATTAGGATTTTTAGGGGTTTTTATAACAATAATTGTTTTGACTTTTGTGGTGATTAAAATGAGAAAATAGATAGATAATTTTTAATGAATTTTAATTTAATGAATTAAAAATTTAAATTAAAATAATATGTTCAAATTTAGTTTTAAAATTTTTTTGCTTTTTTTCTTTTGTTTTGAGTTATTTGCTTTTTTTCCTGTTTATGCACAGACAAAAAATGTTTTATCCATTACGCCTCCTTTAATAAAAAATAATGTTGAGCCAGGTCAGATTTGGAAAAGTTATATTAAAGTTGTGAATAATAATGATAATCCAATTGATGTTTATATAACTTTAAAAAATTTTCGTGGAGCAGAAGATGGAGAAAGTGTTGTTTTTTTGGAAGATCAAGAAGCTAGTCAAGATGATTTAAAACAATGGATAAAAATGGATAGCGAAATAGTGAATATTCCAGCTCTTTCTTCAAAAGATGTTTCTTTTATTGTTGATGTACCAAAAGAAGCTTCTCCTGGAGGACATTATGTTGCTTTTTTGATCGGAACTAAGCCAAATGATACAAAAGGACAAGGTTCTCAAGTAAAAATTTCTTCTCAGTTAACTTCTTTGTTATTTTTAAATGTTAGAGGAGACGTGTTAGAAAAAGGGCAGATAAGAGAATTTTCAAGTGATAAATCTTTTTATTTTGAGCCAAAGGTTGATTTTAAATTGCGTTTTGAAAATATTGGCAATGTACATATTCAGCCTCAGGGTGAAATTAGGGTTTATGATTGGTTTGGAAAAGATAAAGGAGTAATGAATATTAATCATGGAACAGAATTTGGAAATATTTTGCCAAAAAATATTAGAGAATGGAAGTTTAGCTGGAAGGGGGAAAATAATCTATTAGAAATGGGGCGATATAAGGCAAAATTAGTTTTAGGATATGGTAATGAAACAAGACAAACAATTGATCAGGATATTTATTTTTGGGTGATTAATTTGAAATTATTAGCAATTACAGTTTTACCGCTTTTGTTTTTCTTGTTAGTAATTATTTTAATTATTAGAGCTTATATTAGAAGGGTGATAAGGAAAACTAAAGAAGAGTATGGATTGCTCAAAAATTCTAATTTTTCCGATGATGATGAAGATGATGAAGTTGAAATAATTGAAGAAGAAATTGATGAAGATTTGGAAGAAACAGAAAACAAAAAAAGCGGATTTAAAAAATTTCTTCAATTTATTTTGTTTATAATTTTTATAATTGTTATTGTTTTTGGTATTTTGTTTTTTCTTAATAAGAAAAATAATAATTTTTCTTTGAATCAAAATACTGTAGAGACGCAAAATGTAGAGACGCAAAATCTTGCGTCTCTACAAGATGAAAATAATAATGAAAATGATAAAATAGCAACAAGTTCAGAAGAGAAAAATTTAACTGCAAGTTCAAGCGAAGAAAAATTGGAAGATAAAAAAACAGATAAATTAGAAGTAAGTGTTTTTAATGGAAGTGGAATAGCTGGTCTTGCAGGATTAGTCGCTGATCGTTTAAAAAATGATTATAAGGTGATTAATGTAAGTAATGCAGAATCTTATAATTATAAAGTTTCTTATATAAGTTATAAAAAAGGATTAGAAACAGAAGCTAAAAAAATAAGATCTCAATTATTTAGTGTTAAAGCTGAAATAAAAGAAGTTGAAAATCAAAGTGAAGATTTGATAATAATTGTTGGATCTGATTTTTCATCATTATAAATGGATATAAAAAAATTTTTAGAAAAATTTATTATCATAATAGCTGTTATTTTGATCTCAGCAGTTTTTGTTCGGGCTGGTGATTATTTTGGTGGAAATAAAGAGCAAGAGCTTTGTCCTGTGGGGATGGTTTTTATTGATAGTGATGCTGGAGGATTTTGCATTGATCAATACGAAGCTAGTGCAGGTGAAGATTGTTCTTTTGCTGATCCTGAAAATCAGGATAAGACTCGTGTAAATTTGAATGAAGTAAAATGTAAGCCAGAATCTGTAGCTGGAGCAATGCCTTGGCGTTTCATTTCACAAGATCAAGCCAAAGTTGCTTGTGCTCGTGCTGGAAAAAGATTAGCTACTAACAAGCAATGGTTAACAGCATCTTTGGGGACAATTGATTTGAACGCAGATTGGAGTGAAGTTGATTGTAATGTAAATAATAATTGGCAAGAAAATCCAGGTCTAACAGGCAGTGGAAAAAATTGTGTTTCTGCTTATGGAGTTTATGATATGATTGGTAATGTCTGGGAGTGGGTTGATGCTGTTTCAAATTCTGGTGAAATTGACGGAAAAGTTTTGCCTGATTCTGGTTTTGTTATAAATAGTGATGGAGAAAGTCTTCCTAATGAAACTAGTTTGGAAAAAGGAGATGAAAATTATAATTTGGATTATTTTTGGATTAAGAAAAATGAAGTTAAGGCAATGGCACGAGGAGGTTATTGGAATAATAAAACTGATGCTGGGATTTATTCTATATATAATGAAGTTCCGCCAGCTTATGCAGGGTCTGGGATTGGATTTCGTTGTGTTAAGTAAAATTAACATTGACCAAAAAATTTTTTTTTGTTATATTTCTAATACATAGTGATAATATTTAAATCTATGGCAAAGAAAAAAATTTTGATAATTGAGGATGAGATTTTTTTGTCGGATATGTATAAAAAAAGATTAAGCGTTGAAGGTTATGATGTTTGTGTTGCTAATAATGGTTTAGAAGGAATTAAAATAATTAAAAAAGAAAAACCAGATTTAGTTTTACTTGATTTGGTTATGCCTGTTATTGATGGTTATCAAGTTATTGAAAAAATTGAAAAGGATGAGGATATAAAATATATTAAAATTTGTATTTTATCTAATTTGAGTCAGTCTAATCAATTAAGGGAAAATACAAAAGTGAAATTAGTTGGATATTTAGTAAAATCTAATTTAACTCCGACTCAGTTAATACGAGATATAAAAAAAATGATTAAAGGAGAAAATATTAATGTTATAAAAAATAATCAAGTAAAAAAAATTAAAGAAGAAAAGAAATTAAATATTTTGTTTATAGAAGATGATGTAGATATTTTGGAAATGTATAGCCTGTGTCTAAAAAAAGAAGGATATAATCTTGAAATAGCTAGAAATGGAGCTTGGGGTATGAAGATGGCTAAGAAAAAAAAGTATGATATTATTGTAATGGATATGGTTATGCCAGCGATGAGTGGCTATGATATGCTTGAGCAGATTAAAGAAAATTCTGAAAATATGGATACAGAAATAATAGTTCTTTCTAATAGTGCACAAGATGCTGATATTAATAAAGCCTTGGATGCAGGAGCTTCTTGTTACTTGTTAAAATCTAGTATAAAACCTTCAAGATTAATAGAAGAAATAAAAATAAGAATTTAATAGCTATAGTTATTCTTTAATTATAGCTATTTTTTATTTTATTATGAGTTTATAAAAAAAATGGTATAATAAAAATTAATATAAAACTTAAATTAATATTTTATGAAAACTATCTCAAAAAATTTTTTTAAATCTTTTTTAACTTTTTCTATTTTCTTATTTTTAGGAATAGGATTTGGTCTATCTATTAAATCTATCTTAGCAACTTGGGATGAGCCAACTATCGCTCCACCATCTGGCAACACAGACAAACCTTTAACTACTGTCGGAGGTAAGATTGAAACTTCTAATAATCTTTCTTTTTCAACTTATAATGAAATTACCAAAACTAGTTCTCAATCAACAAATCTTACAGGATTATCAATAAATACAACTAGTTCATCAGGTATGGGTGGTGTGATTTTGCTTAAATCAAGTGGTGTTACAGGTATTGCTTTAGGTACTAATAGTAATACCTATGGTTATATTTATGGAGATGGTACTGGTGATATTGCAATTAGCGGTAATAGAAAAGTTATTTTACAATCAGTAAGTGAAAATATTGAATTAAGATCTTCTTCTGCTAATGTTTTAATTAAATCTGGATATACTGCTTCTGATGGAGCAGCTTTGGCAGTAGTAAATAACAGAACTCTTTCTTTTGGAGCAAGTCCTTTAACTTATCAAGGTCTATATCTAAAAGGAAATAATTCTTCAAAAGCTACTTTACTTACATTAAATTCTAGCGGAAGTGCTCAAATAACAGGAATAGCTTTTTCTAATACAGGAAGTTCTGCTAATGGAGATATACTTACTATATTAGGAGTAACTAGTGCATATAAAGGAAGTTTATATATGCAGGGCAATGATCTTGCTTTACATTCTAATGCTGGTTCTATAGTTATTGCAACAGAAGGAACCAATCCTGTTAAAATAGGTGGAGCAGCTGCTAGCTCACAGAAATTAAATGTTGCTGGTAATGTTCTTGCTAATGCTTATTTATATAATTCTGATAAAAGGTTAAAAGATAATATTCAAAAAATGAAAAGTAATGATTATTTAAAAATTTTAGATGTTAATTCTGTTACATATGAATGGAAAGATAATGATAAAAAAGACATGGGAGTGATTGCTCAAGAGCTTGAAAAAATATATCCAGAAATGGTTTATGATGGACAAGATGGATACAAATCAGTTGATTATGTAAAATTAATTGTGCCAATGATAGAGATGATAAAAGAACAACAAAAAGAAATTGATGAATTAAAAAATAAAATTAAATAATTCTTTATATTCTTATATGAAATTTTTAAAAAATCAAATAAATTTTTTTTTAGTTCTTTTTATTTTATTTTTGTTATCTTTAGTTTTTATAGAAAAACAAACAAAAGCTGATACTCTTACAGATAATGTAGAAGTAAAAGCAACAGATGGAACAACTAAAGGTTGGAGAATAGGTGTAAATAATAAAAGGACAATTAATGGAAAAGTTATTACTAATAAACATTCTTCACCTGTTTATGTTCCAATTGATACAATGAATGGTGAATGGGAAGCTTTTTCAAAGAATACAGAAAATGTAGGAAAGATTTTAATTACAGATGATAATAGTATACCAGAAAAATCAACTTTAACTTTAAAATCTTCTGCTTTGAGTATCGTAGGTGTAGATGTTCATTTTGAATGGTCAGTTTCACCTAAAGCAGTTAAATATCAATTTACGACAAATGGAACTACTTGGACAGATTTGGGGTCAGGCTCTTTAACTGGTAAATTTGTAGGACCCTTTCCTGATCCTCTTGATTATAAATTACAAATTAGAGGATGTAGAGCAATTTCTTTAGCTGAAGGTTATCCTACAGATGCGGAATGTTGTGGGGAAGCAAGTATACCTGTTGTATTGGGAACTGTTTGTGAAAAACCAAGTTCTCCATCTTTAAAAATTAACAATTCTTCAGCAACATCTGTAATTGTGGATGTTAAAAATGATTTGATTATTAGTTGGGGAAATTATACTAGTGATAAAACAATTATTTGCGGATTAAAAAATTATGAAATGACTATTGATAATGGACTTACATGGCTCCCTTTTGATGCAGGAGTAAAAAGTCCTTATACAAGTTCGTTGGATTTCACATCGCTTGCAGGTCAAACTGTTAGTGTAATGATTAGAGCTTGTAATAAAGGAGGATGTGGAAATGTAAGTAATAAAATAAATGTTATTTTTTCTTCTATAACTAATACAGCACCAGGTACTTTATCGGTTACTAATAATTCTATAACAGCAGGAGGAAATACAACTTTTAATTGGGGAGCAGTAAGTGGAGTTACAAGTTATACAGCTAATGTTAATGGTACAGATATTTCACTTAATAGTAGTTCTAATAGTTACCCAGCAAGATGGGATTATGCAGGTTCTTATAAAGTAAAAATTAAAGCTTGTAATCAATTTAATGTTTGTGGTCCTTATTCTAATGAAGTAACTTTAACAGTTAAGCCAGGAACACTTACAGGGTTGCTTGCTTCTTATACTTCTCCGTTAATTGTTGGTGGAAAAATTAATTTTAGTTGGAATAATGTTTTAGGAGCAACAGATTATGAGGCTAGCGGTGATGGTGGGAGTACTTGGGGTTCTTTGAATAGTACAAATCTTTATTACAATAATCTTTATTATAATACAGCTGGTACATATAGCATAAAAGTTCGTGGATGTAATAGAAATATAACACCTGTTGCAAATCAATGTGGATTACCAGCTTCTGTTAGTTTTGTTGTAAATTCAGCATCACCAGGAGCGATAACATCTTTTACAGTAAATAATTCTTCAAGTGCGACAGTTACATATGGTACAAATTTATCATTTAAGTGGTCTAGTATAGCGAATACGACATATTATGAGACAAATATAAATAATACAGGATGGTCATCGTTAGGTAATATAACAACATACAATAGTAATGCTTGGGCAGTAGGTACATATAGTATTTTAGTAAGGGCTTGTAATACAGGTGGTTGTGGAGGATTGAGAAGTGTTTCAGTGATAGTAAAGCCAGCATCACCAGGAGCGATAACATCTTTTACAGTAAATAATTCTTCAAGTGCGACAGTTACATATGGTACAAATTTATCATTTAAGTGGTCTAGTATAGCGAATACGACATATTATGAGACAAATATAAATAGTACAGGATGGTCATCATTAGGTAATATAACAACATACAATAGTAATGCTTGGGCAGTAGGTACGTATAGTGTTTTAGTAAGGGCTTGTAATACAGGTGGTTGTGGAGGATCGAGAAGTGTTTCAGCAATAGTAAAGCCGGCTTGTACCCCAAAAACTTGTAGTTACTATCCAAATAAATGTGGATCATTAGATAATGGTTGTGGTAGTAATATATCTTGTGCTTGTCCTTCTGGATATAATTGTTCTGCTGGCAACTGTGTGGCAAATTGTACTAATGAATGTACAACTGATTTTATTACTAAAACTTGTAGTAATATTGTTAATTCTCAGACTACTACTAAAACTTGTGGTAATTATGATGCTGATCTATGCAAAGAATATTCTTTACCATCAACAACTAATACTTCTTGTAGTTACGGATGTTCTAATGGATCTTGTTGTTCTTATAAAGCTCGTTTTCCAGCATCAGGATACTATACTACAGGAGCTTGTGATACTGCTTATGGTGGTTTAGCTGGATATAATTCTTATTATAATATGTATTATAGTAGTCCATATATGTATAAATGTTATGATGCTGGTGGTAAAAATTATCTTAATCAAGCTTCTTGTAATTAAAAATATATTAAATCTAAATAAATAATATTATGAATAAAAAAAAATTTTTAATTATTTCTTCTGTATTTATATCATCTTGGATATTTTTTATTATTGTTGTATTTTTGAAAATAAGTTTTTTAAATCAAAATATGTTTAATAATAAGAGTGTAAATAATCCTGAACAAATACAAAAAAATAATGAGATAGTGCCTTTATCTAAATTAAAAGCAAATCCTAATATAAAACAAAGTTCTGTGTCAGGTAAATTGAAATCTATTGCAAAAGATGATTATAAAATCGTTCTAGAAATAGATGGAAAAGATCTTGAAATTAAACTTAGTTCAACAACCCAAATATTAATGGATGTAGAAAAATATTCAGAAGAATATCAAACTAAATTAGTTGAGTATGATAAAAAAATGAATGAACTTTTCAAAAAAAGAGAAGCAGGTGAAATTATTAGTGATGAAGAATATGAAAGTTTAAGAATACCAATTCCTGAATATGAAAGAATTCCTGCTGATTTTGAAAATATTAGATTATTAGATTTGAGTAATTCAAGAAATGCTTTAGTAAGCTATACAGAAGATACTAGTAATGAAGATAAATCTTTAGAAAATAAAGAAGTTTTGTTTTTGCTTGTGTTTTCTTTAGAGTCAAATAACTCTTTATTTAAAAGAATTGATGAATAATTTGTTTGTATAATTTTATGTTAAATGAATTTTTTAAAAAATATATTAATAATGAAAAAATTTTATATAAATTTTTGTTTTTTTCTTTGGGAATTTTTTTTATAATATTTATTTCTATATATTTTGATCAAATTAATAAAAAAGTAAAAGATGTAGAAGCTTTGTTGGAAGATGGAGATTTGAAAGGATTTGCTTGGATGGCAGATTACGGTTGGATTAGTTTTAATTCAATTAATTGTGATTCTGATGATGATGGGACTTATGAAGGAGAATCTGTTTCTTGTCCTAATTCTCAAGCAGTAGCAAAATATAAAACAAGAATTTCTCCTTTTACAAAAGAATTTTCAGGATATGCTTGGAGTTCAAATCTTGGTTGGATTTCTTTTGGTAACAATACTTCAGAGAATTTTACTCCTCCAAATACAACTTTTAGAACTATTTGCACTAATTGTAAAACTAATTCTTGTCTGGCTTGTTATAATCCGACAGATAAAAAAATTTATGGTTGGGCAAAGATTTTGAACTTAGGAGATCAGGGTTGGATTCGTTTGAATGATGGTAATACTGGAGATGGAGTTAGTTATGGATTATCAGTTGATGCTAATAATAAAATTAATGGTTATGTTTGGCATAGTTTAGGTGATAGTACAGGAGGATGGATACATAGTAAAAATATGTCAATAAATTTTCCTCCTAAATGTATAGAAATAACTAATATGACTACATGCGGAAATAGAATTGATTGTGAAACTTGTGGAGGTACTTGTGTTGATAAAGGTGATTGCCCTGTTTGTAGTTCAATATTAGGCACATCTGTTTGTACAAATAGAACTGATTGTGAATGGTGTAGTAATGATACTTGTGCTAATAAAAATACTTGTCCTATAGTTATTCCATGTAGTGATTTAACTAGTAATACTGTATGTTCTTCTTTTGGTAGTCGTCCTGATTGTAAATATTGTGCAATAGATGCTAGGTGTACTTCATTAACGGGTGTTTGTTCTGAAGGACCTACTTTACCAGAAACACCTATTCCTGAATCTTCTTGTAATACATATCTTTATAGTAGTTGTATACTTAATTCAGCTTGTTCTTGGTGCTCTGTTGGGACATGGGGGTGTCTTCAATCAAGTGACCCAAAACTTACAGACGGAACATGTACAGTTAGTGAACCAGTCCCAAATAATTCTCCTACAGTTAATGATCTTTCTGCTATAGAGACAAATATGTGTAATAATAATCCTTCTGTTAAATTTGCTTGGAGATTTAGTGATTCAGAAGATGGCACGATTCAAACATCTTATTCTTTTAAACTTTATAATGGTAGTGGTAGTATTATTTTTACTGATGAAAAAAATTCTTTAAATCAATATGTTAATGTAAATTTTGAATCAAGTGCTTTTTTCTATAATGATTCATATACTTGGTCAATTATAGCGTGTGATTCAAAAGGAGCCTGCTCTTCTGTTAAATCAGGTATTTATGTAGCTCCAAAAAATAGATACCCAAGTGTTGATTTTATTATTAATCCTAAAGAAATTGCGATGGTAGCTTCATCTACTTTTGAGCAAAAGGTTACTTTTTATGATGGACAAAGTACTCATCCTGCAACTTCTTTTGATTGGCTTATCGATGGAGTAGTTTATAATGATAAAGATAAAATAGAAATTTTTATTTCTGATAATAAAACTAATATAGTTGTTAAATTAACTGCAACTGATATTAATAATTATTCTTGTGAAAAAACAAAAACAGAAAGGATTCAATATCAATTACCAGAATGGCGTGAGGGAAGATAAAAATTTATTGGTTATCCACAAAGCATTAAAGCAAAATTAAATTATTTAATTTTGCTTTAATTTTTTTTAAGATACTTATTTGATTTTAGCTATATTAGTTCATTAGGTGTTTTTCTGAAAAATATGTTATAATAAAACAAGTTAACAATATATAATCGTTTTTTATTTTTTTTAAATTAAATAAAAAACAAAGGTTGAGATTATGTTGACTGAAAATAATTATAAGTACATTAAAAAATAAGCTTTATTTTTTAGTTTCAATTTTTTAAGCTTTATATCGCAAATAAAGTAGACTTGAGTGCCTAGATAATTTTTTTATTTTTTTGTCATTCCCGAGAAGGCGGGAATCTATAAAAGTTATTTATGCACTCAAGTCTATGAAAAGTTGGAATTTTTTTTGTTTTTTAATAATTAACAGAATTTAATTAATTAGTTCTAAACACCTTTTTACTTGAATTAATTACTTGAATTTTTATCCCCATGCAAAAAACAAAAAGAAGTAATTTTTTTGTTGTAGCAGTTTTGATTTTTTCAATGCTTACCATGTACGGCTCTATGCCAATGGTAAACGCAGCTTCATTAGACAAAGTTTCTGACACAGTTAGTGACTCTGATGTTGATGCAACTGCTAATCATACCATACTTTTTAATATGGTAAACGATCTAGCCGCTACAGAAGTAGTGACTGTTACTTTTCACAATGATTTTGATTTAAGTTTGGCTACTGTTGCTTGTCCAGAACATAGCACAGGAGCAACTTCAACTCATGCTGTGACTTGTACAGTTGACGGAGGACAGACATTATTATCAGCAGGTGACTTAACTATCACTGTTTCTACTGTTGATAATCCTGGAGCAACTGGTTTTTATGATGTTAATGTTGCTACTAATAATGCCTTAGGAGCAGAATCATCAGATACAATTGTTTACATCATTGATGATGTCACTGTCACAGCATCTGTTGATGCTACTTTGACTTTTGGTATAACAGCTCTAAATTCAGGACAAGATGTAAACGGAGATAATACTACAGTTGGCACAACTGCTACTACTATTCCTTTTGGAACATTAACAGTAGATACTCCAGCAATCGCAGGTCAAACATTAACAGTTTCTACTAATGCAACCGCTGGTTATAGTGTGACTGTTCAACAAGATCAAAATATGTCTAGTGCTGCTGGAGCTGATATTGATACTTTTGTAGATGGAACAGTTGGGGCTGCTAGAACCTGGATAAATCCAGCAGAGACCTTAGATGACGAAGATACTTATGGTCATCTTGGTTTGACTTCATCTGATAGTTCTGTTGATGGAACAGATCCTTTTGGAGCTTCTCTTTATAGAGGATTTAATGGCACTACTCCTGTAAAGGTGATGTATCACAATGGTCCATCTGATGGAACTACTGATCATATTGGTAGTGCTAGAGTTGCTTACCAAATTGAAGTTACTGACTTGCAAGAAGCAGGTGATTATGAATCAACTTTGACTTATATTTGTACTCCTATTTTTTAATAGACTAGATAAATATAAAAATCGCGAAGAACAAAAACCGAATTATTTTTTTTCAAAAAAAATAGTTCGGTTTTTTATTTTTTATTTTTTTGTCATTCCCGTGAAGACGGGAATCCAGAAGGGCGTAATAGAAATATTATTTTAAAAAATAATATTAAAGCGTAATGTTAAGTGTTGAAGTAGTTTAGTTTTAATTAAAAAAATTATTATTTTATACTCCTAGATTCCCGCCTTCGCGAGAATGACAAAAGGGAAGGGGAAATGATAGAAAAAATAAAACTAAATTTAAAAATAATACAACTATAATTTTAAAAACCGTTTTTATTTTTTGTAAAAACGGTTTTTTCTTTAAAAGAAAGTTATTTTCTTTTAATAATTCCTTTGTCAAGTAAAATGTTAATAACTTGCTCTGCAACTTTAAAATTATTTTCTTCTAAATCTTTTTTGGTTGCAAATTCATCAAGATCTTTCTTGGTTGCAAACCTTTCTAAATCTTTCTTTGTTGCAAATCCTTCTAAGTCTTTTTTAGTTGCCATATTTTCAAGGATATACTCAATATCAGCACTATTTTTTTTTGTTTCTGTTTTTAATTCTTTTAGCTCAGCTAAGATTTCTTTTTGAATTTTTACGTTTTCTCGTCCTCCTACAATACTTAAAATTCTAGTATTAGTTTCTCTGTCAAGTGCTTTTTCAATAATCTCAGTAGCCTTTTTTTCCATTAGACTTTCAATATAGCTTTTAACTTTTGGGCTTAAAAGAATATCTTTTTGCATAATTTTTCCTCCTTTTTTATTTTAGTTATTTTTTATTTTATATGATGATATTATTATAACTTTTTAAAAACTTTTATTCAAGAAAAATGTCAATTTTTTATGCATTAAAAAAATTTGCAATTTGATATTAAAAAATGCTATAATAAATTTATAGAATTGAATTTTTGTGGATAGTAAATTGTTAAAAATTAGCTAAAAAATTTAGAGCATTTTTCCCATGTTTAAAAATAAAAAAAATAGCTTTTCAAATACTCAAAAAACTCCAAAAAAAAGTGAGAAAATATTGGTGACAGACATTCAAGTGCCGATTACAAAAAAAATAGAAAATATTTCTAAAAAAGTAATTGGTATAAAAGAATACAAAAGTCAATCAAGTAAAATCTTTGCTTTTTCTTGGCGTTTTTTCTTTGTTGTATTTTTTTCTTTTTATATTTTGATAGGTATTTCTCCTTTTGACATTTTGCAAAAAACTTTTGGAGCTTTTCAAGACAAACAAACAATCAAAATTTTTCCTAAACAAATATCTCAAAGTGAGCTTGGTGTTTGGGAAAATATTAATGATTTAGAAAAAGCTAATGATCTACCATCTACAGCTAATTTAGGTGAATTTACAGAAAATAATTCAGCTTTTTTAAAACAAAAAGAAGCTGAACTTTTTGTTAGTGGTTTTGATTATCAGATTTTGAATACTTCTCTAGATAATATTTCAACAAGCTCATTAATACAAATACAGACTGAAGAAAAAGATGAAAATGCTACTAGTTCAAATCCTTTAGAAGAAGATGAGTCTTTGATAAATTCAGATCAAAATGCATCAACAACAGAAGAGAATAAAAATTTAGAAAATGATACTTTATTAGATTCAGTTCAAGTTGAAGAAGAAAAAAATGAAGGCTTAGAAGAAGAAAATTTGGAAATTTTGGATTCAGAAAATAGTGAAACACAAGTTCTTGAAAAAAATGAAGAAACTTTGGAAGAAGTTTCTTCTGAATTAGAAAATTCTTCCAAAGATTCTCAAGTTAATACAGAACAAAATGAACCAGTATCAGTATCTTCTGAAAATAATGATATTTCTTTTTTGGGAAAAGTTAAAAATTATTTTCAAGCAATGTCTGTTTTTGCAGAAGAGGTTTTAGACAAAAAAATTGAGCAATTAAGTGATCTTGGAAATTTTCAATCAGCTAAAATATTTTTTTCTGGAGCAGGCACAATAGAAAAAATAGAAGATAACAAATCAGCTAAAATCATTATTTCTTATTCTCTTGCTCGTTTTGATTTTAATAGCCAAGAAAGAGTTTGGCGTGAACTAGTTGTGCTAGATAGTGAACAATTTTCTAATCAAACAAATAATGGATATTTTTCTTATGAAGCTCCTTTTTTGGAATCTTGGGAGGATGTTTCTGATTTACAAATAAAAATTAATGTTCTTAATCCAGATAATAAAAATCTGGAATTTTATCTTGATGCTTTTTGGTTAGAAGCTGAATTTATAGAAGAAACACAAGAGAGAATAGTAGAAAAAAGAGAGAGAGGAGAAGATGCTATCAGTCCTTTGTTCTTAGATGAATCTTTGATTAGTAGTGATATTCCTTATCGTTTTGTTTATAGAAAAAAGCAAGAAGAAAAATTTTCTGGAATTATTAATGAATTGCAAAAGACGAATTTTTGGGATGATGTTGACTTAAAAGTTCGTTTAGAAAATGATAAGCAAGAAATACTTGATGTTAATTTGATTTTAGTTTTAGAAGATGATGGTGAATTTAGTGTGAGAATCCCTACGGAATCTAATTTAACTCCTGGAAAATATAATTTTGTTTTCAGTGTGCTTGATAATACTTCATCTCAAGTGGAAGTCTTGAATATTGAAAAAGATTTTTCTTTTGGTTTATTAGCTTTTAATACTAACAAAACAATTTATCATCCTTATGAAATAGCTTATGGACAGATGGCAGTGCTTGATAATAATGGTCATACGCTTTGTGATGCTTCCATTGAACTTAAGCTAACAATGCCAGACGGAGAAACGCGTGTTTATGATACAAAAGATTCTATAGCACGAAATCCTTTGTGCGGACCTGATAATGTGATTGATTCTCCTGATTATTATTTGTATTTTGATTTAGCACAAGTAGGAGAATATAATATTGAACTGATTGCTACTACTACAGTTGGTGTAAGAAAAATTACAGAAAAAATAATTGTGCAAGATAATATTGCTTTTGATATAGAGAGAGTTGGACCGACAAGAATTTATCCAAAAGCTCTTTATCAAATGGGTTTAGAAATCAAAGCTAATCAAGATTTTAGTGGTAATTTGCTAGAATATTTTCCAAAAGATTTTTTAGTTGAAAATATAAAAGTTGAAATTTTTGATCAAGCATTGAATTTTTTTGTTGCTTATGATTTTGCTTATGATAAAGAACGAATTGATAATGAAAAGCAAAGAATTGTTTTTAAAAATATTAATTTAAAAAAAGAAGACAGATTAAAAATTACTTATGAAATAGATGCACCAGATATTTCTCCTGAGTTTTATCTTCTTGGTCCACTAGAGATGAAAGAAAATGACAATTTGGTTTTTAGTGAAAAAAAACAATGGCAGATAGCAAGTGATGCTAATGTTTTTCGTATTACTGAATATTATTTAACAACAGGACAGTTCACTGGAACTACTTATGATTTAACACTAAATCAAGATTTGGCAGATGATTATTTCATTATGGTTAGAGGAAGTCGTATTGGTAGTGGTGCTAGTGTGCCAGACAATGATTATGCTAGAGTTTATCGTGTACCTGATGCAAGAGGAGATTTAGCTGATTCTGGAGCTGATAATGTTATTTCTCTTTCTAGATATGTGGCTGATTTTAATTGGGAAGGGGTTGTGACTGTGGTTGAATGTTTAGCTGATCAAGATCAAGCAGGATTTAGATTACTTGATATTGCAGAAACAGCTATGGTTGGTACAGCTACTAGTGGATCTTCAACAATTGCTACTAACTGGTCAGATATTAACAAGGTAGTTCCTTTTGGTGGGTATCGTGCTGGTGGTGCTGAGTTTGAGGCTGATGCAACTAATGGATTGGACGGTGATGTAGTCTATACTCGTCTCTGGCCAAGTGGAGCTAATACACTAAATTGGACAAGGATGGAAAATCAAGGAGTAGGATTATTAAAAAGTGCAACTATTTCTACTTTTGTTGTTGAATGGGGATCTCAGTGGACTGTGCAACGAGCTTATGTGGAAGGAAATAAAGGAGCTAATGGTGCAAATGTGATTGCTGAATATACAACAGCTAATATTGATCAAGTTAATAGGGATAATACTTGGGTTTGGGGAACAGGAATGGCTATAGGTGATGGAGTTGGTGAAGATGCTGAAGGAGCAGTGATTACTATAGGTGATGGTGTGAATAAAAACGTTACAGAAAACAAAGTTGCTGTTGGTGCAGAGTATGTTGGTATGCGTTATTTTGATGTTTATACAATTAGTCATCCTAAACTAGCAGTTGATCATCGTTTCAAAATTGACGGTGATTCAACTCTTGCTGACATAGATGTTCTTATTAATGAAGCGTTTTCGGGCCAAAGATTATCTACGGTTTATAATGGATGTGGTAGTACTAATTCATCTCATCCTAGAAATAGATTCTGGTCTCGTTATACGGCTGATAATTTTATTACAATTTCTCGTGGATATTCTGGCTTAGCTTTTCCAGCTTGGGTGCAAGGTGTTGATTTTTCTTTAGTTCAATATGCTCCGCCAAGATCATTAACTAAACAAAAACATTTTCGTTGGAAAGATGATAATTTTTCTCTTAGTGAAAGTAATGGATGGTTAACACAAGAGGATGAGGAGCTAGATGATTTTGCAGAAAAAAATGAAAATTATAGATTAAGAATAGAAGTTTCTAATGAAGGATCTATTAGTGAGAGTGCTTCTCGTCAATATGAATTACAATGGGGAAGAAAGACTAGTGCTTGTGCTGATATAGTAGTTTGGCGCGGTCTTGAAGACTATAATAATGATGCTTTTGCCGTGTCTGCTAGTTCTCATATTAATAATAATGAAAATATTTCTACAGCCTTACTTGCTAATCTTGAAGATTTAACATTTTCTACACAAGGTCAAGCTATGGATAGCACTGATACAAGCTCAGGAATTAATCCAATAGCATCAACAACTTATATAGAATTAGAGTATTCCATTAAAGCTACAGAAAATGCTATAGCTGGAGCTGATTATTGTTTTCGTCTTTATGACAAAGCTTCTTCTACACTAGATGCTTATGATGTTTATCCTGAATTAACAATTGATTTTGTTCCTTCTGGACAAATTATTTCTGAATGGGGAGTGGCTGGTGATGTGTCTGATGATAATTGGCATTTAGTTGATTTTTCTGGAATTTATGTTGAGCCTATTTTTGTTTGTAGTCTTGAATATGGAAATAATATTGGCAATGAAGCTGATGCTGATGCTAATTCAGTTGTCTGCCGTGTGCGAAATTTAAGTGCTACTAGTACACAGATTAGATTGCAAGAAGCAGGAGAGATAAGCGGAACTTTGTCAAGAAATGAAGATGTTCATTGGATTGTGGTTGAAAAAGGAGTTTATAATACAGACGAATTTAAAATGGAGGCTTTTTCTTATAATTCAGTGATTACAGATGCTCGTGTAAGCTGGGTAGGTCAAGCACAATCTTATGGTCAAACATATACAACGCCAGTTGTTCTCGGGCAAGTGATGTCTTATAATGATGTTAATTTTTCTTCTTTTTATGCAAGAGGTACAGCGATTGCTAATCCTCCAATTGCTACTTCTCTATATACTGGAAAACACATAGGAGAAGATACAATTAATCCAACAAGAGCTAATGAAACCATTGGTGTTATTGTAATAGAGCAAACACACAAATCTATGCTATTTAATGAATATGAGGCTTTTGCTTCAACTGGAAAATTAATAGATAGAATTGACGATAGGCCTATTATTAGTTATAAGTTTAATCAAGCTTTTAGTGCAACTCCACAAGTGGCAATTATTTCTCAAGCAGGTATTAGAAATAATGAAGGACCAATTCCTATGTTGTACACAGTTAATCCATTGACACAAACTCATATTACGCCAATTATTGCTGAAGATGAAATAATAGACACAGAGATGACAGGAACTACTGAAGATGTTCATTATCTTGTGTTTAAAGATGCTGGATCTTATGTAGCTGATGATGTTTTCTTAAATCAAGATACTTATAGATTTTATGCAAATGCTAATTCAGTTCAACCTGGATCTGCTTTGGCAAACGAAAACGAAAAAGTACTTGAAGTAGCCGATGGAGATATTGTTCGTTTGCGATTAGGTATTCAAGCTGGTATTACTGGATTGCTTTTGTCTGATCGATCTTTCAAATTACAATACGGACAAGGTGATGTTTGTTCTTCTATTACAGACTGGAATGATGTTGATGGTTCGGCTGGATCTGGAATTTGGCGTGCTTATATAAATTCAATAGCTTCTGATGGATCTCAAATATCAAGCTCTTTGTTGAACAATGGATTAAATAAACTAGAATCTTATGAAGAAGAAAATAATTCTGTTAAAAATCTTGTTGCTCTAGCAGAAGGAGAGAGAGGAGAATGGGATTGGGTCTTGGAAAATAATGGAGCTGAATATGGAGTTGATTATTGTTTTAGAGTGGTTTTGAATAATAATTCTTTGATAAAATATGATTATTATCCACAATTAAGAACCAAAGCAGTAGAAATCTCAGGCACGGTTTATAGTGATGAAGGGCTTACTCCGATACTTAATTCTCCAATTGTTAGTCTGCGAATAAATGGAGAGTTTATTGCCAGCACTACAGCCTCTTTCTTAAATGGATCTTTCTTGTTTTCAGGAATTTCCCAAATTGATACAGCTAGTTCAGTCTTGCTTTATCTTGATAATTCAAGTGCTAAAGCTGTGAGTATTAATCGTTATCAAGGAGAAGGTGATATCTCTGATGCAGATCTTTATCAAAACAAAATAATAATAAGACATGATGATGATGGACCAGTCACTGAAAATGATTTAAGCTATTTTGATGCTAATGATGATACTGACCTTGGTTTCACAAGTTCTCCTTTTTCGGTTAGTAGTGGTTTTGAATTAATTGTTCGCGCTGGTGATGAATTTTCTTTGGATAGTGATGAGATTGTGTTTGATGATGTAAGAATCAAAGGAAATTTAGTGGCTAGGGATAATCAAAAAATTATAGTTAATGGAAATTGGGACGCAAGTAGCGGAAATTTTCAAGCATCATCTGGAACAGTTGAGTTTAATTCTAGTCAAGCAGGAAATACTATTTTTGCTCATAGAAATTCTTTTGCTAATTTGATTTTTAAGGGAGGTGGATCTTGGACTTTGATTGATGATGCTACTAGCACAGCGACTACTACGATTGAAGATGGCACACTGATTTTGGGAGATGATGTTGATTTTGTTGTTCAATCTTTAGTAATTAAAGACGGAGCAAACTTTTCTGGTGCCGCTGGAGCTGGAAAATTAATTTTTGAAAGTGAGCAAGGAGGAGTTTTGCGAGATGAAAATGTAGTAAAAAATAATTTAGGCAATATCCAGGTTGGTTATTCTCCATCAACTACTACCCTAGAAAGCGATATTTTAGTTAATGACTTAATAATTAATGCTACAGATGTTTTAGAAACAAATGGTTATGATGTTTTTGCTAGTGGAACTATTTCTGTTTATGGATTGCTTAACTGTCAAGACAATGGAGAAGCTGATTCTAGTGTTTTGACAATAGACGGAGATTTTTTTGTTGATAATGTGAGTGGAGATTTTAGGGCTAGTGATTCTCTTCTTGTTTTTAGTGGAGATACAGATGCTTTTTTAAATTCAGGTGGGTATAGCTTAAATAATTTAACAATTGCTAAAAATAATGCGACTACAACTATTGTAGAATTTGGTCTTGATTTAGCTGATGATTTAACAATTGAAAACAATGCTTATTTTGATGTTTCTGAAAACAATTATGATATAAATATTGCTGGATCTTGGGAGAATAATGGAGTGTTTAGAGCAAGAGCAGGCACAGTTGTTTTTGATGCTAATGATTTAGATCATAATGTTAGAGTAGGAAATTCTGCTTTTTATAATGTTGAATTTGATAATATTTTTGGTGGCTGGACTGTATTAGATAATGCAACTTCAAGCAATAATTGGCTTTTGAATAATGCTGATAATTTTAGTGTTAATTCTAATGTGACAATTGAAGTTTTGGGAATTTTTAGCAATGAAATTAGTGGAGCTGATACTAGCTGGAATCAATCTACTTTGTTTTTGAATGGTGATTCAGTGACAATAAATTCTAAGGCAAAAAGTGATGATTATTATAATTTGAAAATAGGCGATGAAACAAATATTAAAATGTGGAATTCACAAGCTACAAATCAATATTTAATCAATTCATCTGCCTCATCTTCTCTTTATTCTATGGATCATGCTGGAGTTGATGGTGAATTATATATTTGGGGGAATTATATAAAAACTGTAGGCACAGACTATTGGAGCTATGCTAATGATTTTGATGGAATTGATATTACAGCTAGTCCTCGTCAGGCAAAAATTTATTTTGCAGATTCTTCTCGGGTAGAATTTAATGGAGCTAGATTAAATATGATTGGCTCATCTACTAGTTTAACTTTACTTGATAGAATGGATAGTAATTATTATGATTTAGAATTTAATGGAGGAATTATTAATGCTAATTATTATCAAATAAAAAATATTTCATCACAAGGCTTAACCTTGTTATCTAATACAAATGTTGTTTCGCTAGATAACGGACATTATTATTTGGCGAATAATGATGGATCATTAATTACTGTAGCTTCCACTACTATTGATAATAATTCAGCCAAAAAAATAAATAATTGCGAATTTGTTTATGAGGCTGGAATTACACAAGGATATAATGTTAGTCTAGAAGGAAATTCTTTGAGTTACTGGTCTTTTGAATTTGCTAGTGGAGCTTTAGCTGGTGAAGATTTTGATAATGAGGCTGGTGGAGATTGTGGATCTATTCGTTTTGGTGATAGTGATTGTTCTTTGATTTCCCAAAAACATTTTCGTTGGCGAAATGATAATAATGTAGAAGCAACAGCATCATGGAAGGCAGGAGAAGATATAGCCATTACAAGTCAAAAACAAGATGAAAATGTTCGTCTGCGTTTTTCTTTGGATAATATTGGAACTAGCGATGTAAATGGAGTTAATTATCAATTACAAATAGCACAATTAACTAATTATGAAAATTGCGAAGCTGTGCCAGCGATTTTGTATACTAATGTAGCCACTACTAGTTCGGTTAATGTTCATGCTGTAATGACGACATCAAGTAGGTTTGATAATACAACACTGACAACTAATCAACTAACAAACGAAGGGACTTTTAGTGCTGGATATATGGTAGAATATCCTAATAGCAAAGCAGGGGAAGTTAGTTTAGGTATAGGTGCTTTTACAGAGCTTGAGTATAATTTTGAATTTACAAATAATTCTTTAAAAAACAATACTTATTGTTTTCGTGTTAATGCCAATGGTGTTGATTTGAGTGAATATTTAAAAGTTGCTCAACTTAAACTAGAAGGAATTACAGTCTCGGGAACAATCAAGCAAGATGAAGTGGGGACAGCTTGGAGTGCTTGTGATGGTTCTACACAAAACTTGAGTTTGGTAGTTAATGGTAATTTGATAAATACTCGTCCTTGTGAAGCTGGAACTGGGATTTATTATTTTAATGATGTAGCCCTAAATCAAAATGATGTAGTTGCTGTTTTTGTAAATACTAATGGATCTAATACAGATAAAGGAGTGATGCTTACTAAAGTTAATAGCATTTCTTCAAATATAACAATGAATTTTATTACTAATAGAATAATTTTAAAACAAGAATCTGGTATTAGTCAGATTAGTAATAGTGATTTAGCTTATTGTGACAATAATAATGGCGTAGCTTGTGCAAATGTGCCATATAATATAGAATCTTCAAAATTTATTTTAGAAACAGGGAAAAAACTGATTCTTGATGCAGGTGTTAACTTCGTACCAGGAGGCGATATAGAAACATCTTCCAGTAGTCTAGCTAGCGAAGTTGGTGGAGATATTTTGATCAAAAGTGGAGCTACTCTGGATGTAGAAAATAATGATATTATAGTTGGTGGAGCTTGGCAAAATGATGGTGCTTATGTTTTTGGTGATAATGCTACTATTTATTTTCAAGCAAGCACAACAGGACATCTAATAGAAGCAGGATCTTCTAGTTTTTATAATTTGGTTTTTGATGGCAATGGTTCTTGGGCTATTAATGAAAATGCAATCATTGAAAATAATTTAGAAATTAAAAAAGGAGAAATAACAGGCACAGCCTCAGTCTCAGTTTTTGGTGGAGATGTTTGGGGAGATGGAGTTTTGAATTTTACACAAGGAACATTTATGGTGGACAATGATGGTGTTTTTGGAGGAGCTTCTGATTGGAATTTTTATAATCTTAATTTTGGTGACGGACTTTGGTCTCGGGTGACAGAAAAAGTTGGTGCTAACAAAATTAATATTTTAAATCAATTAACAATTAGCACTAGCCAAACGCTACAAGCAAGTTCTAGCATCTGGAATTTGGCAGGAGCTGGAAATCCTTTGATTATTAATGGATTCCTAGATCAGCAAAGTTCTACAATCATTTATTCAGCTACAGCTAATACAAACATTTTAGCTAGAAATTATTTTGATCTAAAATTATCACCAAGTGGTGCTGGTTCTCCTGTTTTTACTATTTTAGCAGGCGATTTAGCTGTGAATAATGATTGGCAAATTGGTGACGGAATAAATGTCATAACAATTGATGTTCATAATCTTGCTAATTTGTTAGTGTCTGGAGATTTTACGATAAATTCAAAAGCTATTTTTAATGCGCCAAATACTGGAACTTTTACAGTTTCTTCTGCTTGGGAAAATCTGGGAACATTTAATCATAATAATGGAAAAGTAATTTTTGATTCTACTAATCTTGATAATACAATTACTGCTAGTAGCTCATCTTTTTATGATTTAGAATTTAATAATAATGAAGGTGCTTGGGAGATTGGCGGTAGCTTAACTGTTGATCATAATTTTGATTTATTGCAAGCAAATAATTTTAGCATTGCTACTTCACAAGTTGCTTGGTATAACGAAAATTGGTTGTATAGAAAAAAAATCACAATAGATTCTTCAATGACAAGCGGAGAAGTTTTAAATATTCCGATTGTGATTAATATCACAGATGCAGACTTGTCTTTGAAAGCCAAAGTTAATGGTGATGATATTTTGTTTACAGCTAGTGATGGCAGACAAAAAATAAGTCATGAAATAGAGTCTTACAATCAAGCAACAGGAGCTTTGACTGTTTGGGTTTTGGCGCCTAGTCTTTCAGCATCTTCTGATTCTGAAATTTATCTTTATTATGGAAATGCAGATGCATTAAATCAAGAAGACAAAGCAGGACTTTGGGAAGATTTTGCTGGTGTCTGGCATTTAAAAGAAAGCCCAAATGGAGTGCTTGATCAAATAAAAGATTCAACTACAAAAGGCCATGAAGGAACTACAAGAAATATGGAAGCTGTTGATAGTATTGATGCAAAAGTTGGAAAAGGTCTTAGTTTTGATGGAGTTAACGAAAGAATTCCTTTGAAATTTAGTTATGCAGGAGTAAATGCAATTCCTAGTTTAACTGCTTGTTCTTGGTTTAATACTACTTATGTTGGAACTAATTATACTTATAATATGTCTTTGTTTGATTTTGATAATTCAGATTATTTTAGTTTTTATATTGGTGGCATAAGTGGTGAAGTTTATTTTGCTACTTATGGAATAGGAGGAACTAAAAATGCTTACACAATCGGAAGAAATTTTAATGATGGAGCTTGGCATCATGCTTGTGTTGTTTATGATGGAGTTGACAAAAGAATCTATGTTGATGGAGTTCTAGAAACAACTCAGCTTAATCCTCACTTAGGAGATAGTTTGGGAAGTGCTAATACACGGTTTGCTTATATTGGAGATGGATCTGAGGCTACTTCTTTTGATAGTCGGGGAAATAATATTTATTATCAAGGCTATATTGATGAATTGCAATATAGTCAACAAGCGTTTTCTGCTGATTGGATTATAACTTCTTTTCGTAATCAAAATAATTCAAGCTCTTATCTTAGTGTTGATGAAGAAGAGCTAGAAAGCACTTCAGAAAATTATGTTTTAGAAGTTAAAGGAGTTTTTAATAATCAACTTAGTGAAGAAAAAACAAACTGGACTAACGCTACGATTTACTTAAATGGAACTAGTCAAATAATAAACAACAAAACAAGTTCTGGTGATGATTATATGATTATGAGAATAGGAGATAATACACAGATCAAAATGTGGAATTCATCTGTTGTCTCGGCTGAATTTGGCACTAATGCATCTCTTTATTCAATGGATCATAATCAACAAGATGGTTATCTATATATTTGGGGAAATTATGAGAGAAATAGTGGAATAGAATATTGGAATTATGCTAATGATTTTGATGGAGCTAATTTATCAAGCACTCCTCGTAAAGCCAATATCAAGATTCAAAAAAATTCTTCTGTTAGTATAAACAATAGTGAATTACAAATGAGAGGAGTGACTGTATCTAAAACTTCGGTTGATAATCAAGGAGTAGGAAATTATTCTCTTTCTCTTAACAATTCAAGTCTTAATGCAGAATATTATAGTTTAGCAAATCTTGATATTGATGGATTAAAATTAGAAAATTCTAGTCTAGTTAAAGGAATGGATTATGGAGATTTTGAATTAGCAGTTAATGGCGGATCAATGCTTAGTTTGGATACAAGCACTTTTAATAATAATCCTCTGGAAATAATTAACAATTGTAAATTTTCTTTAAAAGGAGATATAACTAGTGGCTATAACATAAAGTTAGTTGGCACAGCTAATACAGCTTGGATAATTCGCAATCATACAGGAGATTATGATGGAGAAGCTTATGATAGTGATGCAGGAGATCCTCGTGGTTATCTTATTTGGGATGACAGTCCAGAATACACTCCAAAATCAAGAAATTGGCGTTGGTATTATGATGTTGAACAAGAAACACCAATATCGCAAGCTAGCAGTGAAGAAAATGTTACACCAATCATTGGACCAGCTAATGATTTGAAATTAAGAATGACTATACAAGAAACAGAAGGTTTGCTTGGTGATAATGTAAAATTAAGATTACAATATTCAACTTATGCTGATTTTTCTCAAGATGTATTTTTTGTTGGCGAACAAGCTAGCTCATCTTCAGCTTTTGTTTATGCAGATGGAATTGATACTGATGGAAGTATTATAAGCACTAAACTGATGTCAGATTCTTCTGTGCTAGGCACACATAATGAAAGTGGTATTTCTACCAGCACTTTTGATCACAACTTAAATACTGCTGTTGAATGGGAGTTTACTTTGAAGAATAGGGATGCTGTGATTGGTCAGACTTATTATTTTCGTGCTTATGCAAAATTTTTCAGTGTTTATGATACTTTTGAAAAAGTTGTTAGTCTTTATGACTCTGAATCTTATCCATCTGTGATTCCTGCTGATGGAAACCTAGCTTATGAGATGTCAGGTTTAGCTAATGGATCTAGTACGGAAGGAGTTATAACTAATATTGAAACAAGTCCTGGTGCTATCCAGTTTGGAAATCTTATGCCAAACTCTGAAATTATTGGCGCACATAGATTTTTTATCACCACTAATGCAAGTAATGGTTATAGATTAGTAATTTCTCAAAGACAAAAATTAATTTCTGAAAACGGAGCTGATATTAATGACATTGAAGGTACTAATGAATCTCCAATAGCTTGGCCTGATGTTTTTTCTCAAAGTGTATTTGGATATCATCCAAGTGATGATACTTTGTCTGGTGCTAGTCCATCAAGATTTGCTAATAATAATAGTTATGCTAAGTTTGATACACAATTAAAAGAAGTTTCTTTTAGCTCAATTCCAGTTACTAATGAAGCATTTGATTTGGTTTTTAGAATAAAAACTGATGAATTACAAGAAGCAGGAGAATATGAAACAGAAATAATGTATTTATTAATTCCGTCGTTTTAGAAATTATTTATTTTACCGCTGTTCTAAAAAATCTTCTGATTTATCTTGTTATGTAATTATGTAAGATTCAAAAAGAAATTATTTTTTGTTGCGTATTACTTTTTGAAAACAACTTATTAGCTTATATTATATTTTTTTATTTAAAAAATTTATAAAGTGTTTAAAATAAGTTAACAAAAAAATAATATGACAAAAATATTTTTTAAAATTTTACCATTAATAATTTTATTAATTTCTTTAGCAGGATGTGCCAAAAATAATTCTGCTGATAAGAAATCTTCTGTTTCTTTAGATTTAGATAATGATCAAGAAGTTAACTCTAATCAAACTTCTTCTTATACAAAACTAGTTGTTAATGAAAATAAATGCAGTGGTTGTGGTAAATGTGTAAGAATAGATGCTGAACATTTTGCTTTTAGTGAATACAAAGCGATTGTTGTTTCTCAAGATAATCTTAATTCCCAAAAATTAGATATGGCAATTTCTATGTGCCATGATAAAGCAATTAATCTTAGTTAAATTATGTTAAACCATTATTATTTTAATTTAATTTGCATATTAACGATTTTGTCTTATACTGTGAGTAGTTTTTTAGTAAAAAAAAACAAACTTACCCTTATTGCTCATCGTAGATTATGGAATTATCTTTTACTTATTTCTTTTTTAATTTCAGGTTTACTAGGTCTTTTGTTAGCTTTTTTGATTGATTATAAATTGTCAATTGCTTGGTATGCTGAATTTTTATGGTTTCATGTTGAATTTGGAATTATAATGGCAATAATCTCTATTATTCATATTATTTGGCATTGGAGATATTTTTGTAAAAAGAGATAAAAATAGCTTTTTTTGAAAACTATATATGATATGCGGAGAGAGAGGGATTTGAACCCTCGAAGAGCTTTTACACCCTTACGTTCTTAGCAGGAACGCGCTTTCAACCACTCAGCCATCTCTCCTTATAATAAAAATTTAATTTTATTATATAAATAATATATATAAAATCAAAATAAAAGTCAATTTTATAAAATATAAAATTTAATTCAATATTTTTAGTAGTTTTTTAATTAATTTTTTATCCTTGTATTTAATAATTTTTATTGATATAATACCATTATATTTAATAATTAATTTTCTAATTATGAAAGAAATAATTTGGGAGGTTCCTGAATATGAACAGCACCAAAGATCAAAAAAGTGGTATTTAGTAGCAATAATTATTTCTGTAACTTTATTGATTTATTCTTTAGTATCTGCTAATTTTTTGTTTTCAATTATTGTTATTATTTCATCTATAATAATTATTTTAGATGATGGTGCTTATCCTGCTTTTGTTAAAATAAAAATAGATAAAGAAGGAGTTTATGTGGGAAGAATTTTTTATGATTATGATGATTTAAAAAATTTTTCTATTTTGCATAAAGAAAAATTAAATGTTTCTAATCTTTATTTTGAAACAAAAAGTTTTTTTAATCACAGAATTTCAATCCCTATAAAAAACCAAGACCCAATTAAAATAAGGGAATTTTTACTTAAATTTTTAAGAGAAGATTACGAAAGAACAGATTTGCCATTATCAGAAATTTTTGCTAAATTTTTCAAGATATGATTTTCCCTTTCGTAGTTTAATGGATAGAACATGGGATTGCGGTTCCCATAGTCCAGGTTCGATTCCTGGCGAAAGGACACTTAATAAATTACGAATTTTCAATTACGAATTACGAATTATTTAATCAATTACGAATTATTAATAATTCGTAATTGATAATTCGTAATTAACTATTATATGTCTAATGTTATTTTTGATAAAAAAAATGTTTTAGTTATTGGTGGAGCTGGATTTATTGGTTCTCATCTTTGTGATGAATTGATTAGAACTTCTAAAGTTATTTGTGTAGATGATTTTTCTTCAAGTGATGAGCGAAATATTGATCATTTATTAGCTTATCCTGATTTTGCTTTTATAAAACACGATATTAGTGAACCGCTTAATTTGGAAATGTTACCCGAACTTCATAAATTTAAAGTTGAGTTTCAAGGGATTCAAGAAATTTATAATCTAGCTTGTCCTATGTCTGCTTTGAATTTTGAAAAAAATATTATAAAAGTAATTTTAGCTAATTCTTATATTGTAAAAAATGCATTAGATATTGCTTTGAAATATAATGCTAAGTTCCTTCATATTTCTTCTTCTGTTGTTTATGGTAAAGTTAGCTCTGAATTTGTTCAAGAAGATGATTTAGGAATTGTTAATAATTTATCAGAAAGATCTGCTTATGACGAAGGCAAGAGATTTGCTGAAACATTAATTGATAATTATCGTCGTTATTATAATTTGGATACTAAAATTATAAGATTGTTTAGAACTTACGGACCAAGAATGCCTATTAATGATGGACAAATGATTCCTGATTTTGTTTCTTGTGCATTAGACAATAATGATTTAATTATTTATGGAGATGAAAATTTTTCTTCTTCTTTTTGTTATGTTTTGGATGTAGTTGATGCTTTGGTTAGAGCAATGGAGGCTGATTTTATTGGTCCAATGAATGTTGGCTCTGATATCTCAATAAAATTAACTGATTTAGCAAACAAAATTATTAGCAAACTTAATTCTCAATCAAAAATAGTTTACAAAAAAGAATTATTATTTATGAAACCTTTACTTTTGCCTAGAATTAGAAAAGCAAAAGATACATTAAATTGGATGCCAATTATGACAATTGATAAAGGTTTAGAAAATACAATTAGTGATTTACAAGCAAGTAAAGGCATTAAGGATATTCAATATAATTTATGAAAATTTTTTGTATTATTCCAGCTTATAATGAAGAGAATAAAATTAGTAAAACGATTAAAGATGTTCAGTCTAATGGTTATAAGGTAATTGTAGTTGATGATTGTTCTTGTGATAAAACTTTTGAAGTTGCAAAACAAAAAGCAGATTATACTTTAAAACATTTTATTAATAGAGGACAAGGAGCGTCACTAGAAACAGGAAATAAATTTGCTAAAAAACTAGGTGCAGAAGTAGTTGTGCATTTTGATGCTGATGGTCAATTTTTAGCAAAAGAGATTAAGGATGTTTTAAGTCCAATTATTAATGATGATTGTGATATAGTTTTTGGTTCTCGTTTTTTAAACAAAAAATCAAATATGCCTTGGTTTAAAGAGCAAGTGATTATGAGATTAGGAAGATTGATTAATAAAATTTTTTTTAATATATCTTTAACTGATCCACAAAATGGTTTTCGAGCAATGAATTTATCTGCAATAGAAAAAATAAATATTCAGAACGATGGATCTGCTCATTGTAGTGAAATAATCTATAAAACAGTAAAAAATAAATTAAGGTATAAGGAAGTCCCAGTTACTGTTATTTATAATGATTTTGGACAGGGAATTTTTAGTGGAAAAGGAAGAGGAATGGGGGGATTGAGGATTTTGAGAGACTTGATTGTAGGCAAGATTATTGAATAAAATAATAATATTTTTTTAAAAATTCAAAATTAACTAAAAATTAAAAATTAAAAACTAATTAATATACTATGTTTCAACAAATTATAGCAATTATTATTATAGGATTCTTTGGTGTTAAGTTGGTTTTAGAAAAAAAGAAAAAAGAAATTAGTAATCTAGAATTTTATTTTTGGTTTTTATTTTGGTTTTTTAGTGCCTTGACTGTTGCTTTTATAAAAAAAATTGATGAGTTTGTAAGTATTTTAGGATTTTCTTCAAGCGGAATTGATTTTTTGGTTTATTTAAGCATTGTTATTATTTTTTATCTTTTATTTAAGTTGTTTATAAAATTAGAAAAACAAGAAAAAAATATTACAAAAATAGTGAGAGAAATAGCTTTAAATAATAATAAATAAAAAATAATTTATTGTAAATGAATTTGAATATTTTTAAAAAGCAGGGAAAAAGAAGTAAAAAATTTATAAAAATGCTATAAACAAAAGAATTTGCTACAATAAAATCAATGAAATTTATTAATAAAAATTTTTTAAAGAAGAAAATAATTTTGGCTTTTATATTCATAATAATTGCTAATTTTTTTGTTACAGAAAAGCATAAGAGATTAAGTGC
>Ga0209467_1000368_pt1 | contig 67893 bp, 50 predicted proteins | sample Higcelwee11metaG_FD_187175 | JGI IMG/M metagenome (GOLD analysis project Ga0209467, IMG submission 187175) | Freshwater pond sediment microbial communities from the University of Edinburgh, under environmental carbon perturbations - High... | ecosystem: Environmental > Aquatic > Freshwater >...
TCCCATCTCGAACACGCTCGTCAAGCTCTCGACCGCCGATGGTAGTGGGACCACGCTGTCCTGCGAGAGTAGGTCGTTGCCAGTACTATGAGGGCCGATATCCATAAGATGTCGGCCCTCTCTGCGTCTGCACGAAGAAACCTTTCCCAATCTCATTATAAATCGCTTTGCTGAGATTTGTAATGACCCCCTCTCGCCTCTTTGCTCATTCGTTTTATGCTTTACAAACCCGGTAGACAAATTTTATATTGTATACTGAGTTTATTTATTAAAACATTGGAACAATGATGCATATTAAAGCCTCAAGGCAGTTTTTAAAATCGGCAGTTCTATCACTTTTCACAGTTTCTGTGGTGTTTGCCCAAGAGGTTGTGCTAAATAACTCGCAAAATTTGCAAGCGGCGCAATCTGAAAGGCCTAATATTGTCTTTATTTTGACTGACGACATGGGGGTAGGAGATTTGGGTTGCTATGGCGGCGAAGTTTTACCAACGCCAAACATAGATAAAATGGCCGGTGAGGGCATACGTTTTGCTCAATATTACAGCGCGGCTCCTATATGTTCGCCCGCGCGCGCGGGGCTTATAACGGGGTCTTGCCCCGCAAGGTGGAATATCACTTCTTATTTGCAAAGCAAAGAGGGCAATAAAAATGCCGAGCAGACCGACTTTTTAACGACTGAGGCGCCCAGCCTGCCCGCAACCTTAAAGGCCGCAGGATATAAAACCGCGCACTTCGGCAAATGGCATCTTGGCGGCGGGCGCGATGTGAAAGATGCGCCGTCTCTTTTAAAATACGGCTATGACGAATATGCCTGCACTTACGAAAGCCCCGACCCGGACCCTAAGCTTACGGCTACCGATTGGATATGGTCGCCGCAAGACGAGGTAAAAAGATGGAATCGCACGCGATATTTTGCAGATAAAACCATAGATTTTTTAAAACGCAACAAAGGCGCGCCATGTTTTGTGAACCTCTGGCCGGATGACGTGCATACCCCTTGGGTCGGCAATGAAGCCCAGATGAAGCGCTACCCCGAGGGCGCCAAGAGCGAGCGCAATTTAAAAACTGTCTTAAAAACTTACGATGAAGAGATTGGCCGCTTTTTAGAGCGCCTCAAAGAAGATGGGCTTGATAAAAATACCATCGTTATTTTTACTAGCGACAATGGTCCTGCACCCAGTTTTGAGCAACTGCGCACACAGAATTTGCGCGGCTGCAAGGCGTCGCTGTTTGAAGGCGGCATAAAAATGCCCTTCATAGTTTGGAGCGGCGGCAATCTTGTATCAAAAGGGCTTACAAATATTGACACCGTAATTTGCGCCGAAGATATGTTTAAAAGCCTTTGCTCAATTGCAAAAGCGCCCTTGCCGCAAAACTTTAAAAGCGAAGGCGAAGATTTAAGTGCGGCGCTGCTTGGCGGTGCACCCAAGCGCAGTACGCCGATTTTCTGGGAATACGGCCGCAATGATTCAAAATCTTTTCCGCGTCCTCAAGAAGATTACAACAGAAGCCCCAACCTTGCAATCAGAGACGGCAATTGGAAATTTTTAATAAATGCCGACGGCACAAATCCCATGCTTTTTCATTTGGATGAAGATCCGCTCGAACTGCAAAACTTGGCTGCGGCCAAGCCCGAAATAACCGCGGAATTAAAAGCCAAGCTTTTGGCGTGGCGCAAATCTATGCCCGGGCTTAAGAAGTAGCCATTCAATTTGAATCTGTCTTGGTATTCGGCTTTTGCGGATTAACCGTTTTTGATATTTTGAAATATTAAAACACATGAATCAATCACGCATTGCCTATGAATTTCTTATCGCGGAAAATAAAAATTTGGTTTTGCGCGCCGCAAAGTTGCGATTTCGTTTTACGGGTCTAATCGCTTTGTTTTGTGCGGCAGTGCTATTGATAATTGCGGATATTGTGATTTTTTTATGTGTTTTGAAATCTCAAATTTTATTTATGGGCGACAGTAAAAATGCCGTGCCGCTTTATAATTTGGCAAAATCGGCCGGCGCTTCGGACGGAGAGACTGTTGCGACCCTTATTTTCGCGCTTTACGCTTGATGGGTGCGGGCGGCCGCGCCACAATTATAAGAAATGAACAGGGAAAAACTTTCTGAATCAAACAGCGCGACGGGCGCGCTTGCGGCTTTGCTTGCAGCGCTTTTTATATGGTCGGGCGTGACACCTTTTGACAGGGGCGTATGGTATGTAGAAATGACGAGCGTGCTGATTGTATTTTTTGCGCTCGTTTTCACGTTTAAAAAATTCAGGTTTTCATTCGCAAGCTATGCTATTATTTCGATATGGCTGGCCATGCACGCTGTTGGCGCGCATTACTCTTTTGAGCTTGTGCCCTTTGATTATTTTACGGACTTTTTCGGGTTTGAGCGCAATCATTACGACAGGGTGGCTCATTTCGCCATAGGTTTAAACGCATACGGCGTTGCAGAATTTGTTTTGCGCAAAAAATTTGTAAATACGGCGGGGGCTGCGGCGTTTTTCGGCGTGCTTTTTATAATGGCCATGGCCAATGCTTGGGAGCTTATAGAATGGGCTTATGCCGAAATTGACGGCGGCAAAGTGGGTGCGGCCTTCCTCGGCTCTCAAGGCGATATTTGGGACGCGCAAAAAGATATGCTTTGCGATACGCTCGGCGCTATACTCTCTGGCGCAATATTTGCGCGATTCGGGCACAAGGCCTTAAGCAAATATCTCGGAAGATAAGGTGCCGCCTTTGCAAACGCGCGGCGCGTGTTTAATTTGCGCCGCTCTTAAAAAAGCACCGTAAGCTGGCCGCCTATGACAAGCGCGTCGTTGCCGTCAGGGTTGCCGTAGGGGTTAAAGATATACTGCAAGTCGGGCTGTATAAAAATATGCTCGTTAACCTGAAAAACGTAGGTGACTTCAAAGACGGTTTCAGAGGTTGCGGCAAACCCCATTTGTGCAGGGCTGTATACGTTTGAATAATCGCTGCCAAACCACCCGGAAAGCCAAGAAAGATAAATGCCGTCAAAAGTTCTGCAAGGCACAAAGCCCTGCAACTGCACGCCCGCAAAAGTCATTATCGACATCTGTGTTGCGCCGTTATCGGGAGACGCAAAGGCGCCCGCCCAAAGCGTTACATAGCGCAGTTTGTTTGAAGAGTCTACCCACACTTGCTGCTGACCCTCAAGATACATTCCGCAGTTGCTTGTTGCCGTGCCGCCTGCGGGGCTCGAATAATCCGTCATATCGTAGCCGTCAAAGAAATACCCGCCGAGCTTGTATACGCCCGCATAGCCGCCGTTATTTTCTTTGTAAAACACCGGGCGCCACGCGGCCTCAAACATCATCATATATCCGTCGTCGCCGCCTATGCCGAAGTCTGTGCCGTTCCAATCGCGGGTGTGCATTGAGGGCGCAAGCTGGTAGAGCCCTGCGGCAAAAGCAAGGTCGTTAACGGTTTCATAATTTGCGTAGGCCGCCCAGGTGGCAACGGGCGATGAAGAATAGGGGGAATTCGCAAACATGGCCTGCGGCGAAGAATTCATTGCGCCGTTTGCGAGCCAGTCAAATACGGGCAAAGTTACAAAGTGGGAAGCCATAGACATTCTGCCCATGCAAATTTCAAGCGTGTCGTCCCAAGGCAGACCGACTTTTTGCGACAAAAAAAGCTGATAAAAAATTGCGCCGTGCGCCGTTATGTAAGACTGCGATGCCGTAAAAAAATTGCCTATCTTGTTTGATAAATTTGCGCCCGCCGTATACGCCCCCGATATCGTGAAGCCCGCGCCCTTCCAACCGAGAGATTTTTCAAGGTCGGCATTTAGGCCGTAGGCAAGCTCATAAGTATAATTCGTGCCTTGTTCGTCGCCTCCGTATGGGTTTGTTAGCAAGTCGGCATAATAGCCCATAAAAAACTTAACGCCGCTTGCGTTTTGCAAATCCGTATTTGCGCCGGCTATTGCGCTTGAGGCGCAATCCAAACCCAAGTTGCCGTAAGGCAAAGCCCAATCGCCCTCGGCGCGCGCGGCCTCTTGGGCGAGGCATTGTGTGCATATGAAAAGAAGCGCTACGGCAAAAACAGAGTTTGATAAGATATGTTTCATAGTCGCATTAAAGTGTTTCAATAAATAAGAAATTTCCGCGCGCAATTCAACACCGCAGTGAATATTTTTTTACACGGGGCGCAGATAGCCCCAAGCGCAAGGGATTAACGCAACTTTAACATTTAATTGATTGATAAATGCGATTTTCAATGATTAACTGCAAGCATTATACAACTCTATCCACAAGGAATATTGCGATGAAAAACAAGGGACTAAGTATAGCCACTATGGCCATGATAAACGTTGCCGCCGTTGTGAGTTTGCGCGGCTTGGCGGCCGAGGCCGAATACGGTTTGGCCTCTATTTTCTATTATGTGTTTGCCGCCGTATGCTTTTTGATACCCGTCTCTTTGGTATCTGCCGAGATGGCCACGGGATGGCCCCAAAAGGGCGGCGTCTTCCGCTGGGTGGGAGAGGCGTTTAACCCCGCGTTGGGGTTTCTTGCCATCTGGCTGCAGTGGATACAAAATTCAATTTGGTTTCCCATAGTTTTGACATTTGCGGCCGTATCGCTGGCCTTCATGGGACCCAAAGAAAGCGCGGACTTGCTGCTGTCTTCGCAAAAATTCTATACCCTTGCGGTGGTGCTTGGCGTCTATTGGCTTGCTACGTTTGTAAATTTCATGGGGGTAAGCGTTGCGGGCGCGATTTCAAAGTGGGGCGCCATTTTGGGCACTATGATACCGGGGGTGATTCTTATAATTATGGGCTTTGCATACGCTTTCAGCGGGGGCGCCATTCAAATGCCGATGCATGAAAACGATTTGATACCCAACCTTACAAACTTCAACAATCTGAATTTGGCCGTAAGCATATTCTTGTTTTACGCGGGTATGGAAATGTCTGCCGTGCACATTAAAGACATAGACAATCCGCAGCGCAACTATCCGCGCGCGATTTTTGTGGCGTCGGCAATAACGGTTGCACTTTTTGTGCTTGGCACTTTGGCACTTGGCTTTGTGATTCCGCAAGACCAAATAAACCTCACGCAGAGCCTGCTTGTGGGCTACAACAACCTGTTTGCATACTTCGGCGTGCCGTGGTGCGGACAGGTGGTTGCGTTTTTATTGGCACTCGGGGTGTTTGCGGGCGTTTCTACATGGATTGCAGGCCCTTCAAAGGGCGTCTTGGAAGTGGGCAGGGCGGGCTATCTGCCAAAGTGGTTTCAGCATACAAACAAGCACGGCATACAAGTAAACATATTGTTGGTTCAGGCGTCCATAGTCACGGCGCTCTCGGCAATGTTCGTGCTGCTGCCTTCAATACAGTCGGCATATCAGATTTTGACGGCGCTTACCGTGGCGCTTTACCTAATAATGTATATTCTGATGTTTGCGGCGTTTTTAAAGCTCCGCATTGCGCAGCCCGGTATTGCGCGCAGTTTTCGCGCGCGCGGCGGGTTTTTCTGGGCGGCCTTGGGCTTGGCGGGTTGCGCGTTGGCGCTTGTCTTAAGCTATTATCCGCCTTCGCAAATCCCCGTGGGCGATCCCAAAATATGGGTCGCCATTCTGCTGGGCGGGACGCTTTTGGGTGTGGCGATACCCTTTGTGATTTACGCCCTGCGCAAAAACTCTTGGCGCGACAACGGCAGCGACTTTGAGCCCTTCTCTTACGAGCGCAAGAATGATTGATTACACACTTCGCAAACCCAAAACAAAGGCATAAAAAATGAAGAAAAAAGCAACAGTTTCAAACGCGCTCAGGGATATGGTTGACGACTCCGTATTTGCCTCTGCCGAATTGTCAAAACCGCTTTCAAAGTTTGAGTTTCCGAAAACGGAGCAGAATCCCGACCGCATATACAGGGTGGTAAAAGACGAGCTGATGATGGACGGCAATGCGCGTCAAAATTTGGCCACTTTCTGCCAGACTTATTTGGACGACAACATCCATAGGCTGATGGACGACTGCATCGACAAAAACATGATAGATAAGGACGAGTATCCGCAGACGGCCGAGATTGAGAATCGCTGCGTGCACATGCTTGCGCATTTGTGGAACTCTCCCGAAGCAAAAACCACAATGGGATGCTCCACAACGGGATCTTCAGAAGCCGCGATGCTCGGCGGTTTGGCGCTTTTGCGTCAATGGCAGGCGCGCCGCAAAAAGGCGGGCAAGCCGTTCGACAAGCCCAATCTGGTTTGCGGCCCCGTGCAAATTTGCTGGCATAAATTCTGCCGCTATTGGGATGTTGAAATGCGCGAAATCCCGCTCGCGCCCGACCGCTTTTTGATGACCCCGCTAGAAATGCTAAAATATGTTGACGAGAACACCGTTGCCGTAGTGCCCACGCTCGGCATTACATACACGGGGCGCTATGAGGATGTTGAGGGCATCTCAAAGGCGCTTGACGCCTATCAAAAAAAGACGGGCATAGATATCCCCATCCACGTTGACGGCGCAAGCGGCGGCTTCTTGGCGCCTTTTTGCCAACCCAAAAAAATTTGGGACTTCCGTTTACCGCGCGTAAAGTCTATAAATTCTTCGGGGCACAAGTTCGGGCTTTCGCCGCTGGGTGTGGGTTGGGTTGTGTGGCGCACCAAAAGCGATCTGCCCGACAACTTGATTTTCTGGGTGAATTACCTGGGCGGTAACGAGGCGACTTTCGCGCTGAATTTTTCGCGCCCCGCAGGCCAGATAGTCTGCCAATATTATAACTTTATGCGCTTGGGGTTTGAGGGTTATAAGCGCATTCAGAAGGCCTGTTACGACACGACAAAATATCTCGCAAAAGAGATGGGCAAACTCGGCGTATTTGAGGCGCTGTCGGACGGTTCTGACGGCATACCCGCCGTAACATGGATGCTTAAAAAGAACGCCAAAATAGGCTGTTCTTTGTATGACTTGGCGGACAGACTGCGCACAAAGGGCTGGTTGTCGCCCGCATACTCAATGCCCGCAAATGCCGAAAGCGTCGTTGTTATGCGCGTCTTGGTCAAGCACGGTTTCTCCGAAGATTTGGCAAGCCTATATGTCGAAGACGTAAAGCGCGCGCTTGACCACTTCAAAGAACATCCCGTGACAAAGGGGCTCACAAAAGGCAGCTTCAACCACGGCATAGGCGCGCGGAAATAAGAAATATAATTTCTCTTGCTTGTTTTTATGCAAAGCGCCGAAAGAGTAAAAGTTTTCGGCGCTTTTGTTTTTCGGCGACGAGTGGTGCTATCACCCAAGCGGTCACAAATTTTCAAACAGGAAGACCTGAGGTAGTCATAATAAGACAAACAAAAATATACGGGAATGCGCAAACGAAGAGATAAAAAAGCCCCTTAAAAGCCTGCTTAAAACGCCTTTTAAAAAAATGGCGTAAGACAACAAAGAGAAGTCCAAAAATCGATAAAATCCCCAATGCCGCGATGCTTAGGCCTAAGTAAAACAATGAAATTCCAAAATATGGGATTCTGCCGTCTTGCATCATGACTCCGGAAAGCAAAAGCACAATGATGGAGCCGAAGAATGCCGGAATTGGTAACGCCGCAGAATTTGAGTAACAAGAAAAGTAAGCGCTAACGAGTGTCTTAAGCTTTTGCATATTTAAAAATATTTCAAAACGCATTTCATGCGCAAATAAAAAGTGTGCGTTCAGCGTTTTTTTGAATGTTATAGAGTTTGTCTATGCGCAAAAAAACGGAGCTTTTGTGACTCCGTTTTTTTTGTGCAATTTGGGTTTGCCTCCTTATTTAGCCGCACCCACTTCGAGCGTCGGGCTTTCAAAGGCGTCGCCGTTTTCAAGCGTGCCGATGAGTTTCAGCTTTACGCTTTCTGCGTCTCCCGCCTGCGGCACCGTAAATTCATATGGGTATTCGTCGCACTTTTGCGCGCCGCTTTGCTTTGCGCTTTGCCACTTAAGCTCAAGCGTCTTAAAGGCGTTCGGGGTTGCATTAATCCAGATATAGGCGTCCCAGAATGATGGTTCAATCTTTATTGCGGCGGCGCTTACGCGCATTTTGTTTTGGCAAGCCTCGCTTACAAAGCTCGGGATTGCCGAAGCTTTTAAGCCCGCGTAAGACTTGTGCGCTGGCACATCTATCTTAAGCCCGCTTATAGTCAGCATCGTTTGCGCGCGTCCCTTAAGCTCAAGCTCAAGGCGGTTATTTTTAATTTCGACAGGGTTTGTGCCCGCAGCGTCCGTGAGCGCGCCTTCAGTAAACTCTTTAGAGCCCGCGGCGATTGCGGACGGGTTTAAATAAAGCGTGAATTTTTCCGCAGTCTTTGCCTGATTTGTGAGGATTACAAAAAACTCGGTATCGCTGTGTGCGCAAATGTAGTTGATTTGCGGGTTGTCTATTTTTACGAGGTTTTTCTTAAACCAAAGCCATGCGTCTTTATGTCCGTAGATTTGCCCTGCGGCGTGACCGTAAATAAGATAGTCAAAGAACGCGTAGCCAAACTGCCTTTGCGCGGGGAAGGATATTTGCCCCTTTGAGACAAGTGCGGCGTCGGATATCAAATAGTCTATTGCCCAGGCCAAATGCACGGGCAGATGGTGGTAATAAATATAGCCTACATCGGGGCCCTTGTAGGGGTAGGCGGGGTCTTGCATCAGGTCTATAAAGTCCGTGTAATAATACCCCGGGTAGTTGCCCCAGCGGCCGAGCACGGCGTTGCGCGCGTAAGTTTCAAAATCTTTATCTTGCGTATATTGCGCCAGGCGTAAAAACCCGCTGCTCCAAGGCGCTTGCAAAATCATGCGCCCGCCCTGTTCGACGTAGGTATATGTGCAGGGCTGCTCAAAGCCTAGGCCTACGTTTGAAGTTTCCCACGCGGGCGAGGATTTTTCTTTGATATCTTTAAGGCCTTCGGGGAAATTTAAGCGGAAGGTTTCTGCGCCCTTGTGCAGTTTGAGCGTCGATTTGTCAGCACCGACATTATCGCCCTTATAGATTTTAACGCTGCCTTGCGGTATGAGCGGCTGCGTCCATATACCGGTCATAAGGATGTGCGCACCTTTGGCCGCAGCGTCCAAAAAGCGCTTTTCGCCCGTAACTTCATACAGCCTCAAGTAAGAATCCCAATGCGGCACGTTTGTTACAAGAAAGAATGGGGTAAGCCCTACATCTTCGCTTGCGGGTTTGTCTATTTCGGCCTTTATATTCAAGTCCGCAAGCTCTACGGCTTTTTTAAGACATTCGGAGTCGCCCGTTTGCAGATATTTTGCGAGCCACTCGTCAAAAACGGGGTTTTGACTGCCGACGCGCGGGTCGGCATTTACGGGGAAGGCTATCTCAAAAAAATGCGGCGTAAAGCCGTTGCAAAGCGCGGCAAGCCCCGCGTATGTGGACGCCCCGTATGCGCGCACGGGGCCGTTCATGGTTGCGCCGCGCGTAAAATTGCCCGTGGCCGACGGCACGCTTGAAAAGTGGCAATCGGTGCGCGACAGCATAAATTCCATAGTGGGCAGGGCGCGGCGGCGGTATAGATCGTAATCCCCCGTAAGGCGGTATAAAGAAAGCGCCGTAAGCGGGGATGCGTTTGTAACGCCGTTTTTGCTTTCTATCTGATAAAAGCCCTTCGGTTTTGCCCACCAGCCTCCGAACTCGTCGTTTTTAAAGAGGTCTATCATGTTTAAACAAGCCTCACTCAAAGATGTCTTTGTGTTGCGGCGGTAGTCTGACAGTTTAAAGATATTGTCGGCGGCGTTGCGGTAAGCCGCATACCAATCGCCCTTTTGCAAAATTATGTTGAAAGAGAATTTTACTTTTTCGCCCGCCTTTTTATATGAATTTTCAAGCCCGACCATGGGGCCGTATACAGAGGGGTGCACATAGCTTTCATGGTCTTTTATTTGCAGGGCGTAGCGCGATTTTGCGGGCGTGGGGAATTCAAACGGAGTTTCTTCTGCGGCTCCCGCAACGCCTATTGTCAGGGCGTCCGCGCCTTTACCCAGCTGCATTATTGAAAGCGGCGTGGGCGCTTGCGTTTGCAGCATTGAGTAATTGTCCTCCGGGAAGCGCTTGCGCTGAACCAGCATGGGCATGAGCAGCTCTTCCACGTCGTTTATATCTTTGCGCTCGAATACAAAATATCCGAGGGCGTATTGTCCGCCTTCTTTGGGCGTGAATGACAAGCTTACGCGTATGAAGTTTTCATTTTCATCCAAGCGCCATACGGCCTTTAACGCACCCCATTCAAGCGGGTAAAACTCAAGCTCAAGCGCGTTTGCCGAAAGCTTTTTGACGGTTTTTACAACGGCTTCCGCGCCTTGCCCCGCGTTCCAAATCAAGTCTTTGTTTGCGGAAAGCGTCTCAAAAGTTTTGCCGCCCGCGCGTATCTCTATCTTTTTTTCGGGGGCGTTTGTCCAGCGCGGATGATATTGTATACGCTTCATCTCAAACTTTGCGCCCTCTGCTGCCTTTACTATTTGATAAGATTCCGCCGCGGGGACTGTGTCCGCTTCTTTAAACGTGCCGTCCTCTTTTAAATATAGGCGGGGCGCATAAGTTTCTTTGCCGTCTTTAAGAGCCTTTGCAAAGGCCGCCTTTATAAAAGCGTTTGAAATTTCCGCCTCGTTTTCTTTGGCGATGTCTTTCACGGGGCTTATGCTAAGCTCCCCATTTTTAACATCCTCAAGCCTTACTGGTTTGGCGGGCTTCATTTCGTGAAATGCCAACGTGCCGCGCGGCACCATGGGCTTGGTGGTAAGTATTATTGCGTCTGCGCGGCAGTTTTGAAAATCGCCGTCGTCATGCAGGCCTATGACAACCTGACCTGCGGGCAAATCAAAAAGGTCTCCCTTTTCCCAGACATAGCCCTCTTTGCCCGATACGCCAAAGTCTTTTGAGTTAAGTTTTCCGTTTATGGACACTTTGAAACGGCGCGCCCCCGGGTTGTTTTCGGGGAAGTCTAAAGAGCGCACCCAGAGTGTGTATTTGCCCGCCTTGGGCACGCTTACCGCAGTGAATGCGGGTGCGGGCTTGGGGTTTTTGGTTGTTACAAAACGTTTGCCGGAAAGCGAAGAATCGCCATGCACGCTCCACCCGCCCATGTATTCAAAGTCTTCGCACTCAACGGGTATTGTTATATAATCTTGAGCGGTAGCCCCCGCCGCAAAAAAGGCGGCCGCAAAGAGCGCCGCAAATTTTAGAAATGTATTTTTCATAAATCCCCCATAATTTAATTAAATGAATCTAAACAAAATCAAAGATTTCCCAAAAATAGGATGCGCTTCGTTTTTGTAAAGTAAAAACACTTTTCATTGTTCTTGCACAGGCATATCTAGGTCTTAAAATACCCGCATGAAAAAGATTCTTATTGTTGCTGCGCTTTGGTGCGCGTCTTACGTTTGCGCATCTGCGCAAGAAGCCTACTCAAAGCCCCTTAAAGAGGGCGACGGCACCGCAAAGACCGCGCTTGCCGTATATATAGAAGTTGCGCCCGCAAAGCGCGACGAGTTTTTGAAGATTATGCTTGAGCTTGTAAAAGGCTCGCAGTCGGAAGACGGCTGCCTTGAATACACGCTCTGGGCAGATTTGCAAAGCCCCGACACGTTTTTCTTATATGAAGAATATAAGGATAAAGACGCCTTTAAGGCGCATCAGGCGAGCGCGCATTTTCAGGATTTCGTCAAAAAGCGCGACGCGCTTGGCGGCGTAGTAATGCGTGGCAAAGTAATGGACGTTGCAAGCGCCGTGCACAAAAAAAAGAAGCAGGGTTAAGTAGTGCGCCCCTTAAGATTTCGCCCTAAAAGTCAAAATAGTCTAAGGCCGAGCTTATTTTGAGGTGCAAGTTTTAAATAAAAGTTTGCCCTTAATTTTCGTGCCTCAAAATATACGGATATAATTATGCGGAGGATATTGCTATGTCTGTTTTGCCTTGTAGGGTTTTGCGTAAAGTCTGAGGCCGCTTGCGATACCGCAAAGCCTTGGACTCTGTGGTGGATTATGGGCAGCTCTATGACCGAGGCGGATATTTCGACACAGCTTTCAATGATGAGCAAGGCCGGAATAGGCGGCGTCAATATTACCCCTATTTACGGCGAAAGGGGCGATGAAGAAAACTATATTCCGTTTCTTTCGGAGAGGTGGTTAAGTATGCTTAAGCATATATGCGCCGAAGCCGACCGCATGGGCATGGGGGTCGACATGAGTCTTGGAACGGGCTGGCCTTTCGGCGGTCCCGAAATAACGCCGCCTTACGCCGCCAAATGCCTGAATGCAAACGGAGAATGTATTTTGACGGGACAAAAGGTAAAAAGGGCGGCGCCCGGCGGAGAGGGTGCGGTTATGGATCCTTTCAGTCGCTCGGCTTCTGATTTCTACTTTGAGCAGTTTAAAAAAGCCGCCATGAATTGCGGCGGTAAACTTCCTGTCAGGGGTTTTTATAACGACTCTTATGAGATTTATAACGCAAACTGGACTGCGGATTTTAAGGCGCGCTTTAAAGACTTGAGGGGTTATGACATTGCTTCTTATATGTATGTCTTGTCGGCAGGCGAAAAAAGCACTGCGGGCTCCGATTGGCGCATTTGGCAGGATTATCATGAAACGATTTCCGATATGCTTTTGGAGGGCATGGTGGGAGGATTTGCGGATTTTTCAAAAAGTATGGGGGTGTTAAGCAGAAATCAGGCACACGGGTCACCGGGCAACATTCTTGATTTATACGCCGCGTGCGATATTCCGGAATGCGAGTCTTTCGGTGCTAATGAATTTAAAATTCCATATCTGCAAATTGATAAAGACTACAATGCGGCGAGCTTTGGCCGCCCCGATCCTCTTTTTATGAAATTTGCGTCTTCGGCTGCGAACTTTTACGGCAAGCCGCTTGTCTCGGCCGAGGCGTGTACTTGGCTGGGGGAACACTTTAAAGTGTCGCTTGCGCAGATAAAGCCGCAACTTGACCAGCTCTGGACTTGCGGCATAAACCATATATTCTATCATGGTACGACCTATTCGCCTTTGGCTAAAGCGTTTCCGGGGCGTCTATTTTACGCGTCGGTCAATTTTAATTACAATGCGCCGTTTTGGGATGAGTTGCCAAAGCTTAACGCCTATGTGAAAAATGTGCAGGAGCTTTTGCAAAATTCAAAGTCCGACAATGATGTGCTTTTATATTTCCCAGTCCATGCGTTTTGGAAAAGTGCGGGGTCTAAGGCTCTTGTTTTGCAGTTTAGTATTCATGGGGCGGGCTCTGTTTGGAGCCGCGCGCCCGATTTTTACAAGACGGCCGAGTTGTTAGAGCGCGGCGGATATTCTTTCGACTACGTTTCAGACAGAATGTTGAAAGCATTGTCTTGTGACCGCGCGATGCTAAAGTCCGGCGGTGCTTCATATAAGGTTGTGGTGTTCCCGACAGTCGAAGAATTGCCTTATGAAACTTTTAAGACTCTTGATTTGATCATAAAAAGCGGGGCAAATGTCATATTTGCGGGCGGCATTCCCAAAGACGTTACGGGGCTTTACGACTTTCAAAAAAGGCGCAGCGACGCAAGGGGGTATGCAAAAGATTGGCGCAGTCATCCCAATGTTTTTGAAAATAATTTGCCTGATGCATTAAAGGCTTTGGGTATACGCAAAGAAGCATTTGCGGATTTTTCTTTGCGCTTTATCAGAAAGAAAAACGCCGACGGATTCGTCTATTTTATTTCAAACCTTGACGGCATCTTTAAGGAGGGCGATTTAAGCGTCCGCGCCGACTGTGCGTCTCTTGAGTATTTTAATCCTTTGACTTTAGAGAGGGGCGCTCTTGATTTGCGGGATGAATGCGGCCGCAAGATTTTTAGACTGAGTTTACTGCCCGGAGAGTCATGTTTGCTTTTTGCGAAAAATCAAAAATCAGTTTCCGCCTCAACCGTTGTTTTCTCAAAAGACGGTTCAGAAACTTTAATAAATTCAGGCTGGAAAATCCGTTTTGTGAAGGGGCGGGGTGCATTGCCTAGCGCCGCCGAAATCGACAGCTTGTCCGATTGGACAAGGCTTGGGGACGAATCCGCAAAATACTTTAGCGGTGTTGCGGTTTACGCGGCCGAATTCAGACTTGATAAACCCGAGACCGATTACGTCTTGGATTTGGGCGATGTGCGCGACTCTTGCGAAGTGTTTATTAACGGAATTTCAATAGGCAAGTCTTGGTGTCTGCCCAACAGGCTTAAGGTTGCCCGCGGCGTTTTAAGACACTCAAACACAATTGAGGTTTTCGTAAGAAACTCCGACTTCAATGCGATAATAAAGCTTGATAAGGAAAAAACGCTTTGGAAAAACTTTAGAGATATAAATTTTGTGGATATAAAATACAAGGCTTTCGACGCTTCAAACGCAAAGCCTGTAAAGTCAGGGCTGTTGGGCCCCGTCAAACTTATACGTCAAATTTAAAACCGACTATTCCTCTTCGGGGTAGTGCGGCCTGAATATGTATATCGTCACCCATACAAAAAATATGAAGGTGAGTGAAGCCGTGGGCACGTATATCGAATTTTCGTCTGCGGCCAAACTCCAAAAGAGCGCCGTAAAAATCACGGTTTCCATGCCCAAGGCATAGGCCATGTGCTTCAGGTTTTTAACGGCGTTTTTCTTGAAGCTGTCGCTTAAGTCCGACTTTGCGGCGATTTCATTCTTGATTGTCTTTATCACGCCCAGCTTGAAAGCGTAATACGCCCCGAGCAATCCTAACGCCGTGCCCATTATGCCGCCCCATAATCCGATGTTATCCATATAGTGCCTTTTGTATGTTAAATATGCAAAACCTGCGCTTAACACAGTGATAATATGGGAAATAAGATATGAATGTCAAGCAGGCAAAAGAGGATTAGAGGCCTTGTATGCGCGCCAAAGAATTTAAGGTGGATTGAAAGGATTCAAACACCGCAGCCATGATGTAATAGTTTATCAAAGAAGACGGTATCAGCCCCCAAAACGCCCAGCGAAGCGCAAAGGTTCTTTGTCTTTTGGCTTCGGGCAAATCTCCGCTTTCAAAGGCCCGCGCGGCGCGCTTTGCGTATTTAAAACCGAATATGGCAAAGTAATCTCCCAAAAACAACAGCAGCAGAATGCACACGGCGTAACCGTTCATAAAATATCCTTTCAGCGCGGGTTTTAAGCGTGCGCCGCAGGCCGCGCAGAAGTTGTCTTTTTCATCCGCGAGCCGTCCGCAAGAGGGGCATTTTTGATTCATTTAAACGTTTTGGGTTATAGGGATAAAAGCAGGATGAGTTCTCCGGCCACAAAAGGCAAAGCTAAAAGCCCCCAAAATTTGGCTCTTTTCGAGGCCTTTTTTGCCCTGCCAAGCTTGCGCTCTTCAATCAGAGGCTTTACCTTTGACGAATTCAGCATGGCAAATATCCCGAAAGGCGGAAACAGCAGCGCCAAGGTGCTCAGCGGGAAATACGCATATATATTGGCAGCGTCTTGAACGGGCGTTTCTTTAAGAACCTTAAGGCGTTCGCCGCAAATTTTGCAATATACTGCGCCTTCCCTGTTTGGCGTTTTACATTTTGGACACAAGCTGTCGGTATTCATGTTTTTAAAAATTATGAATACCCGCTCGGGCATTTTCAAGAGGATTATTCGTCGGCTTATTTTTCGGGGTCGACCCAGCCGGCTACGTCGAGGGAGTAATCGCAAAAAGTGCGCAGTTTGCCGCGCAGCCACAGTAAAACGGTGCCGTCAAACCCTTTTGGCGCAAAGGGGACAATGGGGCGTATGTTGTCGCAGACAGAATCTTTTGTGACGGGCGTCCACTCCCAAGTGCGGCCAAAGTCTTTTGTGCGCCCTTTAAAGATTTCATAATGGCGCGCGGCGTCTGCGGCGCTTATCAGAGGCGCGCCGCTTTGCGGGTTTGCGTCTGTTGAGATATAGACCGTATTTACGTCGGCGGGGTTTATGGCGCAAAGGCCGGTATAGTCGCATTCAACTCCGTAAAGGGCGTTGCCCGCGCGCGCCATCTCGTTAACCTGCCAGATTTTGCCGTCAAAGCGGGCATAATAGTAAAACATGTCGGGGGCGGGGTGGCTGCGGGTGTCGCGCAGGGCGCCGCAGTTTTTTTGGACTGAAAAAAGCAAGACGGGCAGCCCCGCTTCATCCAAATGCAAATCTATAATCCAGGCTACGCTTTCGGCATCGCCCTCAAAAACCCGCGTAAAGTCTGTGGGCTTGGGGGCAGAGTCGCGGTCTTTTGATAAATCCGCCACAAAAGCGCCGTCAGTCTTATACAGTTTGCCGCCTTTCATATAGCCGTGGTAAATTGAGTTATCGTAGGCGCGCGGATGGTCTTCGGTGGATGCAAAGTGGACGGCGTCGACATTGTTTGACGCATATTTTACGTAGGGTCTGTTGCCGTCCAACTTTGTTTTTTTAGGGTCTTTGGGATTAAACTTCCAAAGCAAGAATCTGCCGCCGTAGTTGAAGGTTTTGCTCCCGTCGTCAGAGTAATACCAGTTGGGGTTAAAGCCGTAAGACCGCGAAAAATCGTAAATACGGCCGTTCTCGGCAGAGAGCGCGTATAAGTTGTTATAGCAGCCCTTGTAGGGGTTTTGCGATACGTCATCCCAATTTGAAATATCCGCCGCGCGCTTTGTTGCGGTGTAAAACAGCACGCCGTTTTTTGACTTTTCCTTGGCGTTGCCGTGGCTGCTCCATGTGGCCAAAATCCTGCCGTCTTCAAGCTTAAGCAAGGCCGGGGCGGCGTGGTCGTCAACGTTAAAGGCGTGGTCTAAGGTTGCAGAGTATACTTCGCCGCTTTTTAAGTCCCAAGAACTTATGTCTATGTCGCCCTCGGGCGATTTGACGGAGCCGAATATGACCTTGCCGTCTTCCGCAATCGCCCTCTCGTCCTGATACCAGCACCAGCCGCCGTTTTTCTTTAAAATTTTACCCGGGAAGCTTTCGGCCGCAAAAAGCGCCTGCGTTAAAATTGCCCCCGCCGCCATCAATATAAAAGATTTCCTCATGCGGGTATGTTGCTTTAGTTTGGGGCATTTGTAAATTTGAAACGCCGCATTCTGTTCAAGAGCGGATAAAACCGCTTAATACACTTTATGCCCAATATTGACAAAAAAGCCTTGGTAAATGATGTTCATAAATAATGAAGACTCCTTTATCTTAAGGCAATTAGAGCTTTTGCATATCAATGACTGCATATTTGGTATAAAAATCTTTAGATTGTTTTTTCATAAAAATAAAAAACGGCTTGCCAAGACCGGGCGGCGTTGTAGTCTTATTTTTCTATGAAAAAGCTTTTGTTGACAGCAGTTTTCGCGGCCGCAGCGTTTGGGGGCGCTTTCAGCGCGGTCGCACAACCCACTACGCCCCGCAAAGTGGCGGTGCAAACCTACACTTTCAGGCTCTTCACGCTTGAAGAAACGGCCGAAAAACTCAAAGACTTGGGGCTTGACGGCATAGAATGCTATCCCGGGCAGCTCGTATCAAAGTCTTTGCCCAATGTTAAGATGAACCCTTCAATGACGCCCGAGCAACGCCAATTTGTTAAAGATTTGCTTAAGAAGAACAATCTGAAGATTGTGAGCTTCGGCGTAACAAGCCCCAAAACGGCCGAAGAAATAGAGGCCACTTGCAAATTCGCAAAAGATATGGGAATTCAAAGGATAATTACGGAATCCCCCGCCGAAAGCTTCCCGCTTTGGGAAAAGTTCTGTAAAGAAAACGGCGTTATCATGTGCATACACCATCACGCAAGGGACAGCAAAAACAAGTATTGGGACCCGCAGGTTTTGCTTTCGTCAATCAAAGGCTATGATTATATCAAGGCCAGCCCCGATATCGGCCACTGGTCGCGCTCAAACATCAAGCCCATAGACGGCTTGCAGGCGCTCAAGGGCAATATGCGCTCTATGCACTTTAAGGACCAAAAAGAATTCGGCAATCCCAAGAACCAGTGCGTGCCGCTTGGCGAAGGCCAGCTTGACATCAAGTCAGTCTTGGCCGAGCTTGACGCCCAAGGCTACGACGGCTTCTTCGTTATAGAATACGAAGCCGACTGGGAAGACAATCTGCCGGCTGTCAAGAAGTGCGTAGCGTATCTGCGCTCCAACTAATTTGGCGCAATGATTTTGGCGCAGGGCTGTGTCGCTTCAAAATAATTTCGACTCTTATGTGCTTAAGCACACTTCGACCCGAAATTTTTCTTGCTCCTGCCCCTGCATCCAAACTCATTGCGCCAATTTAGACGAACGGTGTTGGCTTGATACTCCGTTAAAGAGCGGGATTTCGACCCTCATGTACATAAGTACACTTCGGCCCTTAATCCCGCCCTTTATACTCGTCTGAAGCCAACCCCATTGCGCCAAACGCAAAAGTTGCGCAAGCGCCCGTAAAAATGCGTCTTTTTAAAGCCGCGCTTGTTGGGCTCTTTGTCGCGCTCTGTAAAATGGTCGCGCAGGGTATTTGTGGCTGTGCGCCCCAAAATCATCATAGCGCCGCGCGGACTGCGCAACATTGCAAGGCCGCGCACCGTGTCCAAGACGGACTTTTCCATCTCCGGCGGTATGCTGATCTTGATATTTACGAGTTCCATTTTTGCTTGCTTTTTTAAAATCTTTGTCGATGCTTTTAAGTAAGGTTGGGTTTTGTGCTGGTCAAAGCGATACAACTCCCAATTGGCACCGGAGCGGTTTGACCTCGCTCCGGTCAACGTTTTTATAGCTTTTTGTAAATTCGTTTTCCATGGCGCGCGACATTGAGTCCGCTCGGTTTGGTGGCAAACCAAGTTTTAACGTTTCCGTTGCTTTCCACAAAAACCGTGACGCCTTTAAGCTGCTTGCCTTTTGCATAAGTAGCAAAATATACAATCTGTGATTCTTGTTGCCAAATTTCCCGTCCGGATGAAACTGCGGCTTGCTCCGCAAAGCGTCTTTTCAATATTTGTCTGAAGCGCGAACTCTATCTGCCGTTTGCGGGGAAGCTTAAGTTTAATCTTGCAATATTCAGCCCAAAATTTGCCGTTTTGTATGCTTTTTTGCAAATCTGCGGTGTTTTTTGCATTTTTTATTGCGTTTTACATTTAGCGTCCGTTTTGTAAATTTAACACATTTACGCATCATGAATATGAAACATAAGACCATTATTGCCCTTTGTGCGGCATTTTTTGCCGCCGCTTTAAGCTTGAACGCCGAAGACACAAAGGCGGCCGACAGCGCAAATCTCAGAGACTTTATTAGCGCAAAGCTTGCGGCGGGGCAAAAGCAGATTAAAATACCTGCGGGCGTTTACCGTTTGGGTATGGCCGATCGCGCCGCGATTTTAAAATTTGAAAACCTCGAAGACGTAAGCATAGACGCGCGCGGGGTTGAGCTTATATGCCTAAACACAATACGCGCAATAGCCATAAGGAATTGCAAAAACTTCAAGCTTGAGGGGCTTACGATAGACTATGATCCGCTTACTTTCTCGCAGGGCAAAATAGTATGGATGTCCGACGACAAGATGCAGCACGAGATTGAGCTTTTTGAAGGCTACCCCACCACCGAAAGCATATCGGACGAAAAATACGAAATCTTCACGCCCGACACCCGCATATTGCGGACTATGAGCTACTATCTTGAAAAGATTGAAGTGCTTTCGCCGACGCGGTTTAAAATTTATAAGAAGAGCCACTTTAAGGGCAATCCCGAACAGGTCGAGCGGGTGGGAGACTTGATTGTCATAAACGCGCGCAACGTTAAAAACGCGGCTCCGCACGGCATTACGATTGAAAATTCGGAGAACATCGTGATGGATTCGGTAACGCTTTACGCCTCAAACTGCTTCGGCTTTTATGAGGCATACTGTAAAAATAATCTCTATAAAAATTGCAAGATAGACCGCCGCCCCGCCGCCATAGACATAGCCCCGCGCGCCAGCGCGCGCCTGCGCAGTATGTCGGCAGACGCCTATCACTGCCGTTTTACGAATAAGGGACCAACTTACGACGGGTGCTCGGCCTTCTTTATGGGCGACGACGCCGTTGCCGTAAGCGGCGGTTACCACCTTATTTCAAAGGTTGACGGCAAAAAGCTGCGCGTTCTTGCGCGCCACAACGGTTCTATGGATATTGCCGCGGGCGACGACATAGAAATTCTCTATTTTGACGGCTCAAAGGTTGAGCGCGCCAAGGCCGTAAAAGTTTCTCGCGCGGCAGATAAAAACGCGACTGCCGAAGAGAAGGACTGGATTAAGGGCGTAAAGCGCTGGCCGCTTTTTGAAAAGCCCACAACCCTTACCGAGGCCTTTGACGTAGAGCTTGACGCGCCAACCGCGGCAATGCTCGGCAGCATGATAATTTCTTCAAACCAGACGGGCGAGGGCTATAAGGTAATCAACTGCCGCTTTGGTTTTGCGAGGGCGCGCGGCATAATAGTAAAAGCGCCCAACGGCCTCATAAAAAACAACACGCTTGAGGGCATTTGGTTGGATTCCATCACCATGCATCCCGAGTGGTATTGGTTTGGCGGCGGCCACTCAAAGAGCGTGGTTGTAGAGGGCAATAAGATTATCGCGGGTATGCATCCTGCAATTTCAATATACTCAAACGACATACGGGCAAAAGTGTTTTTGCCCGCAGGTGCGCATCAAAACATCGTCGTAAAAAATAACGACATCTCTTACTACTATGCGCCCGCCGTGTTTATAACATCCGTCGACGGCCTGACCTACGAGGGCAACACCCTGCACAAGCTTGAAGCGCCCGTTTACGCCGGGCGGGTGGCCAAATTCTTGGGGCAATCAAAAGACGAGCCCGAGATTTTCATCAACTGCATAAATAACTGAGCGCATCCAAGCCGCGCGGCGTTTTAAAATTTTTGGGTACTGCGCAAAAAAGGCCGAAGTTTTGACGCTTCGGCCTTTTTAATCTATATGAAACTCTTAAACTCAGTTTTTAGTGTATTCAAGAAGCTTAAAACCGAAGGGTTCCATCTTAACTTTGACGTCTCCCGAGGTGTTCGGGCTTGCGTCGCCCCAACCGAGTTTTGAGAGGTCAAGCTTCAAAGAAAACTCATTGTTCTTTGTTTGGTCGTTAAGCAAAATAACAAAAAGCTTTTTGCCGTCTTCCGAAAGCGCCGTAAGATAATTTACATTTGGGTTGTCTATAGACACCAGGCCGCGCCTTAATATAAAAGACGCCTTTGTGCCGTAAATGTCGCCTGGGGCAAAACCCAAAGAGCGGTGGGGACCCACCTTGGGCGCTATAAATCCGCGCGGAAATTTAATTTTGCCTCCCGAACGCATTTCGGCCTCGGCCACAATATAGTCGAAAATCCAGCCTATCTGCCACCAAGCGTGGTGCGGGAAGGGGCCCGGGCCGTTGTCAAATCTAAACCAGTAGTAAGAGGCTACGTGGCTTTGCGGATTAACAAAAGCGTCGCGCCCCAGCGCACCCGCGCGCGCCATGTCTAAAAAGAGCTTGTCGCCCGTAAGCTCATACATTTTTACGAACATCGCCGCGTGGCTTGCAAGCAATATGGGGCCGCTGCGCGCGGCAGAGCCCATGCAGCCGCCGTGTTCGAAGGGCAGACCCACCTGGCTTAACTGCCAATCCTTAAACGTCTTCATTTCGTTGTTTGCAAGACTTTTAAGCTGTCTGGCCTCGTCGGTGGGTATGGGGTGGGTGTAAATCGAGCTCGTATACATACGGGCGGTTTTGATTGCGGCGTCCAGATACTTTTTGTCGCCCGTAAGCTCATACATTTCCAAAAGCCCGCCGGCAATTTGCGCGGTGCCAAAGTCGTTTATGAAGCGCACGTCTCCGCATACCCCGAGGAAGGCTGCCTTGTCTACGGAGTTTGCCACAATCCAGTCTGCGGCTTTTTTTGCGGCGTCCAGATATTTTTGGTCGCCCAAGATTTTGTAGGCTACGATAAGGCCGTAGAATGTGGGGTGGTAGTCTTTCAAATCGGGATAGCGGGGCTCAAGCGTCGTTTGATCGTAGGCAACTTCCCAGCTGCCGTCGGGCTTTTGCCACGCAAGCAGCCTTTCGGCGCCGTTTCTTAAAAGAGTTTTAAGCTCTGCGTCGTCGGGGTTAAAAAGCAGTATGTTGCCTATGTCCAGCATCGTGTAATAAGTCAAGCCGACGGGTTCGTAAGTGTGGTCCCACTCTTCGGTAAATATCTTTTTTTCAGAAAGGAAATATTGTCCCAAGGCCGCGCCCTGCGCAAAGCCCGGCTCTTTTTGCTGTTGGGCAACTTTGAAGTTGCGCATATACGGCAGACGTTTTTCTTTAAGCTCAGGGTCGTCGCTTATTGCGGCAAGCATCCAAGCCGCACCCATGTCTGAATTTTTCATGGCGTCCTTTTTCTTGGGGTCTTCTCCGTAGACCCTGCCCAAATAGGCCTGCGCGCCGATTTTAACGCCCTTATAATCCTCTACGCGCCAGAGAGACGTTTTGTCGTCCAAGAGGTAGTCTTGCATATTTATCACGCGCTCTGTGAGCGACTCTTTGGTGTCTTTAAAATCCAAAGATTTTTGCAGGTCGTAAATGTCGTAAATGACGTGCTTATATACGTCATACCAGTCCTTGTTTTCAAGCGTCACAAGCACTTTAAAGTCTGCGCTTTCGCCCTTCTTTAAGAATGAGCGGTTTTGTCCCATCACGGGGCTGTATGCCGTCGGCGAAAGCTCTCCGCGCTTGTTCATGTGCGAAAGCCCCACATTCCAAACCTTGTCATGCACGTTGGCATTTGTGTAAGGCACCCTGTCTTGCCCGGGCTCAGAGGTTACGGCAAGGGTTATGTCGCTTTTATTTTCCAGGATGGAAGACATCGTGGTTATGGTGGTTTCATTGCATATTACGGGCTTGTCGGGTAAGCCCTGCGCATAGGCGTAGGCAAGATGAAAAACGTCGTTTATGTAGTCGCCCTGATACCAACCCGGCACTATGGCCCACTTTAGGGCGCTCGGGCTTATGCTTGCAAAACTCGGGGTGGGCAAAGAGTAGTAGCCGTCTTCTTTGGCGGTAAAATTCAAACTGACCTTGATGTCAGACGGGAACTTCTCGTCAAACTGCCACCGCGCGGAGTATTTGCCTTGCTGCGTTTCCTTAAAAAATACGAGAGCGCCGTTTTCTGCCTTCACGCTTGAGGGATAAAAAAAGTCGTAATCGCCCGCCTCATTCATGCGCACGGCGTTCATGGAGCGCTTGCGCTTATATTCCAGTATTTTGAAAGTTTCCCCCAAAAAACTTTCCGGGACTACGCATTCTTCATCCGTATCTTTAAACTGCTTTTGCGAATATATGACCGCATATTCGCCGCCGGGTTTGCCGAATTCTTTAAAAGCGTCTCCGACTTTTGCGGCAAATTTTGAAAGCACCCATCCCTTATCGGTTTTTTCCCAACTGATTGAGATTTTGTCATTTTGCATCGAGGCGGTTTTTAAATCTGCGCGCACTCCGTTTTCTGCGGCCGAGGCCGCCGCGCAGATAAAAATGCCGCATATACATAAAAGCGTTTTAAACAGTGAATTTTTCATAATTAAAATGAATTAAACTTTGCGGAGTTTGATGTCAAAAAAATACTTATGCGAGAGTGATTTGGTTTGTAAGGCCTTTGCTTTAAAATGCAAAAAATGACGGTTTGATATTTAAACTGTTAAAGATTTAAGATGATGTTCACAAGTGGACACATTCCAAAATTTGAGGTCTTGTTGAGGTTTTTATAAATATATATTTATTAATATATTAAGATTTAAAACGCCCTACTTGCGAAAAAATTGCGTTTTGGCGCTTGACCGAATAGAGTTTTTTTATGATTTTTTGTTTAAATAAAGTCAAAAATTTTTAAGTAAAATACCCTTATGAAATTTGCAAAAAAATCCCTGTCGTTTACGGCGTTTGCTTTGGCGGCGCTTTCGGTTTGTTCGGCTACAGAGTTTACGTCTGCCAATCTGTTTTGGACGGGCACGCTCAATCAACAGTCTCTCGAATCGCTTTCAAGGTGGAGCACAAATTCTTCTACGGTTACGGCGCCAACTTCAATAGACTGGGCAAACACCGTAATCGGCAAGATGAGCTCTTACGCTAATACCTCTTACGGTTTGGCATCCATGCCCAATTCCACCCTCACTTTTAAGGGCATATACTGGGGGACTGTTTCGGGAGCCTATAACATCCCGTTTGAAATTTACAATAACGCCAATAACTCAACTCTTACTATTACAGACGGCATAACGCTCGACGACGCGTCCTCTTATATAAGAATACGCCGCAAGCAGAATAGCGGAACTTTTGCGGTAAATGTGGGCGACGTTTACATCAAGCAGGGCAGTATCGTAAACTTTGGTTACGCCGGCAGCGCGGGGCAGTTTTTGACTTCCGTAAACTTCACGGGCAATTTGAGCATTAAGGGCACCTCAAGCGTCGCGGCCAACTTGAACATTGTTTCAAACGCGTTTGCCATAGCCGATAACGCAAGCATAACCTTAGACTACGGCAACTTCAGCTTCTTTAAGGGCACTGCCGAAACCAGCGCGGTTACCGCTCCCGTTTGGGCGCCCGTAGTAGACCTTTCAAAAACCACTTTGAACGTGGCCAACACTGCGTCATTTATTTACGGCGCTTCTTGGAGTAATCCGGGCACGGGCGATGTTTCTTTCGGAGACATAAATTTCACGTCTTCCGCCGTCAATTTTACGCAGTCTATATACACTTCGAGCGAGGTCAGGACAGCGGGCAATTTAAAGAGCACGGTTGCCGGCGCAGCGGGGTCTGTATGGTATCTTAAAACAAACAACAGCCTAATGACTGCGGCCTCGGCAGACCTTTCTTTGGAAACTGTCCGCCTTGCCGCAAAATTGCGGGTTACGGGCAACTACAAAGACTCTTACACCGCAGGCAAGTCATACATACAGCTTGATTCTTCTGAGGCTGCGTTTACGGTTGACGGCACCTTTGAAAGCGCAAACGCAAACGGCACTATATTCGGCAAGAGTTTGGGCGCGACAAACAAGTCTTACAGTTTTGGCGGCATAACGGGCACGGGCGGTTTTATATCAACCGCGCGTTATGTGGGCGGCCAAACTTCCGACACGGGCAAGACCACTTTTGTTCTTACGGGCAACGGGTCTTACTCAACCAAGGCCAAAATCACCGATATGGCTTGGGGCTCTGACGGCTTTACGCTGGGCTCTTCAACGGGGGCGCTGGCAATCACTAAGGACGGCACAGGCACGCAGTATTTCAGGGGGGTGACATTCTATCGCGGCGCAACCACCGTCAATGCCGGCAGACTCTATATCAAGGCAGATTCAACCGGTCGCGAAAGCGGCGCCGTAAAATGGGGCATAGGTTCTGTGGTGCTTAACGGCGGCTACTTCGGGGCGGTCGGCGCAACTACGGAAATCGGCACGGTTTATGCCACAGATATCACATTTGCGGGCGGCGCGCTCGCATACGACATAAGCGGTTCAAGCTTTGACGTAATAAAGCTTGTCAACACTTCGGACGTGATTACCGCGACAGACGCTTCGCTTATCAGCTTTGAATTCAATTTAGACAATATAGAGCTTGATAACGACTATAAAATCATGGAGTGGGACGCCACCATAGGCGCGCTCGGCTACGACGTGAATGATTTTGCCTACACCATCAACGGTTATGACGACTTGGTGGCCACCTTCTCTTACGCGGCGGACGGCGACGGCCTTTATGTGACTTTCAGCACAATTCCGGAACCTGCGGCTTTTGCGGCGTTCTTCGGGTTTGCGGCGCTTCTTTTTGCAATGCGTAAAAAGCGCAAGTAAGGCGTAAAAAATTTGGGGCGGCGTTGCCGCCCTTTTTTTGCAAATTATATTTTTGCGCGGGCGCTTTGGCGCTCTTTAAACAACTCGTTTAGTTTATATTTTGAGCAAATAATAAACGCTTATGGGGTGATATAGAAATTTTAAAATATGCGGAGTTTCGCGCATTTTTTATTGCCTTCTCCAAGTTTGTTCGCCTATGCTGAATTCCATAGGAATTGTAATGCTTAACACTTAAACATTGCGGTTCTCGCAATCTCTCTGTGATGGGTTTTTTGCGTGAGGGGGCAAAAATAAAGATTATCGCGGTTTAAGGCGGAAGATTTGCGGCAGTCAAAAAGCGGGTTTTAAAAATTAATTAAGTCATCGTATAAATGGCGCCGCAATCGATTTGATAGGGAGGAATGACTGTTAAAATGAATATCTTAAAATTCGGCGCACTGTGCGCCGCGTTGTCGCTGTGCGCTTGCGCGCTTTTCGGTTTTGAAAAAACTTTAACTTCGCCGGATGGCGCTATTGTGACTCGCATAAAGGGCGGGGAAACTCCGCTTGAATATGCGATTTATTACAAGGGCTTAAGGGTGTTCGAGGGCGCGCACATAGCGCTTGCGACCGACAAGGGCGTTTTAAACGGAGCTTTGCCTTTGAAAAATGCCGACGAGCGCGTCCATGATGAAATCCTCAAGCCGCTTTGGGGTCTGAAAAGCGAAATACGCGACAATTTCAAGGAGCTTGAGCTGGGGTTTGAAAACTACTCGATAGTCTTCAGGGCTTACGACAACGCCCTTTGCTATAGGGTTAAGGCGAATTTTGAAAACGGCTTTGTCGTTAACGAAGAAACCGCCGAGTTCCCATTTGCGGAAGATTGGATTGCATACGCATATCCGATGAAAACCTACTCGCTTCACTTTCAGCAGCAATTTGAAAGTTTGCCCGTAAAAAAGCTCTCAAATTTCTATTCGATAATCGCCCCCTTATTGGTCTATAGCCGCGACGGATCCCTGAGGGCGGTTGTGACCGATGCTGGCGTTTACGACTACCCGACAATGAATTTTAACAAGCCTGCAGATGCGCGCGGCGTTGACGGCTTCTTTCAAAAATATCCGTTAGAATTTAAGGCGACCAAATCGGCGCTTCACCCCCTTAAGCGCGCCGATTATCTTGCGAGATTTGACGGCGCAAAGGCTATGCCTTGGCGCGCGGTAATAGTCGCGCAAGACGACAAGGCCTTGCTTTACGACGACACCGTTTACAAGCTTGCCGATTCCTGCGCGCTTGAAGACGTTTCATGGATAAAGACGGGAACTTGCGCTTGGGATTGGTGGCACGGACAAAACCTTGAGGGTGTAGACTTTGAAACGGGCATGAACGATGCCACAATGAAGTATCACATAGATTTCGCGCAAAAATTCGGGATACCATATATGCTCATAGACGGCGGGTGGATGAAGGACAATGACGACATGGACGGTTCCGCGGTGCTTGATATTCCCATGTTGTCAAAATATGCGCAAGAGCGCGGGGTTGGGCTCATACTTTGGACGCTGTCGCGCATTCTCAAAGACCGTGAAAAAGCCGATGCATTCTTTAAAAGACTGCATGAAATGGGCATAAAGGGCGTAAAGGCTGATTTTACCGAGCGCGACGACGCCGAGGCAATGGCATTTTATAGGGACATTTCGGCTTTGGCCGCAAAACATAAACTCGTGATAGACTGGCACGGTTGCCCCAAATCTACAGGGCTTTACAGAACCTATCCGAACATCATAAACGAAGAGGGCGTGCGCGGGGCGGAGCTCAACCGCATGACAGAAAAACTCACGCCCGACCATAATGTTGGCCTGCTTTTTACGCGCATGATTGCGGGGCCTTTTGACTATACGCCCGGGGCAATGCGCAACCGTCCTTATAACGCCAATCCCATTAAGGATTTTGCGGTTTCGACGCTTTGGCCGATGGCGCACGGCACGCGGACGCATCAGGCGGCTATGTATGTCATGTTTTACGAGCCGCTTAAAATGCTTTGCGACTCTCCGACAGAGTATGAAAAATACCCCGCCTTCACAAAATTTATAGCAGAGTGCCCCACGGTTTGGGATGACTCTTTGCCGCTTGCCGCAAAATTCAATGAATATGCGGTTATTGCGCGTCGTAAGGGCGATGTATGGTATGTTGGCGCCATGTCGGACCGGAAGGGTAAAGAGCTTGAGGTAAAGCTTGATTTTTTGGAGGACGGCGCAGTTTACGATGCCGAGATTGTCTGCGATACCGTAAACTCAAACCGCTTGGCGCAAGATTATGCGATAAAGCGCGGAGTCTGCAAAAAGGGCGACGTTCTTAAAATCAAAATGGCGCAGGGCGGCGGCTTTGCCGCAAAATTCTCAAAAAGAGGCGTGTAGAGAGTTTATATGCGCTTTTGCGATGACTTCTATCTTTTCGACACAAATATTTTTGGGGTTTTTAGGGCTTCAAATTTTGCGCTTTTATGTTAAGGTAAACAAATATGAATGTTGCTAAATTTTTTTGGATGGGGATAGGTTCTTTTTTTTGCATTTCCGCACTTTGGGGCGGGGTAAAACCAAAGTCCGAGCAGTTTATACGGGTTTCAAAAGAGAGCCCTGCGTATCTTGAGTATGAGGACGCAGACGCCTTTGTGGCGGTCGGCTACAACGTGTGCTTTCCGCGCTATTGGAACGGCAAAGACGACGTGGCCGCCTTTGCCGATATGGAGACGCATTTTAAAGAGCTTGCCGCAAACGGCGGCAACTTTGCGCGCCTTTGGCTTTCAAACGGTTTTTACGAGATTGAAGACGAGCGCGCAGGCGTCTACAATCCCGCAAAGTTTGAGCGCATAGATAAGACTGTGGCGCTCGCCAAAAAATACGGCATACGCTTGAAGCTTTGCTTGGAGCACTTCAGGGGCTTCGGCAAATTTGAAGGAAACGCCATGGACGCAAACATCAAGCGCACAGCCTTTATAAACCGCAAGGCCTACGACGGAATGTTCAAAGACATGACCGAGTATTTTGAGTCTGAAAAAGGGCGCGAACTTTTCTTAAACCGTTTTAAGGCCTTGGCCGCGCGCTACGCCGATGAGCCCACGGTAGCCGCGTGGGAGCTTTGGAACGAGATTAACTGCGTGAACGCCCCGTTGCCCGTCGTGGCCGTTTGGCAATCAGAAATGCTTAAAGCCGTAAAGGCGGCCTGCCCCAAGCAAATTGCGCTCAATTCTTACGGGTCTTTATGTTCCGACTGGACGGTAAACGGCTATAAGGCGCTTGCGCCAGACCCATTGAACGAGATTGCGCAGGTGCATCGCTATTTGGATGAGGGCGCGCCCGATAAAATCTGCCAAGGTCCCTGCGATATCTTTGCGGCAGATGCCGTTTTGCAAATTATGAAAATTGCGCCCAATCGCCCCGCGCTTCTTGCCGAGACCGGTGCGGTAGAGCCCGGCCACGCGGGGCCTTTCAGATTTTATAAGGACGACAAAGAGGGCGTCATATTTCACGATTTGTTTTTCACGCCGTATTTTTGCGGCGCTGCGGGCAGCGGTCAAATGTGGCATTGGGATGTTTACGTAATGGCAAACAAGCTGTGGCGGCACATAGGCGCTTTCACAAAACTGACGGGCGGCATAGACCCCATAAAAGAAGATTTAAAACCTATGCGCGCCGACACCGCAAACGCGCGCGTTTACGCGCTTAAGGGCAAAACCGCCCTCATTGCTTTTGTTCGCGATTCAAAAAGCGATTGGCGCACGGAGTTTTTGGATAAAAAAGCCCCCGCGGCAATAAAAGGCGAGATTGTAGATTTTACGGGCGTCCTCAAAGGCCGCAAGCTTGTCAAAGCCGAATTTGTAAACCTTTGGACGGGGGAGCTTCGGGCATTGCCGCCATCCGCAAAAGTGGAATTGCCCGATTTTACGCGCTCGGCGGGTTTGCGGCTTTATTTTGAGTAAAGCCCTTATGCGGCGCAAAATGCGCGTCAAGTTTTTACACAAAAAAAGGGGTTTGAAACAAAGCCCCATTTTTTGTGTTTAACAGTTTTATAAAGGGTATTATGAAAATTGTAAAAATGTATGCGCTCTTTGCGTTTGCGGCGTCTTGCGCGTTTGGCGCGGCGCAAAAGCCAAACCTCGTATTTATGATGTCTGACCAGTGGCGCGGGCAGGCCGTGGGTTTCGCAAAAGAAGACCCCGTGCAAACGCCGAATACCGACAAGCTTGCGGCAAGCGGCGTCTTTTTCAGAAACGCCACTTGCAACTCTCCGATATGCGCGCCCAACCGCTCGACGATATTTACGGGTACATACATAAGCTCTAACGGCGTAATCAATAACGAGCGCGGATTAAAGACAAATTATCCCACGCTTTTCGGCGCGCTCAAAGAGGGCGGCTATAAGGTTGCATACATAGGTAAATGGCACCTTGATTTGGGCGGCGGGCACACGGGGCTTATCCCCGCAGAGCGCCGCTTCGGCATAGACTACTTTTTAAACTGCACGGCAGGCCACAAGCATTTCAGCCTTCAATACGCCCTCAACGACGAAGAGCCCGTAGATTACGGCGCAGGCTGGCAGCCAGAGTTTGAAGTTACAAAGGGCATAGAATGGATTGCGAAAAACGACAAAGAACCCTTTGCCCTCTTTTTAAGCTTTGCCCCCCCGCATACCGGCGGCGGCAAAGGTTTTGAGGGTCGACACAAGCCTTATGATATAAAGGCCATAAACCCCAAGGGCGGCTACGGCTATGCCGCGCCCGCCGAGTATGAAGCCATGTATAAGCCGGAAGAAAAATTCATAGTGCGCCCCAACGCAACCTTTGAAAATGAGGATCCCGCCCGCGCGTCTTTAAAAGAGGGTGTTGCGGGTTACTTCGGTGCGATAACTTCAATAGACCATGAAATGGGGCGCATGATAGACTTTTTGGAAAAGCAGGGGCTGCTCAAAAATACGATAATCGTTATTACCGCAGACCACGGCGAGATGATGGGCTCTCAAAAGCGCATAACAAAAGGGGTTTGGTTTGAAGAGTCTTTGCGCGTGCCGCTCGTATTTTATTGGGACGGCAAATTAAAAGTGCAAGATAACCCGGCTTCGATATCGTCGGTAGACATTACTCCCACGCTCACAGACTTGATGGGGCTTAAAGAATTGCCGACCGCGCGCGGTCACAGCTTTGCAAAAACCTTGCTTGAGGGTGCGCCTTCGCCTGCGGACGCCTCATACTTTTCTTTCTACGGCGGCGACAGTTCTCCGCGCCACTTCAGGGGGTTGCGCACCGCGCGCTACACCTACGTTTTGCCGCAATACGGCAGCGCTTACGGCAATTATAACCAAAAGGGCGATTTGCCCTACGGCGTGCTTTACGACAATGAAAAAGACCCCTACCAGATGAAGCCGCTTTTTTACGGAGATTCTCCCGAGGCCGACGCCGTTATGAAAGAGTTGCACGCAAAACTTGCCGCATTTTTAAAGAGCGAGAACGACGACTACATAAACAGCATCTGGAAAGTGCCGCCTGTTTCAAAGGCGAATATCGCAAAGAAAACTCGCGACGAAGAGCGCGCAAAAAAGCGGGTAGAAGCCAAAGACGGCAAACAAGCCCAAGACGCCTCCGCAAAGCCCGCCCCCAAAAAGAAAACGGCGGGCGCAGACGATTCTGAATAAACCTCGCTCGACGGCGAAAAATAATGCGTAAAATGCGCCCGATTTCTTCGGGCGTTTTTTTTGTCTCAATGGATAGCCCCCGGTTTTTAATGTATTAGCGACAAATTGTATAAGGCAATTTATGGGCTCGGATTTTTGGTATGGCAAAGCGTGTTATTTAAACCGAAGGTTGATTTTGGGTATAGACAAAGCCGAGAAAAATATTGATTCGGTTCGGTTTATATTTAATATAGGGTTTTAAATTATTAAATAGGGGGATTATGTATATGGATAGCAGTTGCTTGAGGCGCTCGCTTAACTTTGTTCGGGCGGGACTTGTGTTTGCATTAGTTTTACTTGGGTCTTTTTGCCATGGCGCAACAGATTCTAAAATTCGCGCGGGGGTAATCAGATGGGATCCGTGGTATAAAGAGTGCGATACGCGCAAACAGGTTGAAAAGAGCCTTATGCCCGAAGAATATAACGACCGCCGCCCTTGGTTTTCAAAAAAAATCGACGGCAAATGGATTATACCCGATTGCGGACAGGATGAAATAGACCTTGAAATAAATTGGGCGGCCGATGCAGGACTTGATTATTTTTTGTTCATCCCATACTCGAAATTTTATAAATACGGCACCTTGAGCGCGGCTTTGGATTTATACCTCAACTCTGCGGTCAGAAGCCGAATAGATTTTTCTATAATAGTAATGCACATTGAAAAAATCGAGGACAGGGACAATTGGACTAAGGAGCGCGAAAGGCTTGTGGATTTGGTGAAGCGCAAAGAATTTTTAAAACTCGAAGACGGCCGCAAGGTTGTATTTTTTTGGAGGACGCAGCCCACTGCCGATTATCTTGCAAAATTGCGCGATTTAGACGAAGCCTTTAAGCGCGAAGGGCTTAAAATTTACAGAGTCTGGATGGGCGGAGGCCATTATCCCGACGGCGCAGAAATGATAAAAAGCGGATTTGCCGCCGATGCGGTTTCGGCCTACGGAAGGGTGTCGGAAGCCCCGCGTTTTGCCGACCTTGCAAAGATGATGGAAAGCCATTGGGAAAAATTCAAAAAACCGCCGACTGAAATTATCCCGTGCGTCACTGCGGGGTGGAATAAGGAGCCGCGCAAGAAATCTCCGGTAGACTGGGAAATCGGGCAATCTTACCATACGCAAACCGTTTTTACGCCTTCGCCCACCAATGAAGAGTTGGAAACTCACACGCTTAACGCCGTAAAATTTATAAAAGAAAATCCCGCGTCCTGCCAATCTAAGCTCATGCTTATTTATGCTTGGAACGAGTTTGACGAAGGCGGCTGGATTATGCCCACATGGACGCCTAGCGGCCCGGACACTTCGCGCCTGCAAGCCGTTAAAAAAGCTCTTGAAACGCGATAGGCGTTAAACTCCCGAATCTTTCGACGTTTGCCTCAAAGCAGACGGGGTTAACTGCATATATCCGCTTTTGCGAATCAAAACGGGGTTTAAAACCGCGCTTGGCGCAAAAGCAAAACCCGCCCCCTAGATTTTTTCAAAAACGTCAACGCGCGCAGGCGGGATATTGAGCATTACAAAAGATGTGCCCAGGTGGCGCATCTGCTTAAAGCCCAAGCTTGCGGGCTTGCGGTTAAGCTTGTAGGTAAATTGCACAAACCTGCCGCCCTTAGGCAGCACGGTTTCAATCTCGGTAATTATGCGGCGCACGCAAGGCTCCGGCAAGCTTACAAGCGGCAGGCTTGATACTATGGCGCTGACTCTTGAGGCCTCTGCGCCGAGCAGCTCTTTGATATATTCTGCGCTGCCGTTAAAAACGCGTATGTTCGGGAATTTTTTTTGCAGGGCGGCGGCAAGGCCTTTGTCAAACTCGATAGAGCAAAGCATGGCGGGGCTAACGCCGCTTTTAATCAAATATTTTGTGACGGGCCCCGTGCCCGGGCCAAGCTCAACAACTATGCCGTCGTCGTGCGGCTTATGCGCGGGCTTGCGCGACTGCGCCATCTTGCGTGCAAGAAAGGGAGAGCTCGGACAAACCGCACCCGTTATGCGCGGGTTCTTTAAGTATTTGCCGAAAAAATTTATTGCGTCCTTTGCGGGCATTGTTTCAACCTTTGAAATTTATTGCTGGTAGACATCGTGCAGGCGTATGAGGCCAAGGCAGTTGTTTTCGGCGTCTACAACGGGCAGAACCGAAATTTTAGACTTCCTGTTTTCCATCAGGTTTACGGCGTCGGAAAGATGAGATTCCGGCGTTATGCAGATGGGCTTGGGCGTCATAATTTCGCTACAGGTTTGCGCGTCGATATCCACAACGTTTTGCAGCATTCGGCGCAAGTCTCCGTCGGTTACTATTCCGAGCAGTTTTTTGCCTTCGGCATCCACCACGCAGGCGGCGCCTATGGGCTTCTTGGTCATCTCTATGACGATTTTTCTTATCGAAGTGTCGGGCATCGCAAGCGCGCAGTCTTCTTTGCGATACATAACGTCGTCAACCTTGAGTATAAGGTTGCGGCCAAGCTGCCCCGCAGGGTGGAACTTCGCAAAATCGTTCTTTGAAAAACCGCGCGCGTCAATGAGCGCGCAGGCCAGCGCGTCTCCGAGCGCCATTGCAACAAGCGCCGAACTTGTGGGCACTATGCCCAGCGGATCGGCCTCTCTCGATATCGAGGCGTCCAAAATTATGTCCGCAGCCTTGCCCATCGGAGAATCCGTCTTGCCTATCAAGGCGATGATGGGGGATTTAAACTGCTTTAAGAAAGGTATGAGCCTCACGCATTCTACCGTTGCGCCGCTGTTTGAGATTAATAAAGTGGGGTCTCCCGCCTCATATACGCCGAGGTCTCCGTGTACGGCGTCGCAGGCGTGCAAGAACACCGCAGGCGTACCCGTGCTTGAGAGGGTTGCCGCAATCTTTTGCCCGACCAAGCCTGACTTGCCCACGCCGCAAATTACAAGCTTGCCCTTGTGGTTCAAAATGGTGTCTACGGCCTTCTGAAAACTTTCGTCCAAACGCTTGACGGCTTCAAGCATGGCGGAGGCCTCAGCCTCTATGGTAGACTTTGCAACCGCAATTGCGTCTTTCTTTGAACCCATGATGTGTCCTTATGAAATTGTCTTTAAATAAGCCTCGGCCTTTTCAAGGTCTTCGGGGGTGTCTATGCCTATAGATATATAGTCGGTCTCCACAAGCTCAAAAGTATAACCCGCCGCAACAAACTTTAATTGCTCAAGCATTTCCGCGTTTTCAAGCGCGCTTTGCGGAAGGGTTGAATATTGTTTAAGAGCCTTTGCGGAATACCCGTAAAGCCCTATGTGATGCCAGTAGGCCGATTTTTGCAGCCACTTTGCGTAGTCCGCCTCTGCGCGCACGTAGGGCAGCGGGGAACGGCTGAAATACAGCACCTTGCCCGCGTTATCGCGCAGCACCTTTACGATATTGGGGTTCGGCAAATCTTCGGGGTTTTTGATGCGGCGCGCGGCCGTAACCAAATCCGCACCGGTCTTGAGGCGTTTTTCTATGACGGCGTCTATAAGGGCGGGTTCTATAAAAGGTTCATCGCCTTGCACATTTACGACAAAATCGGCATTGAGTTTGTCTAAGACTGACAAAATGCGCTCAGTCCCGCAAGAGCAGTTTGCGCTCGTCATCATGTGCGGCGCGCCTATTTCCGCGGCCTTTTGCTCAATCTCGGGGCTGTCGGAAAGTATGATTACCGATTTTGCCAGCTTGCTTTGCAGGCATTTTTCATAAACCCTTTCAAGGACGGTTTTGCCGCAGAGCTTTGCGAGGGGCTTGCCCCTGAAGCGCGTAGAGCCCATGCGCGTGGGTATGGCAATGGCCGCCCCAAGCATTGAAAATTTAAAGAGAAAGCCCGATTCGCCGTCGTTCTTTTTATCGACGTCTTCCCAAAAATGCTTGGTCTCGGGCGAGACGGGGTCTTCTTCGGCAAAGTAAAACTTCCAAGTAGTCAAGGCGGCTATGGCAAGCAGCAAAAGCCCCGCAAGTCTCAATGTTATTCTGTGAAAGCGCTTGCTCATGCCCCAAAACTTGAACTTTGAATGTTCATAACCTTCAGCGTAAGATTCTTTTGTTCTGAAAAGCAAAAATATGCCCGCAACAAGCGGCACCAGAATGCTGCCTACTTCAAGCATGGTAAGAATAATCGATAATGGGGTCTTAAGCATGTTTCCTCATCCGCATTAGGGTTTAAAATCCTTTTCAGAAAGGGATATAATGAAATGCAAGCGCGGCTTCTCGTCAAACGTTTTCGGCGCATGGATGCGGCGATTTTAAGTCAACGCGTTTTTTTAGACGCGCGCTTATGCGTATAAGTTTAAAATTTTCTTGCGGGAGAGCGGAAAATCGATTTTAATGTAAATCGTTTTACTAAATTTGATACGGAGGGTTAATGAAAAACTGTAAAATGCTTAAATTTACGATTGCGGCGCTTCTTTTTGGCGCCAATGCGGCGCTCGGCGCGCAAGATATAGTGTTTGAAAGCTTTGAGGGCGATTCTTCAAATTGGCAAAAAGAGGGGTCGGCCTTTGGGGCGGGCTGGGTAAAGGGCGGCATAAACGGCCAAAAAGACGTAAAGGGATTTAAGGGGGCTTCAATCGCAAACTCTTTTCACGGGGCGGATGCGGCCACGGGCAAAATAACAAGCGCGCTCTTTAAGATTGAGCGCCCCTACTTAAACACTTTGGCGGGCGGGGGCGACTGCATAAACAAAACCTATATGCGCGTGCTTTCAAAAGATGGCCGCGAGATAGGCCGCGTGAGCGGTTCCGAAAGCGAAACTTTGCTGCCGCGCACGATATGTTTATCAGAATATCTCGGGCAAGAAGCCTTCATAGAAATTGTCGACGACGGCGGCGGCCACTTGGGGCACATAATGGTTGACGATATCGTGTTTTCGGAAACGCCCGCAACCTACTTTTCAAAGTTCATCAAAGTGCGCCCCGATAAAAACTTCATGATAATCCCCATAAAAAATTCGGTGCGCGGCGCAAAGGGCGCGCGCAGAATTTTAAGGCTTTACGAGGCGCAGGGCGCAAACTTCCCGCAAGACGCAAAGCTGCTTACGCTCAATGACGGAGAGTATGATTTTGCCGACAAGCCCGACTGGTACGGCTCTCTCGACGTTTCGGCGTTTAAAGGCAAGGATTTATATTTGCAAGCCGACGTCGCAAGCCCGCAAGAGGTTTTAAGCGTGAGTTTTGCCGATGAAATTTGGCGCGGAGATTTCCCGAACGATACATACCGCCCGCGCTTTCATTACGCGCCTCTGACGGGCTGGATGAACGACCCCAACGGCCTGATATATTATAAGGGCAAATACAGAATGTTTCACCAATATACGCCTTTAGAAGTCTACTGGGCAAAACCCATGAACTGGTTTTTGGCCGAGAGCGAAGACCTTGTGCATTGGAAGCACATAGGCGTTGCAATACCGGGCAAGCTTTCTTCTTGGGGCGGGCACGACATGGCGTTTTCGGGCAACGCGTTTTTCGACAAAGAAAACAAAAGCGGATTTTTCAAAGAGGGCGGCGGCGCAATTTTGGCCTACACTTCGACCGCGCGCGGAGAGTGTTTTGTAATCACGCAGGATATGCGCAAGTTTGAAGAAGTCGACATAAAGCCGTTTAAGACCACGGGCGGAGACCCTTTCTTGTTTTATTACGAGCCTGCAAAACATTGGGTGCTTATAAAGAACGAGCGCGCCGCAGAGGGCGGCCCCCTCGGCAAAACCTTCTTTACTTTTTACGTCTCAAAAGACTTGAAAAATTGGGAGCGGACAACGCAGATAAAAGAATCTCACGAATGCCCGAATTTCTATGAAGTAGCGCTTGAGAATTCCGCCGCAAAAAAGTGGGTGTTGCAAGAGGCGTCGGGCGGCTATTTGATAGGCGACTTTGACGGCAGAGAGTTTAAGCCGCAGATTGAGGATAAGCAGTTTATATTTTTCGGCAATTGTTACGCGGGGCAGGCTTGGCGCGATGACCCGCAGGGGCGCGCAATTTGGCAAATTTGGCTGTGGCAAGACCCCGACGAAGTCGCCAAAACGCGCGCGCAGTTCAGCCAGAGTATGAGCTTGCCTTATGAATTGGCAATAACCCAAACGCCCGAGGGGCGCAGTTTTTTAAAGGCCAAACCCGTAAAAGAGTTTGACGCGCTTAAAGGCCCTTCGCAAAGCCTTATTGCCGCCCCCGTCAAAATAGAAAACAAAGAAATTAAGTTTGATAAGGCCGCATTCGCAAGCGGCGTTTTGGATTTTGAAATTGACGTAAAAAACGCCGACGAAGTCTCGGTTAAAATCGGCGAGGGCGCGCTTAATTGCCGCATTAAAGACGGGTTTTTTACGCTTTCAAAAAATGGCAAACCCGTAGGGCGCTTTGCGGGGCTTAATGCGCCGTCGGGCATGGGCGACACCTTGCGCCTTCAGGCAATTTTAGACTCTAACGGGCTTGAAATTTCCGCGCAAGAAGGGCAGCTCATACTTTGTATTTCCTTCTTAAACGGCGCGGAGTTTAAAGACGTGAGCGTTGCCGCAAAAGGCGCGGCAACGCTTAAAAAACTGCTCAAAACCCCCGTCAAATCAATTTACGAATAATAAGAAATCGATTCGGCAAAGAAACCGCGCGCAAAGCAAAACTTTGCGCGCGCGTTTTGTTAAAATCTGTCCGCGCAAGTGCGCGCATGTATTTTATTTGCCTTACCCGTTTATGAATTTGCGGTTGAGTTCCGAATGTCTTTCGCCCTCGGCCCGCAGTTTGCAAAGCGCTTCAATATCTGCGGTGTCGAGTTTTAGGGCGGAGGCCGCCGCGTTTTCTTCCAGATACTTTATTCTTTTTGTGCCCGGAATGGGTATTAAGTCGGCACCCCTGCTTAAAACCCAGGCAAGCGCGACTTGGGCGTTTGTCGCGCCGTATTTAAGCGCGATTTTTTTAATTTCTTCAACAATCTTCAGGTTTGCCTTTAGGTTTTCGGCCTGAAAGCGCGGCATTTTGGCGCGCCAGTCGCCTTCGGACAAATCTTCAGGCTTGCCGATGTTGCCGCCCAAAAACCCGCGGCCCAGCGGCGAATACGGCACAAAAGCAATCTTGAGCTTGCGGCACATGGGGATTACCGCTTCTTCCATGTCGCGCGACCATATAGAATACTCGCTTTGCACGGCCGCTATGTGATGCACCTTGGTTGCGCGCAGTATGGTTTCTGCGGCGGCCTCGCTCAGGCCGAGGTAGCGCACCTTGCCCGCCTTCACAAGCTCTGCCATGGCGCCCACGGTGACCTCTATGGGCGTGAGCGGGTCAACCCTATGCAGATAGTAAAGGTCTATGTGGTCAACCTTGAGGCGCTTTAAGCTTAAGTCTATGCACTTTTTAATGTATTCCGGCGTGCCGTCGACTATCCAAGGGGCGTTTGTGCGCACTTGGTCTTGATGGCTCGTCAAGGTTTTGTCGTAAACGTTGCCGAATTTTGAGGCCAAAAATACTTTATCGCGCCGCCCCTTTAGGGCTTGGCCGAAGAGCGTTTCGTTATGGCCCGCGCCGTAAAGGTCGGCAGTGTCCCAAAGATTGCAGCCCAGCTCTAAAGTTTTATCAAGCACTTTGAGCGATTCCGTATCAACGGCAGCGCCGTAAAATTGGCTTAAGCTCATGCCGCCAAAACCTATTTCGCCCACATAATCTTTGCCTATGCTTCTTTTATTCATAAAGTACCCGTGTTTTCTTATTTATATGCGTCTTATTTTTATCGGCATTCGGCAGGTTAAAATCAAAGTGCCGCTTTATGCTCGCTAAAGTTTGACACCGGTTTTGCGATAAAGTCTTAAGTGCGCAAACCCGAACGCAAAAAACGCGCGGATTTTTGTTGCCGCGCGTTTTTTAAAATCGGGGCGAGAGGATTCGAACCTCCGGCCTCTACGTCCCGAACGTAGCGCTCTACCAGGCTAAGCTACGCCCCGTTTTAAATAAAGCATAAGGGTTATGTGTTTTTTTAGGCCGTGTTCAAGTCTTTTTTGTTGAAAAAACGGCGCGCGGGGCTTTTATCGGATTGATTATGAGTAAAGAAATAGAAGAGGGGCAGACCCTCGACATAGATTATAAGAAGCTAAAGAAAGTGGCTTGCGGAGAGGCGGACGTCATCCCCGCCATAGCTCAGTGCGCAGACACGGGGCAAATCCTCATAGTGGGTTACGCAAACAAGCTCGCCCTTGAAACGGCTTTCAAAGAGGGCATGGCGACATTCTGGAGCACCTCCCGCAATGAGCTTTGGATAAAAGGCAAGACTAGCGGAGACTACCTTGAACTTGTCGACGTGCTCATCAATTGCGAGCAAAACTCCGTGGTATACAAGGTGCGTCTTAAGGGCAAGGGCTCATGCCACACCAAGAAGCAAGACGGCGTTGCGCGCTACGGTTGTTATTACAGGCGCATAAAGCCCGCGGGCGACGGCACGTTCAAGCTCGAGTTTCTCGACGGCAACGAGTAGGCGCTCTTCAGAAAAATTTTCTCGATTTCCTTAAAAAATTAAACTAACTTTAAGAAATATAATAATTTTTCGTGAATTAAGGCACCATTACAGCACTATACTTCCCTATGAAATTCAAGGTAAACAAGGAATATTTCGCCACAGGTTTAAGGCAGGTTTCTAACGTGGTAAGCTCAAAGCCGCAGATGGCCGTTTTGAACAACGTGCTCATCAAGGCGCAGGGCGGCAGCGTTACCCTTACTACGACGAACCTTGATTTGGGTATTTGTTGCAGCGTAAAGGCCGATGTTGAGCGCGAAGGCAGCATAACGCTGCCCGTCAAGCGCCTTGCGCAGATAGTTGCGGCAATGCCCCAGCAAGAAGTCACCTTTGAAAGCGCCGACGGGCAGGTTGCCAGCATACGCTCGGGACGTTCGGACTTTCAGCGTTTTAACGGCATAAAGGCGGAAGATTTTCCTCCGCTTCCCAACTTTGTAGACAAGCACAGCTTTGAAGTTCCCTCGGCGGAGCTTTCTGGTATGCTTAAGTCGGTCTCTTATGCGCAGAGCACCGATGAAAACCGCTATATTTTAAACAGCGTTTTCTTTAATTTTGCCGACGGCAAGCTCACGCTTGTGGCTACCGACGGCAGGCGTCTTGCGCTTATCGCGCGCGACGTTTCTATGGAAAAGGCGGAAGAGGGCAGCATAATACTTCCCGCAAAAACCGTTGCAGAGCTTGAAAAACTTTTGCCGCAGGGCAAGGTTGTCAAAATCAGCTTTAACGACAGGCAGGCGGCTTTTGACATTTCGGTTGACGAAGGCACGGAAAACAAGGGCCTTGCGGGCTCCATATATCTTGTATCAAAGATTGTTGAAGGCAGCTATCCCAACTACAAGCAGGTAATCCCCAGAGAGACGGAGCACCGCATAAAGGTCGAGAGGGAACTCATGCTCGAAGTTGTGCGCCGCGTTTCTTTGGTTGCCAATGAAAAGCAAAATTCCGTAAAGCTGCGCATTTCCGAAAACTGCCTTGAAATCTCCGGGCAGAGCGAAGTCGGCGAGGCAAAAGAACCCATAGAGGTTGACTATACGGGTCCCGAAGTTCAGATAGGCTTCAATCCCGAATTTTTGCAAAGCCCGCTCAGCAATCTCACCAAGGACGAAGTGTTCTTCGAGTTTAAGGACGAGATGAGCCCGGGCGTTTTCAAGACGCTGGATAACTTCTTATGCGTGGTGATGCCTTTGCGAGTCTAGACTTCTTGACGCGCGACACCGTTTTTTTTGCGCTGGCGGCGCTCTTTGCGGCGTCGCTTTGCGTGTCTTACGCAAATGCCAAATTTTTTGTTAGTCCGCGCCTGTTTGTCATAAGCCGCATTTTGCGCCTGCTTGCGGGCGGCCTTGCGATAGGTTGGTTTTTGCGTATGCTTGCGGTGCCCGACGGTCAAATCCTCATGTTGGCGGCGGGCGGCTGCCTTATTTATCTGCTTTTTGAAAGCGCGCTTTATTGGCTTGAGCTTAAGTCCGCAAACCTCGACAGGCCGTCGCTTTTTGCGCGCTTTGCCGAGGTGCCGAGCGCCTGGAGCCCCGAAGCCCGATTTTTAAAACTTAAGCGGGAAATCGAAAAAGAGGGGTTTTCAAAGTGCGGCGCTTCCGCAGCGGTGCTCGGCGACGGGGTGAGCATACTTTCAACGGGTTTTATATCGCAAGACCGCAAGACGCTTTTGAACGTCAGTTTTCTGCCCTTTGCGGCGGCGGCCTATGCGGTTGCGTCAAGCGCCGTAAGCTTTGCGCGCGACGGCGGCGAAGTCTATTACACCGACGGCGTATTTATGCCCTTCGGTCTTTCTTTCCCGCCCAATTACAAGGTGCGCCGCCTGCCGCTGGGGGGGGCAAACCCGCTCAAACTTTTGCGCAAACACGCAAAACTGGTAAAGGGCGCCGCGCTTGCCGAAATTTCTGAGACTCCGCTTGAAATCCAAAACAAAATCTATGCCGATATCGAAGCGCAGGCGTCGGCCGACGGCCTTTTAAACGCTCCGTCCGACAGGGATGAATACGGCGTACTTTCATCAGAGGGGCTTTACAGGGTTTGGAAATCGATATTCACGCTAAACTATCTGGGGCGCGGCTCATGAAAATAAAAAATCTTTCAGACAGAGTTGCGCGGGCTGCGGGGCGCTTTGCGCAGTTTACGGCCGACGTCATTTACGACCGCGCCGACGGCCTTGCCTCAAAGCTTTACGGCAGTTTTTTGTGGTGCCTTTCGCAAATATTTACGGTGATAGTGCGCGTGCGCTACTCGCTTTACCGCCACAGGATTTTGCGCGACGCGCCCCTTGGCTGCATGGTTGTTGTTGTGGGCAACCTTACCGTGGGGGGCACGGGCAAAACCCCAATTGTTGAAAAATTCGCGCGCGCGCTTACCGAGCGCGGCCGCAAGGTGGCCATTTTAAGCCGCGGCTATAAGAGCCGCACCGACAGCGCGTTTTCAAAGTTCGTGCGTTGGGTTACACATGGCGAGACGCCAAAGCCCAAGGTTGTTTCTGACGGCAAGACGATTTTTTTAGACTCCGAATTTGCGGGGGATGAGCCTTACATGCTTGCGCGCAACCTGCCGGGCGTTGTTGTGCTGGTAGACAAAAACAGGGTGCGCTCCGGCCACTATGCCATTACGGAGTTTGGCGCGGACGTCCTGCTTTTGGACGACGGCTTCCAGTATCTGCCGCTGCGCGGTCAAGTGCAGCTGCTCTTGGTTGACAAAACAAACCCCTTCGGCAACCTATGCCTGCTGCCGCGCGGCATTTTGCGAGAGCCGCTTTCGCACATAAAGCGCGCGTCGTTCATATTTCTCACAAAGTCGGACGGCGAGGCCGATGCCGAGCTTGAGGCGCTTATCAGGCGGCATAATCCGGGTGTAGAAATCATAGAATGCGCGCACCGTCCCACGGGGCTCATAGATTTTGCGTCGCTTGAAGACGCGCCGCTTTCTATACTAAAGGGCAAAAAAATCGGCTGTTTTTGCGCTATTGCCGCCCCCGACAGCTTTGAGGGTTTTTTAAGAAAGCTCGGCGCCGAGATTGTATACAGAGAGCGCTTTTTGGATCATCACCGCTTTACGGGCGAAGAGCTTGACGAGGTTTTTGAGAACGCAAAAAACAGCGGCGCATCCCTCGTTGTAACCACAGAGAAGGACGCCGTGCGCATAAGCCAAGACTACCATCCGTCGCTGCTTTTTTACTACACGCGCCTTGAGATTGAGATACTTTCGGGCATTGAAGACTTTTCCGCCGCGGTTGAAAAAATCTGCTTCCCCAAGCGCCGCATCGACGAAAATAAGTGAAATAAAAACGATGCAAGTTGAGTTATAGAGGGCTTACGCATGGTTGACATAGGCGGGCAGAAGGCTTATGTAATGCATAATTTAACGGGCAACGTAATGGCGCTATATTCTACAGACGGCAGCAACACCCTGCTTGCGGAGTATGATTACTCCCCATACGGCGAAGTCATAAAAATGACCGGTGAGCTTGCCCAAAAGAACCCGCTCAGATATTCATCGCGCTACCATGATGATGTACTTAATTTGCATTACTATGGACATAGGCATTACGCGCCGCGCCTCATGCGTTGGCTAAATAAAGACCCAATGGGCGAACAGTATAGCTCAAATCTTTATCAGTTCGTTCTGAGTAATCCCGTTAATTATTGGGATAGGTTAGGGTTACAGGGGACTGGTTCTGGTGCGATAAAGAATTCTCACGTCTTTTACACGCCTGGGGGAGGTCACGACCCAAATGGAACTGTGTGTGGAACATTATATTGGATGGCAAAATTGGGGCTATATTATAAGGGCGGTGAGATCGCCACCAGATTTTTCGATATTTATGCTAGTGGGAATGCTACAGAAATAGGCTTAACGGATGAAGAAACTATAATGGCTTATGAGAATAGTCATATAATCCAAAATCGAGAGTTGGGGCAATTCGGCAGCGACTGTGCGGCTGGTAAAAACCCCTCAAGTGGGACATACCCTGAACTCTATTTAGCTGAAGGGGCATGGAGATTTGTACTACAAAATTATTGGGCAAATATTGATATTGAATGTAAAAATTGTGTTTTGACTGACATTAAGTTTAATCTTGCAGATGAATATGATTTTAAAGCAGGTAGTCATGAGAACTCTACAGATTTGCTAGTCATCGCAGGAAGGATCATTGGATCTCAGGAAGGGGAAGATGCTTGCGGTTGGAACCCATACTTTATTAAAGGCAGTTTTCTTTTTGAGGATTATCAACATGTCCATTGAGCTTATAATATGGTTTATAAAAAAATAAATAGCCTTAGAAAAATCATTATTATATTATTAATTACACTCTTAGTGTTTATTGAGATTTATAATTATTGCCAAGACGAAAGAGTATTCCCTGCGAAATTAACGATGCCAGACATATCTGGCAATTGGGTTTATCATCAGGGGAAAACATTACATATAAAATATATAGAATATTTTTCGGGCGGTAATCGGCTTTTAAATTTTAGAATAGCAGACGCTTTACCTAATAGGTATCTAGAAGCATATAGATTTACAATTTCTCCAAATAATATGTTGAATATGTATAATTTCTATCTCTTTGAGCATTCGCTTTTTTCAGAGTATTTCGATTTCTCGGATAAATTTCTACTCGCAAAAGGAGATTTGTCTCATATCGACTACTCTAAATTACATCATTCTAGGAATGCAAAATATTCGGCAGATGAAATTTATACCACTCTATGCTTGAGGGATCCATTTCTTTCCAAAAACTATAACTCAAGAGATTATGCATATCAATCCATGCAGTTTTTCCTATCAGAAAAAAGTGAAGATATAATTGCTGCAGTGCTTTGGGAAAAAGACGCTGAAAAATTTTTGTCTCTGAACAAGACTTCACTAAATAATATTTCTCTCAAAGATAACCTTGTGCTTTACGAAGAGCTTGATTCGGTAAAAGCGCAAGATGTGACAGTGCTTTCATTGGCGGGCTTGGATTTCGAAAATATCCCGCAGAAGTTAAAGAACTTTCCGCAAATTAAAAAGCTCTTTATGCCGTTTAATAAAGTGAAGTTCACGGATGCCGATTTTGAGGTGTTGGAGAGTTTGCCGAATCTTGAAGTTTTGGACATAAGGGGCAACGATATCGCAAACTCTCCGGATCCCAATTTGTCGCGCCTAAAAAACTTAAAATCATTAAAAAAGCTCTACATGGCGGGTAGCAAGGTTTTGCAAGAAGGCGAACTGCCGAACGGTATTTATGAAGCGCAGGGCTTAGAAACGCTTTCGGTCGGGCAGTTTGGAGACGCCAAGCTAGAAATCTCCGAAGACTTGTTAAAGCTTAAAAACCTGAAAGCCTTACGCTTTTATTATGCGCGCCTAAAAAATCTGCCGCCGCAAACTTTGCGCAAATACACATGGTATTATAATTGTGATTTTGATTCAACAATCCCTCGCGCAGACTTGCCGCAATTTAAAAATAAAGAGTTTCCTGAAATCTTGACGCACGCAGAGTGAGCGTGATTTTGCTTCTAAGGCCTCGCGCAGACTTTGAGGCTTGCCGATTTAATCAGCCTTCAAAAAATATTTCCATGCCGCAGCGCGCGCAGTCAAAATTTAGGCGCAGGGTTTTGCCGCCGTTTTTAAGATAGAGCGGCTCCTGCAAACTCTGCGGGAATTCGCCTTCTTTTTTGCACATCCCAAGCTCTCTCAAAACGCAATGTTTTGTGAGCATTACGCGTTTGCCCTTTAGCGTCATGCGGGCGGCTTCGGCGGCGTATTCAGATATTTTAAGCCCCGCGTCTTCGTAAAACTTTTTTGCGCCGTTGTTAAGGACGTTGGCCTTATAGTCTGACGGCAAAAACGATAAGTCGCCCTGAAATGCGCGCGTTTCATGAGGTGCGTTCTTGGGGCGCGCGGCGTCCTTGATTTTTTGCGTAAGACTTTCGCAAAGCTCCCTTCTGGCCTCGTTGATTTCAGATATTTTCAAGTGCGGCAGTCTTTTTGCGGCGCATTCAAAATCCGTGGCTTCAAAGGCGGAGTTGCCCAGCTTGCTTAAAGATTCTTTCAATTTTGCGAGCGCGCCTTCAAAATCTCGCGCATCGTCCCTATCTTCAAAGCCCAAAGTTTTTTTTGCGTATAGCGGCGCGTCTTCCTGCGTTTTGAAAAGAATTTCAATCCCATCCGCGCCCTCCGACACGGAAATTTTAACGCCGATTTTGCGTTCGGCATCGCGCTCGATGCTCTTTTCAAACGCGGTGTTTTTGTTGCGCCAAATTTTTGCGCCCGCCAAAACCTGATGAGGTTCAAGCAGTCCTTCTTGCGCGCCGAGTATTACGCGGCCGCTTTCCGCCCTTTGCACGCGCGCGCCAAAGCTTGCGCCGTCGGGGTTTTCAATAAAAAGGCCGTCGCCGTTTTTGATTTCTGAATTTCTTGGCTCAAAGAATCCGCCCCTGCACACCTTTTGCGCAAGCCCCAAAAATTCGCCCTTTGATTTTGGGCTTTCAAAGGCGGCGCAGTCCTTTTGTATGTCGTGCAGATGGTAGGGCGTAAGGCCGCGATTAAAGCTCTTGTTTAAATCCGGCGCAAATTCCGCGCGCGAAACGCCCAAACTCGCCCGTTTTAAGCCGCGCTTGGCAAGCTCTATATCCAAGGCGCGCCTGTAAAAAAGCGTTACGTTTTTTACGTATGAAATGTCTTTAAGCCTGCCTTCAATCTTGAAGGCGCATACGCCGGCGTCGAGAAGCTCTCCGAGATTTGCGGCGCGCCCCATGTCTTTAAGCGAAAGATAGTGCCTGCGCGGCGCAACGCTTGCGCCTGCGGAATCTTCAAAATCATACTCGAGCCTGCAAGGCTGCGCGCACTCGCCCCTGTTGCCGCTGCGCCCGCCTATGGCGTGGCTTAAATTGCATTGCCCGCTGTATGAAACGCAAAGCGCGCCGTGCACAAAGCACTCTATGCGGGCTTTGACGCTTTTTGAAATTTCGGCAATTTCGGACAAAGTAAGCTCTCGGGCGAGTACGAGCGTGTCAAAGCCGGCGGCCTCCAAGAAGCGCGCCTTTTGGGGGCTGTCTATGTGGCACTGTGTGCTTGCGTGCAGCGGCAAAGGCGGCAGCTTAAGCGTCAAGAAACCCATGTCTTGCACGATGAAGGCGTCTATGCCCGCTTCATAAAGTTGCCAGGCAAGGGGTTGCGCCTGCGCAAGCTCTGCATCCGTCAAAATTGTGTTTAGCGTTATATAAAGCTTTGCGCCGTAAGAGTGTGCAAAATCTGCCGCGGCGGCCACATCTTCAAGAGAGTTTGCGGCGTTTTGGCGCGCGCCGAAAGCGGATGCGCCCATGTAGACTGCGTCGGCGCCGCAGAGTATGGCGGCTTTGGCAGTCGCAAGGTCTTTGGCGGGGCTTAAAAGTTCTGTGCGGCGTTGCATATTTTGAAACAAAGCATGGGTCGGGCGCATTTTATTACAACATAAATCTTGTAGGGCGCGGGGCTGCGCCTTAAAGTCGGCTCGAACTTTTTTAAGCATGGGTAAATTTTTTTGCAGTGTTTTTTGCGCGTCGCTTTTTGCGGCGTGCGCGTTTGCCGAGAACGTCTCAAAATTGGTCGCGCCCGACGTCGTGGGCGAGTTCGTTTTGGATCCGCTTGAGGCCATGAAGCTCGGCGACTGGCACGATTTTGCGGAGCTTGCGGACTCCGACATAAGTTTTGCGGAGGGCCCTGCGTGGCGCAAGTCTACGGGCGAGGTGTTTTTTTCAGACATACCTAAAAACACCATATACCGCTGGACAAAAGCCGACGGCAAAAGCATATTTAAGCGCCCCGCCGGCCGCGCGGAAGGCGGGCTTGAAAAGAAGTTGAGCGCGGGTTCTAACGGCCTTGCGATAGCGCCCGACGGCAGTTTGATTATCTGCGACATGGGCAACCGCCGCATTGCGCGCCTCAATGAAAAGAATTTCACGGTAGATACCGTAGCAAACTCTTTTTGCGACAGATTGCTCAATGAAACCAACGACGTCGCGGTCTCAAAAAGCGGGGAGGTTTTTTTTACGGACCCCGCGCTTTGGAAGCGACGCGGCCGCGAGGCCAAGCCCGAAGATTTAGACTTTAACGGCGTATACCGCGTGGATACCGACGGCAAAATCTACCTTATCGACATTTGCGAGCTGCCAAACGGCATAGCCCTCAGCCCCGATGATAAGACGCTGTACGTCTCGCAAAGCAGGGGCGAAAACCCTTGCTGGATTGCCTACACGCTTGCCGAGGATCGCAAGAGCTTTACTTCAAAACGCATATTCTGCAATATGCGCATTTGGGAAAAGGGGCAGATAACCGGCACGCCCGACGGTCTTGCGGTGGATAAAAACGGCTTTATTTACGCAACGGGCAACGGCGGCATACACGTGTTTTCTCCGCAGTTAAAGCACTTGGGGTATATAGAGTTTGAAAACCAGACTACGAACTGCTGCGTAATAGAGGGCGCCGACGGAGAGCCCGAGTATCTTTTTATCACCGCATCTAAGGGCATATATTTGGCGGACATAAAAAAGATTTTGAAGGCCGCCAAAGAGAATATGTAGGCTTATGGCCGCATAAAAAAAGACGCGTTTAATGTGCGTCTTTTTTTTGCCTGTTTTGAAAGAATCCGCGCTAGTCTTTATAGATTTTGTTTCTTTGCCTAAGCCAGATAAGCGCAAAAAACGCGATGCACAAAACGCAAAGCGCCGCGAGCGGCACATAGCCGTCTGTCAGCGCCTTGCCGCCGAATATGTCGCGCAGCTCGTGCGCGGCGGGCCCCGGCGTAAAAAGCTTGCGGAATATCGCAATCACCCAGACCGCCCCCGCATGAAAGGCTATGGGCGCGCCCAGAGAGCGCGTGTATAAATACATCAGGCAAAGCAGCACGCCCAGCGCAAAAAGCGTGAAAAACACAAGCGGGTTAAAGTTTATGAATACCCCTATCGTGTCGTAATAGGCCACAAAAAAGCCCGTATCCCAAGAGGCGGCGTGCTCCCCGCCCGGGATATTTTGCCAGACATCGCTAGGCACTTTGAAATGCTTGTAGGCAAAAAACAGCGATGAAAGTATAACCGCGCTGAGCGCCCCGAAGGCCGTATAAAAAGAGCGCATTATAAGCGCTCTGAATACAAGCTCTTCAAGAAAGCCCAGTATCAGCGCGCCAAACAGCCCCGCAAGCATAGCGCCCGCAACTGCGCCAAAGCCCACGCCGTCTTTTACGCCCGCGCCCGCGTAAAAAAATTGCAGCGCAAACACCAAAAGCGCAACGCCCGCGCCCGTCGCAAAAAACTTGAAGAATTTTTTGAGGTTGTCGGCGTCAAAGCTCAAGCCCAGATTCTTAAACGACAGCAATCCGCATTTGCCCAAAACCCAGGGCAGGCCTACGACTATGGGTATCCACCTGAGGCGGTCGTAAAAAGTGTCCACGCCCTTACCGACGAGCCACTTTGTGGTTTCTGTCGCAAAGGTTTCGTTTAAGAACTGCGCAAAGAGATAAACGGGCGGCGTAAGCAGCGCCGCAAAGAGCGTCGCTCCCAAATAAACCCCGAAAAAGAGCCAAAGCCCCTTGAAAGAATATTCCCAGATATTCAAACCGAAGAGCATGAAAGATTTTTCTTTTCTTATTAACATATATGTTGCGATATTGAATATGCACTTGCCGCGCAGTCGAGAAAAATCGCGAAGGCAAAAAAACTGCGGCAATGCGCTTGCCCGATTTGCGGGGGGGGGGCGCAAAAATCAAAAACGCGCGCTTGAGATTATTTGCCCGAGCGTTTGTGTTTGCCTTCGCCCTTGCCGATTTTGACTGCGGCGTTTTCATGCAGCATAAGCCCCTCTATAATCAGCGCTTTGGGCGCAGAAGGGCAAACATATTGGCAAGCGCCGCAGCCCACGCACATTTCAACATTTACTGTGGGTATAAGTATGCCCGCATTGTTCTTTTTAAAAGTCATGGCTATTGCGTTTACCGGGCAGATTTCGGCGCAGGCGGTGCACTCTTTGCCGAGGGCGGCAATGCAGTCTTGCTCAAAAAAAACGGCGGTGCCTATTTTTAGGGCGTGCTTTTCGCGTCCGCTTATAAAGCGTATGGCTTCAGTAGGGCATACCTTCGAGCATTCGTGACAAGTGTAGCGGCAGTATGAAGAATCAAAATCCATGTAGGGCTGTAAGAAGCCCGCAAGCCCGCGCTCTGCAAGGGCCGGCTTAAGGACGTTTGTGGGGCACTGCGCGGCGCAAAGTTGGCAGGCAATGCAGTTGTCGGTAAAATTTTTTACGCCTGTTGCGCCGGGCGGCGCGCTTTGTATTTTGGGCGCGCGCGTCTCCAAATTCTTAAAGCCAGCAACCCCCAAAGCCGCAAGCGGCAGGACGGATTTTGCAAAGGCGCGCCTGCCTATGTCTTCTTTTGCGCTTACTTGATTTTGCGCGCAATCGCTCTTTAAAATGCGTTTGCCCGCCTTAAAAACGACGGAGCCGTTGGGGCATTGCGCGCCGCACTCAAAACACATCACGCATTTTGAAGAATCTACGCTGAAGTTTTTAAAGTCTATGCATTCCGCCTTGCATACGCTTTCGCACTTGCCGCAGCTTATGCAGGTGTGCGGGTTTAGCGCAATCTTGACGGCGGCAAATTTTGAAAGCGCGCCCAGCAGCGCGCCCACGGGGCAAAGCGTGTTGCAAAAAAGCCTCCCGCGCAACGCCGACGCAATAAACAAAGCCCCCAGCAGCGCGAAGCCCAAAACAGTGAAAGCCGCGGGCACGTTTTGTATGTGGACTTTTTGCATGAAGCCGCCCGCATACTCATCATTAAAAGAAGCCGCAAGGTTGTTTGCGGCCGTGGCTGCGGGCGCAAGCGCAAGGCGCATAATTTTGCCCCAAAGCGCGTAGGGCTCAAAAAGGCCGACAAGTCCGTTTAAGCCCGCAAGCGTAAGGCCGAGCGCCGCAAAGAGCGCGCAGGCGCGCAAAATCGACGGGGATTTTTTATGTTTAAAGCGCCTGCGTTTAAAAAGAAGTTTCAGCGGCCATGTTCGGGATAGGCGCAAAGACAAATCCATCAAAAATCCCAAAGGGCAGACCGCACCGCAAAACACCCTGCCGCAAACAAGTGCCGCCGCGCAAAAAAACATGAAGGCCGCCCCCGCGGCAATAGTTCCCGCAGCAAGCATGGCAACCAACGACGGCCAGACATTGTAAGAGGCAAAGTCATAATGCGCATATTCTGCGGGCAATAGGCGGCGCACGTCAAAAAACTGCGCCGCGAGCAAAAGCGTAAACGCGGTCGCCGTTAAAAAAGACAGTGCTTTAAGCGCCTTAAACATCAGCTTATTTTCCGCCTTGCATCCTTTTAAGTAAAGTAAATTAACGCGCGGCGCACGCAAAGATGAACGCGCACGGCGCGGGTTTGTTTCATACCAAGCGTTCCGCGAGCGTTTTTTAAGGTCTGCAAAATTTTGAAATTGAAAAAATCCGCGGTATGGCAAGTCTTTGCGGGATGATTTTGCAAAGAAGGACAAGGCAAGAGGGTCTTATAATATGCGAGCGCGCCCGCGCCGCGCGCAAAGAAAACCTTTGCGCCGTCAACGCCGAAATTTTTGGAAGCGCGTGCGCCCAAGGTTTGAACCCCGATTTGATTACGTTTGAAGTGGGCTGCGGCAAGGGGCACTTTTTAAGCGCCTATGCCGCCGCGCGCAGTGCGGAGTTTTGCGTGGGCATAGACATAATTTCAGAACGCATACGCATGGCGCAGCGCAAGGCGCGTTTGGCGGACGCTCCCAACGCTTTTTTTGCGAAGGCGGAGGCTTCGGAATATCTTGAATCTTTGCCGCAAAGCGTGCGCTTAGATAAAATTTTTATAATGTTCCCGGATCCTTGGCCAAAGAAAAAGCACCATAAAAACCGTTTGATGAAAGAAGAATTTTTGCAGATCTTAAGCAAGCGCTGTCAAAAAGATACAAAATTGTTTTTCAGGACGGACTATCGCGAGTACTTTGATTGGACAAAATCTGTCATAGAGGCAAGCGACGGGTGGGAGTTGCTTGAAAATGAAGTTCTTCCGTTTGAGGCCGTGTCGCAGTTTCAGGGGTATATGGAGGAGTTTTTCACCCTGTGTGCGCATCCCAAAGCATAAAAAATTAAGGGGTTTGTGAAAAAAAATCATGAAGAATTCTCAAAAAAGCAAAAAAAGTGCTTGATAAGAGCTTTTCTTTATTAAAAATTCATGTTTCGAATTTAGCGGATAGTTTTCCCTAAACAATAACGAGGTAAAAAATGATAGATCCAAAAACAATAAAAAACAAAGCGCTGTTGGAGTGGGTAGACAAGTTTGTCAAGCTCATGACTCCGGACAACGTTCAATTTTGCGACGGTTCACAAGAGGAGGCCGACGCATTGTTTAAGCTTATGCAGGATAAAAAAGCCTGCATTAAACTAAATGAGGCAAAGCGCCCCGGCAGCTATTATTTCCGCTCGGACGTTAGGGACGTAGCTAGGGTTGAATCGCGCACTTTGATTTGCTCGAAAGACAAAAAAGACGCGGGTCCCACCAACAACTGGATGGATCCGAAAGAAATGAAGGAAAAGCTCCACGGCCTTATGAAGGGCTGTATGAAGGGCCGCACGATGTACGTCATCCCCTTCAGCATGGGTCCCATAGGCGGACCCATCTCGCAAATCGGCGTGGAAATTACGGACTCTGCTTATGTAGTCGTAAATATGCGCATAATGGCGAGGGTTTCCCCCAAGGTTCTTGAAATCTTGGGCGAAAACGGCAAGTTTGTGCCCTGCGTGCACAGCGTAGGCAAGCCTATCAATACGCCCGAAGACGACGTAGCCTGGCCCTGCAACCCCGAAAACACTTACATAGCGCACTTCCCGGAAGAGCGCCTCATCATGAGCTTCGGCTCGGGTTACGGCGGCAACGCTTTGCTCGGCAAAAAGTGCTTGAGCTTGCGCATTGCTTCCGCAATGGGCAGAGAAGAAGGTTGGTTGGCAGAGCATATGCTCATTTTGGGCGTTAAAGAGCCCAACGGCCGCAAGTCTTACGTAACGGCGGCTTTCCCGAGCGCCTGCGGCAAGACCAACTTCGCAATGCTTATCCCCCCGGCCGAAATGCTTAAAGAGGGTTGGGCGGTAACCTGCGTAGGCGACGACATCGCTTGGATTAAGCCCGCCGCAGACGGCAAGCTTTACGCAATCAATCCCGAAAACGGTTTCTTCGGCGTTGCCCCGGGCACCAGCATGAAGACCAACCCCAACGCAATGCACTCTTGCGAGAAGGATTCAATCTTCACAAACGTCGCTCTTACAGAAGACGGCGACGTATGGTGGGAAGGCATGACAAAAGAAGCCCCCGCAAACCTTACCGACTGGAAGGGCCGCAAGTGGTCAAAGGATCTCGGCGAACCCGCCGCGCATCCGAACAGCCGCTTTACCGCGCCCATCCGCAACTGCCCCTGCGTAGACCCCGACTTTGAAAAGCTCGAAGGCGTACCGGTTTCCGCAATTATCGTAGGCGGTCGCAGACCCAACGGCATACCGCTCGTGTTTGAAGCCTTCAACTGGACGCACGGCATATACCTCGGCGCAATGATGGGTTCTGAACTCACCGCGGCGGCCGAAGGCGCTCTCGGCAAGCTTCGCAGCGACCCGATGGCAATGTTGCCCTTCTGCGGCTACAACATGGCGGACTATCTCGGCCACTTGGTCAACATGGGCAAGGGCTTGGAAGTAACCCCGCGTTTCTTCCACGTCAACTGGTTCCGTCGCGACGAAAACGGCAACTTCATGTGGCCCGGTTTCGGCGACAACGCCCGCGTTTTGGCTTGGGCCATACAGCGCGCCCACGGCGAAGCGTATGCCAAGGAAACGCCCATCGGCTTCACGCCCACTTACGAAGACTTGAACTGGGAAGGTATGAACTACTCCAAGGCCGATTTCGCAAAGCTTATGAGCTTTGACGCCGAAATCGTAGCCACCCAGCCCCTCAAGGAAGAGCTCTACGACGCACTGCCCAACGCCCTCAAGATTGAGCGCGCGGCGTTGCTCGAACGCTTGAGCAAGTAAGCGCATAAGTGTTGGCCGCTAAAAACGGCTGAAACCGCTTAAAAATTTAAGCCCGCCTTTTAATAAGGCGGGCTTTTTTTGCGCAAAGGTTTTGGCAAATATGCAGGGGATTTGCAGATATATTACGGCCTTTAGGTCGATAAAATGTTTTACATTGACAGATTTATGAAAAATGCTAAAAATTAAACCAAGTTTAAAATGTGAACAATATTTAAAAGGGGACTATGTTTAAGGGGGGCGTATTTCTGTTGACAGTTTTTTTTAGCGCGCTGTGTTTTGGGGCGGGCGGCCAAGCTTTTGAGGTCTTTCAAAGCCCTGCGCTTGCGGGCAAATCGATATTGTTCACGGCGCGTGCGCAATACGCCTATGACCACCACAATACCGAGACCACATACCAAAAGGGCGAAATAAGCGCGGTGCATTGGCAAAAATGCGCGGGAGATTCATCTCTTGTGCGTATCGATTTTGACGCGGCGGGCGCCTGCAAAAATATCGAAGTTTTGCTTACCTCAAAAGACGGCATAATAAGGAATGTAAGCCCGTCTTTCGACGGCAAAAAGGCGCTGTTCTCAATGCGCAATAACTTTGACGACAGCTTTAAGATTTATGAAATAGATTTGGATACAAAAGCCTTTAAGCGCCTGACAAACCTGACGGATGCTTCGGACATAGACCCCGCGTATCTTCCTGACGGCGGTATAATTTTCACATCTACGCGCGCTTCAAAATACTGCGGGTGCAACAGGCACATCATGGGCAATCTTTACAGGATGGATGCGGACGGCGCAAATATTTTGCAGGTGGGCAACTCCATTGAATATGAAAACACTCCGCACGTAATGGCCGACGGCCGCATACTTTACACGCGCTGGGAGTATGTCGACAGGAACTTTTCCGGCGCGCAGGGGCTTTGGATATGCAACCCCGACGGCACGCGCCATGCCTTATATTGGGGGCAAGAGACAAAAAACCCCGCACTTAACGGCGCGGATATGCCTTCGGGCAAAATCGCCGCAATAATAGGCGCTTGCCATGATTTGCCGCGCGGGGCGCTTGCGGTAATAGACAGAAACATAGATGTCGAAGGCGCGCGCAGCGTAACGGAGATTTTCCCGTCGGAAGCGCGCGCATTGATAGACAAGGCGGGCGACCGCAATGCCGACTCTATGAAGGCGCTCAAAATAAAGTATGAAGACCCCGAGCCGCTTTCGGACGATGTGATTCTAGTTACGCGCAGCGTCTCGGAAAGCGATGCGCAAGACGCCCTCTTTGCCGTAGATTTAAAAACCCGCAAAGAAACCCTGATTGCGCGCGCTACAAATCCGCGCACAGGCGTGTTTGACGTTAAGCTTTTGCAGGCGCGCAAAGCCCCGCCCGCAATCCCGACTTCTCGGGCTTACGAAGGCGACAGCGGGCTTGTATATGTCAGCGACGTTTACGAATCTACGCACATGAAGGGCGTAAAACGCGGCGATGTAAAATACCTGCGCATAGTCGAAAACCCCGCAAAGCAAACTTGGGGCATGGGGATATGGTCGGCAGAGGGGTATCAAGCCCCCGCCATGAATTACGACGATTACGACCGCAAGATAGTGCTTGGCACCGTTCCCGTCGAAGAAGACGGCTCGGCATACTTTAAGGCGCCTTCGGACAAATTCATTTATTTTCAGGCGCTGGATAAGGATAAGAAAATGATACAGACCATGCGCAGCGGTCTGGTTTTGCTGCCCGCGGAAATTTCATCATGCACGGGGTGTCATGAGTCTAGGCAAGCTCCGCCGCCGCTTTCTGCGCGGCCTTCTGCGGCGCTTAGGCGCAAGCCTTCAAAGATAAACCCGTCGCCTTTGCCGCAAACTTATTTAAACTACGCCAAAGATATTCAGCCCATATTCGATAAATACTGCCTTGAGTGTCACGACTTTGGCAAGGCGGGCGCAAAAAAAGTGATATTGGCGGGCGACAGGGGCATAGTCTTTAACAAATCCTACACGGAGCTTCATTCAAAAAAATTCATTTGCGAAATAGGTGCGGGCCCCGACAGGGTGCAGGAGGCCGACACTTGGGGCGCACGGCAAAGCAAAATCACAAAGCTTATAGAAAGCGGACATAAAGGCCTTAAAATGTCGCGCGAAGATTTTGAAAAGCTCATAAGCTGGATGGACGTCAACGCCCCTTATTATGCAAGCGAAGACGATCCGCGCATAGATAACCCCGCAGGGCGCTCTCCCTTAAATTTTGAAGAGCTCAAAGAGCTGCAAGCCCTCACGGGCAAAAAGATACTTTCTGAAAATGGGAAGATTATTTTTGCGCGTATTTATCCACTTGAAATAGTGTCGTTTGACAGGCCGGAGCTTTCGCAAATACTTGACGGCACGGATAAAAATTCGGCCGCTTACGCACGCGCCCTCGCACTCATAAAGACGGGGCAAAGCCGCCTCAAAGAAGCGCCCCGCGCCGATATGCAGGGCTTTGAAGAATCCGAAAGTGCAAAAGCGCGCTATGCGCGCGCCCATAAAATGCTCCGCCTCGAAAAACTTGCCCGCGAAGCCGCCGCCGCAAACAAAAAGTTTTACGACCCCGAAAGCTTGGACGATCTGTAAATACAACAAAAAAGCGCCCCTTTTTACGGGGCGCTTTTAATTTTTAAATTGCGTTTTAGGCGGAAGGTCTTGCCTTAATAAGACTTGCCGAAGATTACGCGCTTTTTGCTGGGTTTGCCGTCAAAGGGGCAGACCCCCGGCGTTTTGTCGCCTTCAAGCGGTATGCAGCGCACCGTGACTTTCAAATCCTTCTTTAGCGTTTCTTCAACCTCTGCGCTGCCGCTGAAATGCGTGAGCGCAAAGCCGCCGTGAATTTCGGGGTTGTCCTGATTCTTCGGCGTGAAGTATTCATAGAATTCTTCTTTTGAATCTATGATTTTTGTGTTTTGCGTGCGGCAGGCCAAAGCCTTTTGGTAAAGCGCATCTTGCATATCCTGCAAGAGCTTGGGCAGGCTTGCCGTAAATTCGTTTTTATCTGCGGAGAATTTTTCGCCGGTGTCGCGCCTTGCGGCAAAAACTTTGTTTGCGGCTATGTCGCGCGGACCCGCTTCAATGCGCACGGGCACGCCTTTTTTGACCCAGCCCCAAACCTTGTCGCCGCCGCGTATATCGCGCGCGTCAATCTCTACCCTTATGGGCGCGCCGTTAAAGGTCTGCGCGGAAATTTCTTTTTTGAGGGCTTCGCAATATGCAAGCACGCCCGCATTTTCGGCCTCGTTATGCAAAACGGGCAAAATTACCACGTGCACGGGCGCGAGCCGCGGGGGTATGATAAGCCCGTCGTCATCGGCGTGCGTCATTACAAGGCCGCCCACCAAACGCGTAGAGACGCCCCAAGAAGTCGTCCAAGCGTATTCTTGATTGCCCGCTTCGGAAAGGAACTTGATGTTGCTTGCCTTGGCAAAATTTTGCCCGAGAAAGTGCGAGGTGCCCGCTTGCAGGGCTTTTCTGTCCTGCATCATGGCTTCAATGCAATAAGTGTCTACCGCCCCGGGGAATTTTTCGCCCTCCGTCTTTTGTCCGCATATTACGGGCATGGCCATATAGTTTTGCGCAAAGTCTTCATAAACCTTGAGCATCTTCAGCGTTTCTTCAACGGCCTCTTCTTGCGTGGCGTGCGCCGTGTGGCCCTCCTGCCATAAAAATTCCGCAGTGCGCAAAAACAAGCGCGTGCGCATTTCCCAGCGCACGACATTCGCCCACTGGTTTATGAGTATGGGCAAGTCTCGATAAGATTGCACCCAGCGAGAGTACATCTCGCCGATTATAGTTTCAGAAGTAGGGCGCACAATAAGCGGTTCTTCAAGCGGAGAGGCCGGCACAAGCTTGCCTTCGGCATTAAGCTCAAGGCGCGAATGGGTGACAACCGCGCACTCTTTCGCAAAACCCTCTACGTGCTTGGCCTCTTTTTCAAGATAGCTTACGGGGATGAAAAGCGGAAAGTAGGCGTTTTGATGCCCCGTGTCTTTGAACATTTTATCCAAGACCGCCTGCATGTTTTCCCAAACCGCGTAGCCCCAGGGCTTGATTACCATACAGCCGCGCACGGGGCTGTTTTCGGCGAGACCCGCCGCCTTGATGACCTGCTGATACCATTCGGGATAATCTTGCTCCCTCGTGGGGGTTATAGCCGTTCTTTTTTCTTTAGCCATGTAAGTTCTGATTTTATTAAGTTTAAATTTAACAAAAAAGCCCATCGCAAAAGGATGAGCTTAAGGGGGTTGGGCGCCGCACGCCTAGAAGCTCTTGACAGCGTCGTCTTTTGTAGCGAAAATCTGAAAGATGCTCGTAAAACCCGAGATTTCAAAAACCTGCTTGACTCCCGGGATGAGTCCCGAAAGCACAATCTCCCCGTTGCTTTTCTTAAAGAGCTTGGCGGCGGCCAAAAGCACGCGCAAGCCCGCAGAGCTTATGTAGTCAAGCTTGCGGCATTCGATGAGGATTTTTGTCTTTTTTTCCTGAAAAAGCGCGTTGAAGGTTTTTTCAAGGTCGGCGGCGGTGGTAACGTTCAATCTGCCGTCAAGGCCGATGACGCTTACGCCGTCTATCTCTTCAAGGTTTATTTGCATTTCTTTCCTTTCCGCTTAATCCTACCAGATGGTGCCTAAAAAGATTGCGAATGCAATAAAAATTTGCGCGCCGCGGCGCGCCCATATCTGTTTTGCAAAAGACATCAATGCGTTTGAGGCGCAATTGAGCTTTTTTGAGGCGCAATTTGAGCTTGCCGAAACTCCGTAAACGGTAAGTTTTCAATACTTAAACGCCGTTTCAGAAAAAAACAAAGCAATGCATATATAATTATGTTTTTGGATAAAATCGTCATAAAGTTTTGGTCAAAAAAAGAAAAATCGACGCTTATTTTTCTTGAAATAGCGCCGCGCTTATGTAGATTTAACGCTTACAAGAAACGAAAAACCGTTTAAATCAACCAAAGCGAGAGAGGAAAAATGGCTAGACCTTTGACTATTTTCACGGGGCAGTGGGCGGATATACCGCTTGCGGAATTGGCTCCCAAAATCAAATCTATGGGCTATGACGGCTTAGAGCTCGCCTGTTGGGGCGACCACTTTGAAGTGGCGCGCGCGGGTGAAAAGGGCTATCTTAAAAGCCGCTGGGATATTTTGGAGGCAAACGGCCTGAACTGCTACGCCATTTCAAACCATCTGGTGGGCCAGTGCATTTGCGACAATGTGGACTTGCGCCACAAGGCAATGATGACCCCCGCAATCTGGGGCGACGGCGACCCCGAAGGCGTGCGCCGCCGCGCCGCAAAAGATATGATTGCCGCGGCAAAAGCCGTAAAAAAGTTTATGGAGCTGCGCCCCAAGTCGTTGGGGGCTTCGCCCATCAAGCCCACGGTGTGCGGCTTTACGGGTTCTTCGATATGGCATTATCTGTATTCTTTCCCGCCGGTTTCAAAAGACATGATTAAGGCGGGCTTTGAAGACTTTGCAAAGCGCTTCATTCCCATTCTTAATGAATTTGACAAGCTAGACGTCAACTTCGCGCTTGAAGTGCACCCAACCGAAATCGCCTTTGACATTGCCAGCGCCCAGCGCGCCGTAGAGGCCGTCAAGGGGCACAAGCGCTTCGGCTTTAATTTTGATCCCAGCCACTTCGGCTATCAGGGCGTAGACTATGTAAAGTTTATCAGGACTTTTGCCGATCGCATACACCATGTGCACGTTAAAGACGCTTGGTGGGGGCACGGCAACGGCGACGTGGGCGTCTTCGGCGGCCATACCGAGTTTATGGATCCGCGCAGGTATTGGGATTTCCGCTCGCCGGGCAGGGGCGACATCAATTTTGAAGAAATCATAGTCGCCTTGAGCGATATCAACTACCAAGGCCCCCTTTCCGTAGAGTGGGAAGACGGCCGCATGGACAGGTTCTTCGGCGCGGCGGAAGCCGCACGCTTTGTGAAGGCGCTTGACTTTCCGCGTTCAAACGTGGTTTTTGACGCCGCTTTCGACAAATCAAACCAGTAATTTTGGGTTTGAGCGGAATTTCTTAAAATTAAAATCTTACCGATAAAAAGTAAATATATGATGAACAAAGAATGCGACTTAACATACACGATGGCGTTTTGGCTCCTGAGAATATGGCTTGCCGTAAGGTGCATATTCACAGGCCTCGTCAAATTCCAGGGGACAGAAGAAATTGTAAAGAATGTCGGCGGCTTGAGCGGCAATGAAGCTGCAGAGCTTGCCGCGCTTGAAGCGTCTATGGCTTCGGCCGGCGGCCCGCCTTCCGAAAAAGTTACGGAAACCATAAACGTGCTCGGCTTCTCTCATTATGAAGCGCTGCCCGCCAAGGGCCCGATGAGCATAGAGGGCTTTAAATCAAGCCCCTTTATGCCCGACTTCATGGTAGAGCCCTACGCAACGGTACTCGGCTACGCGCTCGTAATTTTGGGCGTAATGTTGCTTTTGGGCATCTGCACGCGCGTAACGCTCTTCTTGCAGGGTCTCCTTTTTATATCGCTCACCTTCGGGTTTGTGATTCTTGAAAAAAGCCTGGGTCAGGCTTCGGCGGCGGGGGCTGCATACCTCGGTGTGCATATCCTCATAGTCGCGCTTGCCCTCTTGCTTTCAAAGTATAATAAGTTTGAGCTTCTGCCTTGCGGCAAGCTGCCCATCTGCAAATGCAAATAAGGAACTTTAACCTTTAAATACAGGTCAATATTATCATGAATGAAGTTAATAGGAGAGACTTTCTCAAAACTGCGGCCATAGCGGGCAGCGGTCTCATATTCGCGCCCAATGTCCTTAAAGCGCAAAGCAAGAACGCCAACTCAAAGCTGAACATAGCGCTTATCGGTTTTGGCGCGCAGGGCAAGGTGCTTTTCCAAAGCATTATGAAGTTGCCCAATCTTAATTTCCGCGCCGTTTGCGACTTGCGCCCCCAAATGCGCAAGTATGTAAGGCTAGTTGTCAAAAAGGAGTGGAAGCAAGACGTGGCAGAGTATGACGACTACCGCGAAATGATTGCCAAAGAAAAGGATTTGGACGGCGTATTTATCGCAACGCCCGACTTTTGGCACAGCCCCATGACTTGCGACTGCCTTGAAGCAGGCATCAACGTATATTGCGAAAAGATGATGTCTAACACCAAGGAAGGCGCCCGCAAAATGGTGAAAACCATGCAAAAGACGGGCAAGCTCTTGCAAATAGGCCACCAGCGCAAGTCAAACCCGCGCTATCAATATGTGCATGACGTGCTTTTAAATCAGCGCAGCCTTTGCGGCACTCTCACAAACGCCAACGGCCAGTGGAACAGGGCGGTAACGCTCGACATCACTTGCGCCCCTTCCGTAACCCTGCCCGAAGACGTGCTCAAAAAGTGGGGTTACAAGGATATGCACCAGTTCCTTAATTGGAGATGGTATAAGGGTTTGGGCTGCGGTCCCATTTCTGACCTCGGTGCGCACCAGATAGACATATTTGCGTGGTTCTTCGGCGGCAGACCCAAATCTGTATTGGCGGGCGGCGGCGTTGATTTTTACCCCAATAAGGATTGGTATGACAACGTAATGTGCATATTTGAGTATGAAACCTACCAGAAGCGCAACGCAAGGGCTTTCTATCAGGTTTTGACGACCACTGCGGCCGGCGGTTATTATGAGCAGTTTATGGGTACAGAAGGCACTATAAAGATGTCTGAAAACCCGGGTCTTACAAAGATATATAAAGAAAACAGCGTTCCGGACGAAAAGTGGAAGAAGCTTATAGACGAAGGTGTCCTTGAAATGGGTGCCGCGCCCGCTGCGCCCGCAACGGTGCAAGACGCCCGCGAAAGCAAGCCCCCGGCAGAATATGCAATGCCCAAGAGCATCAGCTTCACCAAGCCCATCCATATGCTGCATATAGAAAACTTCCTCGGCGCAATACGCGGCGAAAACAAGCTTACTTGCGATGCCGAGCACGCTTTTGAAGCCGAAGCCGCCGTGTTCAAGGCCGTTGAAGCCATTGAAGCCAAGAAGATGCTTTACTTTGAAGAGTCTGACTTCGTGGCGTAATTTAAAAATTAACAAAAATAAATATGAAAAAGATAATATTCTCATTGATAGCCCTCGCGGTTGCGGTGTCGGCGCAGGCGCAGACCAAGAAATTGGTTCTCGACGTGCCCCAGGCTCAACTTTCAGGCACGCCCGTGCCCGTTAAGTTGCCCAATCTTGACCCTAACAAGGGCGTTAATCCCGAGCTTACGATTCCCCAAGATGCCGCAAACATCGCAAAGGGCAAGACCGTTACGAGCTCTGACGACTTTCCGCTTATCGGAGAGCTTACGCTCATCACCGACGGCGACAAGGGCGCGGCCGACGGTTGCTTTGTAGAGCTCATGAACGGTCTGCAGTGGATACAGATAGACCTCGGCAAATCTTCGGAGATTTTCGCCTTGGCTCTCTGGCATTACCACAGCCAGGAAAGGGCTTATAAGGACGTCATCATCCAGATTTCAGACGACCCCACTTTTGCTACGGGCGTTACAACAATCTTTAATAACGATGACGACAACTCCGCAAAGCTCGGTGCGGGCAAGGATAAGACTTGGATAGAAACCAACTTCGGCAAGCTTATCGCGGTTGATCCCGCAATCAAGGGTCGCTATGTGCGCTTCTATTCAAACGGCAACACGTCCGACGATACTAACGCGTATATCGAAGTTGAAATCTACGGCCGCTAAGCCGCGCCGTTTTTAAACTTTAAGGCGCCCCGCACGGGGCGCCTTTTTTGCGCCCGCAAAAAATGTTAAAAGGGTGTGCTTGCGCCTTACAAAAAGCTTGATTAAAAGGCGCGCACTGTTCATTTTAAGACACTTTAGCAAACAATTTATATGAACGAGAATAACAAAAGCAAGGGGCCGCATCAGGCGCGCAACAAGCCGTTCCCGTCCGCGGGAGAATTGGGCGGCGCAGAGTCCGCAGTAAATGACCCCGTCATGGGTGAAGCCATTTCCGCTTCGGATGAGCGTAAAACCGTAATCCTCGACGAGGATTTGCAGGGGCTAGAACTCGAAGACAGGGTTTGGCTTTACTGGCGCAAAAATAAAAATTTCATCTTGGGCACAATACTGCTCGCATTCTTCATAGTTGTGGGCGTGCAGGCTTACAAGCATTACAAGGCCTCTTCTTTCAACAGCCTTGCTTCGGCTTATGAAGCCGCCGCAACGCCGGAGGCTCTTGACGCTTTTGCAAAGCAAAATGCGGGCACCGCGCTTGCGGGCATAGCGATATTGCAAAACGCAGACGCTTCTTACGCCGCAAAAGACTACGCCAAAGCCGCAGGGCTTTATTTGGCAAGTCAAAAAGATTTGGCGGGCAATTTGCTTCAGGGGCGCGCAAGGCTGGGGCAAGGTATGAGTCTTCTTTTGGGCGGCAAGCCCGAAGACGGCAAGGCCGTGCTCAACGCCTTAATCGCAGACGTTTCGGCGCAGGCTTCTTTTAAGGCCGAAGCCGCTTACAACCTCGGGCTTTTTGAGATTGCAAACGGCAAGCCCCAAGAAGCCAAGGCGCTGCTTGAAGGCGTTGTTGCAAACCCCGCAAACGGCGTTTGGGTGCAGCTTGCGCAAGAGGCGCTGGGTCGCATAAAATAGTTTGTGAAAATAACTTTAAAAACGGCGCGGTTAATACTGCGCCGTTTTTTTTGCGTCCGCAATTTGTCAAACTGTCTTGACCTTGCAATATGCGTTTGCTATAAAAAACATCGTTTAAATTACGTAATGCAAAGTTGAAAGGTATATTATATGGGGGGAAATAAATTAATTTTTGCGGCGGCAATATCGGCATTGATTGCGTATGCGGCGCTCGGGGTTGAATCAAAAAGTCTGCAATCCGTCTTTGACGAGGCGGCGGCCTCGGGTAAAAAAGAGCTTAAATTAAGCGGCGTGTATTTTTTGGACGCGCCCCTCAGGCTCACAAAAAAACACAGCGGGATTTATGCCGAAGGTTCGCCGCGCGTAACGCTTATTGCCGGCAAAAAAATAAACGCTTGGGTGCAGGACGGCAAATTCTTAAAAGCGCAAGTTGATGCCGAAAACATAAGCGCTCTTTTTGTAAACGGCAAACGCGCCGTGCTTGCGCGCCACCCCAACTTTGCGACATTTTTTGTGCGCAGTCCGGCGTCCAACAAGGACGGCAAAGAAAACGCCTATACCATAAGCGCCGATGTTTTAAAAGCCGACATAGCGCCGCTTTTAACCGCCGCGCCCGCCGATCGCGAAGGCGCTTGCGCAGAAGTGTTGGCGTCTTGGAACCACGCGCGGTTTTCCGTTGTCGGGCTTTCTGAAAATGCGGGCGAAGACTCTGCGCGCATAACGCTTGAGAGCGACAAAAACTTCTCGCTTTTCGGGTGGGAGAAGGCGCCGCGCTACTATCTGTCAAATTTCAAAGGCGCGCTAGACGCCGAGGGCGAATTCTGGTTCGACCGCAAATCAAAGACGCTTTATTATATTCCGCTCAAGGGGCAGGGCGCTTCAAACCTAGAGGCGTTTTATCCCGTGCTACCCACTGCGGCAATTTTCGGCGGCGAAAGTTTTGAAACTCCGCTTGAAAACTTCACGCTTAAAAATGCCAGCTTTTTATACGGCGCAGACGCCTTTTATGAAAGCGGCCGCTATAAATTTACGGGCACGCAGGCCGCGTTTTTTGCGGACTCTTTTGTGGTGGTAAAAAACGCAAAGAACATAGCCTTCGTCAACTGCCGCATAGCGCATTGCGAGGGTTACGGCCTCGGCTTTGAAAGCGGCGCGCGCTTTTGCGCCGTTACCGATTCTGAAATTTACGACGCGGGCAGCGGCGGCATACGCGTAGGGCGCGACCGCTCAAACGTGTATCCGTCAAGCGATACAGACCCCGCGCTCGTCTCAAACATCACAATCAAAAACAACATCGTCTACGGATGGGGGCGGCGCGTGATGGCGGGGGTTGGCATACTTGTGGCAGACAGCGGCAATAACATTGTTGAAGACAACGCGGTTTTTGACGGCTTTTACACGGGCATTTCCGTCGGGTGGACTTGGGGCGACGCAAAGACGCACACCCAAAACAACGTCATACGCGGCAACAAAATTTTTAAAATCGGCTACGGCTGGCTTTCGGACATGGGCGGGATATATACGCTGGGCACCTCGACGGGTTCGGTCTTAGAGGGTAATGAAATTTACGAAGTTACGCGCCATCGCTACGGCGCTTGGGGCATTTATAACGACGAGGGCAGCGCAGACTTTGTAATAACAAAAAACTATGTGCACGACACGCAAGACTGCCCTTACTTCATGCACTACGGCAAAAACGTCCTCGTCAAAAACAATCTCTTTGTAAACGGCGCAACATCGCAGGTGGGGCTTGGGCGCCAGTATGAAAATTCTTTCATCTATACGCAAAACATCGCGGTGTATTCGGCGCCGCCCTCAACGTTTTTGCGCGACGACCGCTACATACCGGAGAAGTTCGCCCATTTTGAAAAGAACATTTATTTTAACCGCGCGGGCGAAGTGCGTTTCGGCCAATATTCCTTTGCCGAGTGGCAAGAGAAAGGGCAAGACGCGGGCACTGTCATTGAAGACCCAAATTTAAAAAATTTCACGCCGTCAAACCCCGTGCTTAAAAAGGCGGGCTTTGAGACTTTCGCGCTAGACGTTGCCGGTCCCAAAGGTTTGAAGCGCGCGCGGCTTAACGACATACTTAAAAATTACGCGTATGCCGCGCAGTGCCAAGACCCCGTTTTGCCGGACTTTGACTTGTTTTCTGTAAGCGATTTCGGCAATCTGCCCGCGGGCTCGGCGCCCAAATTCTGCCACATTCTTAATGAGCCTTCAAAGAAAGATATCATAGTGCGCGCCGATAAGGACAACCCGCAAAAGCGCTTTATACGCTTTAGCGACAGCGAGTATAAAGAAACTTGGAAGCCCGCCGCCGCCTTTACGCAGGCGCGCCTTTCGCGCGGGTATGCCTACATTAATTTTGAAGTGCGCTTAAACGCCGATAGCGACATAAAGTGCGTTGTGCGCGGCGACGGCTCAGACGGTAATACGGCCACTTTGAGCTTTTCAAGCGGCGGCTTAGAAACCGCAAAGGGTTTTGTTAAGTTGCCGCTCAACAAATGGCTCAAGGTGCAAATACGCATGGGGGTGGGGCAAAACGCGTCAAACTCTTGGAGTTATGAAGTTAAAGACGCCGCCGCGGTTTTGGCTTCGGGCGCAGACGTATACCCCGCAAAGCCCGTTAAAGAGGTTGACTGGGTGGGTTTTCTGATGCCGTCAAATTCTGCTTGCTCGGCCGATATTTCAGAAGTCTACATACATTCAAAGGCTTATTGAGCTTGCCGCGCAAACGCAAAAAAATCCGCCGAAGTTTAACGGCGGATTTTTTTTTACGGGCGCGCTAAAGCGCGCGGCAAGTTTAAAAGCTATATGTCTTTGGGTGTGATAACGTCGTAGTCTTGGCTGCGCGTCTTATTTTCCATCGGGTAGATTTTAATTTCGGACAGCTTGCCGAAGTCTATGGCCTTAATGTCAAAGAGGCGCACGCGGCGATTGTTTTGGGTTGTGAAATAAAATATCTTGTTATGCAAATCCCAGACAGAAGTCCATATTGTCGAGCTGCGCATGGGATAGTTTTTAAGACCTTTTATTTCTTTAACTTCGCCCGGCAACAGCGGCACGTCAAAGTTGTCAAGAATGCGGAACATTTCGTAGACGGTTTCAGCGCCGTTGGGTGTGGGGCGGGCGGTTTGCGTCCAAGCCACGGCGCGCACAAAGCGCGAGGGCGGGGTAAAGTCTCCGGGCAGGCCTATCATGCCGCTGCCTATGCCGAGGGGCTTAAGCTCGTCGCCCGTAAGCTGCCTTTTTTGCACGCCGAGCGGCGAAAGGTTGATGTAGTTATTTAAGTTTGTCATGTGCCAATCGTAAGTGGGGTCGTTCGTGATTACCCCAAGCGGCGCATCGTAAACCACGCGCTTGCCGTCGAGATACTCAATCACTATCGATTTGCCGGAGGCATCGGTAATCATCCAATGTCCGTTTACCGCGAGTTGCGCGTAGGGCGTTTCATAATCAACCACGTCGACTTTTGCGAGGCCTTCGCGGACTTCTTCAACGGTCTCAAAGTTTGAGAGAACGTAAGAGAGGAAGTCTTGAGAGCTTATCGTATTTGCGCGGTTTTCGGGGTTGAATTTTTGGAAGTCCGCATAACCGTTATGGTAGAACATCCCCCCTGCGAGACCCTTTTCATTGACGCCGTCGGCAAGACATAGCTGACCAAGCATGCTCAGCGCAACCACGCCGTATTTTGATTTCCATTTCATGCCTCCCTTGTTGTCGGGCACGCTTGCCGTAAACTCATAACCGCGCGGTATGACGGTTATCATAGATTCCAAATCAAAGGCGCCCCATTCCATGGTTCTGCCGTATAATACTGCGCCGTCTCCGCTTTTTAAGCGTATGCCCGTGCAGGCTTGAGCAATTCCGAAAGAGGCCGCAAACATAAACGCGGCCGCACAAACGCAAAACAATCGTTTCATAATTTTCCTTTTGAAGGATGTTTTTTGAGCATCCCGAATGGGAAGCTACATATAAATTATCGACCTTGCCCCTTAAAAAATCAATCAATTAAATTGATAATATGCGGGTATTGTTGATACGGCGTTTGCATATCGGAGAGGATCGGGCGTGAGGAATACCCCTAAAACAGGGTCTCGCGGGCGCGTGCTGATTTAATTAAAAACTTGAAGTGTTTGTTTTTAAGCATACATGCGACATCAAATTATCTGTTGTTTTCTTAGATTTTTACGCCTTTTACAGATAAAGTTTTGTCAGTCACGCTCTATCGCGTTTTTCAAAGCTTCAAATTTTATATTATCAATATTCACAAGTATCGTG